>Ga0070728_10000576_pt1 | contig 69356 bp, 65 predicted proteins | sample tdDd471_FD_66723 | JGI IMG/M metagenome (GOLD analysis project Ga0070728, IMG submission 66723) | Marine sediment microbial communities from the Atlantic coast under amendment with organic carbon and nitrate - tdDd47.1 | ecosystem: Environmental > Aquatic > Marine > Coastal > Sediment | place... | reverse complement strand
GCCGTCGGAGCCGTGGACCGCAACCTTCAGCAGGCCATCGCCTCCGGGCGCACCCTGCGTAGCGGGTTCGACGAAGAGTCGACCAGCGTCCAGGACCTGACCAGGCACTATGCCAGCCTCTCGGACACGATGCGCGAGGTCGAGCGCCTGCGCCTGACCGCGGCGCGGAACCAGGTCGTCGAGGCGATCGCCGATCAGCGCGCGGCGCTCGGCGGCCTGCTCGACGAGTTGGACGATGCGGCCGAGCTGTCGCGGCGCATGTCCGAGGTCGGCACGCAGATGCCGATGGGCCAGCAGCCGGAAAGCGTGCTCGAGATGGTCCGGGCGCTCGACGAGTTCCGTCGCGCGGCGCCTGACGATATCGAGGCGGCCGGCCGGCTTGCCGTCGCGCTCGACAAGGTGGCACAGCAGGGCGGCCCGTTCTCCGACGCGGCCCGCAAGGCGGCTCTGGCGCTGGCCGACCCGGCTACCAAGTCGGCAGAGCTTGCCGACAAGCTGCGGCTGCTCGACGCCAATATGGCGGTCCTGGCCGGCACCGCGACCGCGACCCAGAAGGAGCTGATCAACACCGGCGACGGGATCAGCAAGGTCGATAAGGCCGCCGCCGCCCTCGCCGACCAGCGGGCCGACACGATTGAGGGCCTGCAGGAAGAACTGCGCTACCAGCAGAATCTCCGGCAAGCCTATGGCCAGGGCGAAGAGGCGATCAACGCGGTCAAGGATGCCCGCGAGGCCGACCAGATCATCCAGAAGCTCAAGCTCGACCAGGACGGGCTCGAAGCTGACCTGATCCGCGAACTGATCCAGCGACGGAACGAGGAAAAGCGCGCCATCGAGGGCATCACCGACGCCCAGAAGGAGGCGGAGGCGCAGGCCAAGAAGCTGGCGGCGGAACAGAAGAAGGCCGCCGAGGAGGCCGCCAAGGCATACGAGAAGGTCATCGACCGGATCGGCGAGTTCTCGGAACAGGCGTTGGGCGACTCGTTCTTCAAGACCCTCAAGGGCGAGACCGTCGACTTCGCTGAGTTCTTCGAAGACACCATCCTGCGCGCGCTGGCGAACGTGCTGGCCGCTGCGGCGACCCAGCAGATCGTGATCCCGATCGCGACGCAGGTGGTCGGCGGCGTGCCGGGCCTGTTCGGGCTGTCCGGACAGGCTGCGGGGGTGGCTCAGTCGGCGGCCGGCAGCGGGCTGTTCGGCAGCGGCAACCCGCTGTCGAGCATCACGAACCTGATTCCGACGGACGGGCTGTTCAACAACTTCGCGATGTCCGGTCTCGGGCAGTCGTTGGGGCTGTCCTACGGGGCCGGCACGCTGGCGACGGCGCCGGGGATGTTCTTTGCGGGCGGCGCGGTCCCGGCCGGGGTGGCCTCCACGGTATCGGGCGGGCTGGCAGCCACGGGCCCGCTGGGCGGTTTCGGAACGGTGGCTGGTGGCGCGACGGCATCCTCCGGCGGCGCTATCGGCGCTGCGACGGCCGGCGGTTCCTTGGCTGCGTCCGGCGGTCTGACCGGTCTCGGCGCCAGCCTGGGTGCCGCGCTGCCCTATATCGGTATCGGTCTCGCCCTGCTGTCGATCCTCGGTCCCTCGCTGTTCGGCGGGAATCCAAGCGTTGGGCCGGTCGGTATCGCCGACTTCAGCCCCGGTCTCGGCCACCGCAAGGCGTTCGACGTCGCCGGGATCGATCCGTTCACTGCCGACAACGGCGGCAACGGCGAGTCCCTGCGCCCGATTGCCGAGGCTATCGCCGACCTGATCGCCGACTCAGCCGACCGGTTCAGCGCGACGATAGAGGAATCGCTGCGGTTCCGGGTCGCGAACTACCAGGGCCCGGAGAGCGGCAGCGGCCGGTCGCAGGGTTTCGAGGTCAACGCCTTCATCCGCGGCGAGGCGGAGAAGCGCGTCGCCGAGGGGCAGAGCCAGGAACGGGCGATCTTCGAGGCGTTGAAGTTCGCGGTCCAGGAGGCGTTCAAGTTCGACAGCGCCACGCTGGCCGAGGCTGCGGCAAACACCGCGGCAACCACGACCGAAGGGCTGCTGGCCGACCTCGAGTTCGCCGACCACTTCGAGCGGCTTGGCAAGGCACTGGATGATCTCGGACAGGGTGTCGACGCCAACACCCTGGCGCTGGCGCAGTCGACGGTGGCGACTCAGGATGCGGCGCGGACTTGGGTCGAGCAGAACGGGCAGCCTGTCGTCGACAGCCTGTCGAAGGCTCTGGAGCTGTTCCCGGCCGAAGTGACCAAGCAGGTCGGCGAACGGAAGGCCGTCAAGAGTGTCCTGGTCGGCACCCGCGGCGAGGATGAGCGCTATCTGAACCCCGGCGACGCCGGCTACGACGCGGCCATGGCGGCGCCTGGCGCGCGGGTGTTCGACCGGATCATCGGCACCAGCGAAGAGGTCACGGCGAAGTCGGACAACTACGCCGCCAACTTGGAGCGGGTCGGGCTCGCCACCGAGATCGCCACCGGCAGCATCGACCAGCTCGTCCAGCAGATCACCGGCGAGTGGGACCCGGCGCTCAAGGGCCCGTTCGCCCAGGCGCTGGAGACCGGCAACGCCCGCCTGGATGCGCTGAAGGGCACGATTGAGGACGTCAACGACCAGATCGAGGCCGCGAACACCGCATTCCCCGAGCTGAACGCCTCGCTGATCGACACCACCCAGGTGATCGCCGACGCGACCGACGCCCTGCAGGCCAGCCTGCAGAAGGACTTCAACGACAGCATCCAGGCGCAGACCAACGCCGCCAACGGGCTGGGGGTGATCAACACGATCCAGGGATTCGTCGACGCCCGCGACGTGAACCTCAGCGATGCGGCGGCCCTGGGCATCCAGTATCCGCAGGACCGCTCGAACCCCGTCCAGGGGCTGTTCGAGGCGCAGATCCGGCAGTCGTTGGGTGGCGCGTCGCTGGCGGACCTGAACAACATCCTCAATTCCGGCCAGATCGTGGACGACGGCGCACGCGCCATCATCACCACGATCCTGAACGAGCAGGCCCTGGCGGCGGTGCGCCAGGACGAGCTGGCGGGCCTACAGGACCTGCGCGGCGAGACCGACGCGTTCGCCAAGGCCGCGAACGACAATGCCCGGCGGCTGCGCCAGGCGGCGGCCGGGCTGCTGGTCGACCCGAACCTGTCGCCGCTGTCACCGCTGGACCGGTTGAACGAGGCCCGCCGGCAGTTCCAGGCGGCGTTCGACCTAGCCAACGACGGCACGCCGAACGACGCCGAGAGCCAGGACGCGATCCAGCGGCTGCCGGACCTGTCGCAGACCCTGCTGGAGGCGGCGCGCGATTACTACGCCAGCTCGGCCGGGTACCAGGATGAGTTCAACCGGGTCCAGGCGGCGCTGGCGTCGACCGCGTCGCGGCAGGAGTCGATCGAGGAGCAGCAGCTGGGCGTGCTAAAGTCGATCGACGAGCAGATCGGCGCGCTGGGCGGGCTGAGCGGCACGCCGTCCGACACGGCGGCCGCCGGCGGCTTCGACTTCGGGCGCAATCCGGACCGAAACCGGAACATCTACAACGCCCTGGCGGCAGTCGGGCTGCCGACCCCGACGGGCTTCGGGCAGGGCCAGCTGAACGCGCTGCGCGATCAGAACCCGGCGGTCGATGCGATCGTGCGGGCGCTCGGCTTCGCGTCCGGCGGCGTGTTCGTCAACGGCGTGCCGGTGAACCTGTACGGCAACGGCGACATCTTCGACCGCCCCACCCTGTTCGGCATGGGCGGCGGCCTGGGCGTGCTGGGCGAGGCCGGACCGGAGGCGATCATGCCGCTGGAGCGGATCGGCGGCCGGCTGGGCGTGCGCGCGGCACCGGCAGCGAACGACCGGGGCGTGGTGGCCGAGCTGCGCGGACTGCGGTCGGACATGGCCGGCCTGCGCGCCGACATGGCGCGGTCCGAGGCCCGGGTCGAGGGGCTGGCGCGGCAGATCCAGTCTTCGGGCATCATGCGCGGTCGCCTGCGGGTCGGGGGCTGAGGCCGTGGATCCGCGCAAGACCGGCCACGTGCTGGCCCGGCTGACGGCCTGGGACCCGGTGGCCGAGGCCACGGTGACCGCCCGGATCGGAACCATCCCCTGGATCGACGACGCCGACGACGACGAGGTCTACGAGCCGCACCTGTCGACCGTGTCGGCGATCGAGCGGTCGGTCGTCATCGAGAACCTGGACGGCGCCTGGGGCGGCGGCGATCGTGCCGGCGTGACTTTGGCCGTTGCCGACCATCTGGCTGCGGTCGGCCAGGCCGGCGCGCTGGCGGCGTGGCGGGGATACTGGTGGGAAGGCCACACGGTCGAGCTGTGGTGGGGCCTGGACAGCCTGACGACCCTGGCCGGTCACACTCCGATCTTCACCGGCGTGATCACCGGCATCGGCTGGGAGAACGGGAAGTTCGAGCTGGCCTGCGAGGACGTGCTGGGCGCACTCGACGTGGAGATCCAGCCGAACGAGTACGACGGCAGTGGCAGCTATGGGGGCACCGACGACCTGGCCGGCACCCTGAAGCAGATCGTCCTGGGCCGGCCGCTGAATGTCGCGTGCACGCCGGTCGACCGGGCGCTGGGGATCTGGCAGGTCGGCGACGTCGAGTGGTGCGGCACGACCATCGAGGTCGAGGCGCTGGCGGCCTACGACAAGGCCGCGACCCTGGAGATCGAGGGCGACACCACCGCCCTCGGGGCCGCCACCATCACCAGCGGCAAGGTCAAGACCGACAAGTCGACCGGCCTGCTGCGCTATCGCGGGAACCCGCAGGGGCAGCTGACCGCCGACGTGCGGGCCGAGGCCGCCACCGGGGCCAGCAGCACCGCCGCCGGCCTGGCGCAGCTGGTGGCGGCGGCGACGGCGGTGCAGGCCGGCATTACGGTCGATAGCGACGCCTTCGACGCGCTGGACACGGCCTGCACCCAGACCGTCGGCTGGGTGGTGCCGTCGGGAGGTCGGGCCGACGATGTGCTGCGGGCCGTGCTGGGCAGCGTCGGTGCGTTCCGCACGTCGACCGGGGCCGGGCTGCTGAGCGTGGCGCTGCTGTCGGCGCCGACCGCGACCGACGAGGACGACTGCGACCACGTGTTCCGGGAGCCCGAGATCGAGGGCCTGCGCCGGCTGACCGCCGACCCGCCGCCCCACACCGTTAGGCTCGGCTACGACCGGAACTGGAGCCCGGCTGCCGAGACCGATATCGCCGGCGTGGCGATCGACCAGGGCAGGGCGGACTTCCTGACCACCGAATACCGCTGGTCGTCGGCGAGCGACGAGGCGACCAGGACGGGCCGTCCGGCGTCGACCGCGTCGGATCACCCGACCGGCCTCCGCGGTGCCGCTGCGGCGGCCGCCGAAGCGGTCAGGCGGATCGGGCTGCTGGCCGGCGGGCGCGAGCCGTTCGCCTTCACCGTCGAGGCGGCGCCCGGCAGCGTAACGTTGGGCCAGCAGGCATGGATCGAGCACCCGGATGCCCCGCCGATCGGCGGGGCATCGAGCGCGTCGGTAGGCCGGGCCCTCCGGATCGTGGCCATCAGGCACGATCCGCTGACGCGGCTGGCCGAGATCACGGCCTACGGCTAGGAGACACGGGAATGGCCAATCTCTCGATCGTCGGGCTGGACGGCGCGACGATCTTCGCGCGCGCGTCGGCCGCAGCCTACTTCGATGCAGACGGCGTGCTGCAGTCGGCCGCTTCCGGCGGACTGCGGATCGACCATGACCCCGGCGCCGGCAACGCGGTCCTCGGGGCGCTGCTGGAGCGTGCCGCGACGAACGAGTGGACCCGATCCGAGGCGCTCGACTACGCAAACGATCTCTCGACCGGCGCGGCGCTCTCCGACGTTTCGATCACTGCGGACCAGGCGGCCGCACCGGACGGCGCGACCACCATGGACGAGGCGACCGCCACCGGCGGCAGCGCTATCCACACGTTCAGGTCCAGGCGCGGGGCGATTTCGAGCCCATACGACAGCGTGACGTCGCTCTTCCTGAAGGCCGGCGATACCACTTCCAAGGTCGAGCTGCGGGTGATCTCGGACACCCACAATATCGGCTATTACGCGACGATCGACCTTTCGGCCGAGACCATCACCGCCGGCTCGGCGCTCAACAGCGGCGTTCTCAACGGCCTCGGGCTGCAGGACGTCGGCGGCGGCATCTATCGTGCCTGGATGAGCGTCAACCATACCGCCACGTCGAACGGTGTCGGTGTGACGGCAATTGTCTATGTCCTCGACGCTTCCGGGAATCAGACGTACACGCCCGCCGGCACGCCGGAGAGCGTGCTGGCCTGGGGGTCGCAGATCCTGCTCAACAGGAAGGCGCCGGACAGCTATGCGGCCGCTACCGGCGGGTCGGCCGTCACCAGGGCTGCCGATGCGCTGACCCTGACCTCGACCAAGTTCTCGGCTGCTCTCGGTGGCAGCGCGACGACGGTGATCGCCACGTTCCAGCGCCGGTTCGTGGCGGCCGAGACCTTCTACCTGATGTCGCTGCACGGCGATTCCGGCAGCGAGCGGGTGGACATCGTCCGGGACGGCGGTGCGCCCGGCACGCTGAGCCTGGCGCTGATCAAGTCCTCGGGCTCGGTGGCGCAGATCGACGGGTCGTATACCGACGGCGATGCAACCTCGGTGGCTGCGGCCTGGGCCGAGGACGACGTCGAACTGGCGATCGACGGCGCGAGCGCCGGTACCGACACCAGCGCAGGGCTGCCGGCCGTAGACAGCGCCTACCTTGCGGCCTCGAACCTCGGCACGTTGCAGCTCGGCGGACATCTGCGACGGTACATCGCGCTGTCGTTCCGCCTGCCGAGCGCCCTGATGGAGGTGGCCACCGCATGAACACCGTGTTCGTCGACGTCTATCTGCGCAGCGGCTCGGCCTCGGCGCTGGCGCAGGGTCTGGCCGGTTTCAGCTGGGTTACCTGGGCGGGTGGCCCGGAGTCGATGCAGGGGGCGGGGTGGGCGTTCGACCCGATAGGGCGCATCGCGGTCTCGCCGCCGGCGCGGGAGCGGGACGGCCGAGTGGCCGTGGTCACCGGATGGCACGCGAACCTGCGGCTCTACGGCGCCGACGCGACCGGGCGGGCGACCGCGCTGTGGGAGGCGCACCAGGCGGGGATGCCCGGGGGAGGCGAGGTGCTGGGGATCGAGGCGGTAGACGAGCTCGGCGTTCGGTCGACGCTGTACGGCACGCCCCCGGCGACGCCGGCCCGGCAGTTTGCATGAGGGCGACCCGATGACGCAGCAGACGGCTATCCTGAGCGAGAACTACTGCCTGGATGCGACCGTGACGGCCACCCATGCGGTGACGCTGAGCCTGGACTTCCAGCGGCAGATCTATGCCGCCGGCGGCCTGGGCGTCGACGAGCCGTACAAGGACAGGCTGACCGACTATCGCCCCGACCGGCCGTTCCGAACCCGCAAGATGGCGCCGGTGGCCCGGTTCAGCTTCGATTTCGGGGCGAACAAGACGGTCCGGCTGCTGGCGGTGCTGGGCCACAACCTGACGCCCGCCGGGCGGATCCTGCTCGAGCTTTCGACGGCCTCGGACTTCTCGACGATCGCCTACAGCACCACGATCACTCCGACCAGCGGGCAGAGCGACGATATACTGGTGCTGCCGGGCGACCAGACGGCGCGGTATTTGCGCGTGACGGCGATCGACATGACGCTGGACTGGCTGGAGATCGGCCTGGTGGTCGCGGGGAATCCGACGGTCCTCGATCGCTCTGTCTCAGTCGGGGCCGAGGACGCGTGGAACGACCCGTCTATGCAGTCCAGGACCGACGGCGGCGGAATGAACGTCACAGCCAAGCAGTCGTTTCGGGAGGTGTCCATTCCGTTTGATCTTGTGTCCACCACGGAGAAGGACGCCATCTACACGACGATCGGTAACTCAATCGGTCGGCATGCGCCGATCATGGTGCTCCGGAATTGGGACACCGGCACCCTCGCCTATGCGGGCTGGTGGATCTATGGCCTGCTGACCCGTAACGTCGCGCACCGATCCGTGCAGCCGATGTATTGGGCGATCACGCTCGATGTCACCGAATTGAAGGGTCGGCCGTCGGCCGGGGCGATCACCCAGAACCTGCAGATCACCGTCAGCCCCAGCTCGATCGACTTCGCCGACACCCAGGTGACGGCGACCACCGACGAGACCCTGACCGTGACCAACCAGTCCAGCAGCACCGGCACGCTGAGCGGGCTGGTGTCGGTCACGGGGACCGGGTTCAGCATCGTCGGCACTCGCTCGTTCAGCCTGGCGGCCGGTGCCTCGGCCAGCTTCACCGTGCGGTTCGCGCCGACGACGACCGGCGAGAAGAGCGGCACCCTGTCGGTGCAGCACGCCGCGTTCAACGCCGCCAGCCCGGTGGAAGTGGCGCTGACCGGAACGGCGACCGCGGCGCCGGTATACGACGTGTGGAACGCGGCGGGGACCGACGCGAACATCACGCTGTCGAATGGCAACCTGACGGCGACCATGAACGCCACGCCAGGCGGCGGCAAGGCGACCAGAACCCAGACCGGCCGGGACACCGGGTATTTCTATGTCGAGTTCACGGTCGCCAACATCGCCAGCTCCGCCGCGGACCTGGCGGTCGGCCTGATCGACACCAACCAGACCCCGAACGGAGAGCTGGGCGATCTCACCTACGGCTACGCCTGGCGGCTGGACGGATACAAGGAAAACGCCGGCACCGCTTCGGCCTACGGCTCGGCAGCCACCGGCAGCGACGTGATCATGATGGCGTTCAAGCTGTACCAGAGCGGCGGCGCCGACGTGGCCGACATCTATTTCGGGCTGAACGGCAGCTGGTTCGGCAGCTCGGATCCGGCGACCGAGACCAGCCCGGCGTTCTCGGCCGTCACGGCAGCGCTGGCGACCGACTTCCTGGTGGCGTGCACGATGAAGACCAGCGGCGACTCGATCACCGCCAACTTCGGCGCCAGCACGTTCGCCCACACGGTGCCGGCGGGCTTCGGGGCGGGCTGGGGTCAGAACATCAGCTGACCGGTGGGCGCGAGATCAGGAAGATCTCGGTGTAGACTCCCTTGCCCATGCCCGTACCGACGCTGTCATGCAGCCGGCAGCCGCTGCGCAGGACGGCCGCGCGCAGGTCCTCGCGCGGCAGGACGTGCATCTCCATCGCGGTGCCCGAGGCAGGGTCCGCCAGGTAGCACTCCACGTCGAAGCTGTAGAACGGGTGATGGATCGGCACGTGCAGCGCCGCTGCGCCGCCAGGCGCCAGTCGATTGAGCAGAGCCGTTACGGTGTGGGCCATCACCGGCGGCGTCGAGTGCTGCAGCGTGATGAGCGAGAAGATGTAGTCGACCTGCGGCAGTGCCTGTAGGGCTGCCAAGTCCGGCAAATGGACTCCGGTGATCCGGCCCGCCAAGGCAGGGGCGGTCGTTCCGATGTTGTCGGCCAGGACGTCCAAGTGGCCCCGGGAGACGTCGACGCCGTAGACCCGGGCGAAGCGCTTGGCGGCATGGACCGTCAAGCGGCCGACGCCACAGCCGAAGTCCATCGCTTCGGATTCAGCGGGAGGGCGACGGCCGATGGCGGCGATCAGCTCGTGGACCGGCTCATAGGCCTTGAGGCCAGTGCCCAGAAACTTGCCGATCGCGGTAGAATCGAGCGCCCGGCGATACGCGTCACTCGTCAGAACGGAGTGGAAAACCTGCGACGGATCGGCGCCGGCCTGGCGCCAGAACCGGGCGGTGATATCGAACAGGCGCTGCAGGGTCGCAAGATCGACATCGCCGACTCCCGGCAGAGCCGCCGTCGACCGGGCCCAGCGCCACGCCGCAGCGATGACCGCCTGGCTATCGTCTTCCAAAACCATCCGCCCGCCCTCTCCGTCGGTCTTCATATCGCACAAGCCCCGACCTGGCGGACGCCATCGTAGGGCCTGCCAAGCCCTGCGTTGATAAATAGGGCGACGATCCATCTCATGCCGACACCGTAGCACGGGAGGCGCCCATGCGCCTGATCATCCGGGCCGCTCTACTGGCGGCGGCAGTGCTGACGTGCGGCGCCCCCGCGCCATCCTGATCAACGACCTCTGGGGAGAGGGCAGCACATGCAGGAACAGCCGATCCAAGACAAGGTCGTCATCGCGACCGGCGCCGCAGCCTCGACGGTGCTGGGCCTTCAGTGGCTTGAATCCGGCCTGGCGCTGATCATTGCCGCTATGACGGCGCTGCTGTTGGGGCTGCGGATCTATCTCGCCGTCCGTGAGATCAGGCGCGGGAGCAAGCCAGCCGGGAACGACTGATACTCGACCCGACCCACTTCTGCATCTTCGTCGCGCGACCGACCCTCACGGTGGTCGGCTCCCGATCATCACCACAACGGAGACCACCATGAAGCGCATCACCGCGCCACTGCAGGCGCTTGCCCTGCTGCTGCCCCTGGTTCTGGGCGCGTGCCAGACGACCGGCGACGGCTCGCTGGTGTCCGTCGGTGAACGCGCGCAGTCGGTCGGCAAGCATCTCGCCTTCTCGACCGTCGGCTATGCCGCGATCGTCTCCGAGCTGGCGCGTGACAGGACGGCGACCGACACCAGAGACCTCGACGTCACCATCGCGAGGCTGAAGAGCCTGCGTGCTTCTCTCGAGGTCGTCGTCAAGCGCGTGGGCGCTCAGGATGACGACTGGCCGACGATCGACAACTACCTGGCTGCCCGTGCGGTCGAGCGCGCGCTGGTGCCGCTGGTCGGCGCCCGTGTCCCCGCGCTCAGTGGCGCCTTCTCAGGTGGTCTGCCCTCTTTTCGCTTCCTGCTGGGCCTCGGCAACGGGGGCCTGATCTTCGGAACGATGGGCCACGACGTCGCCGTGATGGCAGCGAAGATCGACGCCGGCACCAGGACGGAGGCCGACGCGATCAAGTCGGCCTTGCGGCGGTTCGACGACAATCTGGCAGCCATGGAGCGCCACGCCGCGGTGCTCACGTCTGCGATTCCGGAGGCGCAGAAATGAACCCGTTGATCGAAAGCATGGGCAAGAAGGCGACCTGGGGAACGGCCCTGGCGACCGCCGTCGTTATGACCGTCGATCTCACCGGGCATCTGCCGGCGATGGAGGATGCCAAGTTCGCCCTGTTCGTCGGATCGTGGGGAGCGGTGGTTACCGGCATCCTGCATGTGCCGGTGATCGCGAGATGGCTTGGCCTCGCGCTCGCGGATCCGCCATCCTTGCCGGTCGCCGACCCCGACCCCGCACCGTAGGCTCTCCTCAAGCGGCATCCTCGACCCCGGTCTCTGGCCGGGGTCTTTTTCGTTGCGCGGAACGAACGGGGAACATAGCGTCGCGCGAATGAAGCGCCGACGACGCAGCATCTGGCTCGATGGGCACGACACCCTGGCCAAGATCAAGGCCAGGGGATCGTCGCTCAGGGTCATCTGCGACCGATGTCGCGGCGCGTGGAATGTCGATGTCGACGACCTGATCCGGCGCTATGGGCCGAACTTCAATTTGGTCGGTCGCCGCGGGCGATGCCGGACGCCAGGCTGTGCCGGTCGGCCGTCATTCCAGGTCTCGGCAGGCCCCGGAACGCCATTTCGGCCGCTGTTGCGGCCTCCATGACACGGGAGGGCAGGACATGCCCCTTGCGCACCAAGTCGGCACTCCTGGCGAGTTCGCCGAGTGGCTCGACGATATCGAGGATCAGGCGAAGCGCCGGTTCAACTGGACAATCGGCCTGTCTGGCGATCGTCACCGTCTGGCTTGGCTGCATCGCGGCCGGCCGCCGTTCCCGGGCTGGTACCCGCACGACGAGGGTGGCGCCCCGGAGGCGTTCTGGATCGACTTCAAGGATCGGGCGGGTAGGACCCGAGCCACGGCCGGCGCGCTGCGCTACCTGCTCGGTCCGGCGAACCTGGCCAACTGGATCAACGCCGGCGGCATGAACGCCGATGGACACCGGATCACGATCGAGGGCGAGGCAGCCGCGGAGGCTTCGGCGATCCGCCTCGAGGTCGGTTTCAGCGGCAATCTGTGGGTGCCCGACGACGCCGACCGGGCGACGGACCAGAGCCGTTGGCTGACCGAGATCGTCCCGCTCCTCAACAAGGTGATCGCGGCGTCCCTTTGGCCGTCGGTCGAATCGTTCATCACCTTCGTGCGGGACATCCAGGTCAACCACCTGGCCCCGCGGTATCGACTGCCGATCCTGGTGCCCGGCGTCAAATGGTGGCAACGGTTCGACGGGACCACGTCGCTGCACCTGGGTGTTCAGACGTTGGACGAGCTGCAGCAGTCCATTCGCGATCAGGGTAGCCGATCGAAACGACCTCGAGCCCGATCGGCAGCATGAGGCTCAGGTACTGAATCGTGCGAGCGCTCGACCGCCCGAAGCACGTCGCCAGCGCCGGCTTTCCGGACAGAAGGCAGTCGGCGGCACGGTTGTAGACGAAACGCCCATAGTGGCCGTCCGGGCTGCTGATCACGGGTCGGCCGACCGCCATGGATCGGTCGAATACCGTGAGGCCATGGCCAACGACCGAATAACGGGCCTGCGGCGCCGCGAAGCTGATGACGGCGTGGCAGCCGGCAGGATCGATGTCGGGCAGCATCGCGACGACGTTCTGTCCGGCCCGCCAAGCGGCATAGCCGGCGCGCTGCCGAGGCGCGGCATCGGTCTGGAACAGGGCCCACGGGAAAATCGTTGCGTGCCACGGGTCTCGATCTTCCTCGGCAAAGAGAGGGTCGATCAGCACGCGCTCGCTGGCGACGCCGGCGATGAGCTTGGCACCCTCGACGGCCCCGGCGCCGCCGAGCGCGGCGAGAGTGGTGATTACGCTTCGGCGTTTCATTTGTCGTCGGCCGGCTCTGCCGGCGTCTCCTTGTAGACCGGTGTTCCGATCGGGAGCGTCACCAGGTCGGTGACGACGATGTGACCGATACCGCCGCATTCCGGGCAGCGATCCTCCCTGGTCTTTGCCTCCCACAGGTGGCCGCATGCCCCGCCGACGATCGGGCGGACACCCTGGTGCTCGAGGATCATCGTCAGGCTCCCGTCATGGGGTCGAAGGGGTCGGCCGAAGGCACGCCGGCCAGTTCAACCCGGGTGGTGCCATCCTCGTTGAACCAGCGATCGCCTTGGCTCGGATCGAAGTCGCCCCAGCTTCCGCCGCCATAGACGGTGTCGGCGCCATCGCCGCCGCTGATCTGGTCGAAGTCGTCGGCATGGATCACATCGTTCCCGATCCCGCCGTTCAGCGTGTCCGCGCCGTCACCACCAGACAGCGTGTCGTCGCCCCGGCCGCCATGCAGCCAGTCGTCGCCCACCCCACCGGAAAGCGCATCGCCTCCCCGGTTGCCGTACAGCCAGTCGGCGCCACTGCCGCCGGACAGGATGTCGTTGTCCTGGCCCCCGTACAGCGTGTCGGCGCCACCATTGCCGAGCAGACGATCGGCACCCTGGTTGCCGTAGATCATCTCGTTGCCGGCGGCACCCGTCACCGTGTCGGCGCCAGGGCCAGCGAGCATGCTGCCGTCATCGTCCCCGTACAGCTTCACGTTGTCGTTGCGGCTGCTGATGCCGCCGTCGTGCTGCTGGACCCACTGGACGTTCCTGATCGAGTACCCGCCGATCGGCCGGGCATAGTCGTACAAGCCGCCCTGTCCGTCGGGGATCCCGAGCCGGTGGCCGATCTCGTGCGTGAGCGCGCCGGCTTTGCCGTAGCCGAGCCGGATCAGGTTCGTCGGGTCATAGGGCAGCCCGACATAGGCGACCTCGCCATAGCCGATGAACCCGGCCTCGGATCCCCGCAGCACGCCCGCGCCCGGAAGCGTCACCAGCTCGTCGTGTGGCACGATGCGGAATGGCGCGCCCAGCGGCACGACCTTGAAGGTGTAGTTGGTGACCGCCTCCCAGGCAGCCGTCGACTGCTGGAGCGCGTCACCCCAGACGGCCGCCAAGCGGGAGTCCAGGGTGGTCTCGATGATCCAAGGATCGATATTCTGCGCCATCTGGTTTTACAGACGGCGGATAAGTCATTGAATTATAAGGCAGCGATTTCGGGCTGTTTTACAGCTAACCCGTTGATTTCGCGGTCATGACATTGGAATCATAATCCGCGTGTCGGGGGTTCAAGTCCCTCCTCCGCTACCAATCCTACCCTCGTCGACATTTCGCTCTTCGCGTCCCCGTCACTCCGCGCTGCCGGAGATCGACGCGCATGCGCATCAGCAGCGCTTCGGATCACGACCCCGTGAGGGGCGCTTAACCGCCGCTCCGCCTCCCCTAATCTGTCGTGGTGTCCGGACCATCCGCCGACACCGGCCTGGCCAAGAACGTCTCTCCCCCGCGGAGGATCGACATGACCCGCCCCCTGCTCACCCGCCGTTCCCTGCTCGCCGCCGGCGCCCTGGCCGCGACCGGGGCTTCCGGCCTGCTCGTCCCGGCCCAGGCGAAGGGCCTGGAGCCGACGCCTTCGATGCGGGGCGGTTCCAACAACTACCTGCCGGGCGCGCCGATCGTGGAGCGCATCGGCGGCGGCGGGTTCTGGATGTCGGGCACCGTGCGCCGGGCCGGCGACGGCGCGCCGCTGGCGGGTCAGCGCATCCAGATCTGGGCCCACACCACCGAGGGCTACGAGCGCGACCCGCACAGCCACGGTGCCACGCTCACCGACGCCAACGGGGTGTTCCGCCTGGAGATGCCGCAGATCGTTCCGGCCTTCGGCCAGCCGCACGGGCACCTCGCCTACGACAGCGGCGAGTTCGAGACGGTGTTCCTGCGTCCCGTGATGGCGAGCTCGAGCGACACCAGCCTGGAGGCGCATTTCGTCCTCAAGCCGGCCTGACACGGGCCGAGCCGATGGAAATGCGCCCGGCCCGCGGGATCCTGATCTGGGCCGCCCTCGGGGCCGCCATCGCGGTTCCGATCGCCGCCGCGGCGACGAGTCCGCTGCTGGCCTGGCGCGACCCGGTCTACATCGCGGCCGGGTTCGCCGGCATCGTCGCGATGGCGTCCCTGCTGCTGCAGCCCCTGCTGGTCGGCGGCTACCTGCCGGGCCTGCCGGCCCCGCGCGGACGGCGCGTCCATCGCGCGATCGGAGTGGTGCTGGTCGCAGCCGTCGTGCTCCACGTCGCCGGCCTCTGGGTCACCAGCCCGCCCGACGTGGTCGACGTCCTGCTGTTCCGGTCGCCGACGCCGTTCTCGGCCTGGGGGGCGTTCGCCATGTGGGCGGTGTTCGGCGCCGCGCTGCTGGCCGCGCTCCGCCGGAAGATGCGGATCCGGCCACGGACCTGGCGCCTCGGCCACACGGCGCTGGCGGCCGTGACGGTGCTGTGCAGCGTGGTCCACGCGCTGCTCGTCGAGGGCACCATGGAGACGGTATCGAAGGCCGTGCTGTGCGCCCTGGTCGTCGGCGCCGCCGCGAAGGTGGCGGCCGATCTGAAACTCTGGGCGATCCGGCCGCGCCGGCGCGCGTGAACGGCTGACCGGTCCGTCCTGCCCCCCTCAGTGGAAGTGGAAGTCCTCGGCGATGATGCGTTCGGGCGGCAGGCCGAGGGCGGCGAACTGGCGGGCCATGTCGCGCACGAATTCCGGGCTGCCGCACAGCATGACCGCCACGTCGTCGTGCGGCTGCACCGCCTCCAAGACCCGGGAAGCGGTCAGCCGGCCGCGTTCGCCGCTCAGCCACAGCTCGTAGTCGACGTAGGAGTCCGCCTTCGGGACGATCTCCCGGATCTCGCCGTCATAGGGGGCGTGGCCGGCGTCGCGGGCGACGTACCACAGCCAGATCCGGCGGAAGTCGTCGTTGGTGGTCTCGAACCGCAGCATGCCGAGGAACGGCGTGATGCCGATGCCGGCGCCGATCCACACCAGCCGGCGGTGATGGGCGTAGCGGTGCGGCGTGAAGCCGCCGAACGGACCGAACACCTCGACCGGGTCGCCGGGCGCCAGGCTCGGCAGGTCGCCGGTGAAGTCGCCGACCATCCGCACCGACACCCTGAGGTCGCGCTCGGCCGGCGAGGACGAGATCGAGAACGGGTGCAGCTCGCGCCGGCTGCGGCGCGGCCGGTTGATGAACACGAAGGTACCGGGCTCGTAGATCATCCGCCGGGACTGCGGTCGCAGCACCAAGTCGACGGTGTCGTCCGAGCGCCGGTTCAGCTCCCGCACCGCATAGCGGAAGCGCGGCGCGATCCAGCGGTACAGCACCACCCGGTACAGCCAGCTCGCGGCCCCGACCAGCACCAGGATCCACATCCAGAAGCGCAGCGGCTCGTAAGCGTTGATGGTCGGACCGGCCGACAGCGCATGGGCCGAGGTCAGCAGGAAGATCGGCCCCAGCAGGCCGTGCAGGGACAACCAGGCCTCGTAGCGCAGCCGCCGGCTGTAGGCGAGCGCGGTCCAGGCGACCACCACCCACAGGATCAGCGCGTTGAAGCCCTCGACCGGGTTCGACGACCGGAACGGCACCAGCAGGTCGGCGACCGAGCCGCCGGCCTCGACCACCGGCGGGACGTACATCGCGACGTGCACCAGCATCAGGCCGATGGCGAGCGGCCCGAGATGGCGGTGCAGGCGTACGGCGCGGTCGAGGCCGCCGAAGAACGGCTCGACCGACCGGCTGCGCGTGGTGGCGAGCAGCAGCACCGCCAGGATGGTGATCGACCACGCCGAGATCAGCAGGCTCGGCCCGAGCCAGGACAGGAACGGCTCGCCATGCGTCATGGTGGCCCGGCCGGCGCCCCACAGCACCGTCGTGACCGCGAGCGCCCCGCCCACCAGCCACCAGCCCGGCGCGACCGACGACAGCCAACGACGACGCCGTCCGCCGCCCGCCGAGCCGTCGACAGCGTTGTCCCCCGTCATCCCGGTATCCATACGCCTCCCCCAGGTCCGGCCCGGCGGCGAGCACCGGGGTCTGCATGCCAACCCCGGCACAACGACGGGGAGAGAGCCGTCTTATCAAAGATTTACCGTAGTCTCCAAGTGGCGCGGGCAGCGCGACGCCATGGGCGTGTCCGACGGGTCGGCCCGTCGCCTCATCCGCGATTGCCAGCCGGCCGGCCCGTCGGATAGCCTCGGCAAACAAGGAGCCGACAGTCCGATCGCCGGACGAATGTCGAGCAAGACATGGACCCGACAATACTGCCTTCGAAGCACGCCGATGCCCTCGGCCCGACGACGGTCACGTCTACCGGGCCTGGAGAAGCGAGACACTTTTCTTGAACGCACTTCTTCCGACGAACCAACTCGATACCCGGATCACATGAGACACAAGCTACTCTTCTGCAGCGCGGCCGCGTTTCTGATCGTGTCGGCGCCGTATGCCGGGGCGTCGTCCACGGCCCGGCCGGCGAGCGGCACAGCAACCCCGGAGACTTCGATGGCCCAGAACGAGCCGGCGGTCGCCCAGGCGACGGCCGATTTCTATTCGGCGCTCAACACTCTGTTCACCGGAGACGGCGGCCCCATGAAGGCCGCGTGGTCGCATGCCGGCGACATCACCTACATGGGCCCGGAGGGCGCCTACCTGACCGGGTGGGAGAAGATCGGACCGCTGTGGGACGACGTCGCCGCCGCAAAGCTCGGTGGCCGCGTCACGCCCAAGGCGGTGCACACGGTGTCCGGAAAGGACCTTGCCCTGGTCACCTGCGTCGAGCAGGGCGAAAACGTCGTCGACGGCAAGACCGAGACCGTCGAGATCCGGTCATCGACGGTGTTCCGCCTCGAGGACGGCGCCTGGAAGGTCGTGCATCACCAGACCGACCTGCTGCCGTTTCTGAACAAGTAGGACCGCGGACCGTCCCCCTGAAAAGCAGGCGACGGCGGTGAAGCACCGCCGTCGCCCGGGTTACAGTCCGGTCGTCGGAACGTCCGGTCAGTTGGTCTTCTCGATGTTCCAGGCCACGAACAGCAGCGAGTTCGGGACCCCCTTCAGGGTGTTCCGCCACGCCACCGGGGTCACGAACTGGCCGGTGTTGATGTACGGGATGAACTCGTAGAAGCGCTTCTGCAGGGCCTCGACGATCTTCATCTGCTCCTGCTTCGTGCCGGCGTCCATGAACGCGGCCCGCAGGCGCTCGATCTCGTCATCCTTCGGCCAGCCGAACCAGGCGGTCTTCGGATCGCCGGTCGAGACCAGCGGCGCGTTGGTCAGCGGGCTCGACATCGGCACGCCGGTCCACCAGGTCGGGAAGATGTGCCAGCCGACCTTCGGGTTGGTGTTCGGGTCGTCGGTCTTCGCCCGCCGCGAGGTCAGGGTCGACCAGTCCATCGCCTGGGCATCGACGTTGACGCCGATCTCCTTCAGCTTGCCGACCATCACCAGGATGTTGTTGTAGATGATCTGCTGGTCGGTCGGCAGCATGACCACGATCGGGTCCTTGAAGTTGTAGCCGGCCTCCTTCAGCAGCTCCTTGGCCTTCTCCGGGTTCGGCTTCATCCACGGCTCGGCGTACGCCTCGCTCTCCAGCGGCGAGTGGCACATGAACACCGCGTAGCAGACCGTCTCGAAGTCCGGGTTGCCGACCTGGGCGGCCAGGAACTCGCGCTGGTCGACCAGCAGCTGCAGGGCCTGGCGGGCCCGCGGGTCGTTGAACGGCGGGTACAGGTGGTTCGGCCGGATGTGGCCCATCTTGCCGAGCGGATCGAGCACCTTAACGGTGATGTTCGGGTCCGCCTTCAGCATCGGCATGAGATCCATCGGCGGGATCTCGTAGGCGTCGACCTCACCGGACATCAGCGCCTGGGTCGCGGTGTTGGTGTCGGGGATGTAGATCCACTCCACCGTGTCGACCTTGACCACCTTGCCGCCCGAGAAGCCGTCCGACGGCTCCGAGCGCGGCTTGTAGTCCTTGAACTTGCGGTAGACCACGCGGTCGCCCGGCACCCACGCCTTGTCGTCGAACATGAACGGGCCGGAGCCGATGATGTTCGTGACCTGCGTGTTCGGGTCGGTCTTGGCCTCCTCCTCGCGCATGATCGGCAGCGGCAGCGTCGGGTTGGCCAGCACGCTGAGCATCGGGCCGAACGGCTTCTCGAGGCGGATCTCGAAGGTCTTCGCGTCGACCGCGGCGATCTCCTTGACCCGCTTCATCATCGCCTGGCCGTCGGCCCGCTTGACCGACCAGCGCTTGATCGACGCGATGACGTCGTTGGTCTCCACCGGCGAGCCGTCGTGGAACTTCAGGCCGTCCCGCAGCGTGAAACTCCAGGTCAGGCCGTCGTCGCTGGTCTTCCAGGTGTCGACCATCTGCGGCTGCGGCTGCAGCTTGCTGTCCATCGAGAACAGCATGTCGTAGACCATGTAGCCGTGGTTCTGCGTGATCGCAGCGGTCGTCCAGACCGGGTCGATGTTCTTCAGGTCGGCCTGCGGCACCACCTTCAACGTGGTTTCGGCCATGGCCAACGACATTCCCGCAAACATTGCGGCGGCCCCCAGCAGAGCCGTTACTCCCATCCTCGCGCGCCTCATAGCGGTCTCCTTTTGTTGAAATCCTCCGAGCAGGCTTTCACTCAGGTACTCACGGCGGGAACCGCACCGAACGCCGACCGGCCGCCTGCGGCCGGCCGGCTTATCAGTGCGGCATGACGAAGTGCCCGGGGGACACTTCCTCGAGCGGCAGGGTTTCGGGCTCGAAACCCCACGGCTTGAGCGGGGAAGGAATTTCGTCGGTCATCAGGCGCAGGTCGGTCCGCCGCTGGCGCGGATCGGCGACCGGCACGGCCGACATGAGCTTCCGGGTGTAGGGGTGCTGCGGATCCTCGAACACCGCCGCGCGCGGGCCGAGCTCGACGATCTGGCCGAGATACATCACCGCGACCCGGTGGCTGATCCGCTCGACGACCGCCAGGTCGTGGGACACGAACAGGTACGAGATCCCGAACTCCGCCTGCAGGTCCAGCATCAGGTTGACGATCTGCGCCTGGATCGACACGTCGAGCGCCGATACCGCCTCGTCGGCGACGATCAGGTTGGGATTGAGCGCCAGCGCCCGGGCGATGCAGATCCGCTGGCGCTGGCCGCCCGAGAACTCGTGCGGATAGCGCCGGGCGTGCTCCGGCCCGAGTCCGACCCGCCGCAGCAGGTCCGCGACCCGGTCCTGGAGCGCCTTGCCCGAGGCGAGATTGTGAATGCGCAGCGGCTCGCCGATCAGGTCCGCCACCGACAGGCGCGGGTTCAGCGACGCGAACGGATCCTGGAAGATCATCTGCATCTGCCGGCGCACACCCTCCATGGCGCCGCGCCCGAGCTTGGTGATGTCGCGACCGCCGAACACCACCCGGCCGCGGGTCGGCTCCTGCAGGCGCAGGATGGTGCGGGCCGTCGTCGACTTGCCGCAGCCGGACTCGCCGACCAGCGCCAGCGTCTCGCCGACGCCCAGGCTGAACGAGATGTTCTCGACCGCGTGCACCGCCGAAGTCGGGCGGCCCAGCAGACCGCCGCCGACCGGAAACCGGGTCACCAGCCCCTCGACCTCGAGGAGCGGCCCGGCGTCGGGCTGGGCGACCGCCGGTTGCCGCGGCGCGGGTTCAGCCGCCGGCTGGCTCGCATCCCGGCCGTATTCGAGGTTCGGGAACTTCATCGGCAGCGGCTGGCCGCGCATCGCCCCCAGCCGCGGCACCGCGTCCAGCAGCGCCTTGGTGTAGGGATGCTGCGGCGCGTGGAAGATCTCCTCGACCGATCCTTCCTCGACCTTCTCGCCGCGGTACATGACCACGACCCGGTCCGCCATCTCCGCCACCACGCCCATGTCGTGCGTGATGAACAGCACGGCCATGCCGATCTCGCGCTGCAGCGTCTTGATCAGGTCGAGGATCTGCGCCTGGATCGTGACGTCGAGCGCGGTGGTCGGCTCGTCGGCGATCAGCAGGGCCGGCCGGCAGGCCAGGGCCATCGCGATCATCGCCCGCTGCCGCATGCCGCCGGAGAGCTGGTGCGGGAACTCGTCCAGCCGCTTCTCGGCCTCCGGCATGCGCACCAGGTTCAGCATCTCCAGGGCGAGCTTGTCGGCATCGCGCTTGGACTTGCCCTGGTGCAGGCGGATCGCCTCGACGATCTGGAAGCCGATGGTGAACACCGGGTTCAGCGAGGTCATCGGCTCCTGGAAGATCATCGAGATCTCGTTGCCCCGGATGTCCCGGAGCACCGGCAGCGGCTGCTGCACCATGTCGACCGTCTGGCCGGACTTGCGGCGGAACTCGATCTCGCCCGAGACGATCCGGCCGCCGCCGAGCTCGGTGAGCCGCAACAGCGACAGCGCCGTGACCGACTTGCCGGAACCGGACTCGCCCACGATCGCCAGGGTCTCGCCGCGGTCGATGTGCCAGGAGACGCCGTCGACCGCCTTCACCACGCCGCCCTCGACCGGGAACTGAACCCTCAGGTCGCGGACATCGATCAGTCTGTTCTCGTCCATGACCGCGCCGCTCATTCGTTGTTGGTCGAGCGGCGGAGCCGCGGGTCCAGGGTCTCGCGCAGGCCGTCGCCGAGCAGGTTCACCGCCAGCACCACGAGGCTGAGGAACAGCCCCGGGAACAGCAGCAGCCACCAGCCGACCAGCACGTAGGTCCGGCCCTCGGCCATCATGTTGCCCCAGCTCGGGATCGCCGGCGGCGTGCCGGCGCCGAGGAACGACAGGATCGCCTCGATGATGATCGCCGACGCGCAGACATAGGTCGCCTGAACGATCAGCGGTGCCATGGTGTTCGGCATGATGTGCACGAACAGGATCCGCGGCAGCTTGGCGCCGAGCGAGACCGCGGCGTCGACGAACAGCTGCTCGCGCAGGGTCAGCACGATGGCGCGCACCAGCCGCACCACCCGCGGCACCTCGGGGATCGTGACCGCGACCACCACCGCCCAGATGCTCGACCGGGTGATGCCGACGATGGCGATCGCCAGCAGGATCGCCGGGATCGCCATCAGCCCGTCCATGATCCGCATGACCACGGGGTCCAGGACCCGGATGAATCCGGATACCAGGCCGATCAGCAGCCCGACGACGCAGGCGAAGGCGGCGACGGTGAAGCCGACGGTCAGCGATACCCGGGACCCGTAGATGGTCCGCGCGAAGATGTCCCGCCCGAGCTGGTCGGTGCCGAACCAGTGTGCGACCGACGGCGCCTTGAGGCGCTGCAGCGGATCGAGCCGCTGCGGGTCGTAGATGGTGAGCAGCGGCGCGAAGATCGCCATCAACGTCACCGTCAGCAGGATGACGAGCCCGGCCAGGACGGTCGGGTGCCGCCGCAGCCAGCGCAGGGCCCGCCCGATCCGGGCCATCGTCGCGGATCCGCCGGTCGACGGCGCTGAGGTATCGACCGCCATCAGTAACGGATCCGCGGGTCGACGAGGATGTAGATGATGTCGATCGTCAGGTTGATGAGCACGTAGATCCCCGAGAAAATCAGGATAACCCCCTGCACTATCGGATAGTCGCGTCTCAGGATCGAATCGGCCGTCAGCCGCCCGAGGCCGGGGATCGCGAACACGCTCTCGGTCACCACCACGCCGCCGATCAGCAACGCGATGCCGATGCCGACCGTGGTGACGATCGGCACCGAGGCGTTGCGCAGGGCGTGGCGGAACAGGATCGGCACGATGCCGAGGCCCTTGGCGTGGGCAGTCCGGATGTAGTCCTGGTTGATCGCCTCGAGCATCGACGCCCGGGTGATCCGCGCGATCAGCGCCACGTAGGTGACGCCGAGCGCCACCGTCGGCAGCGCGATCGCCCGCAGGAACCCGCCCAGGTCGTCGAACGGCGAGACGTAGCCCATCACCGGCACCAACTTGAGCTGGGCCGCGAACACCATGATCAGCAGATAAGCGAACACGAACACCGGCACCGAGAAGCCGAGCACGGCGAAGCCCATCATGGTGCGGTCGATCCAGGAGCCGGCGCGCCAGGCGGCGACGATGCCGAGCGGGATGGCGACCACGACGCTGAGCAGGATCGTCGTCGTGCTGAGCGCCAGCGTCGGCTCGACGCGCTGCAGGATCAACTGCGAGACTGGCCGGCCGGAGAAGATCGACGTGCCGAGGTTGCCGTGCATGATCGCGCCGAGCCAGTTCAGGAACTGGGTATGGAACGGCAGGTCGAGGCCGAGCGCCGCGCGGATCCGGTCGATGTCCTCCTTGGTCGCGAGGTCGCCGGCGATAATCGCCGCCGGGTCGCCCGGCGCCATGTGCAGCAGCCCGAACACGAAGAACGCGACGAACGCCATCACGAAAGCGGTCGCGATCAGGCGCTTGACGATGAGAGCGATCACCGGCCCGGCCTCACAGCGCCGGACGCCGGTCGGCCCAGGGGCGCGCCCGCTCGAACGCGCGGCTGGCCTGCAGCACCCGCAGGTCCTGCGACCGGCCCGCCACGATCTGGATGCCGACCGGCCGGCCGTCCGGCGTGAAGCCGCACGGGCAGGTCGCCGCCGGAACCCAGGTCAGGTTGAACGGGTAGGAGAACCCGGCCCAACGAATCCAATCCCATGAATGCTGTTCCCAATGCTCGGGGATGAGGCGCCCGGCCGGGAACGCGGCGACCGACATGGTCGGCGTCACCAGCAGGTCGTAGCGGGTGAAGAGGTCCTGGACCTTGGCATAGAAGTTCAGGCGCTGCTGCTTGGCCCGCACGTACTCGGCCGCGGTGACCGACAGGCCGTCGCGGACGCAGGCGACCAGGCCCGGGTCCATGCGGTCCTGCCACTCGTCGAGCAGCAGGCCGAGATTGCCGGCGAAGTTGGACACCCAGAAGCAGCGATGCATCTCGCTCGGGTCGTCCCAGAGCTGGCCGACCTCCTCGACGTGGCAGCCGAGCTCGCTGAACGCGTCGACCGCCTTGCGCACCGGCTCGGCGACCTCGGGATCGACCTTCAGGTAGCCGAGGTCCGGGCTCCAGGCGACCCGCAAGCCGCTGATGTCGGCCTCGAGGTTGTCCAGGAAGCCCGGCGGCCGGTCGGCCAGGCTCGCCATGTCGCGGTCGTCCGGCCCGGCCAGCACGTCGAGCATGAGGGCGGCGTCGCCGACGGTCCGGGTCATCGGGCCGATGTGCGAGACGCTGTCGTTGTTCGGCGCCGGCGCGTACGGGATCCGGCCGAAGGTCGGCTTGAGGCCGTAGACGCCGCAGAACGACGCCGGCATCCGGATCGACCCGGCGCCGTCCGAGCCCTGGTGCAGGGGGCCGATGCCGGCGGCGGCGCAGATGCCCGCCCCGGTGCTCGACCCGCCGGCGTTGTAGCCGTGCTTCCACGGGTTGTGCGAGATGCCGGTCAGCGGGCTGTCGCCGCAGCCCTTCCAGCCGAGCTCCGGCGTCGTGGTCTTGCCGATCGAGATCGCCCCGGCGTCCCGCAGGCGCTCGACGATCGGCGCGTCGGCGTCCGGCACCCGGTGCTCGTGGATGAACGACCCGGCCATCGACCGGATGCCCTTGGTCATCACCAGGTCCTTGATGGTGACCGGTATTCCCTCGAGCGGCCGCAGGTGCTCTCCGGCGGCGATACGACCCTCCGCCCGCTTCGCGGCGTCGCGCGCGGCGTCGTACGTCGGAGTGCAGATGGCGTTCAATTGCGGATTGAGAGCCTCGGCGCGGCCGATCACCGCGTCCACGAGTTCGGTCGGCGAAAGCGCCTTCGAGCGGATGAGCTCGCGCAGGGTCGTCGCTGGCGTGAAACAGAGATTTTCGTCAGACATGCCGACCCCCATCCCCCATGGAGCAATCGCGATATCGTGATGCTAGCATCCGTTCAAAAATGGAAACAACCACCCTGTCGCAGCGTTTTAATTGCCTGGACGTCAACAGAAGTGCACCGAAGGACGACTTCCGTTCCCAACCGGACATGCCCGATCAGGAGCGGCTGCAGCCTAAGATCGAAGATCCCGGACGTCGCACCGGCCGCCCGAAGGAGCGGGCGACAATTTCATTAAAACTCAAAATGTTACCGCGTTTGCGAAATAAAATGCTGCGCCGCCGAACTCGAACGGTCGGGCCACCAACCGCCGCGGGTCGAGCCGTCCGACGCGTCCGTCCCGGCCCTCCGACCCCGGTCGCGGAGCCGCGGCCGCGGGCCTGCGGGCTTGTTCCCGATGGTAACCCGCGGCGGCTCCGAAACCGGCGTACCGGATGCCGATCCGGCGGCCGTCACCGAGCCTCCCGAGAAGCCGGCCACCACGGTCGCCTCGGCCCGGCCGCGCCCTCGCATCCTGCCCGTATTGGTCGAGAGACCCGCCGGCCGAGCCGGGAGCGTCTACGGCCTTCCGGGCGCGCCGAGGATCTCCCGCTGCAACGAGAGCTGGGTCTCGTCGAGCGGCTCGATGTCGACGGGAACGTTGCCGACCAGGAACCCGGAGCAGGTTCCGTCGCCGTCGAACAGCGGCAGGATCAGCCGCCGCCAGGACCGGGCGGACAGCCAGGACGGCGAGTCGTGCTGGGTGAAAAGCGCGAAATGGGCGCGATACACCGCCCGGTAGCAGGCGCGATACATCAGCGAGAGCGAGGTTCGGGTGACCGCGTTCATCTCGGACACCGTGGCGCCGGTCCAGTCGCGGCCCGCATAGTTGGCGATCCCCGACCCGTACACGCGGTACCGGGCGTCGAAGCCCTCGCGCACGGCGTCGAGCAGCAGCACGTTCCCGGCGGCCGGCAGGATGGCCAGCACGTCGACATGCTCGCGGGCGGGCCGGTCGTCGTACCGCGCGCACAGCTCGCTCCAGTAGGCGTACAGCACCTGCTGCTTGGTCTCAGGCAGCTGCCGTCCGTCGTCCACCACGAACATCTCGGTCATGCCGCCGCCGAACCGATCCGACAGATCGCCGGAGACGATCCGGTCGGCCGCCTGCTCGATCTCGTCGTCGGTCGGCTCCCGCCACGACGCCTCCGGCACCGGAGGGCCCGGCATCGACACGGCGTCAGCCATGTCCGGCGCTGCGCCACACAGCCGGCGCAGCCACCGTCGGCGCCTCGATCCCTCGGATCCAGCCGCCGCCGAGCACGCGGCCGCCGTCCGGCGCGTACAGCACCGCCGCCTGACCGGCCGAGACGCCGTATTGCGGCTCGTCGAGCACGATCGCCGCGCTCCCGGCACCGGCCGGCTGCACGGTGGCGGCGACCGGCGGCTGGGTCGAGCGCAGCTTGACCAGCACCCGCACGCCCTCGGCCGGGATGCCGTCGCCGTCGCCGATCCAGTTCAGGTCGCTCACCAGCACCGTCGCCGCCGCCAGCGCCTCGCGCGGGCCGACCACCACGCGCCGGTCTTCCGGCTCCAGGCGCACCACGTAGAGCGGATCGGTATCCGCCTCGCCTTGGGCGCTGCGCCGGCCGCCGATGCCGAGGCCGCGACGCTGGCCGATGGTGTAGCCGATGATGCCGTCGTGCCGGCCGAGCACCGAGCCGTCCAGGTGCACGATCTCGCCCGGATCGACCGCCCCCGGTCGCAGCTTGCGCACCACCTCGGCGTAGTTGCCGTTCGGCACGAAGCAGATGTCCTGGCTGTCCGGCTTGTCCTGCACGGCGAGGCCGAGCCGTCGCGCCTCGGCCCGGGTCGCGTCCTTGTCCATGCCGCCGAGCGGGAACCGCAGGAACGCGAGCTGCTCGGGCGTGGTGGCGAACAGGAAGTAGCTCTGGTCCTTGACCGGATCGGCGGCGCAGTGCAGCTCGGGCCCGCCGGCGCCCGTCACCCGGCGAACGTAGTGGCCGGTCGCCAGCGCCTCGGCCCCGAGGTCGCGCGCGGTCGCCAGCAGGTCGCGGAACTTGACCGTCTGGTTGCAGCGCACGCAGGGAATCGGGGTCTCGCCGCGCAGGTAGCTGTCGGCGAAGTCGTCGACCACGCTCTCGCGGAACCGGCTCTCGTAGTCGAGCACGTAGTGCGGAATGCCGATCCGCTCGGCCACCGTGCGGGCGTCGTGGATGTCGGAGCCGGCGCAGCAGGCACCCTTGCGGGCCACCGCGGCGCCATGGTCGTAGAGCTGCAGGGTGATGCCGACCACGTCGTAGCCGGCCTCCTTCAGCAACGCCGCGGTCACCGAGCTGTCGACGCCCCCGGACATGGCCACGACCACGCGCCGGTCGCCGCGCGGACCGGGCAGGCCGAGATCGAGATCGGGGGCAGCTGTCGTCATGGTCGGGATATAGGGCGGCAGGGGCGGCCGGCGCAAGCAAGCGCGCGGCCAGTTACCGACCGGCCGCGTCCAGCCCCATCTGCCAGAACCCGACTTCGAGGTCGGTCGCCTGCCGGAAGGTGCGGGCGAGATCGTCGAACCGGGCGTCGCCGCCGCGCCGCGCCGCCAGCCGGTCCATCTGCGCGATCGAGTTCCGCACCACCTCGCGGTAGTCCGCGCCGGAATAGGCCGCGATCCAGGCTTCGTACGGGTTTCCGTCCCCGCGCCGGGTCGCGGGATCGGCCAGCAGCCGCGCGCCGATCACGCCGTAGCCGACCACGCAGGGCGCCAGCGCCGCGTACAGGTCCAACAGGTCGCCGGCATGGCCGCGGTCCAGCACGAACCGGGTGTAGGCGACGCAGGCCGGGTCCTCGGGCACTACCGCCATCTCGGCCTCGGTCATACCCCAGCCGGCGCAATACTGGACGTGCAGTTTCATTTCGGTGTCGGTCAGAGCCGACAGCGTTCCGGCCGCGTAACGCATGTCGTCCAGGGTGTCGGCCTTGTGGGCCGCCAGCGCGTAGGCCCGCGCGAAATGGATCAGGAACAGGTAGTCCTGCGCCAGGTAGTGCCGGAACGCCGGCTCCGGCAGCGAGCCGTCGGCCATGCCGGCGACGAACGGGTGCCGGGTGTAGGCGTCCCAGGAGCCGGGACAGGCGGCGATCAGCCGGCCGCAGAACGAGCCGGCGGGAACGAGGACGTCGGAAGCGGTCATCGGGGTTCCTTCAGGACGGGATCGGGTTGTGCCGGGCAGTCGGCGACAAGCGGTCGCGCATCGTCTGCCAGGCCGCGAGAAAACGATCGATATCGGCCTCGGTCGTGCTCCAGCCGAGGCTGACGCGGATCGCCTCGCCGGCCAGCGGGTCGTCGCCCAGCATGGCGGCCAGCACGTGCGAGCGCCTGACCTTGCCGGACGAGCAGGCGGAGCCGGCGCTGACCGCCACCCCGGCGAGGTCGAGCGCCATCACCTGGGTCTCGGCCGGCACGCCGGGCAGCCCGAGGCAGGTGGTGGCGATCCGCTCGGCGCCGGCGCCGAGCACGCGGGCCTCGGGGGCCATCTCGCGCACCGCCGCCTCCAGCCGGTCGCGCAAGGCACGGGCTCGCTCCGATTCATGCCGCCCGTCGGCCAGTACGGCCGCGGCGGCAGCGCCGAAGCCGGCGATGCCGGGCAGGTTCTCGGTCCCCGAGCGGCGCCCGCGCTCCTGCCCGCCGCCGACGGCGACCGCCCGCAGCGCGACCTCGGGCCGGACCAGCAGGGCGCCGCTGCCCATCGGGCCGCCGAGCTTGTGGGCCGACAGTGCGATCAGGTCGGCGCCGTCGAGCGCCGCCGGGTCCAGCTTGCCGGCGCCCTGGACCGCGTCGACATGGACCATCGCGCCGGCACCATGGGCCAGGCGGATAGCCTCGGCGACCGGCTGGACCACGCCGGTCTCGTTGTTGACCCACATGACCGACACCAGGGCGGGCACGTCGCTCGCCGCCAGCCGGCGCTGAAGGTCCTCGAGATCGAGCCTGCCCTCGGCATCGACGGCGATCCGCTCGGCCCCCTCGGCCGCCGCCAGCACCGCGTCGTGCTCGACCGCCGACACCAGCAGCCGCGACCGGCCGCAGCCGCGGATCGCCAGCGCGTCGGCCTCGGTGCCGCCGGAGGTGAACACCACCTGTTCGGCCGTTCGGTCGAGCAGGGCCGCGATCTGCCGCCGGGCCGCCTCCAGCCGACCGCGCGCCGCCCGGCCCGGCGCGTGCACCGAGGACGGGTTGCCGACCGCCCGCGCCGCCTCGGTCATGGCGTCGAGCGCCGCCGGCCGGATCGGGGTGGTGGCGTTGTGATCGAGGTAGGTAGAAGCGCTCATCGTCCTGCCGTATCCGGCCGTCTGGGACCGTTCCCTTGACTTGCCACGACCTGCCACAAAATTTCATCGGAATCGACAAGTCGACACTCGACGCGCTATGTGCTCCCCCTGCGCCGAGTTCGGTCACGAGGAGGCCATGCCCGAGGTCATCATCAACGGTCCCGAAGGTCGCATCGAGGGACGCTACCTGCACTCGCAAGAGCCGAACGCCCCGATCGCGCTGATGCTGCACCCGCATCCGCAGCACGGCGGGACGATGAACAACAAGGTCGTGTACGCGATGTACCAGACCTTCGTCGCCCGCGGCTTCTCGACCTTGCGCTTCAATTTCCGCGGCGTCGGGCGATCCCAGGGCGCCTATACCGGCGGCGAGGGCGAGCTGTCGGATGCGGCGACCGCGCTCGACTGGCTGCAGACCTACAACCCGAACGCCAAGTTCTGCTGGATCGCCGGCTTCTCGTTCGGCGCCTGGATCGGCATGCAGCTGCTGATGCGCCGGCCGGAGATCACCGGCTTCGTGTCGGTCGCCCCGCCGGCCAACATGTTCGACTTCTCGTTCCTCGCCCCCTGCCCGGCCTCCGGCCTGGTGGTGCAGGGCGACCAGGACGACATCGTGCCGCCGGAGTCGGTGAAGAAGCTGGTCGACAAGCTGTCGTCGCAGCGCGGCATCACCATCACCCACTCGGTGATCAAGGGCGCCAATCACTTCTTCGGCCAGCAGATCGACCAGCTGTCGGACATCATCGGCGGCTACGTCGACAAGTCGATCGAGGCGCACGAGAAGGCCTCGGCCTGACGCTGGAGATCAGCCCGGAGCGTTGAGCCGCCCGCCGGTCAGCGGGCGCGGCGCCCTGGTCGTGCCCGGGAAGCTGATCGGCAGGCCGCGCCGGCTGCGCACCGCCAGGTAGGCGAAGGCCTGGGCCTCCAGCGCGTCGCCATCCCAGCCATGGGCGTCGGCGTCGTCCACCGGCACGCCGAGCCGGTCGTGCAGCCCGGCCATCAGCACCGGGTTGCGCCGGCCGCCGCCGCACACGATCCAGCGCCGCGGCGGCTCCGGCAGCCAGTCCAGGGCCCGGGCGACCGAGTCCACCGTGAACGCCGCCAGCAACGCCGCGCCGTCGGCCGGCGACAGGCCCTCCGTCCCGGTCGCGGCGATCGCCGCGAACTCGTCGCGATCGAGCGACTTCGGCGGCCGCCGTGCGAAGTAGCCGTGCTCCAGCAGCCCGGCCAGCCGGTCCGGGTCGACCCGGCCGGACGCCGCCAGCCTGCCGTCGACGTCGCAGACGGTGCCCACGGTGCGCCGGCACCAGTCGTCCAGCAGCGCGTTCGCCGGCCCGGTGTCGAACGCCAGCAGGTCGTCCTCGCCCGGCCCGATCCAGGTAACGTTGCCGACCCCGCCGAGATTCAGCACCGCCAGCGGCCGTTCCAGCCCGCCGGCCAGCGCCCGGTGATAGGCCGGCGCCAGCGGCGCCCCCTCGCCGCCGGCCGCCACGTCGTCGTAGCGCAGCCGGTCGACCACCGCGATTCCGAGCGCCGCCGCCAGCCGCACGCCGTCCCCGATCTGCCGGGTGATGCCCTTGTCCGGCTCGTGCCGGATGGTGTGGCCGTGGAAACCGACCAGATCGACATCGGACGCCGACAGCCCGGCCTCTTCCATCAGTCGCCGCACCGCATCCGCATGCCGGTCGGTCAGCTCGGCCTCGACCCCGGCGACGTCGCCGCGCTCGCCCAGCACCGACCGCAGTCGCGCCCGGAACGCCTCGTCGTAGGCAACCGTCAGGGCGGCGCCGGCCTCGACCACCAGCGCGCCGTCGGTTCGGATCACCGCGGCGTCGATGCCATCCATCGAGGTGCCGCTCATCAACCCGATCGCGGTAAACAGGGAATTGTCCGTCATGACCCGACAATCCCCCGCCGGCTGTCGACTGGCAAGCGGCGGCTGTGCTACATCCCGACGCCCTGCGCACGGACCAGCAGACGGACCCGAACCATGACCGCGCCCCGCTCCGACTTCCTGAAGGCGATCGTCGATCGCGGCTTCTTCCACCAGTGCACCGACCTCGAGGGGCTGGACGCCGAGTTCGCGTCCAAGATGGTCACGGCGTATATCGGGTTCGACTGCACCGCCGACAGCCTGCACATCGGCTCGCTGCTGCAGATCATGCTGCTGCGCTGGATGCAGAAGACCGGCCACAAGCCGATCGTGCTGATGGGCGGCGGCACCACCAAGATCGGCGACCCGTCGTTCAAGGACGAGGCCCGCAAGCTGCTGTCGGTCGAGGACATCGCCCGCAACAAGGCCGGCATCCAGACCGTCTTCGACAAGTACCTGACCTTCGGCGACGACCCGAGCGACGCGGTCATGGTCGACAACGCCGACTGGCTGGACAGGCTCGAGTACATTCCGTTCCTGCGGGACTACGGGGCGCACTTCTCGGTCAACCGCATGCTCAGCTTCGACTCGGTGAAGCTGCGGCTCGATCGCGAGCAGTCGCTGAGCTTCCTCGAGTTCAACTACATGATCCTGCAGGCCTACGACTTCCTGGAGCTGCGCCGGCGCTACGGCTGCGTGCTGCAGATGGGCGGCTCGGACCAGTGGGGCAACATCGTCAACGGCGTCGAGCTGGCCCGCCGGGTCGACCAGCAGACCATCTACGGCCTGACCTCGCCGCTGATCACCACCTCGTCCGGCGCCAAGATGGGCAAGACCGCCCAGGGCGCGGTGTGGCTGAACGAAGACCGGCTGAGCGTCTACGACTTCTGGCAGTTCTGGCGGAACACCGAGGACGCCGACGTCGGCCGGTTCCTGAAGCTGTTCACCGAGCTGCCGCTGGACGAGATCGCCCGGCTGGAGGCGCTGGGCGGCGCCGAGATCAACGAGGCCAAGAAGATCCTGGCGACCGAGGTGACGGCGCTGTGCCACGGCCGGGCCGCCGCCGACGAGGCGGCCGAGACCGCGCGCCAGACCTTCGAGGCCGGCCAGTCCGCCGATGGCCTGCCGAGCGTCGACGTGCCGCGGGCCGAGCTGGCCGCCGGCCTGCCGGTGGTCGAGGCGCTGCGGCGTTCCGGCCTGGCGGCCTCGAACGGCGAGGCCCGCCGGCTGATCCGCGGCGGCGGCGCGCGGGTCAACGACCAGCCGGTCAGCGACGAGAACGCCAGCCTCGGCGAGGCCGACCTGGACGGCGACGGCGTGATCAAGCTGTCGGCCGGCCGCAAGCGGCACGCCCTGGTCAAGGCGGGCTGACGCGGCATCGGCACCGGCAGTCAGGCGGACAGCTCGCCGTAGTCGTGGGTGTATGAGCCCTCCTCGAACCGGTCGAAGCTCCGGCGCCAGACCTTGCCGGGCCAGAGATAGTCGACCCGGCGCTCGGCCGGCCGGTAGACCGCCGAGTACGCGGTCGTGAACCCGGCCCGGCGGGAGTAGATCGGCGGCCGGTGCAGCAGGCCGGTCAGGGCCGCCAGTGTCGTCGCCGGATCAGCTAGGGCGTCGAGCAGGGCCTGCTGCCGGATCGCGGAGCTGGAGCCTGCCGTGGCCGCTTCCTGGTGGTTCGTGCAGGTCCGGTCCCGGGTGGCGGCAGGCGAACGTCCGGGACCAAGGAACAGCGTCGCGTACTGCCCGTCGCTGTCCAGCACCGTCACGTTCTGCGACTGCGCCAGCGGGATCCGGCACAGCGCCGCGACCGCATCGTCGACGCCGGAGCAGGTCTCCAGGACGTAGCGCAAGACCAGGATGATCGAGAAGCCGGGCGCCTGCTCCCGGCCGCCGCCATGGGTCAGGCTGACAACCAGCCCGTCCTCGTTCATGCCGTCCAGGCAACCGCCCCACGGCCGCTGCGCGGTGGCGAGCACGCGCCGTCCGGACCAGCGGGTCAGTTCGAAGCGGCCCGACACGACCTCCAGCGCATAATCGTAGTTCCGGACCAGCGCCGGGCCGCCGTCGCCCAGCCAAACCGCCTGACTGCAGCCGTGGACGACCGGCGGCGGGCGGTAGTGGCTCAGGATCCGATGGGCGATGTCGTCGTCCCCGACTAGGCCGCAGGCCCGGTCATAGTGCGAAAGCAGTTCCGGCATATGGCGGGCCAGCGCGTTCCGGCATTCCACCGCGGTCGGCGGATCGGCCAGGCCGTGCCCACGGTACCAGCGCTCGGTCTCGTCCCGGCCCTGCCGGAACCGGGCGAGCCAGGCTTCGCCGGGCCGGTCCTCACGTTGCGCCACGAACCGTTTCAGCACCGCCACTCGAGCCTCCGGCCGTCGCTACCGCCCGCGATCCTCGCGCTGCCCCGGCTGCGGCGCCGTCGGCGCCGGCGGCTCGACGACCGGGGCGTCGGCCGGGCGCTCGGCGGTCGACACCAGCTCGCGCAGGAAGCCGGGAGTCAGGGCGGTCAGCGGGTTCACGGTGACCTGCGGATCGTCGATCTTGCCGCGCACCCGGAACTCGGTGGCCAGCAGCCCCTCGCCCTCGCCGCCGGTGAGCAGCTGGCCGAACACCGGGATCTTGTCGATCAGCCGGGACAGCGAGTACGCCGGGGCGAGCAGGCCGACGAAGTCGATCAGCTCCGATTTGCGGTCGTACGCACCTTCGACCTTGAGGCCGAGACCCGGGCCGTAGGCGATGCCGTTGCGCGCCTCGATGCGCTCCGGCGTCATGGTCAGGTTGACCCGCAGGCGGCTGAACCGGATGCCGTCGCCGTTCAGGGTGTCGGCAAGTCCGGTGAACGACGCCACCGACAGGATCTGCGCCAGCACCGGTGCGTTGACCACGCGATACTCGTCGATCCGGGCGTTCATCGTCAGGCCGTCGGTCAGCCCGTCGCCGGTCACCACGCCGTCGACGCCGAGCCGCCCGCCGCGGATCGTCTCGACGATGTCGAAGGCGCTCAGGAACTCGCCGGCGTCCTCGGCCCGCAGGGTAAGCCGGCGCTCGCCGTCCACCGGCATAACGGTCAGGGTGGTGTAGCCCTGCCCGACGCGCCCGCGCAGGTCGAGCGACTCGATGCGCCTGCCGACCTGGCGGACCGCCAGGGTCGCCCGGGTCATCGAGGCCTTGCGGGTGACCATCAGGGTATCGGCGGCGACCCGCAGGTCGAGCGTCCGGGTGTCGCCCGGCTGGTCGGGCGCGGTCGGGGCGGGCGCGGTCGGCGCGAGCGCTGTCGGGGCGGGCGTGGGCGCATTGCCGGCGACGGCGGCTTCGTCCTCCTCCGGGTCGACGATCGGCGACAGGTCGATGACGCTGCCGCGCAACGCCACCCGCCAGTCCCCCGGCCCGACCCGTTCCGCCCGCCCGGCCGCGTCGGTCTTGCCGATCTTCAGGCGCTCGAAGTCGATGACCTGGGGCACGCCGCCGGGTCCTAGTTCCGCGGTCGCCAGCGCCGCCATGTCGCCGGCCTTCATGTCGAAGGCGTCGACCGAGACCGGGTTGCCGTCGCGCATCCCCAGCCTGGCCCGCAGGATGCCGCTGGCCCCGGCGGGCTTCTCCCAGCCGAGCTCGTCGACGGTCAGCCGGGTGTCCTGCAGGTCCGCCGTGACGGTCACCGACTCGGCGCCGTCGGGCCGCACCTCGACCTGGGCGTCGACCGCCGCCTGCCCGCCGATCCGATCGCCGAGATCGAGGCCGAACGCCGCCAGCCGCTCGCGGTTGGCCGTGGTCTTGATACGGCTGCGGCTGGTGTAGGCGCCGCGCTTGTGGAAGCGCTGGTCGAGCGACACCTCGGCCTTCGCGCCCAGGACCATGCCGGTGCCCGACAGCTTCATGCCGGCGCCGTTCAGATCGAGAGTCAGATCGGCGTCCCGCAGATCGTGCCCGGCCACCACCTCCGGCAGGTCGACATGAGCGAGATTGGCCGCCGCCGCCAGCTTGACCTGCTCGATCTTCAGGTCCTTTCGCAGCGGCAACTCGAACCGCAGCCGGACGCCGGCCTGGCCATCGACGCCGTCGAGCTTCAGGCCGAGCTTCGTCGGATACCCGAGTGGCTTGTGGTCGATGACCTTCAGGGCGTCCAGCACCGGGCCGCGGGCGGCCACGTCGATGGCGGCCTTCTCGTTGTCGGTGTCGAGGTCGCTGATCCGGACGGTCGACGGGTCGATCTCCAGCCGCCCGAGCTGACCCCCGGCAATCGCGATGTCGAAGGTCTTGGCGTCGTAGTCCGCCACGCCGTGAACGCCGGTCGCCGGCGGCAGGGGGCGGAAGTAGTGGGTGGTCACGCCGGTGAAGTCGATGCGGCCACCGAGCTCGTCCATGCGCAGCGTGCCGGCGTCGGCGGGGTCGAGCCAACCGGCCGCGTGCACCGTCGCGCGCGGCACCGTCCCGTCCAGTAGGTTGCCCGTCACCCATTCGCGAGCCGCCGTGCCGACGGGCTCCGGCCAGTAGCGTTTCAGATCATCGACCGGCACCGACTGCGCAGTTCCGTCCACCGTCACCCCGTAGCCGGAGCCGCTGCGCACCGCGACCGCCCCGACCTGGAGGGTCGGGCCGCCGAGATCCAGCTTCACGTCGACCTCGGCCCCGTCGAGGTCCGGCTTGAGGATGCCGGACACCGTTGCGCCGGCGACGTCGATCGGCCGTTCGAGCAGGCCGGGAAGCGATACGGTTCCGGCACCGACCTCGATTTCCGCCGACGCCGACGCCCCGTCGCCGGAGATCCCGGCCTCGGCCCGGATCGTGCCGCTGACCGGCAGGGCCACGCCGGCGAGCTGAGCCAGCGCCGGGTCCAGGGAGGCCAGAACGTTGACCGGCAGCCGCTGCACCAGCGCCTCGACCCTGACCCGCCGGCCGTCGCGGTTGTAGCCGCCGTGCACCTCCAGCGGGGTCCGGGCGCCGCCGTCCCACGCCATGGTGCCGTCGCCGTGGAACGCCAGGCCCTCGCGGGTCCGCAGGAGGGCCATGGTCACGCCCCGGGCCTCGATCGTGTAGCCGCGCCGGTCGTCGACCAGCCGGACGTGCGCGCCCGACACGTCGATCTCCAGCAGGTCGGACAACGGACCGCCGGCCTCGGCGCCGGTGAACGCCCGCAGCAGCCGTGCGAGGTCGAAGTCGCTCGTGTCCTCGGCCTGCTCCGCCGCTTCGGGCACCAGCCGCCAGTCGCCCTCGGCGGTCCTGGTCACGATGATCCGGGGATCGAGCACGTCGATCCGCTTCGGCGCCAACCGGCCCGCCAACAGCGCCTTCGGGCTCAGCGCCACCGCCACACGGTCGATCCGGACGCTTTCGCTGCCGTCCGGCTCGACCAGCCGGACATCCTGCGCGACCAGGTCGAGCGCATGGTTCCAGCCGCTCCACGAGACCTGGGTGCCGCCGACCTCGGTCCGGAAGCCGACGTCCGGCGGGCTCAGCATCGTCTCGACGTAGGGCCGCAGCCCGTCGAGCACGATCGGCCCTTCCGACAGCCGCCAGACCAGGACCAGCACGGCCAGCACCAGACCGACGACGAGCGCCAGCAGGACTTCCAGGCAGACGACGGCGACGCGATGGATCACGGGTACCGAACCCCGTTGGCGGGTCGTTGGGCGGTCTGCCCTGATAGCACGTTCCTCCTCCGCCTACGACGCCCACCGAGCAGGCTCCGGGCGACCGTCCGACTTGACCCGGACGCGCGGAACTCTCCACTCTCCAACCGACTTCGAACCAAGCGCCGAGACCGAGTTGAGCTTCAAACTGCAGCCCCGGACTCCTCCGGTCCCGACCGACCCGAATGCCGTGCGCGTCGGGTTGGAGCGCTGGCAGGAACGCGCCGCGGAACTGTCCGGTTCCGAGGACCGCGACGCCGCCGTAGCCGCGCTGGAGGACGCCGGCACCCGCGCGCTCGTCGAGGGCATCGTGGCGCACTCGCCGTATCTGACCCGCGAGATGCTGCGCGAGCAGGCGTTCGTGGTCGGCGCGTTCCGCGACGGGGTCGACGCGGCCATCGACCGGGTCTGGTCCGACTTCGCGGCGATCGATCCCAGGGACGGCGCGGACGCGATCATGAAGGCGCTGCGGGTCGCCAAGCGCCGCGCGGCGGTCACCATCGCGCTCGCCGACATCGCCAACCAGTGGGATCTGATCAGGGTCACGGACGCCATCACCGGCGCCGCCGACCGCGGGCTCGAGGTGTCCTGGCGGTATGCCCTGCTGGAACAGATCCGGCGCAAGAAGCTGCCGCTCGATCCGGACGCCGAGGATCCGCTCCTCGGCTCCGGGCTGGTGTGCCTGGCGATGGGCAAGATGGGCGCGCGGGAGCTCAACTACTCCAGCGACATCGACCTGATCGTGCTCTACGACGACGCCCTGCCGGCCTATGCCGAGCATTGGGAGCTGCGGCAGGCCTTCGTCAACGCGACCCGGACGATGGTCAAGCTGATGGAGGAGCGCTCCGCCGACGGCTACGTGTTCCGCACCGACCTGCGGCTGCGGCCGGACCCCAACTCGACGCCCCCGGCGGTCTCGATGACCGCGGCCGAGACCTACTACGAGAGCATGGGGCAGAACTGGGAACGGGCGGCGATGATCAAGGCCCGGCCGGTCGCCAGTGATCCGGAGTCGGCCGACGCCTTCCTGCGCGCGCTGCGGCCGTTCGTGTGGCGCCGCCACCTCGACTTCGCGGCGATCCAGGACGTGCACTCGATCAAGCGGCAGATCGCGGCCCACAAGAAGGGCATCGCCATCAAGGCCGAGGGCCAGAACGTCAAGCTGGGGCGCGGCGGCATCCGCGAGATCGAGTTCTTCGCCCAGACCCAGCAGCTGATCTGGGGCGGCCGCGACGCCCGCCTCCGGGTACGCGGCACCGAGGACGCCCTGGCGGCGCTGGTCGACGCCGGCCGGGTACGCGGCGAGGTCGCCGGCACGATGAAGCTGGCCTACCGGTTCCTGCGCAAGGTCGAGCACCGGCTGCAGATGGTCGACGACAAGCAGACGCAGATCCTGCCCGACGACCCGGCCGAGCTGGACCGGTTCGCCGCCTTCCTCGGCTACGAGGACCCCAAGGGCTTCCGCGGCGATCTCGCCCACCATCTGCACACGGTCGCCTACCACTACGGCCGGCTATTCGAGGAGGCACCCGCCTTGTCCATTCCGACGCGGGAGGCCGGGAGCCTCGTGTTCACCGGCACCGACAACGACCCGGAGACCGTGGCTACGCTCGCCGGCCTGGGCTTCGGGGATCCGGGCGCGGTGGCCGAGACCGTCCGCGACTGGCACCGCGGCCACACCCGGGCGACTCGCAGCGAGCGGTCGCGCCAGCTTCTGACCGAGCTGACCCCGGCGCTGCTGGAGGCGCTCGGCCGGATGCCGCAGCCCGACCAGGCTTTTCGCCGGTTCGACCGGTTCCTGGAAGCGCTGCCGGCCGGGGTCCAGATCTTCAGCCTGTTCCACGCAAACCCGGCGCTGATCGAGGTGATGGCCGAGATCCTGGGCATGGCGCCGTCGCTGGCCTCGCAGCTCGGCCGCGAGCCGGCCCTGTTCGAGGGCGTGCTGACCCACGACGTGATGCGGCCGCTGCCGGGGGCCGACGACCTTTGCGCCGAGTTGGGCAGCCACCTGGCGGTCGTCGAGGACTACGAGGTCGCGCTGGACACCGCGCGACGGTGGACCGGCGACCGGCGGTTCCAGGTCGGCGTGCAGATCATCCAGGCGCACCTGGACGCCGACCACGCCGGCGAGACCTTCTCCGACATCGCCGACGCCACCATCCGCTCGCTGCTGCCGGTGGTGGAGGACGAGTTCTCCATCCGGCACGGCCGGATCCCGGATGCCGGGTCCCCGGCGATCGCGGTGCTGGCGCTCGGCAAGTACGGCGGGCGCGAGCTGACCCACGGCTCCGACCTGGACCTGGTGTTCGTCTACGACACCCCGCTGGACCGCGAATCCGACGGTGCGAAGCCGCTGATGACCTCGGCCTACAACATCCGGCTCAGCCAGCGCCTGCTGGCCGCGCTGTCGGCCAAGACCGCCGAGGGCGCGCTGTACGAGATCGACATGCGGCTGCGCCCGACCGGCAACAAGGGACCGCTGGCGATCGGGCTGGACACCTTCGAGCACTACTACACCCACGACGCCTGGATCTTCGAGCACATGGCCCTGACCCGCGGCCGGGTGGTCGCCGGGCCGCCCGGCCTGAGCGCCCGTATCGACGAGACCGTCCGCTCGATCCTGACCGCCGAGCGCGATCCCTCCGAGCTGCTGGCTGCGGTCCAGGCGATGCGCACGCGGACAGCCAAGCAGCACCGCTCGTCCAGCCCATGGGAGGTCAAGCACTGGCGCGGTGGCCTGCTGGACCTGGAGTTCATCGCCCAGTACCTGCAGCTGCGCGAGGCGCACCGCCACCCGGCCGTCCTCGACGGCAACACCGCCGAGGCGTTCCGCCGGCTCGGCGCCGCCGGCGTGCTGGACGACGAGGAAGCCCGGTTCCTGGCCGCCGCCACCCGGATCTGGCGCAACCTGCAGGGCCTGCTGCGCCTCACGGTCGGGCGCGACTTCGACCCTGAGACCGCGCCCGAGGCCCTGAAGCGCCGGCTCGCCCGCACCGGCCGGGCGGTCGACTTCCCGACCCTGGAGCGCAACATCGAGAAGATGAGCGAGACCGTCAGCGCCGCCTTCGCCCGCCACATCGGCGAGACGCCTGTGTAGGTGGCGGCGCACGGAGTTCGAAGCCGCTGGTGGGTTCCGGATCGGTCGCGCCGAGGACGGCGCGCCAGTCCGGAATGACGAAGATGGGGGAACACCCGACGATCGAACCCGCCTTTCGTTCGTCATTCCGGACCGGACCGCCGGAGGCGGGACGGATCTGGAACCCACGAAGCGACATGCGCCGGCCGCTCACCCGCAATCAAGCTCATGCGCGGATGAGAGTTTTTCATCCCACCCGGCAGCGGATATCGGCCAGGATGCCCGGCCGGAACGAGGACCCCAGGGAGAACGCCATGCCATACGCCTATGTCGTCGCGCAGGTCGACGTGAAGGATCCCGTCGCCTACGAGGAGTACAAGGCCCAGGTGCCGGCCACGATCGCCCAGTACGGCGGCGAGTACCTGGCGCGGGGCGGCGTCGTCGAGACCCTGGAGGGCGACCCGCCGCTCGGCCGGGTGGTGGTGCTGCGGTTCCCGAGCCTGGAGCGGGCCAGGGCCTGGTACCACTCGCCGGAATACGCCGGGCCGCTGGCCATTCGGCACCGCGCCGCGGTCAGCCGTTCGATGCTGATCGAGGGGATGGAGTAAGCCGATGACCCGTCTCGCCGGCCGCCAGTTCCTGAACATCCCCGGTCCGACCAACATCCCGGACCGCATCCTGCAGGCCATGCACCGGCCCGCCCTCGACTTCATGACCCCGGAGTTCTGGGAGATCCAGGTCGAGTGCCGGGACAACCTGAAGAAGGTCATGAAGACCGACGGCGAGGTCATGATCTACGCCTCCTCGGGCCACGGCTCGTGGGAAGCGGCGATGACCAACATCTGCTCGCCGGGCGACACCGTGCTGATGTGCGAGACCGGCCGGTTCTCGGAATCCTGGGCCGAGATGTGCAAGGCGTTCGGGCTGAACGTCGAGGTGCTGGAGAACCCGTGGGACCGGGCCACCGATCCGAACCGGGTCGAGGATCGGCTGCGCGCCGACACCGCCGGCACCATCAAGGCGGTGGCGGTCGTCCACAACGAGACCTCGACCGGCATCACCCACGACGTCGCCGGCATCGGCGCCGCGATCCGCGCCGCCGGCCACCCGGCGCTGCTGATCGTCGACACCATCTCGTCGCTGGCGTCCATGGACTTCCGGATGGACGAGTGGGGCGTCGACGTGGCGGTCGCCGGCTCGCAGAAGGGGCTGATGCTGCCGGTCGGGCTCGGCATCTCGGCCGCCAGCGCGAAGGCGCTCGAGGCGACCAAGACCGCGAAGCTGCCGCGCAAGTACTACGACTGGAACGAGATCAAGACCGGCGACCACGGCCGCCTGCGGTTCGCCGGAACCGCCCCCAGCCACCTGTTCTTCGCGATGCGCGAGGGCCTGCGCCTGCTGCTGGAGGAAGGCCTGGACAACGTGTTCGCCCGGCACGCCCGGCTGGCCGAGGCGACCCGGCGCGCGGTGCGGGCCTGGGGCCGCGGCAACGGCCCGACCCTGTTCGGCAAGGACGAAGCGTCGCTGTCGAACTCGGTCACGGCCGTCCAGATGCCGGCCGGCTTCGACGCCAACGTGTTCCGCGGCAAGGTTCTGTCCGAGACCAACGTGGCGCTCGGCGGCGGCCTCTCGCGGCTCAGCGGCAAGGTGTTCCGGATCGGCCATCTCGGCGACCTGAACGAGCCGATGATCCTGGGGTGCCTCGCCACCGTCGAGCTTCAGCTCAAGCGCCAGGGCATCCCGCACGGGCCTGGAGGCGCCGACGCGGCGATCGAGTACCTCGCAGACCTGCAGGCCGGCTCATAGGATCGTGAACCGCGAAAATCGGGCTTGACGGACCGTTAACAGGTAGCGTGGCATGCTGCGCCCTTGAACCACCGCAACGAGCCCGTCCTGCGTTGACGACGACGCCGTCGCCCACTGACTTCCTATTACCCGGCGCCGGCGACGGCGACGTGCAGGGAGTATGGGCTCGCCTCGCCTTTGCACTCGGCCAGACTCAGATCGGCGTGGCGGTCTGGGACGCCGGGGATCGGCTGGTGTTCGCCAACGCCCGGTTCAGCGAGATGTTCGCCGATATCGGCCCGCTCGACGGGAACCCCCGCTTCGACACCCTCCTGGAGCGGGCGCGCCAGGCGCGTGGGATCGCGACGCCGCCCGCTTCGGCTCCGAGCGGCAGCCGGCACCGTTCCCGCTCGGCATCGGGCGAGTTCCTGTCGTTCGGCAACCGGACCGTCCGTTACCACGACATCCCGACGCCTGATGGCGGCCTGGTCACGGTCTACGAGGACGTCACCCGGGAACGCTCGGCCGAAGCCACACTGACGGCGCTCGCCAAGACGATCCCCGGCGCGATCTTCGAGCTTCGGCGCGACTCGAACGACCGGATCGAGTGCACCTATGTGAGCGAGCGGATCCGGGAACTGACCGGCCTCGCCCCCGAACGGTTCACCGCCGACTGGGCTCGTTCGGTCGCGGCGATCTCGAGCGAAGAGGAGCACGCGCGCCTGGCGGACAGCCTCCGGGCTTCGGCGCGCACTCTGGAGGACTGGCACGCGAAGATGCCGATCCGGCATCCGGAGGTCGGGCCGCGGTGGCTGCGCGCCCAGGCCTCGCCCCGCCGCCTGCTGGACGGGACGATCCTGTGGTCCGGCATGGTCGCCGACGCCACCGAGACGATCGAGAGCAACGCCGCGCTTGCGGAGAGCGAGCGCCGGTTCCGCGACATCATCGACATTGCGTCCGACTGGGTGTGGGAGTCAGACGCCGACGGCCGGATTACCTTCATCTCGGAGCGGTTCACCGAGTCCACCGGCATCGCGATCGGCGAGTTCATCGGCCGGACCCGGGCGGAGCTGCCGTTCTACGACCGCGGCGACCCCGGCTTCCAGGCGATCGAGGACGACGCCCGCAACCGCAGGCCGATCCACGGTCGCCGCCTGCGGCTCGTCGTGCCGACCGGCGATCGCCAGGTTTCCCTGCGCGGTCGCCCGGTGTTCGGCGAGGACGGCCGTTTCCTCGGCTACCGCGGCGCCGGCACCGACGTGACACGCGAGCACGAATACATCCAGCGCCTGCACGAGGCGATGGTCGAGGCGCAGTCGGCCAACCGGGCGAAGTCGCGCTTCCTCGCCAATATGAGCCACGACCTGCGCACCCCGCTGAACGCGATCATGGGCTTCAGCGAGATCATGCAGGCCGAGGTGTTCGGCCCGGTCGGCCACCCGCGATACGCCGAATACGTCCGGGACGTGCGGACCAGCGCCGTCCACCTGCTGGAGCTGATCGACGACCTGCTCGACCTCGCCCGGATCGAGTCGGGACGGATCGAGATGACCGAGGAGCGGCTGGTGATCGCCGACATCGTCGACGAGGCGATGATGCTGGTCGCCCCGCGATGCGAGGCCCGCGGCGTCACCCTGTCGAAGACCTGCGCGGTCGACGCCCCGGTGGTCCGCACCGACCGGCGGGCGGTCAAGCAGATCCTCGTCAACCTGCTGACCAACGCCTCGAAGTTCACCGAGCGCGGCGGCTCGATAGAGGTGGTGGTCGAGTCGGACCGGTCGGGCGGCGTCTGGGTGACGGTCCGGGACGACGGTTGCGGCATCTCGCCGGCGATGATCGATGAGGTCACCAAGCCGTTCGTGCAGGCGTCCGACCCGTCGGCGAGGCCGCGCGACGGCGTCGGCCTCGGGCTCGCCATCGTCCGCTCGCTCGCCGAGGCGATCGGAGCCGAGTTCCGGATCGAAAGTCGGCTCGGCGAAGGAACAGCGGTGGCGTTCCGGCTGCCCGCGGGGCGGGCTGCGCGAGCCGCCTGAGCGGCGGGTTGCCCCGTCGTCTCTACTCGGCCGCCTCGGCGTGCCGCACCGGCACCCCGTGCAGTCCCATCCGGTCGAACAGCGCGTTGGTCCAGCGCTCGATGCCGGCGTCGAACAGCTCGTAGCCCTTCACGTGGGCCCGCTTCGGCTGCGCCCCCGGCGCGTGCAGACGATGGCCGCCGCCCATGTTCCAGCGGTGGATCATCTCCAGCGTCATCTCGGGGTGGAACTGCAGCCCGTAGGTCCTGTCGCCGACCCGGAAGGCCTGGTTCGGGAACGAGTTGGTGCCGGTCGCCAGCAGCTCGGCCCCCGGCGGCACGTCGAACCCCTCGCGGTGCCACTGGAAGAAGAACCGGGAGTGCTCGAACAGGGCCTCGGCGCCGGGGACCGGCTCGACCCTGGTGTAGCCGATCTCGACGTGCTCCTCCGGGTGCGGCTCCACAGTGCCACCGAGCGCCCGAGCCAGGATCTGCCCGCCGAGGCAGATGCCGAGATACGGCACGTCGGCGTCCAGCACCCGCTTGGTGAAGTCGATCTCGTGCCGGATACCGGCCAGGTTGCCGCAGTCGTTGGCGCTCATCGGCCCGCCGAACACCACCACCGCCGCGTAGTCCCGCGGGTCGGCGGGCAGCGGATGCTCGATGCAGGGGCAGCGGCGGTCCAGCGTGTAGCCGCGCGCCTCGAGCAACTGGCCGACCCGGCCCGGCGTGGAATGCCTCTGATGGACGACAATCAGAACCCGATCGCGGCTCATCGCTCCCCTTCGCGCAGCAGGAATTCCCGACCGACCTTCACCCGGGCCTCGCCATCGTAGTCGATGATGTCGGCCGTCGCGTAGGTCTCGCTCCATTTCTCGGGAAGATAGGAACCGGTCCCGATGACGTCCACCGGCGCCTTGGCCAGCGCCATCACCCGGCACTTCTCCGGCCCGAACCCGGACGACGCGACGATCCGGACGTCCGGATAGCCCGACAGGTCGAGTCTCTCGCGGGTATGCCAGATCGCGGCCGCCGACACGCCGGTGCCGATCAGCGACTTCAGCTCGGCCTCCGAGCGGTACCCGCGGATCGCCTCGGGCGCGTTGCGGTCGAGGACCCGGTAGGCCTCCGCCATGTCGAGCCCCTCGATGTAGCGGCCGCCATGGGTGTCCAGGCGCACCGCCAGCCGGCCCGACGCCGCCAGTTCCGGGAATGCCCGGCAGACCGCGAGGGAGTCGGTGATCTCCTGGCCGAAATAGTCGACCAGGACGGTGAGGTTCTCGGACGGGTGGGTGTCGTGGAACATCTCGGCGGCCCGCACGGTGGAGCCGGCGTAGCCGATCAGCGCGTGCGGCATGGTCCCGAAGCCGCGCGCCTGGCCGAAATAGTGCGCGGTCGCGTCGGAGGCATTGCCGATGAAGCCCTTGGCGCCGACCTTCTTCTTGGCCTTCTCGGAGCCGACGCTGGCCCCGTAGGCCATGATCTCGGCCATCTCGGTGCCGGCGCAGTGCCGCGCGTCCATCGCCAGGAACGCGGTGTCCGGCAGCTCCACGCACATGGTGTACGCGTTGTACGCGGCGACACAGGCGGCCCCGAGCTTCTGCAGGTACTGGGTCTCGAGGTCGACCAGGTGGAGGAGCGAGCCGGAGATGTACAGGATCGGCTCGCCGGCCCCGACCCAGGCGCCCTCGCGATGCATCAGCTCGATGTCGAAGCTGGTGCCCCGTGCCGCCGCCATGGACTCGATCCACTCGACCGCCAGGCGCGGCGCGCAGGTGACCGGCCGGCGCATGAACACCGCGTAGGTGACGCGCTTGTCGCCGAACCGGCGCACGCACTCCTTGGTCCGCAGGAAATACTTGTCCACGTAGCCGGACAGCGTCGCGTCCGTCGGGTGACGGGTCGTCGACACCCACCCGCCTTCCCCAGCACCCTCGTCCGGGTCCGGGACGGCGGCCTCACGATCTATCGCATTCATTGCCGGCTCCGGCCGTTGCACGCGGCACGATAACGCGACGCCTATCGAACCGACAACGGTCGCTCGGCGAAGGAGTTATGCGCTCCGGGCAATGCTGCGGCGACCACGGCCCGGGATACCGCCGTCAGGACGCCGCCTTCAGGGGTGCGGCGGCACCGGTCCGGCGACGACGCAGCATGTCGGCGATCAGGAACGCCAGCTCCAGCGACTGCGAGGCGTTCAGGCGCGGATCGCAGTGCGTATGGTAGCGGTCGGCGAGCGCGTGCTCGGTGATGCGGGTGGCACCGCCGATGCACTCGGTCACGTCCTGGCCGGTCATCTCGAAGTGCACGCCGCCGGCATAGGTGCCCTCGGCCTCGTGCACCTCGAAGAAGCTGCGGACCTCCGACAGGATCCGGTCGAACGGCCGGGTCTTGTAGCCGGTCGAGGACTTGACGGTGTTGCCGTGCATCGGGTCGCAGGACCACAACACCTTGCGGCCCTCGCGCTCGACGGCCCGGATCAACTTCGGCAGGGCTTCCTTCACCTTGTCGGAACCGAACCGGGCGATCAGGGTCAGCCGGCCGGGATCGTTCCTCGGGTTCAGCGCGTCGATCAGGCGGACCAGCTCGTCCGGATCCAGGCTCGGGCCGCACTTCATGCCGATCGGGTTGTGGATGCCGCGGCAGTACTCGACATGCGCCCCGTCGAGCTGCCGGGTGCGGTCGCCGATCCACACCATGTGGGCGGCGGTATTGTACCAGCCCTTGTCGTCGGTGATGGTGTCCTTGCGGGTCATCGCCTCTTCGTAGCCGAGAAGCAGAGCCTCGTGGCTGGTGTAGAAGTCGGTCTCGCGGAGCTGCTGGACGTTGTCCGGGGTCAGCCCGCAGGCCCGCATGAACGCCAGGCACTCCTCGATGCGGGCCGCCAGCTGCTCGAAGCGGTCGTTCTGCGGCGCGTCCGACAGGAACGACAGGGTCCAGGAGTGGATCTCCTCCAGGTTGGCGAAGCCGCCCTGGGCGAAGGCGCGCAGCAGGTTCAGGGTCGCCGCCGACTGGTTGTAGACCCGCAGCAGGCGGTCCGGGTCGGGCGTGCGCGCGTCGGCGGTGAACTCCATGGCGTTGATCATGTCGCCGCGGTAGCTCGGCAGGGACACGCCGTCGATCGCCTCGACGTCGGACGAGCGCGGCTTGGCGAACTGCCCGGCCATCCGGCCGACCTTCACGATCGGGCAGGCCGCGCCGAAGGTCAGCACCACCGCCATCTGCAGGAACACCCGGAAGGTGTCGCGGATGTTGTCGGCGGAGAACTCGGCGAAGCTCTCGGCGCAGTCGCCGCCCTGCAGCAGGAACGCCTTGCCCTCGGCGACGTCGCCCAGCGCGTGGCGCAGGCGCTGGGCCTCGCCGGCGAACACCAGGGGCGGGAAGCTCTGCAGGGTCTGCTCGACCTGCCGGACCCGATCGGCGTCCGGGTACTGCGGCTGCTGGTGGATCGGCTTCGAACGCCAGCTCGACGGGCTCCACTCGCGCATGTTCGCACCCTCCCTGCGGTGCTCCCCGTTCGGGGCGTTTCCTGGATCGGACCGGCCGGTTCTACCAGCCGCTCCCCGGCTCTTCCAGCCGATTCGGGCGACGCCGGCCGGGTTGACCGTTGCGCCGCGCCACCGGCCGCGCCATCGTCGGGCCGATCCAGCCAACCGGAGTCTCAGACATGGCGACCGAATACCTCCCGGCGATCCCGACCGTCCAGGTCGACGACGAGCGCGTCCGGGTGACCGAGTGGCGCATCCCGAAGGGCGGGGCCACCAGCTGGCATCGGCACGAGATGCCGTACGTCGTGGTGCCGATCCACGGCGGCAAGCTGAAGATCGCCACCGCCAACGGCGACGTCGCCGCCGAGATGGTGGCCGGCCAGGCCTACTCCCGCCCGCTCGGCGTCGAGCACGACGTGATCAACGACGACGACCACGACATCGTGTTCATCGAGGTCGAGGTGAAGGGGTAGCTGCAGCACCCTCCGCCCCTCATCCCGGAACGACCCGCCACCGGCGGGGCGTATCCGGGACCTACGCGCCGGCCCGACGGGTCCCGGCTCTACGCTCTGCTCCGGCCGGGATGAGGAACAGGGGCGAAGGTGGGCGTCCTCTTCGCGCTACTCCGCCGCCTCCTGGCCCGGCTGCGGCTCGGGGCGCTTCTCGCGCATGGTGACGAACTCCTCGGCCGCGGTCGGGTGGATGCCGATGGTGCGGTCGAAGTCGCGCTTGGTGGCGCCCATGCGCACCGCGATCGCCACGCCCTGGATGATCTCCGGGGCGTCGACGCCGAGCATGTGGGCGCCGACCACGCGCTGGCTGTCACGGTCGACTATCAGCTTCATGAAGCCGCGCTCGGTGTTGTGGGTCAGCGTGTACTTCATGGGCCGGAAGCCGGACACGTAGACGTCCAGCGCGCCGTACTTCTCGCGCGCCTGGGCCTCGGTCAGGCCGACCGTGCCGATCGGCGGCTGGCTGAACACCGCGCTCGGCACGTCGTCGTGGTCCGGCTTGATCGGGTTGCCGTTGAACTCGGTCTCGGCGAACGCCTGGCCCTCGGCCAGCGCCACCGGGGTGAGCTGGATGCGGTCGGTGACGTCGCCGATCGCCCAGATCGACGGCACCGACGAGCGCGACCACTCGTCGACCTTCACCGCCCCGTTGGCGGTCAGCTCGACGCCGGCCTCCGCCAGCCCGAGCCCCTTGGTGTTGGGCGCCCGGCCGGTCGCGTACATGATCGCGTCGACCTCCAGGGTCTCGCCGTCGGAGAGGTAGACGACGTAGCAGCCGTCGGCCTTCTCGATCCGGGTCGGCAGGGTCTCCGGCCGCAGGTTGATGCCCTTCTTGTCGAGCTCGGTGGTCAGCGCCGTGCGGACGTCCTCGTCGAACCCGCGCAGCACCTTGTCGGCCCGGTAGATCAGGTGGGTCTCGCTGCCGAAGCCGTGGAAGATGCCGGCGAACTCGACGGCGATGAAGCCGCTGCCGACGATGGCGACGCGCTGCGGCCGCTCCTTGAGGTCGAGCGCCTCGTTCGAGGTGATCGCGTGCTCGATGCCGGGTACGTCCGGCAGGGTCGGCCAGCCGCCGGTCGCGACCAGGATGCGCTCGGCGGTGTAACGCTTGCCGGCGACCTCGACGGTGTGCGGGTCGACCACCACGCCGCGGCCGTCCAGCACCGTGTTGCCCGCTCCCTTGAGCAGGTTCATGTAGATGCCGTGCAGGCGGTCGAGCTCGCGCTCCTTGGCCTCGATCATCGCGCCCCAGTCGTGGCTTACGCCCTCGACCGACCAGCCGTAGCCGGCCATGTCCTCGACCTCCTCGCGGAAGTGCGACCCGTACACCAGCAGCTTCTTGGGCACGCAGCCGCGCAGCACGCAGGTGCCGCCGACCCGCAGCTCCTCGGCGACCGCGACCCTGGCGCCGTAACGCCCGGCCAGTCGCGAGGCCCGCACGCCGCCGGAGCCGGCGCCGATGGTGATCAGGTCGTAGTCGTAGCGTGCCATGACGGGGCCCCTGCTGGTCGAAAGCGAACGTTGGCGTATCTGGTGACGCGCACTCTAGGCGAAACCCGCGCGCCGTTCACGGTCTCGTGCCACCAGGGAATGAGCGAACGGAGGAACCCGCGGCGGCCGGCGTTGCGGCGATTGGCGAACTCTGGCACTCACTGCTCGGGAAGGTGGAAAGCCCGGGGCGGGGGACGGAATGAAGCGCTGGATCGGTCTGACACTCGGTGCGGCACTGGGTCTGCAGGGCTGCCAGACCACCGGACAGTCGAGTCCGTACGAGCCGCTGGCCTTGTCGAGCGGCAGGGGGGCGGTGGTGTTCACGATCGACCGCCACGGCCGGACGGTCGACCTACCGTTCGCCGTCCATGCCGTCCGCTACGACCCGAAGACCGGGAGGGTCCTCAGCGACTCCGACGACGACCACCGCGGATTCGCGGCCGTCTACTCCACCAAGTCCGAGATCGGCCGGGACGACAAGAGCTGGGCCTTCGAACTCGAGCCCGGGACCTACGCCATCTCCTCGATCGACCGGGTCGGGGTGGCGAGCCAGCCGATGTTCACCGGCGGCAGTCTCGTCGCGGTCCTGATCGCCACCGCGGTCGCCACCGCCGCCAGCCAAGCCATCGCGGCGGCCGAGCACGAGAGCCTGGACTTCATCGAGGACGACCACGTCGGCCCGCAGACCCCGACGTTCACCGTCGCCGCCGGCCGGGTGACGCATATCGGCGACTTCACGTTCGGCAAGGAGAGCCGCATCGTCAACAAGCCGGCGGCCGCCAAGAACAGCTGGGGCGGCCCGAACACGACCAGCGAGGAAGCCACCCGGTACGAGCCCGTCGCCGAGATCCGGGCCCTGGTCGACTATTCGTTCGACCAGACCTCCATCGCTTCGTACCTGAGGCTCCGGCGACTGGACCGCTACCCGGTCGATCAACGCCCGCTCCAGCCCCTGGTCGGCCGGCGCCTGGTCCTGGTGGATTTCCCCGGCGAGACGGCCGAGAACCGCACTCCGCTCGAAGCGGCGCCCCGCCCGGGCTCGATGCCCAGCTTCACACCCCTTGCCACGCCGTCCCCCGCCGTGTCGTCCCCCGCCACGTCGCCGACCAGCGCGCAACCAGCCGCCACCTCGGCACCGGTGCCGGCGAGCCTCCCGGCAGACCGCCGCGCCACGCTCTCCGAGCTGCAGGAACGGTTCCTGTCCGGCCGGATCTCGAAGGCGGAATACGAACGGGAGCGCGCGCGCCTGGCGGCCGGTTCCTAGCGCGCCCTGCAACTCGGCAGCGCCTCACGACGGCGTCGAGGGCCGGCGACCTTGCATCCAGAGAGGGTGTTTGGCATTCAGCGATACATGCATCGGGGGCTTGGCCCGCCGGACACCTTGGGGATGGGGAAGATGAGACTCGGAACGCTCGCGACGGTCGCCGTCGCAACCGCCTTCCTGACCGGTTGCCTGACCGCGAAGCCTCTGACCGACGACGAGATCAAGTCGTCCCTGGCGGCGGGGAACGGCATGGTCCTGGTCGGCTACGACATGCCGGAAGGCCTCGGCGCCGGGTTCTGGGGCATGGACATCCAGCGGATCGACCCGGCGACCGGCAAGCCGGAGAAGCCGAACCGCGACCAGGACGCGCCCAATGCCGCGCTCCTGCTCGACCAGCCCGGCGCCGACCGGAAGGGCGAGCCGCCCTACATGACCTTCATGCTGCAGCCCGGCGAGTACGCGATCACCTCGATCGGATCGCGCCAGCCGAACGGCGGACCGGTCTACGTGCCGAATTTCGGGGCCGGCGGCGGCGGTCCGGCCGTCGGCCTGATCGGCCTGGCGGTGCTCGCCGCCATGACGGCCGCCGCCTACGCCGCGCAGGAAGCCGAGGACGCCCGGTTCGGCGAGCCCGGCCGACCGCCGCTGATGTACCTGTACGAGAACCAGCTGGTCGACGAGACCCCGCGGTTCACCGTCAGGCCGGGCGAGGTGATCTATCTCGGCGAGATCCTGTACGGCTCGACGTTCTTCACCATGGAGACCACCGAGGTCGCGACCGGCCCGAACGCGGCCGACGGCGCGAAGGTGACCCGGCACAACGTGGCCAGCCCGTTCATCGAGTACCTGGTCGACGAGCCGACCGCCCGTGCCCGGCTCGCGTCCATGGGGCTGTCGGCGGCGCCGATGCGCACCGTGGTCGTGGAGTCCCTGACCGACGGGCCGGTCTACGTCTCGCCCCGCATGACCCGGGAACGTCTGGAATACCGGAGCAACGACCCGATCGTCGACGAGCAGGTCTACCGGGCGCGCGCCGACCTGCCCCGCCCGTTGCCGCGACCGGCCACCTAGGGCCGGACATCCGCCGTCCCCGCGCACCGGACGCGGGGACGGCGGTCGTCGCAGAGGGGCGCCTTACGGTGCCCCGATGCCGCCCATCAGGATGTACTTCAGCTCGACGAACTCGTCGGCACCGTACTTCGAGCCCTCGCGGCCGAGGCCGGACTCCTTCATGCCGCCGAACGGCGCCACCTCGGTCGAGATCACGCCCTCGTTGACGCCGACCATGCCGTATTCCAGCGCCTCGGCGACCCGCCAGACCCGGCCGAGATCGCGAGCGTAGAAGTACGACGCCAGCCCGTACTCGGTGTCGTTGGCGTGCCGGATCACCTCGGCCTCGTCCTGGAAGCGGAACAGCGGGGCAACCGGGCCGAAGGTCTCCTCGCGGAAGATCTTCATGTCCGGCGTGGTGCCGGTCAGCACCGTCGGCTTGTAGAAGTTCGGCCCCATGTCGGCGAGCCGCTGGCCGCCATAGGCGACCTTGGCGCCCTTGGCGACGGCGTCCTGCACGTGCTCCTCGACCTTGTCGACGGCCGCGCCCTCGATCAGCGGGCCGAGCACCACCCCCTCGTCGAACCCGCCGCCCTGCTTCATCGCGCCGACCGCCGCCGACAGCGCCTCGGAGAACCGGTCGTAGATGCCGTCCTGCACGAAGATGCGGTTGGCGCACACGCAGGTCTGGCCGGCGTTGCGGAACTTCGAGGCGATGGTGCCCTGGACCGCGGCCTCGATGTCGGCGTCGTCGAAGATGATCATCGGCGCGTTGCCGCCGAGCTCCAGGCTGATCTTCTTCACGGTGCCGGCGGCCTGCGCCATCAGCTGCTTGCCGATCGGGGTCGAACCGGTGAAGCCGATCTTGCGGACGATCGGGTTGGTGGCCAGCTCGGTACCGATGGCGCTGGCGCTCTTGCCGATCACCACGTTGAACACGCCCTTCGGGAAGCCGGCGCGCTCGGCCAGCTCGGCCAGGGCCAGCGCCGAGTACGGGGTCATCTTGGCCGGCTTGATCACCACCGGGCAGCCGACCGCCAGGGCCGGCGCGCACTTGCGGGTGATCATGGCGTTCGGGAAGTTCCACGGGGTGATCGAGCCGACCACGCCGACCGGCTGCTTGATCACGACGATGCGCTTGCCGGGCGCATGGTTCGGGATGATGTCGCCGTAGATCCGCTTGGCCTCCTCGGCGAACCACTCGACGAACGACGCGCCGTAGGCGATCTCGCCCTTGGCCTCGGCCCACGGCTTGCCCTGCTCGGCGGTCATGATGGCGCCGAGGTCGTCCTGGTTCGCCATCATCAGGTCGAACCACTTGCGCAGGATCGCCGAGCGCTCCTTGCCGGTCTTGGCCCGCCACTCCGGCCACGCCCGGTTGGCGGCCTCGATGGCGCGCCGGGTCTCGGCCGCACCCATGTCCGGGACGGTCCCGATCTTCCGGCCGGTCGCCGGGTCGTCGACGTCGACCGTGCCGCGGCTGTCGGCGTCGACCCAGGCACCGTCGACATAGGCCTGCTGGCGGAACAGGCTCGGATCCTTCAGGCGGCTGACGAGATCCATGATTTCCTCCGGATCGTTTGGTTAAGCGCTTGCTGCGTACTATAGGAACGGCATTGCCGTTTGAAAGGGCCGGCGGGCAAGCTTCAGGTTACCGGGCGGAAATCCGCCGGCGCGAACGCGCCGAGCCGGCGCAGGATCGCCGGCCAGGCCCGCAGGCCCATGGCGATCGACTCCATGCGGAAGAACTCGTTCGGCGCATGCACCGGCTCGTCCGGCAGGTTGAAGCCGAACATCAGGGTGTCGATCCCCATCGTCTCCTTGAAGATCGCGGTGATCGGCACGCTGGCGCCCAGCCGCACGTGGATCGGGCGCCGGCCGGTCTCGGCCTCCAGCACGGCCTCGGCGGCGCGCACCAGCGGGTGCTCCGGCGCCAGGGTCGAGGCCGGCGAGCCGTCGCCGATCCGCCCGAAGGTCAGCTCGACGCCGGGTGGGCAGTGCCGGCGCAGATGCGCCGCGACCGCGTCGACCACCCGGCGCGGATCCTGGCCTGCCACCACCCGGACCGAGACCTTGGCGTGCGCCTCGGCCGGGATGATGGTCTTCGATCCGGCGCCGAGATAGCCGCCCCACATCCCGTTGATGTCCAGGCACGGCCGCAAGGTGATGCGCTCGCGCATCGAGTACGCCGGGTCGCCGTGGGCGGCCGCCCCGACCTCCTCGACGAACGCCGCCTCGTCGAACGGGAACGCGGCGACGTCGGCGCGCTGACGATCGGTCAGCGGCGCCGCGTCGCTGTCGAAACCCGCGACCGCCACCCGGCCGTCGCGGTCGTGCAAGGTCGCGATCAACGCCGCCATCTCGTGCAGGGCGTTGCGCACCGCGCCGCCGTAGCGACCCGAGTGCAGGTCGCCGGACGCGGTGCGCAGGGTGAACTCCAGGCCGTTGGCGCCGCGCGCCCCGGTGTTGACGGTCGGCAGCTCGCGGCTGGCCCGGCCGCCGTCGGCCGACAGCACGCCGTCGGCCTGCAGCAGGTCCCCGTAGCGCTCGATGATCGCCCGCAGGCTCGGGCTGCCGGTCTCCTCCTCACCCTCCAGGAAGAACTTGATATTGACCGGGCAACGGCCCTCGACCGCCAGCAGCGCGGCGACCGCCTCGATGGCGATCATGGTCGAGCCCTTCACGTCGGAGGCGCCGCGGGCGTACAGCTTGCCGTCGCGGATCGCCGGCTCGAACGGCGGCGTGGTCCAGGCGTCGAGCGGATCCGGCGGCTGCACGTCGTAGTGGCCGTAGACCAGCAGGGTCGGCTTGCCGGGCGCGTGCAGCCAGTCGCCGTACACCGCCGGCTGGCCGCCGCCGTCGAGCAGCCGGACGTTCTCCATGCCGATCGCCGCCAGGCGGTCCAGCAGGAACCGGCGGGCATCGTCCATGCCCTGGGCGAAGGCCGGGTCGGCGCTGACGCTGGGCATGCGCAGCAGGGTCACGAGATCGCCCACGATGGCGTCGTGGCGCGCCAACAGGTGATCGACGACGGGGTCGCTCATGAGAAGGTCCGCTGGTCGGGTTCGGATCCGATACCGGCGGGTCGCCGGCCCGGTGATGCTGTGCGTACTATAGGCGCCGCCGCCCCGTTTGAAAGGATGCCGACCGGTGAACGCGCCCGTGATCAGCAAGCTCGGCCCGGACGACTGGACGACGTTCCGGGCGATCCGTCTGGAGGCGTTGGAACGCGCGCCGCACGTGTTCGGCACCGCCCATCACCAGGAGGCCGACCATCGCGGGGAATGGTGGCGCGGCCGCTTGGCGTCAGCGGATCTGGGAGTGTACGTCGCGCAGCTCGGAGACGAGACCGTCGGCATGGCCGGCTGGCTGCTGCCGGCCGCCGCCAACGCCCGGCACCGGGCCTATGTCTGGGGCGTCTACGTCCGCGACGGCCTGCGCGGCGGCGGGATCGGCCGCGCCCTGATGACCGCCACCCTGGCCGAGGCGGAGACCCGCGCCGAGGCCGTGGACCTGAACGTGCTGGTCGAGAACGCCCCGGCGGTCCGGCTCTACGAGTCGCTCGGCTTCGTCGTCGTCGGCACGGTACCGCGCGCGCTCAAGCACGCCGGCGTGTACCGCGACCAGTACACGATGGCGCGCGATCCGGGCGTTCAGTCGACGCCGGGAACCTTGCAGTCGCCGGTGGTGTAGATCGTCCGCACCGCTTCGGTCTCGCCGAGATTGATGACCAGATTGCCCCGGCAGTCCGTGAACGACACCCAGCCGACGTAGTGCTGTACCGGCCGATCCTGGGAGAATCCTTCCGGGGCCAGGTAGATCGACTTGATGCGCGCCCGGTCGACCCCGAGGCGGTCCAGCACCGACTCGACCGTGGCCCTGGCCTCGGCCTCCTTCGACGCGGCCGCCGCCGGCCGGGCCACGGCAAACAGCACCAACGCACCCAGCAGCACAATCGCGAGGACGATCCGCATCGCTCCCTCCTTCGCACCGCCGGCCCGCCGCCGGCTTCCTGGACATGGTACGCCGTCGGCCGGCTTTCCATCGGGCGGATCAGGAACCGATCAATTTCACGACCGCCTCCAATACCGGGCGGCCGAACAGGATGCGCAGGTGCCCGAGCCGCTCGGTCACCAGCAGCCGGGCGTCCGGCCGGGCCGCCGCCAGCCGCTCGGCATCGCCGACCGGCACTTCCGGGTCGCCGGCATCGTGGGCGATCAGCAGCCTCGGCGGCAGCCGGCCCGCCACCTTGACCAGGTCGAAGTCCGCCGCGTCATAGCCGAAGTCGTCGTGCAGCACGCGGTGCAGGCCCGGCATCAGGTCGTCCGGCAGCCCCTCTCCGCGCAGGAACCGCAGGGTCATGCTGTCGATCGTGCTGGGCGACGCGACCAGGGCCAGCGCCCGCGCCGCCAGCGGCACGCCCGGCTCCGGCCGGTCGGCGAACGCCAGGCCGGCCGCCATGCCGCCAAACGAGTGTCCGACCACCGCGTCGACCGGGCCGAGCGCGGCGACGACCGCCCGCATGCTGCGGATCACCTGCGGCATGCTGGTCGCCTCGCCTGGGCTCTCGCCATGGGCCGGGGCGTCGAAGGCGAGGCAGTCGCGGCCGGCCCGGTTGAGCGCCCGCACGAATGCCGCAAGATGGGTCGCGCGCGACGACCAGCCATGCACCAGCAGCACCGGCGGCCGGCCGTCGCCGCTCGCCGCTCGCCAGCGATAGGTCGCGACCTCGATGCCGTCCGGCGCGACCGTCACCGAAGCGCGCTCGGCGGCCTCGGCCAGGGACCGGTCACCGTCGGTGGCCTCGGGCGGCGTCGGGGTACGGTACCGCTCGAACAGGGCGGCCGCGTCCGGGGCGACGCCCATGCTCATGCCGGCCTTCTCGCCGTCCTAGTCATGCCACCGGGCTCATTCGACCGTCACGCTCTTGGCCAGGTTGCGCGGCTGGTCGGCGTCGGTGCCCTTCTCGACCGCGGCGTAGTAGGCCAGGAGCTGGACCGGCACCGCATACAGGATCGGCGCCACCACCGGCTCGACGTCCGGCAGCACCAACACATGGTCGTCCTTCTCGGCCAGCCGCTCGGCCCCGCAGGCGTCGGTCAGCAGGATCACGCGTCCGCCGCGGGCCCGCACCTCGGCGACGTTCGAGGCGGTCTTCTCGAACCAGCCGTCGCTGGGCGCCAGCACCACCACCGGCATGGTCTCGTCGATCAGCGCGATCGGCCCGTGCTTCATCTCGCCGGCGGCGTAGCCCTCGGCGTGGATGTAGGTGATCTCCTTGAGCTTGAGCGCCCCCTCGAGGGCGATCGGGTAGGACAGGCCGCGCCCGAGGTACAGTACGTCGCGGGCATGGGCGAGCTCGCGGGCGACCCGCTGGTACTGCGCCTCGTGCTGCAGGATCTCCCCAACCCGGCCGGGCACGCCTTCCAGCGCCCGGTGCAGCTCGGCCGCCCGCTCCTGCGACAGCCGCCCGTGCTTGCGGCCGAGCGCCACCGCCAGCGAGCAGAACGCCGTGAGCTGCGCCGTGGTGGCCTTGGTCGACGCCACCCCGAACTCCGGCCCGGCCCGGGTCAGCAGCACGCCGTCGGCCTCGCGGGCGATCGTGCTCTCCGGAACGTTGACCAGCGCCAGGGTCTTCTGGCCGAGCGCCTTGGCCCGGCGCAGCGCCATCAGGGTGTCGAGGCTCTCGCCCGACTGCGAGACCGCGATGGTCACGCCGCCTTCCGGCAGCACCGCGTCGCGGTCGCGGAACTCGCTCGCCAGCTCGACCTCGGTCGCGATCCCGGCGAGCGATTCCAGCCAGTAGCGCCCGGTCAGGCCGGCGTAGTAGCTGGTGCCGGCGGCGACGATGGTGATCTTGGGGATCGTCGGGGCGTCCAGCGGCGCCGGGATCGTGGCGGCGCCGGTACCGGAATCCAGCACCGCGTGCAGCGTATGGGCGATCGCCTCCGGCTGCTCGTGGATCTCCTTTTCCATGAAGTGCCGGTAATTGCCCTTGCCGGCCATGGCGGCGCTGACCGTGGAGATCTGCTCGCGCCGCTCGACCGGCACGCCGGCATCGCGGAACACCTGGACGCCCGACCGGCGCACCACCGCCCAGTCGCCGTCCTCCAGGTACACGATGCGCCGGGTCAGCGGCGCCAGTGCCACCGCGTCGGAACCGACGAACGCCTCGCCGTCGCCGACCCCGATGGCCAGCGGCGACGCCCGGCGGGCGGCGATCAGCAGATCCTCCTCGCCGGCCACCAGCACCACGAAGGCGAAGGCACCGGTCAGGCGCGGCATCAGCGCCGCCATCGCCGCCTGCGGGGTATGGCCGGCGCGGATCGCCCGGTCGAGCAGGTGGGCGACCACCTCGGTGTCGGTGTCGCTGGTGAACACCACGCCCTCGGCCTTCAACTCGGCCTTCAGCTCGGCGTGGTTCTCGATGATGCCGTTGTGGACCACCGCGACCCGGCCGGCGACGTGCGGGTGCGCGTTCTCGACGGTCGGCGGGCCGTGGGTGGCCCAGCGGGTGTGGCCGATGCCCGAGGTGCCGGGCAGCGGATCGGCGGCCAGCACCGCCTCCAGCTCGGCCAGCTTGCCGGCGGCCCGGCGGCGGTGCATGACGTCGCCGACGACGGTCGCCATGCCGGCCGAGTCGTAGCCGCGGTACTCCAGCCGCCGCAGGGCGTCGAGCATCAGCGGCGCGGCCGGGCGGCCGGTCAGGGCTCCAACGATACCGCACATGGTTCAGTCTTCTCCCGATCCGCTCCGGCGCGACCGGAACCGCGTGGCCCCGCCGGGTATCGTCTTGCTCTCGGCCCGCACGACGGTCAGCGCGTCGGCCGGGACGTCGCCGGTGACGGTCGAGCCGGCCCCGACGATGGCGCCGTCGCCGACGGTCAGCGGCGCCACCAGCGCGGTGTTGGAGCCGATGAAGGCGCCGGCGCCGATGTCCGTGCGGTGCTTGTCGAAGCCGTCGAAATTGCAGGTGACGGTGCCGGCCCCGATGTTGGCGCCGGCCCCGACCCGGGCGTCGCCGACGAACGACAGGTGGCTGGCCATCGCCCCGGGCTCGATCACCGCGTTCTTGGTCTCCACGAAGTTGCCCACCACCGCGCCGGCCCCGATCTCGGTACCCGGCCGCAACCGGGCGAACGGCCCGACGATCGCGCCGGTTCCGACGCTGGCGCCCTCGAGGTGGCTGAAGCTGCGGATCTCGGCGTCGTCGGCCACGGTCACGCCCGGGCCGAACACCACGTGCGGATGCACCGTCACGTCGCGGCCGAGCCGGGTGTCGTGGCTGAGGAAGATCGTCTCCGGAGCCGCCAGCGTGGCGCCGCCCTCCATCGCCGCGGCGCGCAGCCGCTCCTGCATGGCGGCCTCGGCGTCGGCGAGACCCAGGCGGCTGTCGACGCCCATCGCCTCGATCGGATCGCAGGTCACCACCGCACACCGCCTCCCGCGCTCCTTGGCGATCCCGACGATGTCGGTCAGGTAGTACTCGCCCTTGGCGTTGGCGTTGCCGACCGCGTCGAGCAGCGGGAACAGCGCGGCCGCGTCGATCGCCATGACCCCGCCGTTGCACAGCCGGATGTCGCGCTCGACCGGACCGGCGTCGCGGGCCTCTACGATCCGGTCGAGCCCGTGGTCGGCGCCCAGCACCAGCCGTCCGTAGAGGCCCGGGTCCTCCGGCTCGAAGCCGAGCACGACGACCGCCGGGTCCTCCACGCCGTTGCGGGCCTCGACCATCCGGGACAGGGTGGCCGCCGACATCATCGGGGTGTCGCCGTACAGCACCAGCACGGTGCCGCCCGTGGCCGCGATTCCGGCCAGCGCCTCGCGCGCCGGCTTGACCGCATCGCCGGTGCCGAGCGCCTGCTCCTGAACCACCGCCGTCGCCCGCCCGTCGACCGCACGCCGCAGCGCCTCCTGGTCGGGGGCGGTGACCACCACGATGGGATCGGCGCCGATCGAGCCCGCGGCGTCCAGCACCCACTCGATCATCGGCCGGCCGGCGACCGGGTGCAGCACCTTCGGCCGGTCCGACTTCATGCGCGTCCCCTTGCCCGCGGCCAGCACGACGGCGGCGAGGCGATCCGTCATCGCAAGGTTCTCCATCCTGATCCCGACTGTTGCCGGAAAGTGCCATGCCATTGAGTCGGGACGAAGTCACGAATTACGACGATCCATGACGACGACAATCGACGGAGGCGCGGCAATACGCTTGCCGGAATCCCTGGCCCTGGACGACACTCGCCGTCCGGTCCCGCCCACCCGCTTGCCCTCGGAGACAACCCCGATGCCCTCGCCCGCCCGATTCGCCGACCGTCCGGTCGACGCCGTCGTCTTCGACCTGGACGGCACGCTGATCGACAGCGCCGCCGACCTGGGCCGGGCGGCCAACCGTCTGCTGGACGAGGAGGGCCGGCGCGCGCTGTCGATGGCCGAGGTCCGCAGCTTCATCGGCGACGGTGCCCGGGTCCTGGTCGACCGCGCGATGGCGGCGACCGGCACGGCCGCCGCGGCCGATGCCCTGGACCAGCTGACCCGCCGGTTCATCGCCCACTACGAGGCCGACGCGACCGCCGCGACCACGGTCTATCCCTCGGTTCCGGAGACCCTGGCCGTGCTGCGCCGGACCGGCGTCCGGGTCGGGGTCTGCACCAACAAGCCGCAGGCCGCCACCGCCACGGTGCTGGAGGCTCTCGGGCTCGCCGGCATGGTCGAGGCGGCGGCCGGCGGCGACCGCTTCCCGGTACGCAAGCCCGATGCCGGCCACCTGCTCGGGACCCTGGAACTGCTCGGGGTTCCGGCCGAGCGGGCGGTGATGGTCGGCGACAACGAGCACGACGCCGCGGTCGCCCGGGCCGCCGGCACCGGTGCGGTGCTGGTCACCTACGGCTATGCCCGCAAGCCGCTCGCCGAGATCGACGTCGACGCCCGGATCGACCGGCTCGACCGGCTGCTGGAACTTCTCGGCCTGGACGGCTGATCGGGCGTTGACAAGGCCACGGCGCGCCCGTAGAAACCGGTCTCCCTGGGCGGGCGCGTAGCTCAGCGGGAGAGCACTACGTTCACACCGTAGGGGTCGCTGGTTCAATCCCAGCCGCGCCCACCATCCTTCCCCTTGATATCGTTGATGTTTCCGAAGCGGCATCCGGCCTTGGCGCCGGAAGCAGCCGCGATCGGAAGCATATCGGAAGCGACAAGCGGGAACTCGTTCCCTAGCCTATGCATTGCATCGTCAGATCTGACGATGCAATAGACGCTCAACCCCGAATCACGCATTGTGGAAGATGAGCAAAACTCAAACGGACCGTCCCGGTCGAGAGAGGGACGATGTACCAGGCTCACCTGGAATCTGATATGGCCGGACAACGCCGGCCTACCCGTAGCCGGTATACCCCGCCGGCCCAGGTCAACGCTTCGACGATCAGCAACTTCCTTGAGCAGATCGGCCGACGGATCCCGGACCAGCAGGGTGGCCTTTTCTCCAAAACAGGCGAAGCCGATCCGCTCGTGTTCTGGGCGGGCACTCTCGACCTTCTGCGGTCGCCGAGTATCTGTGTGATTGGGGCCCGTAGCGTCTCCGAAGAAGGTCGCCTTCGCGCTCGCCGGATCTCCCGTGAGTTGGCCACAAATGGGGTGACCGTCGTCAGCGGCTTGGCCAAAGGCGTTGACACTGCTGCCCACGAAGCTGCTATCGCAAACGGTGGCACAACGGCAGCAGTCATCGGAACACCAATCGATAAGTGCTACCCGGCCGAAAACGCCCGACTACAAGAGATGATCTGGCGTGACCACCTGCTGATCAGTCAGTTCCCCAGCGGACGCCGCACCTTTCCGAGCGACTTCCCGAAGCGGAACCGCCTGATGGCTGCAGTGACCGATGGGTCGATCATTGTGGAGGCGTCAGACACCTCGGGCAGCTTGCACCAGGCCGTCGAGTGCGTTCGGCTCGATCGGTGGTTGTTCATCATGAAATCCGTCGTAGATGATCCGCGGCTGGAATGGCCACGAAGGTTCCTTAACGAGCCACGCGTCGTGGTGCTGTCCGAGACACGCGACGTCGTGGAGCGTGTGAAGCCGGCGTGATGACGCTCCGCGTCCACTACATGTGCGCCTACTACTCGCAGTGGGCTCATGACAATGTGGCGCCGCGTTCACAGGCGTTGTGGGACGCTTTCAAGTTCTGTCGGGCCGTCAAGCGCCGCGCCATCAACGGGTATTGCACCGTTCCAATGAGTACGGGCGGTCGCAGGATCGACGCGAGCAACGTAGGCGAAGCGCGCCGCCTTTTCGGCAACTTCGTGCGAAGAACCCTCCAGGCTCAGAAGCTCCAGCCCGATGCTATTGTGCCGGCGCCGTCTAAGGACTCGTACGACGATGATCAGTTCCGGGCGCTGCAGATGGCGAGGGAAGTTCTACACTGGCCTGATGCTCCGCCCGCCACTGGTTTGGTCAGATTCACCAAAGAACTAGCACCCGCATCAGAAGGCGGACCGAGGGGTTACGACGCGATCCGACCACACTTGGCGCTACCGGCCATCCGTCGACGAGCCATCCGCCGTGTTGTCCTAGTCGACGATATTCTGACCACCGGGGGGACGCTCCTTGCGACGCGAGATGTGCTCCAAGAGGCTGGGTATCAGGTAGAGTGCGCGATCGTGTGCGGTCGAACTGTTAGCGCGAGCGAGAGGGCGTTTGCCGCGCGAACTTTCGATCTAGAGGATGCACTGGGCGAGGTGGACTTCGAGTGAAGCAGTGGCCTGAAGTCCGCCAACGGATCGGCACTGCGTTGGACAAGCCCAGCCGTTGACTCCCTCACCTCCTGGGGATGATGTCCGGCGTGTTCGCGCTGGTCGCTGTGCTGGTGATGCCGAAGGTGTCCGCCGAACCGATGGATCCGATCGCGCCCCTCCCCGGTGAAACGAAGCGGCGAACCGAGCTGCGGCTGGCTGCGGAGGCGGAGCGTGCGCAGGCCGCCGCTGAAGTCGACGACACCATGGCGTGCCCGCGGTGCGCCGAGACGATCAAGAAGGCTGCAAGGATCTGCCGTTTCTGCCAGCTCGACCTTGATGCCTGGAGGGCTGAAGAGGCCTCGACGCCATGAACGTGAGCACGCTCCGGCTCGTGCGCTTCCCGTGCTACAGAGGGCGGGATCAAGAGCCCGCGGGATGCGGTCAGAGCCGCTATCGTGGCGGGGCATCGGAGGCCAAGATGACGGAGATCCGTTCAGTCCGCATTACGCGTGATAGCGAGCGGCTTGATTGCCTGATGCTCGCCATCGCCGCACACTATCGGAACGGGGGCCACTGGCCGTTCATCTGGTCTGACAACGCCGGCAATGATCTTGTGGTCGAATTTCCTGTGGACTGTCCGGACGACACAAAAGTTCAGTGGCGGCTCATCGCCGAACCTTCAAATTAGGACACACCCAAGAAGGACGGAAAATTGACAGATGGAGCAAAAATTGCCCGGCTAACCGCGCTATTGGCTGGGAATGGGTTTATACTATCTCAAATTTTTTCACTGTACATGGAGTCGATTAAGGACCACGGATATCGACGCATGGATCTGAGCGTGGCGAGCATCGCTGCGTTCGCATTGCTCGGAATTGCATGCGCCTATTGCGCTCTTGCGTTCACCGAAAACCGCAGAGCGTCAGCCACACTGGAGGCCATCGGGACGGGCGTGTTCGCGCTCGCCTTAGGCCTATGGTTCGCCTTTGGCCTTCTTGGTTCGTAATCTCAAAGTTGGACACTACCAGCCCGTTCCGAGTGCCTCAGAACACCCTGTCGCCCGCCCTCGCCAATTCCAAGGAATCTCGCCGATTTCCGGTCGTCTGCCCACGCGCGGCATTCTGACAAGAATTGAATGATGTCAGTGGGATATACGGCGATCATTGCGGAGGCGAGTGACCGGGGAACCTGGCGATGACCGAGCAAGGCCGACGACACACCTTCCCGCTTCGGGTGGGCTCCGCCGACAACCCGAGCGACGTCATCGCCGTGCTCGAGGCCAACGGGACCTGGACGGGCGACCCCGACAAGCTGGTAGCTGCTCTCGGCCGAATGGAGGGTGACAAGCGCGCCATCGAGCCGCTGGTCATGTGGCTCCTGTTGCGTGAGATGCAGCGCGGACACGCTGAGACCTGAACTCGTTCACGACCTTCTCAAGTCGGCAGTCGAATCAGATCAACCGTCGGTCGCCTCAGGAATGCCGGCGAGCCACTGCTGCCGCTGTTCGGGCGTCATGATCTCCAGGGCGTCGACGAGCGCCAGGTACCGGGGCAGATCGGCCTTCAGTCCATCGTTGACCGCTTGAGCCGTAACGCCGATCCGCTCGGCGAGCACCTTCTGGCGCACGCCGATTGCTCGCAGTCGGTCAGCTCCTTGGCTCGCTCCCATGATGTGCATCTTGTACCACCGGTTCTGAGAAAATCAAGACTACTTATATTTTCTCTTGCACCATAAATCAAGAGCACTTATATTTTTTGACATCGACGGCGCGACAGGAGCCCACGATGTCCGACAACAGCTTCAGCGATCTCACCTTGGCCGAACTCCGCGCCGAGGCCACGTTCATCAGACGTCGGGTCCGGGCACTGGAGGGCGCCGAAGAGGCGATCCGCGCGGCCATCGGTAAGCTGCAGACGACCGGCGACCGCGATCTTGCCGACCTGCTGTTCACAAGCTGGAACGACGGCGACGCGGCGCTGGCGGAGGCCAGGAACTACCTGACGGAACTGGATCTGGCGGCCGAGTGCCGCCGGAACGGAGCGGAGCCGGGTCGACCGGCGATGCAGGCGGCCGCGGCCTAGCAGCGGCGAGTGGGGGCCGCCCGGGACACGACACCACATCACGCCCGGGCGGTCCTCCTGGTTCATCCACCATGGAGAAGGACGACCATGTCGATAGGTACGCACGACACGCCCATCACGCAAGGCAGTCTCACCCGGCGCACGGCCGTCATCGGCGGCGGCGCCCTGCTGGTCTCGGTGCCGATGCCGGCGAACGCAGGGACCGACGACGGCGCCCTGCTGGCGGCCTGCGAGCGGCTGCGGGGCATGTGCAACATCCCGCTGCCGGCCGACGACGCCGAAGCGGAGGCGGCGATGCAGGACCGCTGGAGCCTGTTCGGTGAGGAGATCGTCATGCGGCGGGCTCAGACCTTCGCCGGCGCCCAGGCTCAGGTTCGGTCCTGGTTGCTGATGTGGGGCAGCATCTCGGAAGGCGGCGACGACCTTGCCGCGATGTTCGGCGCCCCGACCACCGACTGACCCACCACGGCCGCCCTGGCGCTTCGGCGCTGGGGCGGTTCCGCACGAAGGGAGGCAACCCCATGAGGTCACCCCTATCTCGCCGCGCGCTGCTGGCCGGCGTCACTGCCGCACCGGTCTGCATGCCGACCCGCGCGGTTGCGCGAGACCACCCGGACGCCCCCATCTTCGCGGCGATCGAGCGGCACCGAGCCATGCTCCGTCATGAGGATTCGCTGCGCGAGCTCATGCCTGCCGACGGCACGGACGCGCACGATGCATGGTTCGAGGCGTTCGAGCGCTACGCCCGGGCCGAGTGCGACTTCCTGGCAGAGGTGGTGTTCGGCCGCCCGGCCCGGACCATCGAAGGCGCCCGGGCCCTCATGGCAGTGTGGCTGCGGGAACACCCGCGGGTCGACGGCGCCCACGAGATCGCGCGCGCGTTCGGGCTGCCCGCACCCGATTCGACCAAGGGCTCATGAGCCTCGACGAACACCAGCCCGGTACCCGGCTGAGCGACTGCATCGCGGAAGCGATCGCCGCGGCTGGGCTGATCCACAAGCCCGACTTCCTCGCCGCCGGCTTGGTCCGTCGCTGGCGAGCGGTCGACGTCGACTATCAGGCGGCGCTGGATGCCCTGGCCGCCGACACCACGGATCCGGAAGAGCGTCGCCGGCGCATGGACCGGCTCGAGGTCGAGCGCGTTGACGCCTACGTCGCTGCCGCCCGTTCGGCGTTGGCACCGCTGCGGCGATCGTTCGACGCCGGCCGGGCGGTCGACCGCGTCCTGGCCGAGCTCCGTACCGAACTGGAAGGTGGTCGGCTGCGATCGAGGTAGCGGGCGGCTACGACCGCTTGCGGCGCCGAGGGCCGGGCGGTGGCGGGTCCTTGTCAAGCTCCTCGGCGGCGAACTGCAGGGCCCGGTCGAAGGGGTCATCCTCTTCCTCGGCGAGCACCGGTGATCCGGCCTGCCGCCAAGCCTGCACGGCCGCATCGATGTCCGCCACGATAAACCGATTGGAGCCGGGAGCGTAGTCGACGCCGTAGCGACGGCGCCACCGATCGAACCGACCGGTCGACCACTCGAACATTGCAGCCGCCGTTTCGAGCGACACCGCCCGGGGCTCGATCATCACCAGCGTGCGGCGCGGGCGGTCTTCGTCCTCTGTGCTCATCGGACCTCGTCCCGCCTCGGAGACCGCCCGTCTCGGGCCGGGCAGTGCTTCCGGCGGCACCATAATCTTGCCACAGAGACCGCCGCACCGCACCCAACGGGCGGGGCGTCGCGCTTACTCCTTCGGCGCCACCTTCAGCTGATCAGTAGCGACCTTGATGCCGAGCGCGTCGAGCGACTTCTGGATTCGATCTAGATCTGCTCCCCAAACCTCGCCAGTTTCACGACGGACCTGACTGACGTAGGCCACCGAGACAAGATACCCAGTCGCACCGGACTTGCTGGCGTGCCACGACACGAACTTGCCGTAGTCAAACCGCGCTCCTTTCGGCAGATCGACGACCTCCAGGTTTTCCAAGCTCTTCATCCAGTCTCCGAACACGTCGAAGAGCACGAAGATCACCCTGAAGGCCGAGACATCCTCACGAACGGTGACCCCCCTTTGGGAAGGAAGAGCTGCCCTGCAATTGAACCGCCAGTCTCGATTCCCGTCCGTTGATTGATTGCGACCGGACTGGTCGGATCGTTGATGACGATCCATTCCTTGTGCAGTGTCGACTTCTCGCCGGCTTTCTTGCCCGTGCCCAAGACCGTACCGCCATCGCTCCGGCCAATGGCCAGTTCTGCCGCTCTCGCAGAAACGCCGGCACTCGACACAACCGCGATGATCGCGGCGGTCAAGATTCCCCCAAGCACCCGCATTTGCCCCCTCCCTCGCAGATTGCCGCAACCGAAGTCATCCTACGGAGCGCTCGCACAATCAAGGCTTGTGGAATACCCTTAGCCTCTCTGCCACTTCGGGGGATGGATCGATGGCGGAAATATTCAAACTTTCCATGCGTCGTACCACCAGTTTGGTGGCGACAATGGTGTTCACGCTGCTCGTCGTGGCCAGTGCGGCAGACGCCCGCTCGAAGGAGAGGTACTGCAACTGGAAGGACGGCATCACTGAGGCTCGGCTCGGACTTTCTGAGACCCGTCTCTACCGGGAAGGCGATCCCCGCGTCGCCGCTGCTGTCGCCGAGCATCTGCCACTGGGCCTACCTGGCGGAGCGGCGCCGGCTCAGCATGGCGAGCACCTCTTGGCTCAGCCGCAGTTCGTGATCTGGTACGACGACGACCTCCGCGCAACGCTTTGGACCGCACATCACCTGTCGAAGGAGGCCGCGAGCGTCACCGGGAAAAACGGAGGCGAAAAGCGTGCGGACAGCTTCCGCAGCGACCCTCGCTTACCGGCTGTAGCCGCATCGCAGTGCGCCGACTACAAAGAGCCTATCTTCGACCAGGGCCATATGGTCCCCAATGCGGACCTAGACTTCATACTGCCGGGCATGAAGTGGTCGCTGGGCATGGACCACTCGTTCCTGATGTCCAACATGACCCCGCAACACTGCGCGACGAACCGGGGCCCTTGGCAGGTGCTCGAGGGCTTGGTCCGCGACTGGGCTGGCCAAGCCCAGGACACCTGGATCATCACGGCCGCGGCGTACGATCGCGACGGCACCCCTGGCCGTGACCCCGACGACGCTGCGTGGCGCATGGACGGCAAAGACGGCCGCCGCGTCGCGATCCCCAGTCACCTCATCAAGATCGTCGGTCAGTGGTCGGAGGCCGGCTGGCGAACGCTCACGGTGATCGTGCCGAACGTCGATACGCTCGTCTCGAAGGCCCAGATGCAGGCCTACCTGGCGAATGACGTTGCAACACTCCAGCAGGCGGCGATGCTGACGGGGTTCCGTTTCTTCGACACAGCCCAGATCGACGAAGCCAACAGCCTGTGGCCAGTCGCCGGAACTTGGCCTGGCCCACTTACCTCGGGGTGCAAAGCAGCCTATCCCGACCGTTAGGCAGGCGTCTGGCCCTGCCCATGTAGCGAAGGTCGACGGCTCCCTCGGAGCGTGCCCGAGTGCGCTCAAAGCGAACGCGTGTACTGGAGCACATCCGGGTCCGCCAGTCGGACGTGGACAGGCGTGTATGCCGATACTGCATTGATGAAAGGACCAACCGTATGCCGGCCACTTCCAACGCTTTGCGCGATCGTGCCCTCAGGGTGGCGCTGCACGAGTTCGGTCACTACGTTGCGGCACGCACGCTCGGCTTCCGCACCGGCGAGGTGACTATACAGCTGCACTTTGAGTTGGGGGGCATCGCTCATCGTGGGGGGGCCAAGATCGAACTCGCCCATCAGCTCGACACAACGACCGACGTGATCGACTACCTCAAAAAGCGAGTGGTCATATTGTACGCGGGAGCTGTGGCGGAGACGCTAAACCAGCACGGGGTCGTTGATCAGAGATATGCTGTTCAGATCCTGCACACCGCGGGACAAGGTGCGGAACAGGACCATGCGAAAGCCAGGGAGCTTCTCCACATCCTGCGGAGCATTTGCCATCCGACGACTGATGTGGTCGACAATGTGACGATTCAGTCCGAGCTGGATGCGCTCAACGGAGATCTCTGGCTGCGCGCAGTTGGGCTCGTTGAGGTCAACGCTGGCACAATCAGCAGCCTGGCCCGTAACCTCGCCGGCAGAACAAATAGGCCGGGAGTGCTGGTAAGATTTGACGCTCTAGAACTTGAGGGTCACCCGTCAGTCCAACGTCTTCCTAGATGGACTATCGTCGAAACCCCACGCGGGACCGCGGTATCCCAGCGCGACGGCAAGGATGAACCGCCTGCGGCAGGCAGCGATCGCAAAGGAACGCCGCCTGCACGCGAAGACTAACTGCCCCCGGCGCCGTCTCCCTGATCCGCAAGCGGGTCAATGCCTGCATGTTCCGCATGGTGCAGAAGGGATTAGCGCGAGAAGTGCCCGCCAGCGGCACCTATAAGGAATGGGTCGCCGTCCGCTGATACACCGCATTTAGTGTATTTTGTCGCTCCTCACGCCCAAAATCTGTGATTTTGGATGAACTGTCGCGTGTAGGTTGCTGAATCTTCACGATTCCCGTAAAGTTATCCACAGGAACCGACGGGGGTGGCGATGGACAAGGCATTGTTCTTCGGGGACAACCTGTGGCACCTGCAGGAGCATGTTCAAGACGAGTCGATTGATCTGGTCTATCTCGACCCGCCGTTTAATTCGCAATCTCAATATGCTGTCTTTTTTCAGGGACCAGACGGTGAAGCCGCAGAGGCGCAGTTGGAGGCGTTCCGCGACACCTGGACATGGACCCCGGAAACGGCGCTTGCGTTTGACAATCTGACGAAGACCGGTAGCGATGTCGTCATCGTTCTGGATTCGCTTAAGCGCTTTCTTGGTACATCTAATCTGATGGCCTACTTGGTCATGATGACAAGCCGCCTTATCGAATTGAGGCGCGTTCTCAAACCAACTGGAACAATATTTCTCCACTGCGACCCAACCGCCAGCCACTATCTCAAGTTGATAATGGATGGTATTTTTGGGAGTTCATATTTTCGGAATGAGGTTTCATGGCGGAGATCGCAGCCTAAAGGACATGCAACGCGGAATTTCGCGAACTCGCGCGATGTTTTGTTGAGATACACTAAGACGAATGACTGGACGTTTAATCCACAATACAAAGAGCACGATCCAGCATATGTTGAGAAGTTTTACCGGTTTGCAGATCCGGATGGAAGACGGTATCGGTTGGGTGATATTACGAATCCCAACAAGAATAGACCGAATCTTACTTATGAATTTCTTGGTGTTCGGCGAGTGTGGCGCTGGACAAGGGATCGAATGCAGAAAGCTTATGATGATGGTCTGATCGTTCAGACGCGTCCGGGAGCGGTCCCACAGGCTAAACGCTATCTGGATGATATGGAAG
>Ga0070728_10000575_pt1 | contig 69358 bp, 63 predicted proteins | sample tdDd471_FD_66723 | JGI IMG/M metagenome (GOLD analysis project Ga0070728, IMG submission 66723) | Marine sediment microbial communities from the Atlantic coast under amendment with organic carbon and nitrate - tdDd47.1 | ecosystem: Environmental > Aquatic > Marine > Coastal > Sediment | place... | reverse complement strand
AGCTTTGCGCCGCAACGTGCAGGAATCGATTTGCTCAAAAACCAAGTGTCCAGCACTCCAAAATCATGTGTCCGGCTTCATCCGCCTCGGGTACCGGTCCGGCGACACCCTCGCCGGGAGCCGCGGTCCCACTGCCGACCGCCCGGCCGGACAGGGCGCGCCCCGGCGCCTCCGGAACCGCCCCCGCAACCGGTCCCGTGCTGGCCCTGCTGCCGGCCGCGCCGCCCATCACCACCGCCAAGGGCAGGCTGATTCGGCCGGTCGGCGGCACCGTCGCCCGCAGCTTCGGACAGAGCGACCCGGAGGGCCTGCGGAATCGCGGCATCGTGATCGCGACCCGTGGCGACGCCCCGGTCGTCGCCCCCTATGACGGAGCCGTCATCTATGCCGGCGAGTTCGAGGGGTTCGGCCGCATTTTGATCATTGAACACGGCGAGGGATATCTTACCCTGCTGGCAGGACTGGGCCGGATCGGACTGCAGGTCGGTCAGCGTGTGCTCGCCGGCGAGCCGGTCGGCACGATGCGACCGCGCCAGAACGAGGGGGGCAGCGGCGGACGTCCCGAGTTGTATGTGGAGCTTCGCCACAATGGCGACCCTATTGACCCGCTACCCTGGTTTTCGGGACTGACCGGAAAGGCCAAAGGATGACCACCCCAGAGACTCGCCTCCCGTTCCTGCGCCGGCCCGTCGTGCGCCGCCTGGGCACTGTCGCCGCCGTCACCGTGCTGCTCGGCGGCCTGGCCGTCGCCGGGTCCGGCCAGCTCGACGCCCAGACCAACTCGTCCGAGACCTACCGGCAGCTCAACCTGTTCGGCGCGGTGTTCGAGCGCGTGCGCGCCAACTACGTCGAGGAGGTCAGCGAGGAGAAGCTGTTCGAGGCCGCCATCAACGGCATGCTGTCGTCCCTCGATCCGCATTCGTCCTACCTGAACGCCAAGAGCTACCGCGACATGCAGGTGCAGACCCGCGGCGAGTTCGGCGGCCTCGGGATCGAGGTCACGATGGAAGGCGGGCTGGTCAAGGTGGTGTCGCCGATCGACGACACGCCGGCGGCCAAGGCCGGCCTGCAGCCCGGCGACCTGATCAGCCACCTCGACGGCGAGCCGGTGCTCGGCCTCACCCTGTCCGAGGCGGTCGAGAAGATGCGCGGCAAGGTCGGCTCGGAGCTCACGCTGACCATCCGTCGCGGCGAGGAGGATCCGTTCGACGTCAAGCTCGAGCGGGCCACCATCACCATCAAGTCGGTCCGTCACCGCACCATCGGCGACATCGGCTACGTCCGGATCACCAGCTTCAACGAGCAGTCGACCAGCGGCCTGCAGGAGGCCGTGGCCTCGATCCGCAAGGATCTCGGCGACCGGCTGCACGGCTACGTCATCGACCTGCGGAACAACCCGGGCGGCCTGCTCGACCAGGCGATCTCGGTGTCCGACGCCTTCCTGGAACGGGGCGAGATCGTCTCGACCCGCGGGCGCGACGAGGAGAACTCCAGCCGGGCCAATGCCACGCCCGGCGACATCACCGACGGCGCACCGCTGGTGGTCCTGATCAACGGCGGCTCGGCCTCGGCCTCGGAGATCGTCGCCGGCGCGCTGCAGGACCAGCACCGGGCGATCATCCTCGGCACCCAGTCCTTCGGGAAGGGCTCCGTCCAGACCATCATCCCGCTCCAGGGCTACGGCGCGATGCGGCTGACCACCGCGCGCTACTACACCCCGTCGGGCCGCTCGATCCAGGCCAAGGGCATCACGCCGGACATCAAGGTGGAGCCGGCGAAGCTCGAGAAGATCGCCATGCAGCGCGGCCGCCGCGAGGCCGACCTGCGGGGTGCGCTCGCCAACCCGGACGGTGCCGCCGCCCCCAGCAATGCGGACGGACAGAAGCCGGCCGACCCCAGCAGTGGGGCCGATGCCGGCAAGGACGCCGAGGTCGACGACTACCAGCTGGCCCGGGCCATCGATCTGCTGCGCGGCATTTACCTGTATCAGTCGCGCGTCGTGAATTGAGGCATCGAAGCCGACCGTGAAGCTGCCCTCGATCCGGCTTCCCTTTCCCAGACGGCGCCCGAGGACCGTCGACCCGGATGAGTTGGATCCGCTCGACGATCTGGCGGCAGAGGACCCGGGCGCCGAGGAGCCGGCGGCCCGGAAGCCGGCCGCCACGGCCGACCGGACCCGCCTGAAGCGCATCCTCACCGCAACGGCGACCGTCGCCCTGGCGGTGCTGGTGATCGGGGGCACCGGCGCGCTGGTCGGCTGGATCCTCGTCAATGCCGAGACCACCGAGGCGCGGCGGACGCTGGAGCGACCGCAGCTGACGGTGCCGATCCTGGCCGACGGCGAGGCGCCGACCCCGAACAGCTCGGCCGACCGCACGATGCCGGCGGCCGCCGGCGGGCACGGCGACGGCACGGCGCACGGCACCGAACCGTCGGCGCATGGCGGCGAGGCGGCGCACGGCGTACCCGCCCACGGAGCGCCCGCGGCGCCGGCCGCCGACGAGGCCATGACGCCGCCGGCCGACGGCATCCGGCTGGCCGCGGTCGATCCCGATCTCCTGGAGAACAAGAACGACGCCAAGCTGCCGAAGATCGGTCCGGACGGGCGGGAGCCGTGGTCGACCTATGCGCGGCCGTTCAACGTCGACGACACCCGGCCGCGGGTTGCGATCGTGGTGATCGGGCTCGGGCTCAGCCGCGAGCTGACCGGACGGGCGATCTCCGAGCTTCCGGGGGCGGTCAGCCTCAGCTTCTCGCCCTATGCCCGCAATATCGGCCCGCTCATGGAGCGCGCCCGGCGGGCCGGCCACGAGACCCTGGTCGACCTGCCGATGGAGCCGCTGGACTTTCCGCGCGACGATCCCGGACCCTCGACCCTGCTGACCTCGCTGTCGCTGGTCGACAACCTGAACCGCCTGGAGTGGGTGCTGGGACGGGCGCCCGGCTACGTCGGCGTGACCACCTGGATGGGCTCGCAGTTCACGACCGTCGAGGACGCGCTGATGCCGGTGCTGCAGACCCTGAAGGAGCGCGGCCTGCTGTTCGTCGACAGCCGGGCCACCTCGCGCAGCATCGCCACCGAGCTGGCCTCGTCGATCCAGCTGCCGCGCGCCTTCAACAACAACTTCGTCGACTCCACCCCGTCGATCGACGCGATCGACCGGGCGCTGGCCGGGCTGGAAGCGATCGCCCGTCAGCAGCGCTATGCGGTCGGTATCGCCCGGTCGCTGCCGATCACCTTCGACCGGCTGATGCGGTGGGCCGGGACGCTGGAGAACAAGGGCATCACGCTCGCCCCCGTGTCGGCGGTGGCCGACCGGCAGCGGCTGCGCTGAGAGGATTCATGACCGACCCGCAATCCCTCCCGTACCGCCCCTGTGTCGGCGTGATGCTGTTCGACGCCCGGGGCCAAGTGTTCGTGGGCCGGCGCATCGATACGCCGGACGCCTGGCAGATGCCCCAGGGCGGCATCGACAAGGGCGAGACGCCGGAGACCGCGGCCCTGCGCGAGCTCGAGGAGGAGATCGGCACGGCCAATGCCGAGATCGTCGCGGGCACTGCCGACTGGCTGGCCTACGATCTGCCGGAGCACCTGATCGGCAAGCTGTGGGGCGGGCGCTGGCGCGGCCAGCGGCAGAAATGGTTCGCCTGCCGGTTTCTCGGGAACGACAGCGAGATCCGTCTCGACACCGCCCACCCGGAGTTCGACGCCTGGCGCTGGGTTGCGCCGGAGCAGTTGACCGAGCTTATCGTACCGTTCAAACGAGCGATCTACGCGGCCGTGGTCGACGAGCTTCTGCCGGCGGTTCGGGCGACTTCCCCGACGGATCGAGACGGATCGAAATAGCAGGCGTTCCTAATCCAACAATCCGGGCGTAGAATCGGCTCGAAGTCAGTGGGGAAGGCGTATGCGAGGCACCAACCTGCCTCAGACCTTCGAGCGAAGAGGGACCACGGTCCCATTCCATCAGAAGGATCTGGCCCACGCCCGGGTGCGAGAATACTTCCTCGGCGAGGACCGCCTGCTGGAGGCCGTCCTTCCGAACTATTCGGGCACGCGTCGCGGCGAACTGGTGGTGATTCCCTGGGAGCAGCTCGACCAGCTGGCTACCCTGGACATGCGCGACCGGCGGGTGCACGAGCGGGTTCTCCAGACCACGACCACCCGGGAGCTCGACCCGATCAGCATCCGCGAGATCTGTCTCGCGGCCGACGCGTCGTTCAGCGGCGACCACTCGGTTCAGGAAGCCGCGCAGCAGATCGTCGATCGCGACGCCCAGGACAAGGCGATGGTCCGGCTGTCGTTCATCGCCCAGCTCACCCGGGAGTGCGGGATCGCCAAGGGCGACACGCTGATGGCCCGGACCAACACCCGGACCCTGATGGACCTGATGGGCGGCGACACCGGCCGCACCCGCATCGACCTGGACCTGCTGATCGAGCGGGTCATGATCTTCGCCGCCGAGCGCGGGAAGTGCACGGTCAACGACGCCAAGGCCTATCTCGACCCGCTGGTCGGCATGATCACCCCGTTCGGCAACGTGACGGCGAAGGGCGAGGAGAAGCACAACGGCTTCCTCTACACCCAGCACACCCGCCTGCTGAACTTCCGGGCCGAGGTCGCCTCGTACCGCCCGCAGGTACGCGAGGAGCTCGAGGTCCGGGTCGACCAGATCATCGAGGCCGCCGACGAGTGCATCGGCTACGTCACCGATCGGCTGGCCCAGCTCAACCAGTTGCTCGGCAAGCTCGCCGACCTGTTCGACCAGAACATGTCAGCGATCGACCGGCTCGACCGGTTGCGCCGGGACGTGGCCTATGGGCTGGACGGCTGGGACGACATGATCTCGGTGTGGCACGACGCCTACATGGCCCGCGATGCCATCGGCGGCGACCGGGCGGTCGAACGGGCGATCCAGCGGATTGCCGGCTTCGCCCCCCGCATTCCGATCCGCGAGCTGTTCCCCGATCACGAGCAGGTCAAGCCCGGCGCCCGCTACGAGCAGGCCCGGGTCAAGATGGTCAGCCAGATGCACAACTGGGAAAACGACCAGCTCGACTCCGAGCTGCAGCACCGGGTCGAGGAAGGGCGCAAGCGGCGCCCGCACACCCGGACGGTCAAGATGAACGAGGACGACGACCGTCCGCCGCCGCCCAAGGCGGGAGACTGACTCTCCCGCGGGGCGACCGACCGGCGGCTACTTGCGGATCCAGCGGCCGGCGGCGTCCATCACGAAGGTGCCCGGCGCCGCCCGGGCGATCAGCTTCTGTCCCGCCAGGGCCTCGACCTGCTCGCGCGGAACTCCGTTCTGGCGGGCCACGCTCTCGTAGGCGGCGCGCCGCTCGGCATTGATCTGGTCGACCAGGGCCCGGGCCTCGGCGGGTGCCGCCGCGTCGACCAGCCCGACATAGCCGTCGCGGCGTTCGCCGATCCAGCCCTGCGCCTTGGCGGCGTCGAGGTCGAGCGCCAGGGCCGGGCGCGGACCGACCGCCGAAGCCGCCGCCAGCCCGGCCAGCAGCGCCATCAGGGAACGTCGCCCGAGCTTGTTCGAGCCGCGCCGCATCGCCGTCTCCTCAGAAGATCTTCTTGTCGCTCTTGAACAGCTCTTCGAGGTCGCGCTCCACCTTGATGCGGACCTCCTGCTCGATCTTGATGTTCAGGTTGATGGTGATCGGCTCCTTCGGCGCCTCCAGCGCCACCCGGGGCTCGCAGGCGGCGACCGCCAGCGCGACCCCGGCGACCGCCAGCAGGCGCCGGCCGCTAGCCACCGCCCGATGCCTCCAGACGTCGTCGGATGACGTCGGTGAGCCCGAGATTGCGCCGGATCTCGCCGAACAACTGGTCGAGCGCGCCGGTGAGGGTGACGTTGAGAGCGATCGGATAGCCGTCGTAGAGGTCGGGATTGGCACCGCGCAGCCTGAGTTTGACGTCGAACGGCTCCCCCGGGCGCCCATCGGCCTCGACCTCGAAGGAATCGTAGACGAAGTTTCGAATCGCCCGCATCAGAAGGCTAACCTGCTCGCCGGAATCCTGCAACGCGGGGGCGCCCTCGGGCGGCTGGTAGCGCAGCGAGCCGCCGCCGGCCCCGGCGGTCAGCCGCGCCTGGCGGAGCGCCAGCCCGGTCTTGGGGTCCCACAGCAGCGGCAGCCAGCCGGACAGGGTGCCGGTCGCCGAGAGTCCAGCCAGGTCGATGGTCTCGGCGAGCTTCGCCGCATCGACGTTCTCGACCTGCAGGACCACCGGGACCGGCCGATCGCCGCCGAGCGGCACCGCCACGTCCTCTGCGCTGACCCGGCCGCCGGCGAACCGCGCCTCCACGCTCTCCAGACGCAGCACCCGCTCCGGCTCCAGGCGGAACCGGATGCGCGGGGCGACGATCGGGATGCCGACGTCGATCGCCGTCGCCGTCAGCTCCTGGGCCGGGGCGGTGGCCGGCGGGTCGACGCGGGTGACGGCGACCGCGCCGGACAGCCCGGTGACGGTTCCGAGCGACCCGGAGAAGCCGAGGTCCTTCAGGGTCAGGGTCAGCGGGTCGTCGGGCGGCACGGCCTCGCCCGGCCAGCGCACCCGGCCGCCCAGCGACACCTCGCCGGAGGCGTCGCGGAACAGCGCGGCCGCCGCCGGCGACAGGTCGGCCGGCTGCAGGCCGCCCGGGACGAAGCGGATCGGGTACAGCTTCAGCTCGGCCTCGCCCCGCCCGCTCGACGGCGTGTGATGGCCGTCGACGTCCAGCACGAAGGCCCCGTCGGCGCCGCGCAGGGTCGTGCGGAACGCCAGCCGGTCCGGGCTGCGCGCCGTCGCCGCCCCGCGCGCCACGCCCTCGAGCGACAGCGGCGTGAACCGGGCCAGCCGCGACCGGTCGGCGACCCGGCGGGCGTTCACGTCGAGGCGGCGCAGCCGGGCGCCACCGGAGGATGCGTCGCCGGCAGCAAGGTCCATGCGCAGGTCGGCGGCCAACCCGTCCAGCGTCACCCCGGCGGGAGTAACCGCCGCCGACGCGCCGGCGAACCGGACCCGCAGCCGGCCCTCGCCAGACGGTTCCAGCGCGGCGTCGACGGTCGCCCGTAGCGGATCGAGGTCGACACGCCAGACATCCGGTTCGGCGGAAGCCACGCCGAGCGCCGGAAGCTCGAGCGGCAGTCGGAGCGCCACCGGGCCACCGTCCGACGGCACGGTCAGCACCGGCCGGTCGGAGGCCGCGACCCGTGCGGTCAACCGTTCGATCGGTGCCACCGGAGCCGCCGGCGCCAGCCGGTCGACCGTCAGCCGCGCCGGAGCCGACAGCAGCACCCGCACACCGTCCTCGCCGGATTCCACCCGTCCCCGGGCGGCGACCGCGGCGCCGACGACCCCGCGGTCGGGAGCGCTGGCCCGCAGGCTCAGCTCGAAATGCCCGGCCGGCCCCGACGGTCCCAGGGTCAGTTCGCCGAGCGTGGCCTCCAGGCGCTCCAGGTCGACTCCCGACCGACGGATACCGGCCGCCTGCACGGTCGCCCGCTCGACCCGGTCCAGCCCCCAGCCGGTCCCGCCCGGCCGGAATACCGCCTTGCCCTCGACGCTGCCGTTGGCGCCGTCCGTCGCGACCACCGCCACCGGCCCTTCGACCTCCGCCCGCGGGTCCCCGAACGGGTCCTGCAGCAGGGCCCGGAACGGCGTGTCGCGGGCCCCGACGGTCACCGTGGCCGGCGCTTCGATCACCGGGGTAGCGTCCGGGTCCGGCTCGACGTCCAGGGTCAGCGGCTCGGCGGTTTCGAGCGACAGGCGGCCGGCGGCGAGGGCTACCGCCAGCCTTGCCGTGCCGCGGACCCGCCCGAGGGTCGGCACGGCACCGTCCGCCAGGTCGACCGACAAGCCGCCCGACGCCACCGCCGCGTCCCACACCGCCTGCGGCGACGGGTCGTCGAGCGCGACCGAGCCGGAGGCCTCGGCCCGGGCCGTCCCGCGCAGGTCCAGCGCCGGCTGCCCGCTCCAAGCCGCCAGCAGGCCGTCGAGCCGGGCCAGGTCGGCCCGCATCTCGAACCGGAAAGGACGGCCGCCGTCTTCGCCCGCGGCATCGGCGACCGCCGCCACGAACGCCTCGGGTTCCGCTTCGTCGCCCAGCCGGACGGTGCCCGAGACCTCGGTGGCGTCGAAGCGCAAGCGGACCGAAGGGGCCGAGAAGGCGGCATCGCCGGCCACGACCCGCGTGGCCGACAGGTCGGCGGCGACCACGGCGGGGCCGGCGGACGCAAGGGTGACGGTCGCGGTGCCGGTCAGGCCGTCGACGTGCAGGCTCCGGCGGTGCAGCCGGCCGGCCGCGATCGACAGCGCGGTGCGCATCCCTGAGCGGTCGCGGTCCAGGGTCGCCCGACCCTCGGCCTCGATCGCCAGGCCGGCCGCCAACGGCCCGGACGCGTCGGTCTCGGCCGCCAGACGCCACGCCATGCTGGCCGCGGCACCGGCGGATGAAGGTGCGACAGTGCCCTCCAGCCGCAGGCGACCCGCGGCACCGCCGCCCAGGAGGACGGCGGCGTCGCGCAGCTCGATGCGGCGGACCGCCGGCGAACCGGCGGCCGGGCTCGATCCGGCGGACGAAAACGCGGCGATCAGCGGTTCCAGGCTGCCGAGGCGGATCGTGCCGTCAGGGGCCACCGTGGCGTCCAGCGTCGCCCCGGTGACCGTGACCGTGCGCAGGCGTCCGAAGAGCAGCTCCGCCGGGTCGAACGCGACCCGGATACGCTCGGCGGTCAGCACGGCGTCCCGGTTGACGCGCAGGCCGACGACCTCGACGTCGCGAAGGGACAGGGCGTCGATCCGGAATGCCAGATCGTCGATCGCCTCGACGCCGGCCGCCTGGTTGACCGCCCAGCGCACGACGCGCGGCGGGACCACGTCCCGGCCGAGCCACAGGGCCGGCGCCAGCACGGCCACGATCGCCAGTAGGATGAGGACCGCGCGGCCCAGCCAACGCACGCTTGCGACTCCCTCCGATCCCGCCTCGAATCGGAGAGGAGTATGACGATACGGAAAACGGCCGTCCAATGGACGGCCGCTCCGAAGTCAGTCGTGCAGGGCGGGAGACCCGCGGAGGCGCTTACGCCACCCGGCGCTTGGCGTCGGCCAGGGCTTCCAGCGTGCGGATCCGGTCCTGCAGCTTTTCGCGCTCGACCTCGTCCTTGGTGTCCTTGAGGACATCGCGGTCGCCGGCCAGTTCCTTCTCGACGTCGGCCAGGGTGACCTCGCCGAGCGGGCGGGCCTCCTCGGCGAGCACCGTGCAGCGGGTCTCGGTCACCTCGGCGAAGCCGCCGGCCACGAAGATGCGGTCGACCACCGAGCCGCCCTCGTAGATGTCGATCACGCCGGCCGACAGCGTCGAGATCATCGGCGCGTGCCGCGGCAGCACACCGAAATACCCCTCGCTGCCGGGGACGACGACCATCTCGACGTCGCGGGACAGCACCAGCCGCTCCGGCGAGACGAGCTCGAACTGTGTGGTCTCAGCCATCGTTCCCTACCCCTTTGTCGACCGCTGCGGACGAGCGAAGCCCGATCAGGCGGCCTCGGCCGCCATCTTGCGGGCCTTCTCGATCGCCTCGTCGATGCCGCCGACCATGTAGAACGCCGCCTCCGGCAGGTCGTCGTACTGGCCGTCGACGATCGCCTTGAAGCCCTTGATGGTGTCTTCGAGGGCGACCAGCTTGCCCGGGCTGCCGGTGAACACCTCGGCGACGTGGAACGGCTGCGACAGGAAGCGCTGGATCTTGCGGGCCCGCGCCACCGTCAGACGGTCCTCTTCCGAGAGCTCGTCCATGCCCAGGATCGCGATGATGTCCTGCAGCGACTTGTACTGCTGCAGCACTTCCTGGACGCGGCGGGCGACGTTGTAGTGCTCGTCGCCGATGACGCGCGGGTCGAGCATGCGCGAGGTCGAGTCGAGCGGGTCGACCGCCGGGTAGATGCCGAGCTCGGCGATCGAACGGTTCAGCACCGTGGTGGCGTCGAGGTGCGAGAACGACGTCGCCGGCGCCGGGTCGGTCAGGTCGTCGGCCGGCACGTAAATGGCCTGCACCGAGGTGATCGAGCCCTTCTTGGTGGTGGTGATCCGCTCCTGCAGGGCGCCCATGTCGGTCGCCAGGGTCGGCTGGTAGCCCACCGCCGACGGGATACGGCCGAGCAGCGCCGACACCTCGGAGCCCGCCTGGGTGAAGCGGAAGATGTTGTCGACGAAGAACAGCACGTCCTGGCCTTCCTCGTCGCGGAAGTACTCGGCCAGGGTCAGACCGGTCAGGCCGACGCGCGCGCGGGCCCCCGGCGGCTCGTTCATCTGGCCGTAGACCAGCGCGGCCTTGGACCCCGGGCCGTCCTGCACGATAACGCCCGATTCCACCATCTCGTGGTAGAGGTCGTTGCCCTCACGGGTCCGCTCGCCCACGCCGGCGAACACCGAGTAGCCGCCATGCGCCTTCGCGACGTTGTTGATCAGCTCCATGATCAGCACCGTCTTGCCCACGCCGGCGCCGCCGAACAGGCCGATCTTGCCGCCCTTGGCGTACGGCGCCAGCAGGTCGATGACCTTGATGCCGGTGATCAGGATCTCGGCCTCGGTCGACTGGTCGATGTACTCCGGCGCCGGACGGTGGATCGGGAAGTGCATCTTGCTCTCGACCGGCGGCCGCTCGTCGGCGGGCTGGCCGATGACGTTCAGGATGCGGCCCAGGGTCTCGGGCCCGACCGGCACGGTGATCGGGGCGCCGGTGTCTTCCACCGACTGGCCGCGGACCGCGCCCTCGGTCGAGTCCATGGCGATCGTGCGCACGGTGTTCTCGCCGAGGTGCTGCGCCACTTCCAGCACCAGGAGGTTGTCGCCGATCTTGGTGTGCAGCGCATTCAGGATCGGCGGCAGCTCGCCCTCGAACTTCACGTCGACGACGGCGCCAATGACCTGGGTAATCTTGCCGGTTGCGTTGTTGGCCATGCTTTAGGCTCCTCGGTTGGGCGGGGAGGCGACGGTGCTGCGCCTCAGAGCGCCTCTGCGCCCGAAATGATCTCGATGAGTTCCTTGGTGATCACCGCCTGACGGGTCCGATTGTAGGTCATCGTCAGTCGGTCGATCATGTCGCCGGCGTTGCGGGTGGCGCTGTCCATCGCCGTCATCCGCGCGCCGTGCTCGCTCGCGGCGTTCTCCAGCAGAGCCGCGTAGATCTGCGTGGCGACGTTGCGCGGCAGCAGCGCGGCGAGGATGCCTTCCTCGTCCGGCTCGTACTCGTACAGCGCCTTCAGCTCGTCACCCTGCTCCTCCTCGGCCTCCGGAAGGCTGGCCGGGATCAGCTGCTGGGCGGTGACGATCTGGCTCATCGCCGACTTGAAGCGGTTGAAGAAGATCGTGCAGACGTCGAACTCGCCGGCGTCGAAGCCGTGGATCAGCTCGCGCGCGATGTCGTCGGCGGTCTCGAAGTTCACGACGGTGCGGGCGACGTTCTCCAGCGACTTGACGATCTTCGAGCCGTGGGTACGGCGCAGCTGGTCGCGGGCCTTGCGGCCGACCGTCATGATCTTGACGGTCTTGCCGTCACGCTCCAGCTCGAGGATCCGGCGCCGGGCGGCGCGCACGATCGTCGAGTTGAAGCCGCCGCACAGGCCGCGGTCGGCGGTCGCCACCACGATCATGTGGACGTCGTCCTTGCCGGTGCCGGCGATCAGCCTGGGGCCGCCGGTCGCGCTGACCTTGGCGCCGAGCGACGCGATCATCCGCTCCATGCGCTGGGCATAGGGCCGCGCGGCCTCGGCCGCCTCCTGCGCCCGACGCAGCTTGGCGGCCGCGACCATTTTCATGGCCGAGGTGATCTTCTGCGTCGACTTGACGCTTTTGATCCGGATCTTCAGGTCCTTGAGGTTGGCCATCGTACCGTCCGCTGCCCCACCGTTGGCGTTTCGCCGTCAACTTCCCGGTCAGGGCGCGCCCGCGAGGGGCGCGCCCGCCGGCATCAGGCGAAGGTCTTGGCGAAGGAGTCCATGAACTCCTTCAGCTTGCCCTGGGTCTCGTCCGACAGCGCCTTCTCGTTCCGGATCGCCTCGAGGATGCCCGGCGCCTTGGCGCGGACGTCCGCGAGGAGCTGGCTCTCGAAGCGGCCGATGTCGGCGATCGCGATGGCGTCGAGGTAGCCGCGGACGCCCGCGAAGATCGACACGACCTGCTCCTCGACCGGCATCGGGCTGAACTGCGGCTGCTTCAGCAGCTCGGTCAGGCGCGAGCCGCGGGCCAGCAGGCGCTGGGTGGCGGCGTCGAGGTCCGAGGCGAACTGCGCGAAGGCGGCCATCTCGCGATACTGGGCGAGCTCCAGCTTGATGGTGCCGGCGACCTGCTTCATGGCCTTGATCTGGGCGGCCGAGCCGACGCGGCTGACCGACAGGCCGACGTTCACCGCCGGGCGGATGCCGCGGTAGAACAGGTCGGTCTCGAGGAAGATCTGGCCGTCGGTGATCGAGATCACGTTGGTCGGGATGTAGGCCGACACGTCACCGGCCTGGGTCTCGATGACCGGCAGGGCGGTCAGCGAGCCGGCGCCGTTGGCGTCGTTCATCTTCGCCGCGCGCTCGAGCAGCCGCGAGTGCAGGTAGAACACGTCGCCCGGGTAGGCCTCGCGCCCCGGCGGGCGGCGCAGCAGCAGCGACATCTGGCGGTAGGCGACGGCCTGCTTCGACAGGTCATCGTACACGATCACGGCGTGCATGCCGTTGTCGCGGAAGAACTCGCCCATCGCGCAGCCGGTGTACGGCGCCAGGAACTGCAGCGGCGCCGGGTCGGACGCGGTGGCCGCGATCACGATCGAGTACTCCATCGCGCCGTAGTCTTCGAGGGTCTTCACGATCTGGGCGACCGTGGAGCGCTTCTGGCCGACCGCGACGTAGATGCAGAACAGCTTCTTGCTGTCGTCGTCGCCGGCGGCGTCGTTGACCGACTTCTGGTTGATGAAGGTGTCGACGGCGATCGCGGTCTTGCCGGTCTGGCGGTCGCCGATGATCAGCTCGCGCTGGCCGCGGCCGACCGGGATCAGGCTGTCGATCGCCTTCAGGCCGGTCTGCATCGGCTCGTGCACCGACTTGCGCGGCATGATGCCCGGCGCTTTGACCTCGACGCGCTTTCGCTCGACGTCCTGCAGCGGGCCCTTGCCGTCGATCGGGTTGCCGAGACCGTCGACCACGCGGCCGAGCAGGCCACGGCCGACCGGCACGTCCACGATGGCGCCGGTACGCTTGACGGTGTCGCCTTCCTTGATGTTGCGGTCGTCGCCGAAGATCACGATACCGACGTTGTCGGTCTCGAGGTTCAGCGCCATGCCGCGGATGCCACCCGGGAACTCGACCATCTCGCCGGCCTGGACCTGATCCAGCCCGTAGACGCGGGCGATGCCGTCACCGACGGACAGCACCTGGCCGACCTCGGCGACCTCCGCCTCGGCCCCGAAATTGGCGATCTGCTCCTTGAGGATGCCGGAAATTTCAGCGGCGCGGATGTCCATCAGCCAATCCCTTTCATGGCGAGCTGCAGACGCTGCAGCTTGGTACGGAGCGAACTGTCGATCATGCGCGAGCCGACGCGCACGATGAGGCCGCCGATCAGCGACGGATCGACGGTGAGATCAACGGTGACCTTCTGGCCGACCACCTTGCGGAGCGCCTCGGTGACCGACGCGACCTGGTCCTCGGACAGCGTCACCGCCGACGTGACCTGGGCGGCGACCTCGCCACGGCGGCGGGCCAGCTCGGCCAGATAGGCGTCGATCATCCGCGGCAGCGCGAACAGCCGGCGGTTGGCGGCGAGCACGCCGAGGAACTTGGTGGTGAGCGGGTTCGCGCCGGCCTTCTCGGCCACCGCCAGCACGCCCCGGCTCTGATCGTCGCGGGTCAGCACCGGCGAGCGGATCAGGCGGTCGAAATCCGGGCTGTCGCTCAGCAGCTGCCGCAGCGCGGACAGGTCCGAGGCGACGTCGTCCAGAACCTTGCCTTCGTCGGCCAGCTCGTAGAGCGCCAGCGCATATCGAGCGGCAAGCCCTTGGGTTTCCGATGCCACGAGGAAACGCCCCTTCGTCTCGATCGGTGCCGACTTATCCCGCCTTGGGAACGGGACCACGCCGACGGCCGCGTGGATGGTGAAGCCGCCGCGCAAAGGCCTCCCGGAGAGAGGCCACCCCCCGCGGCGCGGCGCCTAACTAGCACACGGGTCTAGGGGGTGCAAGCGGACACGGAGCAGCAAATCGCGACACCAATAAGGCACTGCTAAGCCGCAGATTGCGGCGGCTTTTCCATCGTCGCCGTCCTTCTAGAGGAAATTGTACGGATCGACGTCGATTGTCAGCCGGACGGCGTTCTCCAGCCGGACCGGCGACAGCCAGTCGCGCAGCACGCGCTGCAGGTTGATGTCCTTGCGGGCCTTCACCAGCAGCCGCCGGCGGTGGCGGCCGCGCAGCAGGGCGAGCGGGGCCGGCGCCGGCCCCAGCACCGTCACCCCGTCGAGCCGCGGCGCGGCCCGGGCGATGGCGCGGGCCGCCAGGTCCGCCCGCTCGGCGTCCGGCGCCGACACCACCAGCCCGGCGAGCCGCCCGAACGGCGGCATGCCGGCAGCCCGGCGCTGCTCGGTCTCGTACTCCAGGAACCGCTCGCGGTCGCCGGCCGCCAGCGCCGCCATCACCGGGTTCTCCGGCACGTGGGTCTGCAGCAGCACCCGGCCAGGCCGCTCGGCCCGACCGGCGCGCCCGGCGACCTGATGCAGCATCTGGTAGGTGCGCTCGCCGGCCCTGAGGTCGCCGCCGGCCAGGCCGAGGTCGGCGTCGACCACGCCGACCAGGGTCAGCCACGGGAAGTGGTGGCCCTTGGCGACGATCTGGGTGCCGACGATCACGTCGATCTCGCGGGCGTTGACCGCGCGCACGAACTCGGCCGCCTGGTCGGGCCCGATGATGGTGTCGGACGAGGCGATCTGGAACCGGGCGTCGGGGAACCGGCTCAGCACCTCCTCGGCCAGCCGCTCGACGCCCGGGCCGCTGGCGACGAAGCTGTCCTCGGCCTCGCAGGACGGGCAGGTCTTCGGCATCCGGCCGGAGTAGCCGCAGTGGTGGCACTGCAGCCGCCCCAGCAGCCGGTGCTCGACCAGCCAGGCCGTGCAGTTCGGGCACTCCAGGCGGTGGCCGCAGGCCCGGCACAGGGTCAGCGGCGCATAGCCGCGGCGGTTCAGGAACAGCAGCGCCTGCTCGCCCTCGTCCAGGGTCTGCTGCATCGCCCGCACCAGGCCGGGCGCCAGGAAGCGGCCGCGCTCGGGGCGGTCGCGCCGCAGGTCGATCAGCTCGACCGTCGGCAGCACCGCGCTGCCCGGCCGGGCGTGCAGATGCAGCGCCCGGTAGCGACCGCCGCGGACGTTCTCCAGGGTCTCCAGGCTGGGGGTGGCCGACACCAGGGCGACCGGCACGCTCTCCAGGTGGGCCCGCACCACCGCCATGTCGCGGGCCTGGTAGGCGACGCCGTCCTCCTGCTTGTAGGCGGGCTCGTGCTCCTCGTCGACGACGATCAGGCCGAGCTCCGGGAACGGCAGGAACAGGGCCGAGCGGGCCCCGACAAGCACCCGCGCGGTGCCCTCGGCGACGGCCCGCCAGGTGCGCCGCCGCACCCCCGGCTTGAGGTCGGAGTGCCAGACCGCCGGGGCCGTGCCGAAGCGCGCCTCGAACCGCTCCAGCCACTGCGCCGACAACGCGATCTCCGGCAGCAGCACCAGCGCCTGCCGGCCGGCCGCCAGAGCGGCGGCGATCGCCTCGAAATACACCTCGGTCTTGCCGGAGCCGGTGACCCCGTCGAGCGCGGTGACCGAGAACGCCCGCTCGGCGACCGACTGCCGCAGCGCCTCGGCGGCCACCGCCTGCTCGCCGGTCAGGGCGTGGCCCGCCCGGTCAGGGTCCGGGACGGCGAACGGCGGCGGCGGCACCAGGTCGTGGCGCTCCAGCAGGCCGGCCTCCAGCATCGACTTGATCACCGCCGGCCCGATCCCGGCCTCGCGCGCCAGGTCGCGCGGCTCAAGCGCCGGGCCGTCGGCGAGCGCCGCCAGGGTCCGGCGGCGGGCCGGGGTCATCCGGACGTTCGACGGCCATGCGGGCTCCGGCACCGCGGTCAGCACCTGGGTCGGCGGCGGCGGCTCCAGCGCGCCCGGCGAGCTGATCGCCATGCGCAGGACCGAGCCGCGCGGCGCCAGGGTCCAGCCGGCCACCCAGTCGACCAGGTCGAGCACGGTGCCCGGCAGCCGCGGCACGTCGAAAACCCGGATCACCCCGCGCAGCTTGTCCTCGGCGACGTCGTCGCCGCCCGGGCCGAGCACCACGCCGATCAGCCGCCGCCGGCCGAGCGGGACCTCGACCACGGCGCCGCGGCCCAGCCCCCAGGCCGGGTCGGCCTTGTAGTCGTAGGCCGCGTCGAGCGGCAGCGGCAGCAGCACGCTGACCCGCTCGTACGGCGCGTCCAGGGGGAACAGGTCGTCCACGCGGCGAAGCTCTCCTTCCATGCCCCCCGCTATGGCAGGCGGTGGCGGCGATTCGGTGGCGGCGATTCGGTGACGGCGGCCCGGGACGGCGGCCCGAGACGCCGGCGGGCCGGCACGATGGCGGCCCGAGTGTGCCGCCCGGCCGCCGGTCGGACAACGCGGGCGTGCCGGGCCGCGCGAAGCCGGCGGCTCGGCTGGCCGGGTGCCCGGCGATGGGGTAGACTCGGCCCATCGATTCGCGTAGGGCTCCGGCCTTCCACGAGTGGAGACGAAGCGGCCATGAAGTTCTTCATCGACACCGCCGACGTGGCGGAGATTCGCGACCTCGCAGCCACCGGCCTGGTCGACGGCGTGACCACCAACCCGTCGCTGGTCGCCAAGTCCGGCCGGCCGTTCGCCGACGTGATCGCCGAGATCTGCGACGTCGTACCGGGCCCGGTCTCGGCCGAGGTCACCGCGACCGACCACGCCGGCATGCTGAAGGAGGCGCGGTTCCTGACCTCGATCGCCAAGAACATCGCGATCAAGGTGCCGCTGACGGTCGACGGGCTGCGGACCTGCAAGGTGCTGTCGGACGGCGGCACACCGGTCAACGTCACCCTGTGCTTCTCGGCCGCCCAGGCGCTGCTGGCCGCCAAGGCCGGCGCCGCCTACATCTCGCCGTTCGTCGGCCGGCTCGACGACATCGGCGCGGTCGGCATGGACCTGATCGCCGAGATCGTCGAGATCTACGCGGCGTACGACTTCAAGACCGCGGTGCTGGTCGCCTCGGTGCGCGGCCCGCAGCACGTGATCGAGGCCGCCAAGATCGGCGCCGACGTCGCCACCATCCCGCCGGCGGTGCTGCGGCAGATGTACAAGCACCCGCTGACCGACAAGGGCCTGGAGGCGTTCCTGGCCGACTGGGCGAAGACCGGCCAGTCGATCCTCCCGGCGGAGAGCGACGCCGCATGACCGATAAGGTTCCGGCCAAGAGCGCGAAAGGCAGCGGCAGACCGCCGGGCGACCTCAAGGAGCTGACGGCCGACCGGATCGTCGACTACCTGAAGCGTCACCCGGACTTTCTGGTCGAACACCCGGACCTGCTGGAAGTCCTGACGCCGCCGCGGCGCGCCGCCGGCAACGTCATCGACTTCCAGCACGCCATGGTCCAGCGCCTGAAGGCCGAGAACGAACGGCTGCAGGCCGCCCAGGACTACCTGGTCACCACCGCGCGGGCCAACCAGTCGATCCAGTCGCGGGTGCACGACGCGGTGCTGTCGATCCTGCGGGCGCCGTCGTTCGAGACCATGATCCACACGGTCACCGGCGACCTCGCGGTCCAGCTCGACGTCGATGCCGTGACCATCGGGGTCGAGGCCGGCGACGTGCCGATCCCCAAGGCCTATGCCGCCGGCATCCGGGCGCTGCCGGAGGGCGCCGTCGACAGCATGCTGGGACGCGGCCGCGACGTGCTGCTGACCGGCAACATCAACGGCGACCCGCGGCTGTTCGGGCCCGCCGCCGGTCTGGTCCGCAGCCAGGCGCTGACCCGCCTGCGGGCATCGCCGCAGGCCCCGGTCGGCCTGCTGGCCCTCGGCTCGCGCCGGCCCGACGGGTTCGTCGCCGGCCAGGGCACCGAGCTGCTCGGCTTCCTGGCCCGGGCGCTCGAGATCATGATCCGGCAGTGGCTGCACCTGCCAAGCTGAGCGACCCCCTCGATCCCGCGGTGGCGCCCGTAGAGGCGCGCCTGTCCGCCGCCATCGCCGACTGGCGGCAGTGGCTGACCGCCGAGAAGCGGGTCTCGCCGCACACCCTCGCCGCCTACGGCCGCGACCTCGGCGGCTTTCTCGGCTTCCTGGCCGGCCATCTCGGCGACAGCGTCTCGCTGGCCGCGCTCGGTGCCCTGCAGCCCGCCGACTTCCGGGCCTGGCTGGCGCATCGCGCGCTCGACGGGCTGGAGAAGAGCTCGACCGCCCGGGCGCTGTCGACGGTGCGCGGCTTCTTCCGGTTCCTGGAGCGCCGCGGGCTGGCCGCCAACGCCGCGATCGGCGCGGTGCGCGGCCCGCGGGTGCCGAAATCGGTGCCGAAGGCGCTGACCGTCGACGAGGCGATGGACGCGCTGGAAAGCGTCGGCGAGCTGTCGGACGAGCCCTGGATCGCCGCCCGCGACGCCGCCGTGCTGGCGCTGCTGTACGGCTGCGGGCTGCGGGTCGGCGAAGCGATCGGCCTCGACCGCCGGGCGGTACCGATGGGCGACACCGTGGCGATCACCGGCAAAGGCGGCAAAGCCAGGCTGGTGCCGGTGCTGCCGGTGGTCCGGCGCGCCGTCGAGGACTATCTGGAGCGCTGTCCGTACCGGCTCGGGCCCGACGACCCGCTGTTCGTCGGCGCCCGCGGCGGCCGGCTCGGCCCGCGCCGCGTGCAGCAGGCGGTGCAGACCCTGCGCGGCTGGCTCGGCCTGCCCGAGACCGCGACCCCGCACGCCCTGCGCCACTCCTTCGCCACCCACCTGCTGGCCGGCGGCGGCGACCTGCGGGCGATCCAGGAGCTGCTCGGCCACGCCTCGCTGTCGACCACCCAGCGCTACACCGAGGTCGACGCGGCCCGGCTGCTCGACGTCCACCGCTCGGCGCATCCGCGCGACCGGGGGCGGTAGGGGCCCGCCCCGGCAGCCGCGGTTTCTCAGCGGCGGAAGACCGTCAGAACAGATAGCCGAGCAGGTCGACCGACCCGGGCGGCCACGGAATGTCGCCGACCGCCTTGACCATGAAGCAGTCGCCGAGACGGCGCTCGATCACACCGTAGCTGGCGCGGTCCTCGATCACGTACCACCTCACCTCGACGTCCAGCGGGCGATATCCCAGCGTCCGGTACAGGCGATGGTCGTCCGCCATCAGGACCATGAACGGAATACCGGAGCGCTTCGCCAGCTCCTCCAGGACGCCGATGAGCCGCCGACCAAGGCCCTGGCGCCGGTAGCCCTCGGCGACGCACAGGTCGATGACGCCGAAGATCGGGTAGCAGGCGTCGCCGATCCGGATCACCCGGTGCTCCAATCCGACCTGCCCGACCAGCGCATCACCGTCCTGGGCCAGGATCCGCTGCTGCGGCAACTGTTTGAAGTAGGTTCGGCCTGCGAAGGTATCCGGAAAGCAGGTGTCCAGCAGGACGCCGATCCGCACCTGCTGATCCGGCGTGACGGCGTATTCCAGCACCGCCCGAAGACTGATCGCGACATCGGTCCGGCGGTCCGGATCTCGCATTGGGTCCTCCGGTGAGTTCTCGCCGGGCCACGCGCCGGAGACAGCCCCAGAACGTCGCCTAGCGGGCTTCCTCGATCCAGGCGATCGCGCTGTCGAAGTCGTGGAAGCTGCGCAGCACGCTCTTGTTCTCGGTCAGCTGCACATAGGTCGCGTACAGCCGCACCAGCGCTTCGTCGGAGCTGTCCTTGCTGACGAGCGCGATCCGCCGCCCGGGCACCGACAGCAGGTCGGCCGCGATCTCCCGCAGGTCCTCGGTCGTCAGGTTCGACAGATCGGCGTCCCGGCAGTCGATGATCTGGGCGAACTCCCGGTCGAAATCCGGATCCGCCCGCAGGCTTCGGGCCAGCGCCTGCGCATGCGCGAGGTGGTAGTCGCCGGCGATCGTGATCTCGATGAGGCGCCGGGCGCGATCGATACGGTACTCCACCATCGCTCAGCAACCTGCCTTCGCGGCTTTGTGCCGACGCGGGCGGCGGTCGCCCGTCCGGCGCCATCCGCGCGATCCGATCGCAGCAGGATACCGCAAACAGCAGAGGCCGCTAAGCGGCCGGGCGCACGGCGGGCACCCGGCCGGTCTCAGATGTGCACCGGCCGGCCGTCGACCGCCAGCGCGGCTTCCTTGACGGCCTCGGACGTGGTCGGGTGGCCGTGGCACATGCGCGCCACGTCCTCGGCCGAGCCGCCGAACGCCATGGCCGTGCAGATCTCGTGGATCAGCGTGCCGGCGTCCGGGCCCAGGATATGGGCGCCCAGGATCCGGTCGGTCTTGGCGTCGGCCAGGATCTTGACCTGGCCCTCGCTGTCGAGGTTGGCGCGGGCTCGGCTGTTGGCCGAGAACGGAAACACGCCCTTCCTGTACTCGACCCCGGCCTCCTTGAGCTGCTCCTCGGTCTTGCCGACGGTCGCCAGCTCCGGCCACGTGTAGACGATGCCCGGGACCAGGTTGTAGTCCACGTGGCCCGACTGCCCGGCCATGATCTCGGCGCAGGCGACCCCGTCCTCCTCGGCCTTGTGGGCCAGCATCGGCCCCGGGATCGCGTCGCCGATCGCGAAGATGCCCTTCACGCTGGTCTCGAAGTCCTCGTCGACCTGGATCACGCCGCGCTTGTCCATCGCGACCCCCAGCTCCTCGAGGCCGAGCCCGGCGGTGTAGGGCCGGCGGCCGATCGCCACCAGCACGATGTCGGCATCGATCTCCTGGGCGTCGCCGCCCTTGACCGGCTCGACCGTCAGGCTGACGCCGGACTTGCCGGTCTTGGCCGCGGTCACCTTGGACGACAGCTTGAACTCCAGGCCCTGCTTCTGCAGCACCCGCTGGAAGCGCTTGGCGGTGTCGGTGTCGATGCCCGGCACGATGCGGTCGAGGAACTCGATCACCGTGACCTTGGCGCCGAGCCGCTTCCAGACCGAGCCCAGCTCCAGGCCGATCACGCCGGCGCCGACCACCACCAGGTGACCCGGCACCTTGCTCAGCTCGAGCGCGCCGGTCGAGGTGACGATCTTCTTCTCGTCGATCTCGACCCCCGGCAGCGGCGTCGATTCCGAGCCGGTGGCGATCAGGATCTTCTCGCAGGCAAGCGTCTGCGCCGCACCGCCGTCGGTCGGGGTGACCTCGACCTTGCCCGGGGCCAGGATCCTGCCGGTGCCCTTCAGCCAGTCGATCTTGTGCTTCTTGAACAGGAACGCGATGCCGTCGGTCAGGCCGGTGACGATGCCGGTCTTGGCCTGCATCAGCTTCTTCACGTCGACCTTCGGCTTGCCGACCTGGATGCCGAACTCGGCGAAGCCGTGCTCGGCGTCGTGCACCTTGTGCGACGCGTTCAGCAGCGCCTTCGACGGGATGCAGCCGACGTTCAGGCAGGTGCCGCCGAGCGCGCCGCGCTTCTCGACGACCGCCACCTTCATGCCGAGCTGGGCGGCGCGAATGGCCGCGACGTAACCGCCGGGGCCGGCGCCGATCACGACGAGGTCGTAGTTGTCAGCCATCGTTTCCTCGGAGTCGAAATCGTTGCGGGGCGACGGTCAGAGGTCCAGCAGCAGGCGCCGCGGGTCCTCGATGGCGTCCTTGATCCGCACCAGGAAGGTCACGGCCTCGCGGCCGTCGACGATCCGGTGGTCGTAGCTGAGCGCCAGGTACATCATCGGCCGGATCTCGACCGCCTTGCCGATCGCCATCGGGCGCTGCTGGATCTTGTGCATGCCCAGGATGCCGGACTGCGGGGGGTTCAGGATCGGCGTCGACATCAGCGAGCCGTACACCCCGCCGTTCGAGATCGTGAAGGTGCCGCCCTGCATCTCGGCCAGGCTCAGCTTGCCGTCGCGGGCCTTGACGCCGAGCTCGTTGATCGCCTTCTCGACGCCGGCGAACGACAGCTGGTCGGCGTCGCGCACGATCGGCACCACCAGGCCCTGCGGCGTGCCGACCGCGACGCCGATGTCGTAGAAGTTCTTGTAGATGATCTCGTCGCCGTAGATCTCGGCGTTGACCGCCGGCAGCTCCTGCAGCGCGGCCAGCGCCGCCTTCACGAAGAAGCTCATGAAGCCGAGCTTCACGCCGTGCTTCTTCTCGAACACGTCCTTGTACTCGGCCCGCAGCGCCATGACGTTGGTCATGTCCACCTCGTTGAAGGTGGTCAGCATGGCGGCGGTGTTCTGAGCGTCCTTCAGGCGCCGGGCGATGGCCTGGCGCAGGCGGGTCATCTTCACCCGCTCCTCGCGCGGATCCTCCGGGCGCGGCGGCAGCGGGCCGGCAGCGGCCCCAGGGGCGGCACCGGCGGCCGGGGCCGCCGAGTAGGTCCGCTTGGCAGTGCCGGCCTCGATCGCCTTCTGCACGTCCTCCTTGACCAGCCGGCCGTCCTTGCCGGTCGGCTTGATCTTCGAGGGATCCAGGTCGTTGTCCTCGACCAGCTTGCGCACCGCCGGCGACAGCGTCTTGACGTCGTAGTTGCCGGCGGCAGCCGCAGCGGCCGGGGCGGGGGCCGACGGCTTCGGTGCCTCCTTGGGGGCCTCCTTGGGCGCCTCGGCCTTGGCCGGCTCGGCCGCCTTCGGGGCCTCCTTGGGCGCTTCCGGCTTCTTGGCCGCGGCCTTGGCGGTCTCGTCGATGGTGCCGAGCAGAGCGCCGACCTCGACCTCGGCACCTTCCTTGGCGGCGATCTCGATCAGCACGCCGGAAGCCGGGGCGTTGACCTCGAGGGTGACCTTGTCGGTCTCCAGCTCGACCAGCGGCTCGTCCGCCTGGACGGCGTCGCCGGCCGCCTTCATCCATTTCGCGACCGTCGCCTCGGACACGGATTCGCCAAGTGCCGGAACGGTGATCTGCGTCGCCATCGCCTATGCGCCTCTCGTCTGTCGTTCGGAAGCCGGCGGGCGACCGCAGCCGCCCGCCCCGAAGGTTGGTTTTCCGATTACTCGGCGGCCATGCGGCCCTTGCGGACGGTCTCGCTGACGGTCAGGGCCTCGTCGACCAGCTTCTGCTGCTCGCGCACGTGCCGGCCATGGTTGCCGGTCGCCGGCGACGCGGCCTCGGCCCGGCCGACGTAGCGCGGCCGGCGGCAGGCGCCGTCCAGCTCGATCAGCACGTCCTCGAGCCGGCGGTCCAGGAAGGTCCAGGCGCCCATGTTCTCGGGCTCCTCCTGGCACCAGACGACCTCGGCCTGCGGGAACCGCGACAGCTCGTGCAGCAGCGCCTTGCGCGGGAACGGGTAGATCTGCTCGAGCCGCAGGAAGAACACGTCCTTGATGCCGCGCTTGGCCCGCTCCTCGTACAGGTCGTAGTAGACCTTGCCGGTGCACAGCACGACCCGCCGCACGTCCTTGTCGTCGCACAGCACCTCGTTGTCGTACATCACCCGGTGGAAGGTGGTTCCGGCGGCCATCTCCGCGAAGCTCGAGACGCACAGCTTGTGCCGCAGCAGCGACTTCGGCGTCATGACGATCAGCGGCTTGCGGAAGTCGCGGTTGAGCTGGCGGCGCAGCACGTGGAAGTAGTTCGCCGGCGTGGTGCAGTTGACCACCTGCATGTTGTCCTCGCCGCACAGCTGGAGATAGCGCTCCAGCCGCGCCGAGGAATGCTCCGGCCCCTGGCCCTCGTAGCCGTGCGGCAGCAGCATCACCAGGCCGGACATGCGCAGCCACTTGGCCTCGCCGGACGAGATGAACTGGTCGACGATCACCTGGGCGCCGTTGGCGAAGTCGCCGAACTGGGCCTCCCACATGACCAGCGCGTTCGGCTCGGCCTGGCTGTAGCCGTACTCGAAGCCGAGCACGCCGGCCTCCGAGAGCGGGCTGTCGATCACCTCGTACTGCGCCTGGTCCTCCTGGATGTGGTTCAGGGGGACGTAGCGCTCCTCGGTAGTCTGGTCGATGTAGACCGAATGGCGCTGCGAGAAGGTGCCGCGGCCGGAATCCTGGCCGGACAGCCGGACCGGATCGCCCTCGGCCAGCAGCGAGCCGAAGGCCAGCGCCTCGCCGAACGCCCAGTCGACGCCCTCGCCGCTCTCGATCGCCTTCTTGCGGCCGTCGATGAAGCGCTTGAGCTTGGGGTTCAGGTCGAAGTCCTTCGGCACCTCGCACAGCCGGTTGGCGATGCGCTTGAGCTCGTCGAGCTCGACCGCGGTCTCGCCGCGCCGGGCGTCGCCGGACGCCACCTTCAGCCCCGACCACTTGCCTTCCAGCCAGTCGGCCTTGTTCGGCTTGTAGGACAGGCCGGCCTCGAACTCCTGCGACAGGTAGGCGTTCTGCTCCTCGACCAGCCGGTCGCCCTCGCCCTCGGCGATCACGCCCTCGCGGGTCAGCTGCTCGGCGTAGAGCTGCCGGGTCGACGGCTGGTGGCCGATCTTGGCGTACATCATCGGCTGGGTGAACCGCGGCTCGTCGCCCTCGTTGTGGCCGAAGCGGCGGTAGCAGATCAGGTCGACCACCACGTCGACCCCGAACTCCTGGCGGAACTCGGTGGCGATCCGCGCCACGTGCACCGCCGCCTCCGGGTCGTCGGCGTTCACGTGGAAGATCGGCGCCATCACCATCTTGGCGACGTCGGTCGGGTACGGCGACGAGCGCGAGTAGTGCGGGCTGGTGGTGAAGCCGATCTGGTTGTTCACCACGATGTGGATGGTGCCGCCGGTGCGGTAGCCGCGCAGGCCCGAGAAGTCGAAGGTCTCGGCCACCACGCCCTGGCCGGCGAACGCGGCGTCGCCGTGCAGCAGGATGCCCATCACCTTCTTGCGGTCGCGGTCGCCGCGCTGCACCTGCTTGGCCCGGACGCGGCCCAGCACGACCGGGTTCACGATCTCCAGGTGCGACGGGTTGGCGTTCAGGGTCAGGTGGACGTTCAGGTCGTCGAACTCGCGGTCCGCCGACACGCCCATGTGGTACTTCACGTCGCCGGAGCCGCCGGCGTCCTCCGGGTTCGCCGGGTTGCCCAGGAACTCCGAGATGATCGCGCGGAACGGCTTGCTCATGAAGTTGCAGAGCACGTTCAGCCGGCCGCGGTGCGGCATGCCCAGCACCACCTCCTCGAGGCCGAGCTGGCTGCCGCGCTTGAGGATCTGCTCGAGCGCCGGGATCAGGGTCTCGCCGCCGTCCAGGCCGAAGCGCTTGGTGCCGACGTACTTGACCGCCAGGAAGCGCTCGAAGCACTCGGCCGCGGTCAGGCGGTCGAGGATCGCCTTCTTGCCGCGGTCGGTGAAGTCGGTCTGGTTGCGGATCTGCTCGATCCGCTCCTGGATCCAGGCCTTCTGGGCCGGGTCCTGGATATGCATGAACTCGACGCCGATCGACCCGCAGTAGGTCGCCTCCAGCAGGTCCATGATCTCGCGGAGCGTGGCGCTCTCGAGGCCGAGCACATGGTTGATGAAGATCGGCCGGTCCCAGTCGGCGTCGGTGAAGCCGTAGGTCTCCGGGTCGAGCTCGGGGTGCGGCGTCGGTTCGTCGAGGCCGAGCGGATCGAGCTTGGCCCTGAGGTGGCCGCGGATCCGGTAGGCCCGGATCAGCATGATGGCGCGCAGCGAGTCGAGGGTGGCGCCCCGCACGTCGGCGGCCGACAGCGCCTCGGCCCCGACCGGAGCCTTCTTGGCCGGCGCGGCTGCCGCCGCGGCCGGGTCGGCGGCGCCGATCACCTTGGTGCTGCGGGGCGCCCAGCTCGGCCCCCGGGCGTCGTTCGCCGCCGCCCCGGCCTCGTCCAGCAACTGGTCGAAATAGCTCCGCCAGCTGGCGTCGACCGCGTTCGGGTCGCTCAGGTAGCGGGCATAGAGTTCCGCCATGAACGGTGCGTTGGCGCCGTTCAGGAAGGTCAGGTCCACATAATCCGTCGACATGAGCGCTCACCGCCTCTCGTCAAGCCCGGACCGTGCCGTCCCTCCCGGCCGATCCGGCAACCGGCACTGCCGGTGTCCCAACCACGGGTCGGTTATGCCCGACTCCGCTGTAAATGGTCGTCGCATCCGCCCGACGGATCAAGGGCGGGACCGCGTCCCGCCCTCTTCCTGTCGACCCGTATCCGCTCAACCCTTCATCGCGGCGAGCATCGTCTCGCCGAGACGCGCTGGCGAATCCGACACCTTGATGCCGGCCGAGCGCATGGCCTCCATCTTGTCGGCGGCGCCACCCTTGCCGCCGGCGATGATCGCCCCGGCATGGCCCATCCGGCGCCCCGGAGGGGCGGTCACGCCGGCGATGAACCCTGCCACCGGCTTCTTAACCTTGGAACTCTTAAGAAACTCTGCAGCTTCTTCCTCGGCGGAACCGCCGATCTCGCCGATCATGATGATGCCCTGGGTCTCGTCGTCGGCCAGGAACATCTCCAGCACGTCGATGAAGCTGGTGCCGTTGACCGGGTCGCCGCCGATGCCGACGCAGGTCGACTGGCCGAGCCCGGCCGCCGTGGTCTGCGCCACCGCCTCGTAGGTCAGGGTGCCGGACTTCGACACGATGCCGATCTTGCCGCGCTTGTGGATGTGGCCCGGCATGATGCCGATCTTGCAGGCGTCCGGGGTGATCACGCCCGGGCAGTTCGGGCCGATCAGCCGGGTCTTGGTGCCGCACAGGGCGCGCTTGACCTTCAGCATGTCGAGCACCGGGATGCCCTCGGTGATGCAGATCACCAGCGGCAGCTCGGCGTCGACCGCCTCGAGGATCGAGTCGGCGGCGAACGGCGGCGGCACGTAGATCACGCTGGCGTTGGCGCCGGTCTTGGCGACCGCCTCGTGCACGGTGTTGAACACCGGCAGGTCGAGGTGGGTCTGACCGCCCTTACCGGGGGTGACGCCGCCGACCATCTTGGTGCCGTACTTGATGGCCTGCTCGCTGTGGAAGGTCCCCTGGCTGCCGGTGAAGCCCTGGCAGATGACCTTCGTGTTCTTGTCGACCAGAACCGACATCAGGCCGCCTCCTTCACCGCTTTGACGATTTTCTCGGCGGCATCGCCGAGGTTGTCGGCCGACACGATCGGCAGGCCGGACTCCGCGAGGATCTGCTTGCCGAGCTCGACGTTGGTGCCTTCCAGCCGCACCACCAGCGGCACGTGCAGGCTGACCTCGCGGGCCGCGGCCACCACGCCCTCGGCGATCACGTCGCAACGCATGATGCCGCCGAAGATGTTGACCAGGATGCCTTCGACGTTCTTGTCCGACAGGATGATCTTGAACGCCGCGGTGACCCGCTCCTTGGTGGCGCCGCCGCCGACATCCAGGAAGTTGGCCGGCTCGCCGCCGACCAGCTTGATGATGTCCATGGTCGCCATCGCCAGGCCGGCGCCGTTGACCATGCAGCCGATGTTGCCGTCGAGCTTCACGTAGTTCAGCTCGTACTTGCCGGCCTCGAGCTCCGCCGGGTCCTCCTCGTCCTCGTCGCGCAGCTCGGCGATGTCGGGGTGGCGGTACAGGGCGTTGTCGTCGAAGTTCATCTTGGCATCGAGCGCCATCACGTCGCCCGCGCCGGTGACCACCAGCGGGTTGATCTCCATCAGCGACGCGTCCAGGTCGACGAACGACTTGTACAGCGCGGTCAGGAACTTCACCGCCGCCGACACCTGCTTGCCCTCGAGGCCCAGGCCGAAGGCGATGCGGCGCGCGTAGTGCGCGCTCATGCCGGTCACCGGGTCGATCGGCACGGTGAGGATCTTCTCCGGCGTGTGCGCGGCGACCTCCTCGATGTCCATGCCGCCCTCGGTCGAGGCGATCACGGTCACCCGGCTGGTGCCGCGGTCGACCAGCAGCGACAGGTACAGCTCGCGAGCGATGTCGCAGCCGTCCTCGACGTAGAGGCGCTTGACCTCCTTGCCCTCGGGGCCGGTCTGGTGGGTGACCAGGGTCATCCCCAGCATCCGCTCGGCCTCGGCCTTCACGGCGTCGAGCGACTTGACGACCTTGACGCCGCCGCCCTTGCCGCGCCCGCCGGCGTGGATCTGCGCCTTGACGACCCAGACCGGTCCGCCGAGCTTCTCGGCGGCCTTGACCGCCTCGTCCGGGGTGAAGGCCACCCCGCCGCGCGGCACAGCCACGCCGAATTTGGCCAAGAGCGCCTTGGCCTGATATTCGTGGATGTTCATGGTTCCCCGCTCATCGTGTTGCGGCCGCCCGCCGAGGCGTCCGCCCGGACGACCGCGACGCCGGCCGCCTCGCTGCACTCTGCGTCGGATACGGGCGCGTCGGCCATGTCGCTTCCGGATCGCATGAAGGGCGCCTCACTCTACGGTCCGGCCCGGACCGGGGCAACCGGCCGGACCGGAACCGACCGAGGGATCAGAGGCCGAGCTTGACCACGACCTCGTTCAGGGCGCGCACGGCGCCGACCGAATGGTCGAACATGGCCTTTTCGTCGGCGTTCAGCGAGATCTCGACGATCCGCTCGACACCGCCGGCGCCGATCACCGTCGGCACCCCGACATAGAGGCCGTCCAGGCCGTACGCGCCCTTGACGTAGGCGGCGCAGGGCAGGACCCGCTTCTTGTCCCTGAGATACGACTCGGCCATGGCGATCGCCGAGCTGGCCGGGGCGTAGAACGCCGAGCCGGTCTTCAGCAGGCCGACGATCTCGGCACCGCCGTCACGGGTGCGCTGGACGATGGCGTCGATCTTCTCCTGCGTCGTCCACCCCATCGCGATCAGGTCCGGCACCGGGATGCCGGCGACCGTCGAGTAGCGGGTCAGCGGCACCATGGTGTCGCCGTGGCCGCCGAGCACGAACGCGGTCACGTCCTCGACCGACACCCCGAACTCCTCGGCCAGGAACAGCCGGAAGCGGGCGCTGTCCAGGACGCCGGCCATGCCGACGACCTTCTCGTGCGGCAGGCCGCAGGCGTCGCGCAGCACGCCGACCATGACGTCCAGCGGGTTGGTGATGCAGATCACGAAGGCGTTCGGGCAGTTGTTCTTGATGCCCTCGCCGACCGCCTTCATCACCTTGGTGTTGGTGCCGATCAGGTCGTCGCGGCTCATGCCCGGCTTGCGCGGGATGCCGGCGGTCACGATCACGACATCCGCACCGGCGAGCGCCGAGTAGTCGCTCGAGCCGGTCACCGAGGCGTCGAAGCCCTCGACCGGCGAGGCCTGGGCGATGTCCAGCCCCTTGCCCTGCGGGACGCCGTCGACGATGTCGAACAGCACGATGTCGCCGAGTTCCTTGAGGCCGGCCAGCAGCGCCAGCGTGCCCCCGATGTTACCGGCGCCGATCAGCGCGATCTTGTTGCGAGCCATGATCTCCCCTGTCGCAGCGATGAGGCGTCCAAAGCACCCGCGGCGGCCGGCGGCGGAGAACGGCCGTCGGTGGCCGGAGGCATGCGGGGGGCGACATACTCCTATTTGTCGGACGGGGCAAGCGACCGCCGCTGCACTGCACCGTCTCGGGCCGGCAACGCGCGGCCGTATGCGCCGCAGGGTCGCCGCGCGCGCCCGGCGTTGCCCCGGCGCCTCTACCGTTCGGCAAGGTAGGCATGCCCGTTTCGTCTCAACGGACCGGTGTTCCGTCCATGGTTCCTCCGGCGAAAACGGCGAACCCGGAAGCCCGGTCAGGCGAGCCCGGTGCGCTGCAGCAGCCGTCCGCACCCGGAGCGGCCGGCCGCCCGGTTCACAACGGCGAGATCGCCGCCGCCGCGTAGAACGCCTGCGCGCATTCGAAGAATCCGGCATCCATCTCCGCCAGCATCGCGAAGCCCTGCCCGGGATCGGCCGGCATCTCCCGCTGCAGGCAGCCGGCCTGCTCGACCCCCGCGGCGCCCTCGTACCAGGCCCGCAGGTACTTGGCGCCGTATTCGAACGCCACTTCGCCGGTGACGTCGACGACCAGGTTCGTGACCATGCTGATGACGATCACGACCCAGGGAAGGTTGGTTGCAGCCAACATGGCGAACCTCCTCGGTTCCGCGACCGGATCAGACGGCGAGGCCGTCGCAGATCGTCTGGATCTTCAGGGCCGTCTCGGCGAGTCCGGCCTGTCCCTCCATCCACAGCCGGGCGACCGGCCTCAAGGCGTCGGCGTGCTGCGCCACGCAGCCCGGGACATCGAGCGCCGTCAGCTTTCTGGAGGCGTTCTCGGCAACCTCGGTCGTCCGTTCGCCGTTCACCCACCACTCGGCAATGATCTCGGCGCCGACCTCGACGAAGAGATTGGCGACCGTGGTGACAACCAGAATGAGGGAAAGTTCGGTCAGTCCAAGCATGATCCCACCCTCCGACTTGAACAGATGACCGAGAGTACCGAATTCTCGCATTTCGGCAAAGTGCTATGTCTATCTTCTAGTACAGGTTGTGTTTTTCCGACTGTGCCGCAGCACCTGGGTCCCGGCGCGACACCGGCTGCGGCTGCGGAGCGGTCTCCTCGGGCGGCGCCGGGATGCCGGCGTCGTCAGGCGGCTTCCCGGCTGTCCGGGGACCCGTGGGGAACGCCGAGACTGGCGGCCTTGCGCTCGATCTGCCACAGCATCTCGAGGCCGGGCTTCAGGTCGGAGTTCACGAAGTCGGCGCGCTTCTCCGGGCTGCCGCCACCGCTCGGGAACCGCTGCTCCCACTCGTAGATCTTCACGGTCAGCCCGCACAGCACCTGGGCCAGCGACTCCTGGTGCTCCGACACCATCGCGCGGACGGCGCGGAACGAGTCGAGCGTGACGGCGTCCCAGTTCAGGACCTTCTGGCGGTCGAAGTCGTTGAAGCGCCGCGTCACCGACGTGGTGATCAGGTTCAGAAGTCCCTCGATGCGCTGGAACGAGCGCTGGACGTTCGGATCGGAGCGCAGGAAAGAGTCCTGCCTGATCTCCCGCATCCAGTCGATGATCCGGCTGACCACCGGGAGCGCGTAGATCAGATAACCGCGGTAGTAGGACAGGGCCAGGTAGGTGTCGCCGTAGTCCTCGAGCATGTCCGGCAGCGCGTCCGGGTCGACCCGCAACGAGATCGCCATCGCCAGAATGCGCTGCCTGACCATCGGCGATGCCGGGGATTCGACGGTCCGCATCACGGCATCCATGTTCTGGCCGAACCGGGCGCCCGCACCGTACAGGTAGGTCACCAGCGGTCGGGTGATCCCCCGCATCAGCGGCTGCAGTTCAGCCCGCTTGGCGGCGGACAGCTGCAGCGCACCGAGATCGAGCACATTGACGCCGGCCCGGCGCAGCCCGATGCGCAGCGTGTACGGGTCGTACGCCGGCAGCTCGCCCAGCTTGCGCAACAGCGCCATGTCGCCGGCCAAGGCTGCGCCGTCGCCCGGGAAGAAGTCCGGCACCTCGTCGATGGCGATCTGGCCGGACCCGCCACCGGTCTCGCGGAACAGCTCGACCCGGGTTTCCAGGCGGTGGTTCTTGATCAGCCGGGCGCGGCCGAGAGCGGCGCTGCCGAGCGGCAGGATCGAGAGCGGCAGGATATGGATCGAGTCCCGATCGTAGTCGGCGATCGTCGACGCGGGCTTGCTGGCGTCCGGCATATCGTTCCTCCCCCGCGCTGCAGAGTCGATTGAACGGAATATGCCGAAAATTTTATGTTTATTGCGTACGCCCCGCCATTCGTAGAACTACGCAGTGCGGCGGCCGGGCGCTTCTTCCGCACCGGACAGGCTTGACTCGAAGCGCGGGGCCCGGCGCTCCAGCGCCCACAACCCGTCCAACCCCGGCCGCAGCTCGGCGGCCACGAACTCGGCCCGCTTGTCGGGACTGCCGCCGCCGTTCGGGAACCGCTGTTCCCACTCGTAGATCTTCACGGTCAGCCCGCACAGCACCTGGGCCAGCGACTGCTGATGCTGCGAGATCAGCTCGCGCACGCGGGCGAAGGTGCCGACCGTCACCCTGTCCCAGTTGACCACGGTATGCCGGTCGAAGCCCTCGAACCGGCGCGTCACCGACGCCGTGACGTGGGCGAGCACGTCCTCGACCTGCTGGAACGTCCGTTGGGCGTTGTCGTCGTTGCGCAGGAACGATTGGGTCCTGACCTCGCGCATCCACTCCAGGATCCGGTCGACCACCGGCAGCGCGTACTGGAAGTAGCTCCGGTAGTACGACAGCGCCAGGTAGGTGTCGCCGTAGTCCTCCAGCATGTCCGGCAGCGCGTCGATGCCGACCTGCAGGGCCTCGGCCATCGAATGGATCCGGGCCCTGACCCGCGGGGTATCGGGATACGCGATCAGCCGGATGATGCCGTCCAGGTCTCGGGCATCGGCCCGGCCGTCGCCGTACAGGTGAACGATCAGCGGGCGCGTGATGTCGCGCATCAGCGGCAGCAGCTCGGCCCGCTTGGCCGGCGACAGCTGCAGCGCTTCCAGGCTCAACACGTCGACCCCGGCCTGGCGCAGTCCGATCCGCAGCGTGTACGGGTCCAGCGCCGGCAGTTGTCCGATTCGCCGCAGCAGGGCCATGTCGTCGTGCAGGGCGGCGATGTCGCCGGTGAAGAAGTCGGGGACCTCGTCGATGGCGATCTGCCCGGAGCCGATGCCGGCCTCGCGGAACAGCTCGACGCGCGTCTCCAGGCGGTGGTTCCGGATAAGCCGCGCGCGGCTGAGCGCAGCGTTCGACACCGGCAGCACCGTCAACGGCAAGGTATGGATCGAATCACGGTCGTAGTCGGCTATCACCGACCCTGGCCGCATCGCGTCCGGCATCGCTTTCCCCACTCCCGGGTCGTCGTTTCCGAACCCGAGCCCCCGCCTTCGCGGCTCTTTAGGATTCTTTTATCAACATTTTAGTCAAAACACAAACGAGGTCTGCGGACCGAGACCCGAGACGGCCGCAAGGGCTTTCCATCCGACGACCGGGCACGGCACACTGCCGGCGGTGGAAATCCGAGGCTAGTCATGATGAAGGTCGTTGCCCCGGTCGGGGCATTGCTGGCCAGCGTGGCCCTGCTGTTGATGGGCAACGGCCTGCAGGGAACGCTGCTGCCGTTGCGGGCCGAGATCGAGTCGTTCGGCTCGCTGGCGATCGGCGTGATGGGCTCCGCCTACTTCCTCGGCTTCGCGCTCGGCTGCCTGTACGGCCCGGTGGTCGTCGGCCGGGTCGGGCACATCCGGACCTTCACGGCAGCGACCGCGCTGGCGTCGACCGTCGCGCTGGCCCACGCCATGATCACCGAGCCGTGGGCCTGGTGGCCGCTCCGCGCGCTGACCGGCTTCGCCTTCGCGATCCTCTACATGGTCATCGAGAGCTGGCTGAACGAGCGCGCCACCAACGAGACCCGCGGGACGGTCATGTCGATCTACACGGTCATCAACCTGACCGTGATCATGGCCGGCCAGATGCTGCTGACCGTGTACGACCCGGGCTCGTTCCCGCCGTTCGCCCTGGCCTCGATCCTGGTCTCGCTGGCGGCGCTGCCGGTGGCGCTGACCACCGCCCTGGCGCCGGCGCCGCTGCAGAGCACCAAGGTGCGGTTCGCGCGGCTCTACCGGATCTCGCCGGTCGGCTTCGCCGGGGCCTTCGCCGTCGGCCTCGGCAACGGCGCGTTCTGGTCGCTGGCGCCGTTGTTCGCCACCTCCGGCGGGCTCGACGTGAACGGCGTCGCCACCTTCATGAGCCTCGTGGTGCTCGGCGGCGCCATCGGGCAGTACCCGCTCGGCAAGCTGTCGGACCGCACCGACCGGCGCCGGGTGATCCTGCTGGCGGCCGGCGGGGTGGTGCTGACCGGCGCGCTGCTGCCGACGGTCGCCGGGCTGTTCGCCCCGGGCCTGTATGTCGGCGCGCTGCTGTTCGGGCTGACCGCGATGCCCGTCTATTCCCTGTCGGTCGCGCACATGAACGACTTCGTCGAGCCGGACGGGTTCGTGGAGGCGTCGTCCGGCATGCTGATGGTGTACGCCCTCGGGGCGATCGCCGGCCCGGTGATCGCGTCCTGGGCGACCGGCGTGGCCGGCACCGACCTGCTGTTCCCGTACATCTCGGTGGTCTACCTCGGCTTCGCCGGCTTCGTGGTGCTGCGCATGCGGGCCCGCGCCGGCCCCGCCCCGGACGACAAGCAGGACTTCGTCGCGACGCCCGGAACCTCGCCGGCACTCGCCGTGCTCGACCCGCGGTCCGATGCCGAGATTTCGGAAGACCGGGTCGAGGACACCGAGGGCGCCGTGATCGGCGAATCGGCCCCGGATGCTCCCACCGCGCCGGAGAGCGCCGCTTCCGGAACCGCCGCCGAGCCGGAGCGCGGCATGGTGTCGCGTCCCTCCCCGGATCAGGGTTGAAATCTCGCACATCAAGCGCTAAGTGAGGCGCCTTCGAGTTCCCATCATACACGCGCCCCGCTGGCCGTACCGCGGCCAGGCCGCGCGTTGCTCGCGCCTCTGAGTCCCCTTTGGGCTCGTTTTTCGGCGCGACGCCATAACATCTAGAGGAGGTTCTGTATGGCCGATAAGCCGCTCGCCGGACGCGTCATTGCCGTCATGCTTGCCAATGGTTTCGACGAGATCGAATTCACCGAGCCGCAGAAGAAGCTGATCGAAGCTGGTGCGGTGACCAAGGTAGTGTCGCGCGCCAACGGGCTGGTCAACGGCTGGTACGAGGGCTCCTGGGGTCACTTCTTCCCGGTCGATGTCGATCTGGCCGAGACCCTCGCGGTCGACTTCGACGGCCTGGTGGTTCCGGGCGGGTTCCGCGCGGTCGAGAAGCTGGCCGAGGAGCCGCATGCCAAGCGCGTGCTGAAGGCGTTCATGCGCGCCTCGATGCCGGTCGCCGTGATCGGCGACGCCGGCAAGCTCCTGGTCGTCAACGAGGTCGCCAAGGGCCGCACCGTCACGTCCAGCGAGGACGTGAAGGCCGAGCTTGAGGCCGCCGGCGCCAGCTGGGAAGAGACCCCGGTCGTGGTCGAGGGCTCGCTGGTCACCGCCAACGGCGCCGACGGCGTCCGCGAAGCGATGGACCGCTTCATCGAGGTGGTCGCCGCCTACGAGCGCGAGGCCGACGCCCAGGCAGCCTGATATCAGGGCCGCCTGACGGCCGGCGGCCGGCCCCTGCGGGCCGGCCCGAAAGAAATGATCGAAGCGACGCCGACGGAACCGTCGGCGTCGTTTTTCGTTGGAGAACTTCTGCCCGAATCCCCCTAGTGTCCTGGCTCATGACGACTCCGCCTCCCGCACCCTCCACCCCTTCGGCCGACGTCCCGCGCACCGTCGCCAGCCCGTGCGTCGGGGTCTGCCAGATCGACCGTGAGACCAAACTCTGCCTCGGGTGCTGGCGCACCATCGAGGAAATCGTGCACTGGGCCCGCTACGGCGACCCGCAGCGCCTCGAGGTGCTGGAGCGGCTGCGCGAGCGGCAGGGCGCCGCCGGCCAGGACCGGCGGCGGGTCACCCGGCGCCGGCAGGCCCGCCTGGACGCCGGCAGCCTCGACGCCGGCACCAGCGAGAGCCGCGATTCTTGAGCGACGGAGCCTGATCGTGACCGATTGCCTGACCGCCCTGCTGGCCGAGCGCGGCCACCTGATCGCCGACGGCGCGATGGGCACCAATCTGTTCGCGCTCGGGCTGGAGACCGGCGACTCTCCGGAGCTCTGGAACGTCGAGCAGCCGGATCGCGTCGCCGCGGTCCACCGCGCCTTCCTCGAGGCCGGCTCCGACATCGTGCTGACCAACAGCTTCGGCGGCTCCCGCCACCGCCTGAAGCTGCACCACGCCCAGGACCGGGTGGCCGAGCTGAACGCCGCCGCCGCCCGGATCGCCCGGGCCGAGGTCGGCGCCTTCGCCGGGCGCACCGGCCGCCCGGCGCTGGTCGCGGGCTCAATGGGGCCGACCGGCGAGCTGTTCGTCCCGCTCGGCGCCCTGACGCCCGAGGAGGGCGCCGAGGCGTTCGCCGAGCAGGCCGCCGGCCTGGCCGAAGGCGGCGTCGACCTGCTGTGGATCGAGACCATGTCGGCGCCCGAGGAAGTGACCGCCGCGGTCGCCGGGGCGGCCCGCACCGGGCTGCCGTTCGTGGTGACCATGACCTTCGACACCAACCGTCGCACCATGATGGGGCTGACGCCGGACGGGTTCGCCAGCTTCGCGCAGACCCTGGCGCCGCGGCCGGTCGCGATCGGCGCCAATTGCGGGGTCGGACCGGCCGAGCTGGTCGACACCGTTCTCGGCATCACCGCCGCCGATCCGGACGCGGTGGCGATCGCCAAGGGCAACTGCGGCATCCCGCAATACGTCGACGGCCAGATCGTCTACGACGGCACGCCCGAGGCGATGGCGGCCTATGCGCGGCTGGCGCGCGACGCCGGGGCCCGGATCGTCGGCGGCTGCTGCGGATCGACCGCGGTGCACGTCAAGGCGATCGCCGACGCACTGGCCGGCTACGTCCCGGGCGAGCGGCCGGATGCGGCCCGGCTGGCCGAGGTCCTGGGTACCCCATGGGCGAAGCGCGGCCGGCTGGCCGACAGCGATCCCCGGGACGAGGGTGCCGCGCGGGACGAGGGCGAGCGGCGGCGCGGCCGCCGCCGGCGCGCTTGAGGTTCCGGGGCATAGGTTTCACAGGCGGAGTGCGAGAGATGTCGGGTCCGATCTTCCACATGCTGGCCGGGGCGCCGGCCCCGGTCGCCCCCTACAGCCACGCGGTCGAGATCGACGGCTGGGTGCTGGTGACCGGTCAGCTGCCGACCGACCCGGACGACGACACGATCGCGTTACCGGACGGCATCGAGGCGCAGACCCACAAGACCATGGACAACCTGCGCCGGGTGCTCGCCGGGCTCGGCCTCGGCTTCGAGCACGTGCTGCAGGCGCGGGTGTTCCTCACCCATTTCCAGCGCGACTACGCCGCCATGAACGCGGTGTACGCCTCGTATTTCCCGGCGGACCGGCGCCCGGCGCGCACCTGCATCGGGGTCACCGGACTGGCCCGCGACGGGCTGGTGGAGATCGACTTCATCGCCAAGCGTCCCTGACCGCCCGGTCCGATTGACGCCCCGACGGAACGGAACCCCCGCTCGCCGGGCGGTTTCCGGTTACCTGCCGCCCCCGTACGTCATTGACCATCGGTTGTGACGGAACGGAGCGACGACGATGAGCTTCCAGGACGAGCTGGCCGGCATCAAGCGGATGGCGGTCGAGAAACGCGGGCCGGCGGTGATCGCCGCCTACGAGCGCGGCATCGACGAGCTGCGCGCCGACGGCCTGGCCGGGCGGGCGCTGGCGGTCGGCGACACCATGCCGGCGTTCGCGTTGCCGAACGCCGACGGCGCCACGGTCCGATCCGGCGACCTGCTGGGGAACGGCCCGCTGATCGTGACGTTCTACCGCGGCGGCTGGTGCCCCTACTGCAACCTCGAGCTCCGCACCTATCAGGCACGGCTCGACCGCCTGCGGGCAGCCGGCGCCACGGTGGTGGCGATCTCGCCGGAGCTGCCGGACCGGACCCGCGACACCGCCGGGCGCAACGAGGTGACGTTCGACGTGCTGAGCGACACCGGCAACGCCGTCGCCCGCTCGTTCGGGCTGGTGTTCCGCCTGAGCGACGAGCTGGTCGAGATCTACCGCCGCAACGGCAACGACCTGGAGCGCCATAACGGCGACGGCTCTTGGGAGCTGCCGATCCCGGGCACCTTCGTGATCGACCGCGGCGGTCGGATCGCGTTGGCCGACGTCGACCCGGACTACACCCGTCGGCTCGACCCCGAGCAGGTGGTCCGCGCCGTCGAGGGACTCGCCGGCGAATGAGCGCGCGTTAACCGGCCGGAAACCTGCTGCGGGTAGAATGCCCTGACCGGCGCCGGACCGACGCCGGCGGCGACACTTCGAGATGCAGACCGGCAGGACCATGACACGCGAGGAAGACGAGGGCTGGGTCGAGCCGACCGATCCGGTCATCGAGGAGTCGGCCGAGCGTATCCTGGCGTTCTCCGGGTCGGTGGATTCGCAGGCCCTCGCGGCGATCGATCCGCACCTCCAGGCCGTCGCCTGGGTCGAACGGCCCGATCAGCTCGAGGAAGGGAAACTGGGCTTCCTGCTGCAGCACTGGCAGAGCCTGGCGCGCCCCGGCGGCGGCATCCCGGACCGCCGCGACGTCGACGTGCTCGACCTGGTCCCGGCGATCGGCAACCTGATGGTGCTGGAGGCCGAGCGCGACGGCTTCGATGCGATCTACCGGGTCTACGGCACCGGCGTCGCCGACCGCGCTGGCCGGGACTGGACCGGCCACCGGGTGTCGGAGATGAACCGGATTACCCGCACCCCCGCCGCCCTGCTGTACCGGGCCTGCTATCGCGCGGTGTATCGCCGGCGGGCGCCGCTCTACACCGAGCACGCCTCGCCGCAATGGGTCGGTGCCCAGTCGTGGCGCCGGCTGATCCTGCCGCTGACCGACGGCGATGTCCCGTGCGCCCGGTTCCTGGTCGGCAACCTGCCGGTCGGCCGGAAGCTGATGTCGCCGGCGGAGATCGAGGCGCAGCAGCGACGGATACGCGAAACCTGAGCGTTTACGGCTTCGGGTCGGCGCCTCAGAATGCCCTGAACGAAGCCGGAAATCCCATGAACCAGATTGACGAGACCTGGATCGATCCGAGCGATCCGGCGATCGAGGCGGCGGCGGACCGGATCCTGGCCTACTCCGGGGAAGTCGATCGGACGGCCGCCGTGACAATCGACCACTGCGTCCAGCGGATTGCCTGGATCGAGCGTGCCGACGCGCTCGACGAGCCCAAGCTCGCCTTCCTGCTGAGACACTGGCAGGCGCTGTCGGACGACTGTGGCGGCGTGCCCGATCGCGGCAGCCTCGACGTCTTCGACCTGGTGCCGGCGCTCGGCAACCTGCTGATGCTGGAGGTCGAGCGCGACGGCTTCGACGCCATCTACCGCGTCTACGGCACCGCCGTCGCCGGCCGTGCGGCGCGCGACTGGACCGGGTTCCGGGTCTCCGAGATGATCCGGACCACCCGGACGCCGGCGGCGCTTCTCTACCGGTCCTGCTACCGCGCGGTGTTCCGCCGCCCGCAACCGCTGTATACCGAGCATCAGTCGCCGCCGTACCTGAACGTCCGCAGCTGGCGCCGCCTGATCCTGCCGTTGGCCGATGCCGGCCATCCCTGCGGTCGCTTCCTGGTCTGCAATGTCCCCGTCGGCCATCGGCCGTTGTCGGGCAGCGATCTCGACGAGCTGGAGCGGCGGATCCAGCGCCCGGTCCCGCAGGACTACCCCCACGCCGGTTGACAGGTCCGGCGACCGCGTCACAGCCTGCCCGGCATCGCCGCAACGGAGCCCGACCGTGACCATCCTGCGCAGCCTGTTCGTGGTCGCGGTCCTGGTCGCCGCGGCCGTCGCCGGCTACTGGCTGTACCTGCGCCCGACGCCGGTCGACACCGCCGCCGCCCGGCGCGGCGACGCTGCCGAGATCGTCTACGCCACCGGCGTGGTCGAACCGCGGACCTGGGCCAAGGTCACCCCGCTGATCCGCGAGCGCATCACCTGGCTCTGCAACTGCGAGGGCGAGACCGTCGACCAGGGTGCCGAGCTCGCCCGGCTCGACGACCGCGAGGCGCAGGCCGCCCTGGCCGAGCTGAAGGCCCGGCTGCAGCTTGCCCACGACGAGCTGGAGCGCCAGTCGGTGCTGGCCGGCCGCAACGTGGCAAGCCAGCAGGCGCTCGACCGGGCCCGCAGCGAGGTCGCCCAGTACGAGGCGCTGGTGGCCGGGCAGACCGCCCGCATCGGCAGCCACGTGCTGCGCGCACCCAGCGCCGGCGTGGTGCTGCGCCAGGACGGCGAGGTCGGCGAGATCGCCGAGCCCGGCACCATCCTGTTCTGGGTCGGTCGGCCGACGCCGCTGCTGGTGATCGCCGACGTCAACGAGGAGGACGTTCCCCGGGTCGAGGTCGGCCAGCGCGTGCTGCTGCGCTCCGACGCCTTCCCGGCCCGCGAGCTCGAGGCCGTCGTCGACAGCGTGACGCCGAAGGGCAACCCGGTCACCAAGACCTTCCGGGTTCGGCTGCGGCTGCCGGACGACACGCCGCTGCGGATCGGCATGTCGGTCGACGTCAACATCGTGGTCCGGGTCTCGGAGAGCACGCTGCTGGTCCCGGGCCTCGCGGTCGAGGGCGCCGCGGTGTTCGTGGTCGAGCACGGGACCGCCCGCCGCCGGTCGGTCGAGGTCGGAATCCGCGGCACCCGCGCCACCGAGGTCCTGTCGGGCCTCGGCGAGGGCGAGCGGGTGATCACGCCGTTTCCGGCCGACCTGGCCGACGGTGCCCGCGTCGACGCCCGGTCCGAGTGAGACCGCCGTGCGGCTGATCCTCGACATCGCGGTCACCCACATCGTCGGGCGCGGCCGGCAGACGCTGGTCGCGATCCTGGGCGTGGCGGTCGGCGTCGGGTTCTCGATCGCCATGGCCGCGCTGATGCAGGGCGGCCAGGACGACCTGATCGCCAAGCTGGTCGACACCATGCCGCACGTGCAGATCACCGACGACCGGCGCGCACCGCCGGTGCAGCCGGCCGAGCTGGCGTTCGACGCCGTCTCGATCGCCGGCCTGCGCCCGCGCGAGGACCGTCGCGGCATCATCAACCCGACCGCCGCCTTCGCCTGGCTGAAGGAATGGGTGCCCGGCCGGGTCGCGGCCAGCCTGAACGCCCAGGGGGTGGTGCGCTACCTCGGCCGCGACGTCGGCGCCACCGTGATCGGGATCGAGCCGAAGGCCGAGCGCGGCGTCTCCTCGCTGGTCGAGGACTTCGTGGAGGGCAGCTTCGAGGCGCTCGACGTCGGCGGCAACAACGTGGTGGTCGGCGACCGGTTGGCGAGCCGGCTCGGCGCCAAGCTCGGCGACACCGTGACCCTGGTGTCGTCCTCGGGGCTGTCCCGCGGCTTCAAGATCGTCGGCCTGTACCACACCGGCATCACGGCCCGCGACGAGCACGAGGCCTACATCCTGCTGAAGAGCGCGCAGATCCTCGACGCCCGCATCAACGTCATCAACGAGATCCGGATCAGGCTGGACGATCCGGCCACGGCGCCGGCGGTCGCCCGCCGGGCGGAAGCGCGGCTCGGCTACAAGTCGATGTCCTGGCAGGAGGCCAACGAGCAGATCCTGGAGGCGCTCGTGGTGCGCAACGTCATCATGTACACCGTGGTGGCGGCGATCATGCTGGTGGCCGGATTCGGCATCTTCAACATCATCTCGACGATCACCCACGAGAAGTCCCGCGACATCGCCATCATGAAGTCGCTCGGCTTCAGCCGGAGCGACATGCAGCGACTGTTCGTGCTGGAGGGCGTGGCGATCGGCCTCGCCGGCTCGCTGCTCGGCTGGCTGCTCGGCTTCGGCCTGGTCTACGCGCTCGCCTCGGTGCATTTCGAGCTGAACACCGGCGCCCGCGAGCTGACCCGGCTGCCGATCGCCTGGGACCCGCTGCACTACGCCATCGCCGCCGGCTTCGCGCTGGCCTCGGCGGCGGTTGCCGGCTACCTGCCGGCCCGCAAGGCGGCACGCCAGCCGCCGGTCGACATCATCCGGGGCGCCACATGAGCACGCCGCCCGCCCTGATCGAGACCGAGGGGCTGACCCGGATCCTGCCCGAGGTGGTGCCGGTCACCCTGGTCGAGGACGTCACCCTGTCGATCGGCGAGCGCGAGTTCGTCGCCATCACCGGGCCGTCCGGCTCCGGCAAGTCGTCCCTGCTGTACCTGCTGGGCCTGCTGGACCGCCCGACCCGCGGGCAGTTGCGGCTGGCCGGCGTCGACACCGGCCCGATGGACGAGGCGGAGCGGGCCGAGCGGCGGCTCGCCATGCTCGGCTTCGTGTTCCAGTTCCACTTCCTGCTGCCGGAGTTCACCGCCCGCGAGAACGTCGAGATCCCGATGCGCAAGCTCGGCCGGCTGCCGCGCGCCGCGATCCGGGACCGGGCCGGCGAGCTGCTGGACTCCCTCGGTCTGGCCAGCCATGTCGACAAGCGGCCGGACCAGCTCTCCGGCGGCCAGCGTCAGCGGGTGGCGGTCGCCCGGGCGCTCGCCAACGACCCGCCGCTGCTGCTGGCCGACGAGCCGACCGGCAGCCTGGACAGCCAGAGCTCGGAGCAGGTGTTCGCGATCCTGGCCGACCTGGTGCACCGCCGCGGCAAGACCGTGGTCGCCGTCACCCACGACCTGGCGCTGGCCGCCCGCATGGGCCGGCGCATCCACCTGGTGGACGGCCGCGTGGTCAGCGACGAGCGGGCCCCGGCCGCCGGGATCCCCGGATAGCGCGGGCGTCCGTCACTCGCCGAGCAGCCTCGCGATCATCCCGCGCACTGCCTGCATCTGGGGACCGCTGCGTTCGGCGAAGTCGGCGCCGCTGTAGCCCCACCAGTCCCAGCACCCGGCCGGATTGCCGGACCAGCCGAAGGTGTCCCAGGCCGGCTTCCAGGCGCGGGTCTGCGGATACAGGACGACGATGCGGTTGGCCTCGGCCCAGCGGTTGTAGCCGGCGTCCCACACGAAGTCGTCGCCGACCGTGTCGGTGTTCTGGCTGCAGCCGTGGAAAGCGATATGCAGGCGACAGCCCTCGCCCTCCGGCATGCAGGATTCCGGCAGGTACAGGAAGCCGGTGGCCGCGAGGCTGACGCTGTCCTCGCTGGCGTCGAAGAACTCGCGCTGGTCGAATCCGATCAGGCGGTCGCGCCTCGGGACGCCCGGGGCGTCCGCGAAGCCGTCCGGCAGCAGGTGCCGCAGCAACTCACCGGCGGCGTCGCGGTCGCAGTCGACGATGAACGGCGGCGCCTGATCGCCGCAGCCCAGCTTCGGGAACCGACTCTCGCCCGTGAACTCGTCGACCGGCATGCCGTGGCCGGCCGGCACGTCCTCGACCAGCTTCAGGCGATCGCCGGTCACCCCGAGCTTGCGATACAGCCCGGCCAGCGCATCGACCGTGGCGGTCGGCACGACCGTGTCCTTGGTGCCGGAGAACAGCCACACCCTGTCGTCGGCGAGATTGGCCGGATCGTCGATCGCCGCGTCGGAGCGGGCGACGTCGGTCACCGCCAGCGCGTCCTCCACGGCCGGGGCCTCGGGCGGCGCCCCGAACCACTCGGACCACAGCTCGACCGTCGAACGACCAATATGGGTGCAGACGGTGACCGCGGTGATCGCGCGGCCGTAGGGATTGACCGACAGCCACCACGGCTCCTCCGGAGGCTCGGCGCAGCCGTACGGACCGCCGGCGACCAGCCCGGCGCCGTGGATCACCGTGGAATAGGCGACGTGCATCTGATGCGCGAAGAAGGCGCCCGACGACAGACCCGACACCGTCACCGAGCCGCGGTCGATCCGCGGCAGCTCGAGCAACCGGCCCGGCTGCGCCTCGGCCGGGGCCGCCAGCAGCAACCCGAGCACCACCACTGGCAGCCAACGCATGCTCGCCTCCGCTTCCGATCCGCACCCTCCACAACCGAGGGTGCCACAGCCCGGCCGGCGAGGGAACGCGGGAGGCCGGCGCCGATGCGCGGCGACGCCCCTTGGTTCACGGTTCCTTAAGGCGTCCTGCCGGATACCGTCCGAATGCTTCGTCTCTACGATTGTATCGTCGAGCAACACGACATCGGCCTGGTGCTTCTGGCCGGCGTCATCTGCCTGCTCGCCAGCTACACCGCGATCAGCCTGATCGTGCGCGCCCGCCGTCTGGCGGGGCTGCCCCGGCTTGCCTGGCTCGGCTCGGCGGCCCTGGTGACCGGCGGCGGCATCTGGTCGACGCATTTCATCGCCATGCTGGCGTTCGCCGCCGGCATGCCGGTCGGCTACGACCTGCCGCTGACCGCCGCATCGGTGGCGATCGCCGTGACGATGTCCGGGCTCGGCCTGCTGGCGTCGATCGTCGGCGGCGCGCCGGTGGTCGGCGGAGCCATCGTCGGCGCCGGGATCGCGACCATGCACTATACCGGCATGGCGGCGCTCGAGGTGCCGGCGGTCAGGCACTGGGATCCGGCGTTCGTGACCGCCTCCATCGCGATCGGGCTGATCGGCGCCAGCGCCGCGATCGCCGGCCTGGAGCGCGGCCGGCTCGGACGCCCGGGCGCCGCCGGCCTGCTCGCCTTGGCGATCTGCGGCCTGCACTTCACCGGCATGGCGGCCTTCAGCCTGCAGGCCGATCCGCGGATCGCCCTGCCGGAGCGGGTCATGGCGCCGGACTGGCTGGCGGTGACGGTCGCCGTGGTCACCGTGCTGATCGTCGGCTTCGCCCTGGTCGGCGCGATGGTGGACGAGCGCCTGGCGCAACGCAGCGCGACCGAGGCCGAGCGCCTGCGCCGCTACGTCGCCGAACTCGAGGCGACCAAGCGCAACCTCGAGGCCACGACCGGGCGGCTGGAGGTCGCGCTCGAGGCTGCCGCCGCCGGCAGCCAGGCCAAATCGCAGTTCCTGGCGGTCATGAGCCACGAGCTGCGGACCCCGCTCAACGCCGTGATCGGCTTCTCCGAGATGATGCGCAACGAGATCTACGGCCCGCTCGGCGACCGGCGCTACGCCGGGTTCGCCGAGACCATCGCCAGCAGCGGTCAGCACCTGCTCGGCCTGATCGACGACGTGCTCGACTACTCGGGCCTCGATGCGGGCCGGCTGCAGCTCCATGAGGACGAGGTCGACGTCGCCGTCCTGCTCGTCGGGTCGGTCCGGATGCTGGAGCGCCAGGCCGAAAAGGCGGGGGTCCGGATCGAGACCGATATTCCCGGGGACCTCTCTGCCGTCCTGGCCGACCCGCGCCGGCTCCGCCAGGTGGCGCTGAACCTGGTGTCCAACGCCATCAAGTTCACGCCGACCGGGGGAACGGTGACGGTGTCGGCGTCGCACGGGACCGATACCGGCCTGACGATCACCATCGGGGACACCGGCATCGGCATCGCCGCCGAGGACATCCCAAGGGCGCTGGAGCACTTCGCGCAGGTCGACGACCGGTTCAGCCGCCGCTTCGAGGGCACCGGCCTGGGGCTGCCGCTGTCCAAGCGGCTGGTCGAGCTGCACGGTGGCGCGCTCTCGATCGAGAGCACGGTGGGTACCGGGACCGTGGTCGTGGTCACCCTGCCGCCGGAGCGTCTCCGCCCCCGCGCCACCGCGGCCTGAACGATCCCGATCAGCCGGCCAGGCGCTGGTTCGACGGGAACATGAACTTGCGGGCCTCGGCGTCCATCTCGGCCTTGAAGGCGTGGCCGGCCTTGTCCTTGACCGCGATCGCCCGCGCCGCCGCCGGACGGGCGTTGATCTCGTCCATCAGCCGCTTGAGGTTCGGGAACTTGTCGATCGCGCCCTCGTCGAGCACCAGGTGCGCCATCCGCACCCAGCCCCACACCGCCATGTCGACGATGCTGTAGGTGTCGCCGACCATGTAGCGGTGCCTGGCGAGGTGGTCGTCGAGGATCTTGTAGTGCCGCTCGGCCTCGAAGTCGTAGCGGTTGATCGCGTACGGGATCTTCTCCGGAGCCATGCGCTTGAAGTGCACCGACTGGCCGGAGTACGGGCCGACGCCGGTCGCCACGAACATCAGCCAGGACAGCAGCTGGCCGCGGGTCTTGGGGTCGCCGGCCGGCATGAACTTGCCGGTCTTCTCGCCCAGGTACAGCAGGATCGCGTTGCTGTCGAACACCGTGACGTCGCCGTCGACCAGCGACGGCGCCTTGGCGTTCGGGTTGATCGCCAGGTACTCCGGCGTGAACTGCTCGCCCTTGCGGCTGTCGACCGGGATCGGCTCGTACGCCAGGCCCGCCTCCTCGAGGAACAGGGCGACCTTCATCGGGTTGGGACCGGTGTTGTAGTAGAACTTCAGCACGTCAGGCCTCCGGGTTCGGATGGTTGGCGGGGCGGCCCGGACGGGCGCCCGCGGGGAAAGCTGCGGCGGAGTGTGCGTCGGGCCGTCTAACCGCGCCCTTCACGATCCGATGAGCGGGCGCGGCCGGGCAACCTGCCGCAATGGAACGACAGCGTTCGCGTTGCCGTTCGCAGGTGCGGAATCAAGACGGTGGATTGCCGGCGCGATTCCTGCCAGTTTCCGCGCCCCCGGTATACGCGCCCCCGGGTACACGCGCCCCCAGGCGGACATGCCGGGGCCGGGCCCCCGCGGGACGGAACCATCGCGGAGACGAGAATGAACAAGGGCCTGTCGCGTCCGAAGAACCAGATCCGGTTTCTGCTGCTGGAGGGTATCTCGCCCTCGGCCGTCGAGGTGCTGCGCAGCAACGGCTACGACAATGTCGAGGTGCTGCCCAAGGCACTGGAACAGGACGCGCTGATCGCGGCGCTCAAGGACGTGCAGATGCTCGGCATCCGCTCGCGCACCCAGCTCACCGACACCGTCCTCAAGGCCGCGCCCTCGGTGGTGGCGGTCGGCTGCTTCTCGGTCGGCACCAACCAGGTCGACCTGGATGCCGCCCGGCTGCGCGGCGTGCCGGTGTTCAACGCACCGTTCTCCAACACCCGCAGCGTCGCCGAGCTGACCATCGCCGAGATCGTGATGCTGGCGCGCGGCATCTTCGCCAAGTCGACCGCCGCCCATCGCGGCGAGTGGATCAAGAGCGCCGCCGGCAGCCGCGAGGTGCGCGGCAAGACCCTCGGCATCGTCGGCTACGGCAACATCGGCAGCCAGCTCGCGGTGCTGGCCGAGGCCATGGGCATGCGGGTGATCTACTTCGACCGCACCGACAAGCTGCGGCACGGCAACGTCGAGCCGACCGACACCCTGAACGAGCTGCTGGCGCGGGCCGACATGGTCTCGCTGCACCTGCCGGAAACCGCCGAGACCCGCGGCATGTTCGGCGCCGCCCAGATCCGCGCCATGAAGCCGGGCAGCTTCCTGATCAACAACGCCCGCGGCAGCCTCGTCGACATCGACGCCCTGGCCGCCGCCCTGCACGACGGGCATCTGGCCGGGGCCGCCGTCGACGTGTTCCCGACCGAGCCGAAGTCGAACGCCGACCCGTTCGAGAGCCCGCTGGTCGGCCTCGACAACGTGATCCTGACGCCGCATGTCGGCGGCTCGACCGAAGAGGCGCAGGAGCGCATCGGCGACGAGGTGGCGCGCAAGCTGGTGGAGTATTCCGATGTCGGCTCGACCGTCGGAGCGGTGAACTTCCCGCAGGTCCAGCTGCCGAAGGGCGGCTCGGTCACCCGCTTCATCCAGGTCCAGCGCAACCTGCCGGGCGAGCTCGGGCGGCTGAACGACCTGTTCGCCAGCCACCGCCTGAACATCTCGGCCCAGCACTACCAGACCGACGGCGAGATCGGCTACGTGGTCCTGGATGCCGAGGGCGGGGTCGAGAACGCCTTCGAGATCCTGACCGAGATCCGCGCTCTGCCCGGCACCATCCGGGCGCGCCTGCTGAACCGGGTGTGATACCGGCCCGCTATCGACCGAAGGCGACGTCCGTGGTCTTGCGCAGCTTGCGGACGACCCGCAGCAGGAACAGCTTCATGATCGGCGGCGTCTGCGCGAGCAGTTCCTCGTACTGCTCGCGCGAGATCAGCAGGCAGTCGGTATCCTCCAGCGCCCGCACATAGCGGGCGTGCGGCACGTGGTCGGCCAGCGCCAGCTCGCCGAACACGTCGCCCTTGCCGAGCACCGCCACGACGACCTTGCGGCCGCCGGACATGCGGTAGACCTCGACCCTGCCGGCCTCGATGAGGAAGGCGCCCTGGCACGGCTGGTCCGGCTTGAGGATCACCTCCTCCTGATCGAACGAGACCTGCTTCAGCTTCATGGCGTTCCGTCCCGGCCGCGCGCTCAGGCCCGCCGCATGGCGGCGGTCAGCAGGCCGGCGCCGATCAGGCAGCCACCGCCGACCCGGTTGATCGCCCGCAGCACCGACGGGCTGCGCAGCCGGGCGCGGACGCCGCCGGCCAACACGGCATAGCCGCCGTTGGTCAGCGCCGCCATGCCGACGAAGGTCGGCGCCAGGATCGCGAGCTGCGGCAGCACCGCGCCGTCGGCGGTCATGAACTGCGGCAGGAAGGCGACGAAGAACGCCAGGCTCTTGGGGTTCAGGGCGGTCACCACGAAGCCGTGGATCGCCCGGCGATGGCCGCGGCCCGACGCCGCCCGCTCGACCGCCGAAGGGTCGACCGGCGCCCGCCAGACCTTGATGCCGAGCCAGACCAGGTAGGCCGCGCCCGCCCACTTGAAGACCGTGAACACCTCGGCCGACGCGGCCAGCAGCGCGCCCAGGCCGAGCGCCGACACGCTGATCGCCAGCAGGTCGCCCAGCAGCACGCCGGCGACCGTGCCGAGCGCCGCCCGCCGGCCCTCGCCGAGGGCGTAGCCGACCACCAGCATCACCGTCGGCCCGGGGATCGCCAGGATGACGAACGAGGCGGCGGCGAAGGCGAGCCAGGTTTCGAACGACATGATCGGATCCTCCCATCGGGACGCCCAGGGTCGGTCGTTCGAGCAAGCCCGCCCCGGCGCGATACGTCAAGGCGGGACGGCCCGGTGGCCGCGTCCGCCTGTCCCGATCGGGGCGCTGCCCCCTCAGGTCGCGGCCGGCAGCGCCTCGCTCGCGGCGCCATCTCCCTCCTTGATCGTCACCAGGCCGCCGACCAGCATCGCCACGCCGGCGAACAGGGCCAGGCCGGCGCGGGCCCCGGAGATCGACTCGGCGCTGGCCGGCTTGATCAGCTGGCCGATCTCGACGATCTCGTTGAGCCCGTAGAGCAGTTCCCCGCACCCCAGCAGCTTCTCCACGGCATCGTCGCCGTCGGCGATCTCGATGCCGCCGGCGACCGCTTCCATCGCCCCGACGATCACCGACAGACAGCCCATGAACTTGGCGACGGCCTCGACCTGCTCCTCGTTCGTCGGCGAGACGGTCAGGATGGCCTTCAGCACCGACGCCGAGAACGCCATGTTGAAGATGTCGGTGAACTCGGGCTTTCCGGTCTCCGACACCGAGATCATCAGCGACGTCGCCGCCTCGAGCACCCAAACGCCGGCATCCCAGCGGATCGCGGCGTACAGGCCCGCCACGGTGAGGTCGGTCGGCGCCACGGTCTGGGCCGTCTCGGCGGCACCGACCCCCATGGTGGTGATGCACCGGGCGGCGTGCAGCAGCCCGAGCGCGACCTGCAGGCTGCCGGTGAGGGTGTCGCCTTCGCCAAGCGGGCGCGGCGATGGCGCTTCGGCCGCCGCGGCCGACTTCGGCGGCTTCGGCAGGTGCTTGCCGATATGGGCGAGGGTCTTCTGCAGCGAAGCCAGGTCGTCCGGGTTCAGGAAGGCGCTGGCCTGGCCGTTGCCGTCGGTCGCCAGGCCGTAGAGGTAGGTGGCCGGGACCGCCTCCAGCAGCGTCACCAGGTTCAGGACCGTCAGGTCCTCCTTGAAGATGTCGTCGAACAGCGCGGAGAACAGCGGGATGTCGATCGACTTGTTGATCAGCTTGTCGATGGTCGCCAGCTCGTCCGAGATGTCGGTCCCGCAGGCCGCGACGATCTTGCCGACATCGCCGACCAGGGTGCCGATCTTGCCCTGCAGCGCCTCGCCGGCCTGCTGCAGGTTGTCGGAGCCGTCGAGCAGGTCTCCCAGTTGCTCGCCGGCCACCAGCAGGAACGACGCGACGTCGGTCCCGAACTGCGCCATGGCGGTGGCGAACGGGTCGTCGCCGACCGACTTCGACGCGCCATGGCCGGCCTGCGCGCCCGCGGTGACGGGCGGCGTCTGGTTCTGACCCCAGCTCAGCCGCGGATCGGTACTGCCGGGTGACCCGCTCGGCGTGTTCTGGCCGGCGGTCGCGTTGCTCTGCTTCGAAGAGTTCTGGACCGAGTTGCCGGGCAGGCTGGCCGACAGGTCGGCGCCCTTGGCGATCTGATCGCCGTAGTATTCGATCCACTCGGCGATATTGGTCAGGATGCCGCCGAACGCGCTCCCGAGGCCGGTCAGCAGGTCGTTGTGGAACGCCACCAGGTTCTGCTGGATGGCCTTGATGTTGTCCCAGTCGAACAGGAACGCCAGCCACTTGAAGACGTCCTCGAGGGCGGCGCCGATCGCCTGCAGCAGGGACGTGAAGGCGGCCGCGATGTCCTCGAAGGTGTGGACGATCGCCGAGAACGTGTACTCGGCGAAGGTCACGACGAACTTGCCGGCCTCGACGGCGATCTTGACGAGATCCTCGAACGCCTCGGCGACCGCCATGCAGATGTCGCCGAGGAACGTGCCGAAGATCGAGCCGAGCTCGTGATCGACGGACGACGGTCCGTTGTCGTTGATCGCGGTAACCGCCTGTCCGGCCTGGTCCGGGTCGATCTTCTGGCGCGGCTGCCAGCTCGCCGGCGGCGGGTTGGGCGACGGCGTCTTGGTCAGGTTGTCGGTGATCGCCTGACGCACCGGCGCGGTCGGGTCGACCGTGGCGCTGGCGGTGTCCAGGGTGAAGGTCAGGATCGGCGCGGCCGGCGTATCCGCGATCTGCACGATGTCCAGGACGCCGGCGGCGGTCGTGGTGACCGTCACCGGCTGGGCGGGCTTGCTCGGGACCGACACCGTGACGCCGTTCACCTCCAGCACGATCGACGTGGTGGTGGTCACGGTAACCGCCCGCCCGCCCACCGGCATGGCATCGTCGTCGAGGAACTGCAGGCGGTGGCTGTAGGTCTGCAGGGTCTCGTACTTGTCCTCGGTCGCCAAGTGCACCGGCCGCTTGCGCCAGTGCCCGCCGGTGACCTGCAGATGGTCCTTGTGCATCTCGAAGAGCTGCGGGGTGCTCCCCTGGTTCTGCACCGCGAACAGGCTGGTCAGGCCGCGCGTCGCGCTGATGTGCATAGCCAGCGCCGTCACCGCGGTGATCATCGGCACCGGCGTGCTCCAGGCCGACGGGTCGCCGTAGCTGGCGGCCGGCGCCTGGATGTGGAACAGGTAGCCGTCGGCGTTCAGCCCCCACAGCGACACCATCTGGCCGTCGCTGGCGACCTGCAGCTCGGTGCAGCCGGTCACCGCCTTGCCGGATACCAGCACCGTCGGCGGGACCTTTCCGGTGCCGTCCGGCTGGGCGTCGTAGGGAAAGTACAGCAACTGGTCGCCGTCGGAGACGAACAGGTCGGTGTAGACCGATCCGTCGTTCCCGGAGACCGGCAGCACGGCGATCGCGCTCGGCGCGGTCACCTTGTATTCGGTCACCGGATCGCCGCTGGAGGTCCAGATCAGCTCGTTCGTCCCGCCGGCACCGGTATAGGCGGTGTACAGCCCGGGGTAGAAGCCGGTGTAGATCTGCCCGGCCGCGACCGCCGCGACCGTGCTGTAGGAGTCCCCGGGCAGCAGCTGGGTCCAGGCGGCGGCGGTCGCGCCGCTGAGGTCGACCGCGAACGGCAGCAGCGCCAGGTTGGTGTCGCGCAGGAACACGATGCTGATCGGCGACGATCCGGCGGCCGTCGCCGGCAGCGCCCGCAGGCTGTCGACCGAGAGCTGGTCGGCGACGACGCCCCCGACATTCAGGTTGAACGGCAGCTTGACCCACGTCGTCGGCCCGTTCTTCAGCCACGCGGCGTCGGCGGCGCTGTCGACCGCCGGCAGCAGCCAGAGGTCGTCGGCCACCCCGCCGCCCGCGACCTGCGTGGTGACCACCAGGGCCACGGTGATCGGCCCGCCGTCGACCTGCTGGCTGACCGCGAACAGCTTCGGCTTCGGCGCTGCCGAAGCGGCGTAGCTGTCCATCACCTGGCCGGCGATCGGATAGTTCGACCACGGCGCCGAGCTGCCGTCGGCCGACACCGACACATGGAACGTCCCGCTGGAATCGAACGCGAAGACGACGGGATGACCGTCCGCGGTGGTCGCCGTGCCCAGAGCCGATTGCGGGCCGAGCGCCATGACCGGCCGATGGTTCTCCATGTACTGGCAGGTGTTGGTCACGGTGGAGGCAGGACCGGCATCGCCGGGGAACTTGCGGCGCAGGGCGGTGGACATGACGCGGCTCCTTCGGTTGCACCAATACGCGGCCGGCGCGGCCGGTTTCAGCTTTGCGGCAGGCTGACGTTCTGGATGTTGACGGCGGCGTTCAGGGCGTACTGGCCGTCGACCACCGGCAGGGAGATCGTGCTGGCCAGGTCGCCGATGATCGGAATGCAGGGGATGACGATCGAGGTCGCCGCGCCGAGGAAACCGGTCAGGCCCTGCTCGACCGCGGTCGCCAGGCCGCTGATCGCGTTCGCGGCGTGGGTGTTGCCGGCGGTGATGTCGGGCGAGAACGAGAACGACGCCGGCGCGCTGCTGGCGGTCAGGACGATCTGAGCCGTCGAGTTGACGTCGTTGGTCGTGACCCCGAGGTCGACGCTCCAGCTCGCGGTCGACTTGGTGCCGACCTCGATGAAATGCTCCTGCTCCGACGGCGATATCGCTTCGATCACGTGGCTGAAGCTCAGCCGCAGCTTCAGCTCGTTGGCGACCGGTACCCAGAAGAACTGGCAGCTGATCGTGTCGTTGAAGTTGGCGTCGCTGACCCAGCCCCAGTCGTCGTTGTTGTACGGGCCCGGGGTGTAGTTGATGTAGTAGCCGCCGGTGTTGAGCGGCTCGGTCCACGCCAGCGGATTCCCCAGGGCCGGCCACGTGGTCTGCTGCAGCGACCAGAGCTCGCCGGAATCGTCGTACGGTTCCAGCGCCATTGCGGCGGTGGCGCTGAGTTGCGGCACCGGCAGCGACACCGAGAGGATGAACGACAGGGTCCGCGTCGAGACCGCCAGCACGCCGGCCGGCAGAGTCGCGGGCCAGGGCGAGGTGGTGCCGGCCGCCAGGGCGAGGCTGAACAGCTGCCCGGCGTCCGCGACGCAGGCGCTGAGCGGGTCGGGCAGCACGTTCCAGGTCATGCCGCCGACCAGCAGCGAGGCGGAGACCGGCTGGCTCTGGTTGGTGGTGCCGGCCGGCAGCACGCAGCAGCCGAGAAAGTGCGGCACCAGCGACCGGCTCAGGAAGTCGACGGCCAGCGGCTTGTCGGTGCTGGCGAAGTAGCACAGGCCGAAATCCGTCAGCTCCGGCAGGGAGCTGATCCAGAGCCCCATGCCGGTCTGCAGATTGGCCTGGGTCGGCGCAGGCAGCCCGGTCACCGCGATGCTGCCGCTACCGAGATCGACGCAGGCGCCCTGGACCTGAACGCTGCTCAGCACGTTCGCCGGCAAGGCGTTCTGCAGGTTGGTGGTGATCGCCTGCGGCGGGTCCGCGACCGTGACCATGGCCACGTCGCCGGTCACCGTCACGGTCAGCTCGCCGGACTGGTCGACGATCTGCGTGCCGTCCGGCAGCGGCGACGGCGGCGTGCCGCCCGGGTACACGTAGCAGACCGCCGGCGTCACCGTCTTGTCGAGCACCACGGCGGCGCTGAGCACCAGGTTCACCGCGGCCTGCTGGGAGTCCGGCAGCAGGGTCAGCATCGTCGGGGTCTTGCCCGGTCTCCCGCTGACGTAGAGCTCGCCGTCGATCGCCGGCTGGACGAGCTTCTGGGTGCCGCCGGTCAGGTCGCAGCCGAACTCGATGCCGGTCTCGAAGTGCTCGAGCCACCAGGCCGCGGCCGCGTACGACAGCCCCTCCTGCCGGAACCCCCAGGCGACGTCCAACGCATCCGCCGGCTCGATGATCATTGCCGTCTCCCCACGTGGTGCTGCCAGCCGCCGGAGGCGGTGCCGGCGGAGTGGGGCTAGCGAGCGCACCTCGCCCGTCGGGCGCCGCGCCGCGCGACGGCCCGTGCTTCCGGTCGGACTCGCTGGTATCTCCCCATTCCCGAGGCGGAACGGTACTTGAGACTATTTAAGATAGACAATAAATATCTGTCTCTCGCACCATGATTGACACAATTTGTCATGATTTCCCTTGTGCCCATCGGCCGCCACGCAGCAGCCATGCCACGAGGCGGGTCGAATTAGCCCGGCATCGGGGAGCGAATGCACCTGCGGGCGCGTACGGGCTGAGCCGGGAGACGGCTCGCGCTGATGCTGGCGCTCGTCGCCGTTCTGATGGGGGCTGGGGAGGCGCGGGCGTTAAGTGGCGTCGTTGTGTTCGGCGGTGTAGTTGAAAGGCACTTGCCTAGTTTCCCCAGGCTCAATGGACTCGATATCGCTTGGCATCACGTCAAGGGACCAACAAGCACGAGTCTCCCTGCGCTCGTTGTATATATCATAGTATTCGATGACTGCGATCACATAGAATCGCTCTCCAATAAGCAGCATTCCTTGTATCGCTTTGGTTTCAAACGGCTCGCCGGCGCGCACTGGAACGTCGTAACTGTGTCCAGGGTGCACGGTATTTCTACTCTCGCCGAATTCTGGAACAGGAATAGAAAAGTCGTCCGGCACCATGCCGGTAAGCACAATTACCTTGGAAAACAGTCGAACTTTGAAGGCGGGAGTCTGACCAGAGTTCTGTTGGTTAATAACTGCGTCAAAGTTCCCATTGAGTTTGTGAAACCGAAACCCGGCGGGCGTCAGGGCGAGGTAGGCCCGAAGTTCCTTCTTCGACGTGTCTTTAGCGATACGAACGGCGCAGACGGCGGCCCAGGCAGCGAGCGCGCTGAGGACAAGTGTTCCGCCCAGCATGCCAATTTCGATCTTCGTCCAGTGAATCTGTCTTTCCGCCGCCACAGCCATTCTCCACTGCTGGCATGGGTCGGTCACGATCCCCTTCTTATAGGCTTCCTGGCAGCTTGCCTCGGTTACGGGGGCGCTCTCCTGTTGGCTGGCGGGCTGAGGGGGCTTGGCGGCTTGCATTGCGTGCTTAGTGGGGGCGCCAGCGTCGCGAGAGGCGGGTTGCTGTTGATCGCTCGGGCGGGAAACCGGGCTTTGCTCGATTGTCTCCTGACTCTCGCACGGCCCCACAGCAGCGGTCAGCAGAACAACGCCCGCTATCAGGCATCCCCTAACCGCAAGTTGGCGCAACCGATCGCGGACAAGCATCCGAGCATGAAAGCAGCCGTGAACTTCCCGCGCGAGATCTTGTTGCGGACGGTCGCCTCTTTCCCGCCCATCCCGATGCCGGCCGTTCGCGGGTCCGGCGGATCTCGCCGAGGAGGTCGGCCCTCCCGGTTTGCAGGGCTGACATGACGCGATGGCGTGACTGACCGGCTGATCCCCGGCCCCCGGCCGTGCCGCCGGTCCGGTCTTGGGTGCAATTGCGAAATGCCGCCGAAATACCCCTTGACCCCCGCCCCCCCTATCCCCATTCTCCGCTCCACGAACGGCTGGGCAGCGGCGGGGATGTTCCCCACGTTTCCTGGCCGCTCGCTTTTCGGGGCGGCAGTCCGCCCGTTCGGAGGTACTCGACGCACACATCTGCACGGTAATCGCCCGGCGAAATCCCGTGTCAGCCCGCCCCCTCGGGGGTGGGTTTTCTTGTCTGCCCATTCCGCTCGTCCCGTAGGGCCCGCCGTGGTCCATGGGGGTGGAGGGTCTAAGGGTAGCTGGGTCAATCTTCTGGTTAGGAGGAGTGAGTGATGGATCAAAAGCTCGCCGCCAAATTGGGGATGGACTCGGCCACTCAGCCGAGCGAATTCCATGCAGGTCCCCAGGGGGCCGATACCCTCGAAGCCCGCGACACCGGGCACGAGGACAACGTCATCCGCCTGCCGTCGGCCGGGGTCACGACCTCGGACGAGCGTCTCGACCACTTCGTCAAGCGCGACGGCCTGACCTTCGCGGGCACCCACCTGATCATCGATCTGTGGGGCGCGAAGCGTCTCGACGAGCTCGAGCACATCGAGGAAGCGCTGAAGGAGTGCGTCACCGCCGCCGGCGCGACCCTCCTGCATTGCCACCTGCACCATTTCTCGCCGAACGGCGGGGTCTCGGGCGTGGCGGTGCTGGCGGAGTCCCACATCTCCATCCACACCTGGCCCGAGTGCGACTACGCCGCCCTCGACGTGTTCATGTGCGGCGACGCCAAGCCGCATGCCGCGATCGAGGTGCTGAAGCGCGCCTTCGAGCCGGCGACCGTCCATCTCGGCGAGCACAAGCGGGGCATGGTGGTATGACCGAGTGGTTCACGGAGACGCTGCACCCCTGGCTGGCGCAGCGTCTCCGGATCGACCGGGTCCTGTACCGCGACAAGACCGAGCATCAGGACCTGATCATCTTCGAGAACGAGCGCTTCGGCCGGGTGCTCACGCTTGACGGCGTGGTGCAGACCACCGAGGGCGACGAGTTCGTCTATCACGAGATGATGGCGCACGTGCCGATCGTGGCCCACGGCGCCGCCCGCCGGGTGCTGATCATCGGCGGCGGCGACGGCGGCATGGCGCGCGAGGTGCTGAAGCACCGGGCGGTCGAGCAGGTCACCATGGTCGAGATCGACCGCGGCGTGGTCGACATGAGCGTCGAGCACCTGCCGTCGCTGTCGGCGGGCGCCTTCGACGACCCGCGCCTGAACCTGGTGATCACCGACGGCGCGAAATACGTCGCCGAGACAGCCGACCGGTTCGACGTGGTCATCGTCGACTCGACCGACCCGATCGGCCCGGGCGAGGTGCTGTTCACCGCCGAGTTCTACGCGGACTGCAAGCGCTGCCTGACCGAGGGCGGCATCGTCGTCACCCAGAACGGCGTGCCGTCGCTGCAGGGCTCGGAGGTCACCAACTCCTGGAACCGGCTCGGCAAGTCGTTCAGGGACGTGTGGTTCTACGTCGCCGCCGTGCCGACCTACCAGGGCGGCTTCATGACCTTGGGCTGGGCCAGCGACGACCCGGCCAAGCGCCGGCACGACGTCGCCACCGTCGAGGCCCGTTGGGCGCCGCTCGGGATCGAGACCCGGTACTACACCCCGGCGATCCACCAGGCCTGCTTCGCCCTGCCGAAGTTCGTCCTCGACCTGCTGAAGTGACAGTGGCCCGGGTGCGCCTCGGCGCGACCCGGGACCCTCCGGTCGCCCGCGGCGGCCCGGTCCGTCAGCGGACCAGCAACTCTTCGATGATAGCGCCGATGCGGGCTCCCCGGCGGTCGAAGACAATCGCCTCGTCCCGGCGGTCGGCGACCGCGAACGGCGTGCGGAACGGGTAGTCGTCGAGCCCGACGTCGAACGCCTCGCGCGGGCGGTCCCGGTTCTGGTGATAGAGCGCTCCGACCCGCGGCTCGATCAGGTGCTCTCCGTAGAACCGCAGGGCGTCGATCGACATGTGATGGAAGGACAGGAAATTCACCAGCAGGTCGACCGGCACCTCGATGCGATCGACCAGCCATGGCGCGACGATGTTTATGCGCCCCTCGACGGGCGCCTCGTCCCCGGACCACACCAGGTTGACCCGGTTCGGGAAGAAATGGCCGAGGAACCTCGCGGCCAGCAGCATATTGAGCGGCAGGTCGACGTAGAACACGGTCTCGGCGCCGAGCATCCACAGCAGGTCGCGCGTCGTCCGGCCGTGGCCACCGCCAATCTCCACCAGTGTCCGGACCGGCCGGCCCCGCATCAGCTCGCTGGCGGCGATCGCCCGGCGGCCGACCCGAAGCGCATGAAAGGTGCTGAAGAAGTAGCGCCGGTCCAGCGCTATCGGCGTCCGGATGCCGCCGAAGTCGTAGATCTCGTTGACCAGCGATATCCAGTCGTCGAGGCGGCCCGGGTACTTCTCCATCAGCCACCGGTACTCGATCTGGGCCTGACCCTCGAACATCCCGCGGTAGCGGCTGAGCGCCTCGCCCTGGATCTCCGGCCGCCGGTGCCCGTAGCTGCCGGGGTGGAGCTCGTTCACGGCGACCGCGAAATCGCGGGAGTCGAAGCCGATCCCGCCGAACAGATGGTCGGCGAAACGGTCGATCACCGCCGATGTCGGACGGTACCGCTGCTTCAGAACCTCGCCTCCCACCGGGTACCAGCCGAGGTCTCGATGCCGCTCTGCCTCTTCGATCAGCGCCGGGTAGCGGTCGACGAGTCGCTGCAGGGAGGGCACGTCCATCCGCGTCAGTCCGTCAGCAGCTTGCCGGTCCGCCCGGTCAGCACCTGGCCGCCGGCGATCTTGGCCACGGCCTCGCCCGGCCACACGAAGCGATGGCTCTTGCGGGCGAACAGCAGGCCGTCGGTGCCGGCGGCGATCTCGAGGCGACCCTCGGCCGGGTCGTCGGCGGTCGGATCGATCAGGTCGGCGATCGGCTGGCCGGCCGTCACCTCGGCGCCGAGCGGCACCCGGTAGCTGACGACCCCCGGCAGCGGCGCCTTGACGATCTCCATGCCGGCCAGCGGCATCGCCGGCCGCAGCAGCTCCGGCACCGGCCCGGGGTCGCCGCCGATCACGCCGCGGTGCTGCAGGAAGCGATAGATCCGGTCGGCGTCCTCCTCGGCCAGGGCGTCGCCGACATCGGCCATGCCGCGCAGCTCCACGGTCGAGGACAGGCAGGCCGACGGCACCGGCACGCGGCGCCCGAACCGGTCCTGCAGGTCGAGCCAGGGCTTGCTCAGCGACTCGTCGAATGGGTTGCCGCCGGACTCGTCGGCCAGCATGGTCACCGGGCACTCCAGGAATGCCGGCAGATCGGCGGCGTCCGGCCACAGCTGCTCGGGCAGGTAGACGTGGACCGTGGCGTCGTCGTCGCAATGCAGGTCGAGGGCGATGTCGGCATCGCAGGCCAGCCGCATCAGGGTCAGCCGCAGATAGGCGGCCTCGCCCTCGGCGCGCGACGCCCGCTCGGCCAGGATCTCGCCGAAGGCGTCGCGGATCAGCGCCACGTTGGTCGCCGCGTCGGCCCCCAGCTTGCCGTCCACCATGTCGCCGACGGCGCGCGACAGGTCCGGGTACTCGCGGTTGAAGTTGGTGCCGTCGGCCATGCTGAAGCGCCCGGTCATGTGGCCGCGCAGCACCTGCGACTGGCCGATCGGGTTGGCCACCGGCACCACCACGATCTGCCCGAGGAGCGGGTCCTCGCCGGCGTCCAGGCGGCGGATCAGGTGGTGCAGCACCAGCAGCCCCGGCAACTCGCCGGCGTGCAGCCCGGCCTGCAGATAGGCCTTCGGCCGGGCGTCCGGGTCGCCGTAGGCGTGCACCGTCAGGTGCCGCTCGGTGCCGAGGCTCATCGGCGGAAGCGGAAAGCGCGAGACGATGCGGGTCATGGTCGGAACCTCGGCACGAGGGGCGCAAGCAGGGCCATGCAGGAAGCGGCATTCGGCTGACCCGGACGGAGTCTGTCAAGGACGGCGTCGGCGGGCGCGCGGCGTCTGGAGGCGGCGGGTGGGTTCCGGCTCGCCCGCGCCGGGGCGGCGCGTTCGTCCGGAATGACGTCTGGAGGGGGAGAGCGACGACCTTCTTTTTCTAGTCGTCATTCCGGACCGGACCGCCAGCGGCGGGACGGAGCCGGAACCCACCAGATGACGGGCGCTCGGTACCACCGCAAGCCCTCGCCCCGTGCTATGGTCCCGCCCGCTCCGCAACGCCGACGACCATGACCGAACCGACCGACACCTCCGATTCCGCACCCGCCGTCTCGGTCCTGATCGTCGCCTGGCAGTCCGGCGACCACCTGTCGCGCTGCCTGGAGGCGCTCGAGCGCCAGAGCTTCCGGGACTTCGAGGTGGTGCTGCTGGACAACGCCTCGACCGACGGCGCGGTCGACCGGCTGGCGCCGCGGCCGTGGCTGCGGGTCGAGCGCTCGCCGGACAACCTCGGCTTCGCCGCCGGCAACAACCGGGCCGCCGCCCTGGCCCGCGGGCGGTACCTGGTGACGCTGAACCCCGACGCCTTCGCCGAGCCCGGCTGGCTGGCCGCCCTGGTCGCCGCCGCCGAACGCCATCCCGAGGCCGGGTCGGTCGGCTCGGTCCAGCTCCTGGACTCCGACCCGGCCCTGTTCGACGGCGTCGGCGACCCGCTGCACGCGGTCGGCGCGGCGTGGCGCGGCGGCCGGCTGAGGCCGGCGCGGCCGGTCGCCGAGAGCGCGGTGTTCGGGGTATGCGCGGCGGCGGCCCTGTACCGGCGCGACGCCTTCGACGCCGCCGGCGGGTTCTGCGAACGGTTCTTCTGCTTTTACGAGGACGTCGACCTGGCGATCCGGCTGCGGCTGGCCGGCTGGACCGCCGTGGTGACCCCGGACGCGGTGGTCCGGCACGTCGGTTCGGCCTCGGCGCCGTCGGCCTTCGTGCTGCGCCATGCGACCCGGAACCGGGTCTGGGCCTGGCTGCGCGGCATGCCGGCCCCGCTGCTGGCGGTGACCGTGCCGGCATCGATCCTGCTCGGCCTCGCCGGCGTGCTGGCCGACCTGCTGCGCGGGCGCGGCGGAGCCCGGGCCGCGGCGTTCGCCGAGGCGGTTTCCGCGCTGGGTGAGACCCTGGCCGAGCGCCGTTCGATCCAGACCGCCCGCCGGGTCGGCACCGGCGGCTTCGCCCGGGCGCTGACCTGGTCGCCGGTGCGCTACCTGCGCCGGGCAATCGACCTGCGGCCGATCCCCGACCTGCCGGCGCGGGTGGCCGAGCCGCCGACCGACGGCGCCCGGGTGGTCGCGGTGATCGTCAGCTACCAGCCGGACGCCACGCTCGACCGGGTGCTGGACGCGGCGCTGGCCCAGACCGGCCGGGTGGTGCTGGTCGACAACGGCTCGGAGGCGGCGGTGCAGGACCGTCTCGCGGCAAGGGCCCGGGACGACGACCGGCTGGCGCTGATCGCCAACGCCGGCAACGTCGGGCTGGCGGCGGCGCAGAACCAGGGGCTGGAGGCGGCGCTCGCCGCCGGCGCCGACTGGGTGCTGCTGCTGGACGACGACAGCGTGCCCGGCGACGGGATGGTCGCCACCATGCTGGCGACCTGGCGGGGGCTGGCCGGGCGCCGGCGGGTCGGGCTGCTGACCCCGCGGCTGACCGACGCCGAGGGCACCCTGCGGCCGCGGCTGCTGACCGCCCGCGGCCGCTTCGACCTGGCCCGCACCCCGCTCGGCCCGGGCGCGGTGGTCCGCGACGGGGTGTTCGCGATCGCCTCGGGCAGCCTGATCCGGGCCCGGGTGCTGGAGGTCGCCGGCCGCATGGACGCCCGGTTCTTCATCGACTACGTCGACGTCGAGTTCAGCCTGCGGCTGCGGCGCGCCGGGTTCGAGATCGTCGGGGTCGGCGACGCGGTGCTGACCCACCGGCTCGGCGAGGTCCGCACCGCCCGCCTGCTGGGACGGGAGAAGACGCTCAGCACCCACAACGCCTGGCGACGGCGGATGATCCACCGCAACCGGGTGCGGGTGTGGCGGCGGCACGGCACGGTCAGTCTCGGCTGGCTCGCCTTCGACATGGCGGCGGCCGCGTACGACGCGCTGAAGGCCGTGCTCTACGAGGACGACAAGGCCGGCAAGCTGGCGGCGATCGCGAAGGGGCAGATCGAAGGCTGGCGCGACTGAGGGACGGCGTGACTGGGATCGGCGTGATCGGGGACGGCGTGATTGGGGTCGGCCGCAGCCGTCACTCTTCCTTGGCCGGCCGCAGGCCGAGGCGCACCAGGACCCAGTTCAGGGTCAGCGGCACCGCGCGCACCGCGAGCCGCAGGAAGATCGCCATGCTGATCAGCCGCAGCGCCAGGTCCGGATACTGCGGCCGGAAATGCTTTCTGAAGTACTTCGCGACGCTGACCGACTTGTGCCACTCGACCACCAGCGGGAACACCCGGCTGGTGCCTTTGACGTGGGTAACCGCGGCGTCCGGCACGTACAGGATCGCCCCGCCGGCCTCCTGGATGCGCAGGCAAAGGTCGACGTCCTCGACGTGCAGGAAGTAGTCCTCGTCCATGCCGTCGACCCGGTCGTACACGGCGCGCGGGATCAGCATGAAAGCGCCCGAGATGCACTCCACCGGGGTGATGTCGGTCAGCGGCTCGGTCTCGTTCAGGTTCAGGCGCTGGAAATGCGGGTGGTTCGGCATCAGCCGGTCGAGCCGGAACTGCTCGACCAGGCAGGTCCACGGCGTCATCAGGTTGCGCCGGCCGCCGCGCTGCTCGGTGCCGTCGGTGTTCTCGATCCGCACCGTCAGGGCGCCGGCGCTCGGGTTGTCGGCCAGCACCTGAAGGCCGCGCTGCACCACGCCGGGGCGCAGCATGCAGTCCGGGTTGAGCAGCAGCACGTGGGTACCGGTCGCGGCCTTGGCCCCGAGGTTGCAGCCGCGGGCGAACCCGACATTGCCGTGGCCGCGGATGATGCGCAGCCGCTTGTCGGTCTCGGCCAGGGCGTCGACCGCGCGGCGCGTCTCGGCGGTATTGCCGTTGTCCACCAGGATCACGGCGTCGACGGCTTCCTGCTCCAGTGCAGCGCGCAGACTGTCGATCAGCACCGGGCCGGTCTGGTATGAGACCATGACCACCGAGCAGGTCCCGAGCGCGTCGGACTGCGCCCGGTTCCGGATATCCTGGGCCGAAACGGCCACCTTCGGCCGATACGGGACGACTTGTGAGTGCTCGGTGTTGGGCAGCGGTTGGATATTCAAGATCAAGCCGATCGTTTTCGGGCCGTCGCCGGCCAGCCAATCACGAGGGTTTGCGTCAAACCGTTCCGAGCTCGCGCACAGGATCAGGAGAGACTAACACAGGCACGCTCTTGCAGGAAACGCGCAAGCAGGCCGTGCTTATCCCTCCCGGCGGTCGAATTTGACACGGCGGCGGCCGAGCGGCGCTGCTTGTCCCGGCTTCGAGGCACATGCTATAGGCCCCGGCGTTCCGAGCCCGTTCCGGAGGCAGTAGCGTGCAGGTCGAGTCGCTCGCGATCCCCGATGTGAAGATCATCACGCCGCGAAAGTTCGGCGACCGCCGGGGTTTCTTCTCGGAGACCTACAGCAAGCCCGCCTTCGAGGCCGCCGGACTGCACCTCGACTTCGTGCAGGACAACCACTCCATGTCCGCACCGGTCGGCGTGCTGCGCGGCCTGCACTTCCAGGTCCCGCCCTACGCCCAGGACAAGCTGCTGCGGGTGGTCCGCGGCCGGATCTTCGACGTCGCGGTCGATATCCGTCACGGTTCGCCGACCTTCGGCAAATGGGTCGGCGCCGAGATCTCGGCCGAGGCCTGGAACCAGATCCTGGTGCCGATCGGGTTCGCCCACGGCTTCGTGACCCTCGAGCCGGACACCGAGGTGATCTACAAGGTCACCGCCCCGTACGCGCCCGAGCACGACCGCGGCATCGCCTGGGACGACCCCGACATCGCGGTGGCCTGGCCGCTGGACGGCATCCAGCCGACCCTGTCCGACAAGGACACCCGTCACCCGCGGCTGGCCGAGCTGCCTGCCCATTTCTCGATCTGAGGACGCCACCATGCCGCAGCCGCAGACCATCCTGGTGACCGGCGGGGCCGGGTTCATCGGCTCGGCCGTCGTCCGGCTGCTGATCGCCGAGTCCGAGGCGCGCGTCGTCAACCTCGACGCCATGACCTACGCCGCCAGCGGCACCGCGCTGGCCGGGGTCGAGGGCAACCCGCGCTATGCCTTCGAGCAGGCCGACATCCGCGACGGCGACCGGCTGGCCGAGGTGTTCGCCCGGCACCGGCCGGACGCGGTCATGCACCTGGCGGCGGAGTCCCATGTCGACCGCTCGATCGACGGGCCGGAGGACTTCATCCAGACCAACGTGGTCGGCACCTTCCGGCTGCTGCAGGCGGCGCGCTCGCACTGGGAGACCCTGGAGGGCGCGGCCCGCGAAGGCTTCCGGTTCCACCACATCTCGACCGACGAGGTGTTCGGCTCGCTCGGCGCCGACGGCCACTTCACCGAGGAGACCGCCTACGACCCGCGCTCGCCCTACTCGGCGTCGAAGGCGGCGTCCGACCATCTGGTGCGGGCCTGGGGCGAGACCTACGGGCTGCCGGTGGTGCTGTCGAACTGCTCGAACAACTACGGCCCGTACCATTTCCCCGAGAAGCTGATCCCGCTGATGATCCTGAAGGGGCTGCGGGGCGAGAAGCTGCCGGTCTACGGCGACGGCTCCAACGTCCGCGACTGGCTGTACGTCGAGGACCACGCCCGGGCGCTGTGGACGGTGCTGAGCCAGGGCGTTCCGGGCGAGAGCTACAACGTCGGCGGCCACAACGAGAAGACCAACCTCGAGGTGGTCGAGACCATCTGCGACCTGCTGGACAAGCACTCGCCGCGCGCCGACGGGGTGTCGCGCCGCACCCAGATCAGCTTCGTGACCGACCGGCCGGGCCACGACCGCCGCTACGCCATCGATCCCGCCAAGATCGGCCGCGAGCTCGGCTGGACGCCGCGCGAGACCTTCGAGACCGGCATCGAGAAGACGGTCCGCTGGTACCTGGACAACGAAGCCTGGTGGCAGCCGATCATCCAGCGCCAGGACGCGCTCACCCGGGTCGGCACCAACGCGCGCAAGGCGGGCTGAGCGGTGAAGGTCCTGGTCACCGGGGTCACCGGGCAGGTCGGCGGCGCGCTGGTCGCGCGGACAGCGCCGGACGGTATGGAGTGGATCGCCGCCGGGCGCGATCGGCTCGACCTGTCGGCGCCGGACGGCATCGCCGGTGCGCTGGCGGCGCTGGCGCCGGACGCGGTGGTCAACCCGGCCGCCTATACCGCGGTCGACCCCGCCGAGACCGACAGCGAGACGGCGTTCCGCGTCAACCGCGACGGCCCGGCCGCCCTGGCCGGCGCCTGCGCGGCGCGCGGCATCCCGCTGATCCACCTGTCGACCGACTACGTGTTCGACGGCACCGGCAGCCGGCCGTACCGGGCCGACGACCCGGTGGCACCGCTCGGCGTCTACGGCGCCTCCAAGGAGGCCGGCGAGCGGGCGATCCGCGCCGCGCTGGACGACCACGTGATCCTGCGCACCGCCTGGGTATACGCCGCCGACGGCAAGAACTTCGTGAACACCATGCTGCGGGTCGGTGCCGAGCGCGACGAGCTGCGCGTGGTCGCCGACCAGCGCGGCACGCCGACCCCGGCCGGCGACATCGCCGACGCGGTGGCGACCCTGCTGGCGGCGCGACGCGACGGCACCGCGGTGCGCGGCACCTTCCACTACACGGCCGGCGGCGAGACCACCTGGCACGGCTTCGCCGAGGCGATCTTCCGGCGCGCCGAGAAGCACTGGGGCCGCCGCCCGGTCGTCCACCCGATCACCACCGCCGACTATCCGACCCCGGCCAAGCGGCCGGCTTACTCGGTGCTCGACAACAGCGCGCTCGACGCCGCGCTCGCCGGCGTCGCGACGGTTCCGCGCCGGCCCTGGGAGACGGCCCTGAACGCCGTTCTGGACACGCGGCTCGGGCCGCTCACGGAGACCTCACAATGAAGGGCATCGTGCTCGCCGGCGGGTCCGGCACCCGGCTGTACCCACTGACCATCGTGGCCAGCAAGCAGCTGCTGCCGGTCTACGACAAGCCGATGATCTACTACCCGCTGACCACCCTGATGCTGGCGGGGATCCGCGAGATCCTGATCATCACCACGCCGCAGGACCAGCCGGCGTTCCGGCACCTGCTGGGCGACGGCGCGCAGTGGGGCCTGCAGCTCGAATACGCGGTGCAGGACGCGCCGAACGGCCTCGCCGAGGCGTTCATCATCGGCCGCGACTTCGTCGGCAACGACCCGGCGGCCCTGGTGCTGGGCGACAACATCTTCTACGGCCACGGCCTGACCGAGGTGCTGCAGCAGGCGGCGACCCGGACCAGAGGCGCCACCGTGTTCGGCTACTACGTCAGCGACCCCGAGCGCTACGGCGTGGTCAGCTTCGACGCCACCGGCACGGCCACCGAGATCGTCGAGAAGCCGAGGGACCCGAAGTCGAACTGGGCGGTCACCGGCCTGTACTTCTACGACAACGACGTGCTGGAGATCGCCCGCACCATCGCGCCGTCGCCGCGCGGCGAGCTGGAGATCACCGACGTCAACCGGGTCTACCTGGAGCGCGGCGACCTGGCGGTCGAGAAGCTCGGCCGCGGCTATGCCTGGCTCGACACCGGCACCCACGACTCGCTGCTGCAGGCCTCGGAGTTCGTGCGCACGGTCGAGGCCCGCCAGGGCCTCAAGGTGGCCTGCGTCGAGGAGATCGCCTACTACATGGGCTACATCGACGCCGAGCAGGTCTTGCGGCTCGCCGACCCGCTCGCCAAGTCGGGCTATGGGGAATACCTGAGACGACTCGTGAGGTGACCGCATGCGCGCGCTGATCGCCACCCTGATCCTGGCGGCCGGCGCGTCGTTCGGGTCCGCGTTCTGGATGGTGTTCCAGGACGACGGGCTGGCCGGCCCCGACGTCGTCGCCGAGGCCCCGGCAACCCCGGCACAAGCAGCCCCCCTACCAGCCGCTCCGCCGCCGGTCGTCGCCACCGCACAGAACGTACCTACCGCACGGATCATGTTGGCCAGCGCCGGCGCGCCGGCAACCTCCCATCCGGACCCGCTGGCCGCACTCGCCGAGCAGCGGTCGCCGTTCCCGCTGGCACTGCCGATCGACTGCACGCCGGGCAAGAACTGCTGGGTGATCAACCACGTCGACCTGGATCCCGGGCCCGGGCGCCGCGACTACCGGTGCGGCGCCATGAGCTATGATGGCCACAAGGGCACCGACATCGCATTGCGCAACCTGGCGCGGCTGAACGACAACGTGGCGGTCATGGCGGCCGCCCCGGGCAAGGTCGTCGGCACCCGCGACGGCATGGCCGACGTCAGCATCGCGGTCGCCGGCAAGGACGCCGTGAAGAACCGCGAATGCGGCAACGGCGTGCGCATCCAGCACGCCGACGGCTGGACCACCCAGTACTGCCACATGAAGCGCGGCAGCATCGCCGTGAAGACCGGCCAGACGGTCAGGACCGGGCAACGGCTAGGTTCCGTCGGCCTGTCGGGCATGACCGAGTTCCCGCACGTCCACATCACGGTCGAGAAGGACGGCAAGGTGGTCGATCCGTTCCGCGGCATCGATGGCGGCCCGGAATGCGGCCGCGGCACCGCCCCGCTGTGGGACGCCGAGGCCCGCCGCGAGCTGGTGGACGAGGCGCCGATCCTGGTCGACGCCGGTTTCGGGGCCGGGCCGGTCCAGCGGGCGGACGCCGAGGCCGGCACCGCCGCGCTCGCCGCGACCGGGACCGACGCGCCGGCCCTGGTGGTGTGGTCGCGCACTGCCGGGATCGAGCCCGGCGACACCCTGACCACCACCATCGCCGGCCCGGACGGCGCCAGCCTGTTCAGCGACCGCTGGACCGCCGACAAGACCCGGATCATGCAGTTCCGCTATGTCGGCAAGAAGCGCCCGGCCGGCGGCTGGCCGGCCGGCACCTATACCGGCCGCGTGCTCCTGGAGCGCCCGGGCCGCGCCCCGCACGAACGGACCCTGAGCATCCGGGTCGGCGGCTGATGCGGCAGGTGGCCTGCGCGATCCTGGTCCGCGACGGCCGGTTGCTGCTCGGCTTCCGGTCGCCGCACCGGCGATCCTACCCGAGTTGCTGGGACGTGCTCGGCGGCCACCTGGAACCCGGCGAGACCCCGGAGCAGGCGCTGGTCCGCGAGGTGCAGGAGGAGGTCGGGCTGACCTCGACGGCCTTCCAGCCGGTCGGCGAGCTGCCTGAGCCCTTTCCCGAGCGGTACGGGCCGGCCCGGCTGTATTTCTTCGCGGTCACGGCCTGGGACGGCGGCGAACCGGCCATGCTCGGCGACGAGCACACCGAATTGCGCTGGTTCGACGTGGAAGCCGCCTGCGCCCTGCCGGATCTGGCGTGTTCGGGGTATCAGCAGATCTTCCGGGCGATAGGCCGACCTGCAAGTCAATAATAGGATATTGACAATTTTTTTCTTATCGATGATTTTCCTATCGTCGCACTGATGGGGAGATCGTCGCCGTGCCGGCATTGCCACGCTCCGTCCCTGCCGCCAGGGGACGCCTGATCGACGCCCTGCTCGGTGCCGCCCGGCTACAGGTCGGAATCGACCCGGTTCTGATCGATCTCACACGCGACTGGCTCGCCGAGCTCGTCACGCAGAACAGCCCGGGCGCCCGCGATCCGAACGCGGTGAAGGAGGACGGGCGGCGGCTGTTCCGGGACGCTCGGGTCAGCGATGCCCTGGTCGACAAGATCTGCGACAGCGGGCTGCCACCGTCCGCCTTCGTGCTGGTCACGCCGAGCCCGGCAGTGACGGTTCTGAAGACCCGGGCGACCCGGGATGGCCGAAAGGGTGAAACGCTCGCGACCTTCACGCTTCGCCGGCCGGCGAGCAACCACGTCCGGGCGACCGTGTTCGCGCGCCTGGCGGCCGATATCGCCGGCGCCACACAGGACGGCGACCCGATCGGCGGCCCCACCGACGGCCAGAGCACCTCTGCACTCGATGTCCTGATTGCCGTCCAGCAAGACGAAGTGCCGGATCTGGCGGGGCCGTTCCCGACCGAGACGATTGCCGCCGCCTTGGCCGATCTTGCCAGCCAAGCCGGTGCCGGTCGGCTTGGCGATATGCTTTATCCTATCTCCGAGCAGGTGGCGCGCCTGCTTGACGATACCGCCGGTGTCGTCGCGGTCACCGGCGTTCTCACGCTGCCTCCAGCCGAAACCGTGCCGCGGCCTCCCGGCAGGCTCGGCCCCGTCGACGGCCGGGCTCGGCTGGTGACCGCCGCCCGGCGCATTGCCGCACTCGCGGCGGCCGATATGCCGAATACCGCGCTTGCGCCGTTCATAGGGTGATCACGATGGAACGACGTACCAACGGCATCGAGCCTCGGTCCGAGCGCGGGCCGGCAGACCACCACGCGACGTTCGACTATGCCGAAGATCTGGCCGATCGCATCGAACGGGCCCATCGCGCAAGAGCCGGGAACTCGGAGCTGGCGACCGACCGGTTCCTTGGTGACGTCGCCACGGGCTTGGACGCTCGCTCCGACTGGACCTCGCAGGAGGATGACGACGACCCGGACGAGCCGGCCGAGGACGCAGAGCGGGCGGGCGGTGTCGGCGACACCGAGGCGACGATCGACTTCGTCGGGCGGGCAATCGCCCGGCACGGGCGCCGGACGATCCGGGCGTCGGCCGAAGCCGGCGCGCCGAATGTCGGCCCGCTGACGCTGTTCTTCGTCGAGCCGGGCACTCTGGTCGCCAACGAGCTGCTGTCCGAAGCCGCCGGGATCCCGGCTTCGTCCGTCCTGCCCGCGGACCGGCCGCTACCACGGGGGCTGAGCCCGATCGCCGGATACCTGACCGAGCGACCGGATGGCTTCGACCCGGCCGACCGGTCGAAGTACGACTATATCTCCACATGCTTCATGGAGAGCATGGGCATTCGGGACACCGCATATGCCGGGCTCGGGGTCACGGGAGCGAGAACAGTAGCGAAGCCTCGTGTCGGCGTCGGGGGCGCCGGTTTGACGACGCATACGTCGGTTTCGTCGGTGTTCTTTCGTCGCGTGT
>Ga0070728_10000570_pt1 | contig 69902 bp, 64 predicted proteins | sample tdDd471_FD_66723 | JGI IMG/M metagenome (GOLD analysis project Ga0070728, IMG submission 66723) | Marine sediment microbial communities from the Atlantic coast under amendment with organic carbon and nitrate - tdDd47.1 | ecosystem: Environmental > Aquatic > Marine > Coastal > Sediment | place... | reverse complement strand
TATTGGTAGTATTGTTTAAAACAAGATCCAAGACTTCTCCTGAGGTCCCTAATACCCTTATGGGAACAGGTGCTTCAAAATAAGAAACAGAAGGATGGCTTTGAGTTTGGGAAATGGATATCCTAATTTGACTTGCATTTGGCTGGTTCCACTCTATGTTATAACTTGGATAACCTTGATTATAAATCCAATCGTTAAAAAACTCTGTTAAATCTTGTCCACTGGTTGTTTCCATAACAGTTTTATAATCTTCTGTTTTGGCATAATCATAAGATAAATTGGTGTCGCTTAAATAATTTTGCATGCCTTGAAAAAAAGTAGCATCTCCCAGTTTTTTTCGAAGCATATGTGTTACCATGGCTCCTTTATTATAACTTAATCTGCCACTAAAAATTCTACTCACACTTAAAGTATCAGTATCCGTAAGGTAAACCGCTCCTCCACTTTGAGAGGTTATGGAATTGTTTAACGATTGTTTCCAATTAATAAAAGAGTTGTTCCCATCTATATTTTCAACAACCAATCCAGATAAATAGGTGGCGAAGCCTTCGTTCAACCAAATGTCTTTCCAGCTTCCACAGGTAACTTTGTTGCCAAACCATTGGTGCGCCAATTCGTGAGCAATCAGGTTTCTCCCAAAACTCCCCATAAAAGAGACTGTGGTATGCTCCATACCACCTCCCCAACCAAATTGGGCATGCCCATATTTTTCGTTGGCAAATGGGTATTCTTCAAACAAATTGGTGAAAAGATTCATAATATCCACGGTTATAGGCGTACTGGCTTGAGCCGAAACCAAATTTTCCGGATAGACATAGTTTACAATTTCAAACGGATTTCCATTATTTGGCACAGTATGGGTATACACCGAATAATTGGTAACAGCAATAGCCACCAAATAAGCTGGAATAGGATATTGATGCCTAAAATGTGTGGTTTTATTGCTCCCATTGATGGTTTGACTTTGTTCCAACCCATTGGCCACAGCTATGTATTCCTCGTTTGAAGGATTGTTTACTGGAGTGGTAATATAAACATCTATACTGTCTATTTTATCAATTAAATCCTGTTTACAAGGCCACCATCCTTTAGCACCATATGGCTCAGAAAGTGTCCAGATTATTGGATCTCCATTATGGGTACTTTGCTCAAAAGAACCAAACCCGGAACTTATGGGATTTCCAGAATAACTAATGGTTAAGGAATCCAAAACTCCAGTGTTTTGAACCTGGTCCAAGGTAATAACCAATTCATCATCTGTATTTTGAACAAAGGAAAGTGGGTTTCCACGCTGTAACACTTGCGAAACAACCATGTTTTGTGTCAATTCAAAAGTAACATCTGTCAAGTTTTCTTTTGCCTCAAAATATGTGGTCACATCGCCAGATATAAATGCTTGTGATGGATTTACATTAAATTCCAATCGATGATATTTTACATCATAATTGCCTGTATTTAAGTTTACCCTTTGAAGCATCCTGTTTAAGGCTGCTTTTGTTTCGGCTTCCCGAATCAACTCCATGGATTCCTTAAAATCCTGCCCAAACGTAATAAAAGGTAAAAAGATAAAACTGTAGATAAATAATTTTTTCACAATAACATATTTAGATGTTAAAAATACCTAATTAAACACTTATCTGTCGTATTTTTGCAAATAAATCTTACATAAAAGTTTCAAAATTAGAGTGCATGCTTTCATTTTTCAAAGATTATAAGTACTTCGCTATTGTTTTTGCAGTTCTTTCCATCATAATCATTTCAATTATCTATAACATTTTTGATGTTTACAAGCCATTGCCTATTTATCAACCCGCAATGGTAAATACCGAAATGGTAGATAGCACCATTCAATATAAAAAGAAGTATCATAAAATTGCCGAATTCAGTTTAACCAATCAAAATGGTGAAACCATCACACAAGACACTTATAAGGATAAAATTTACGTAGCCGATTTCTTCTTTACAACCTGCCAGACCATTTGCCCAATCATGACAGACCATATGGCACAAATTCAAAAAGAAATCATTAACGATCCAGATGTGATGTTGCTTTCACATACAGTAACCCCAGAAATTGACTCTGTAGCTCAACTTAAAAAATATGCTCTTAAAAAAGGAGTAAATGATGCCAAATGGAACTTAGTGACTGGAGATAAAAAACAAATTTACCAACTGGCACGCAAAAGCTATTTGGCCGTTAAAACAGATGGCAATGGTGACATATACGACATGATCCATACCGAAAACTTTATGCTTATAGATAAAAAACGTCAAATACGTGGTTATTACGATGGTACAAACCCTGAAGATATTAAGCGCTTGATAGCAGATATTGAAACCTTAAAAGAAGAATATAAATAGTTTTTTGTCCACAATTTTTTTAGACTGATTTTTTACCTTATTTTTGCTTCTTTAAAATCAATCTAAATAAGCTTGCAAGTAACACTAGCACATCTTAAACGAGGAGAAAGAGCCATCATTACTGATGTTTCTTCAATATACATTCCCTTAAAACTCTTGGAAATGGGCTGTTTGCCTGGAAACGAAGTTGAACTTGTTCAAATGGCACCTTTTGCAGATCCTATGTACTTAAACATTAACGGAACCCACTTAGCCATTAGAAAAGAAACTGCTATTCATATTTTAATAGAAATTACCCATGAGTAAGCAGATAAATGTTGCCTTAATAGGAAATCCAAACACAGGGAAAACTTCGGTCTTTAACTCCTTAACCGGATTGAACCAAAAAGTTGGAAACTACCCAGGAATTACTGTAGAAAAAAAAGAAGGTATTTGCAAACTTCCTCGTGGTGTTAAAGCCCATATTATAGATTTGCCTGGAACTTATAGTTTAAACGCCTCTTCACTGGATGAAAATGTGGTGATAGAATTGCTTTTAAATAAAAACGACAAAGACTTTCCAGATGTGGCAGTTGTGGTTAGTGATGTTGAAAACTTAAAACGCAACCTGCTTTTATTTACACAAATAAAAGATTTGGAAATACCTACCATTCTTGTCATTAATATGTCTGATAGAATGAAATACAAAGGCATTTCTTTAGACATTCCATATTTAGAGGAGCAACTTAAAACCAAAATCGCACTTGTAAGCACAAGAAAAAACCAAGGGATTGACAATTTAAAAGAACTTATCTTTAATTATAAGGACCTTTCAACAACACCTTGCTTAAATGCTTCGGAAATAGATAAGGACTATTTTGATAACCTTCAAAAAGCCTTTCCCAACCAATTACTCTACAAACTTTGGTTGGTTATTACACAAGATGTAAATTTTGGGAAAACAGATAGAAATGAAATTGATGCTGTTGCCGATTTTAAAACGAAAACCAAAGCCGATTTAAAACGTTTACAGCAAAAAGAAACCATAAAACGCTATCAGTTTATAAACAATACGCTTAAAAAAGGTCAAACCATAGACCTAAGCACTGCCAAGGATTTGCGCATTAGACTGGACAGGATTTTAACCCATAAAGTTTGGGGTTATGCCATTTTTCTGGTCATTCTTTTTACCATTTTTCAGGCCATTTACGATTGGTCTGCTGTGCCAATGGATTTTATAGATTCCACCTTTGCCTCTTTAAGCGAATGGACCAAAGACAGCTTACCGGCTGGTACCTTTACCAATTTGTTGTCTGAAGGAATTATTCCTGGTCTTGGTGGCATTGTTATTTTTATCCCACAAATTGCCTTTTTATTTTTGTTTATTTCCATACTGGAAGAAAGCGGCTACATGAGTCGAGTGGTCTTTTTAATGGATCGTGGCATGAGACGTTTTGGACTTAGTGGAAAAAGTGTAGTACCTTTAATTTCGGGAACAGCATGTGCCATTCCTGCCATTATGGCTACCAGAAACATTGAAAGCTGGAAAGAACGTTTAATTACTATTTTGGTAACACCATTTACCACCTGCTCGGCAAGGCTACCTGTATATTTGATTATTATTTCGCTGGTTATTCCTGAAGGAAGGTTTCTTGGTTTAGGCTATCAAGCTTTAACCCTAATGTTATTGTACCTAATTGGTTTTGGTGCTGCTTTGGTTTCTGCCATGATTTTAAATAAAATTTTAAAAATTAAAAGCAAATCGTTTTTTGTTGTTGAAATGCCAAATTACAAATTGCCTTTAATGAAAAATGTGGCATTGACAGTTGTAGAAAAAACCAAATCGTTTGTATTTGGAGCAGGAAAAATCATCTTGGCCATTTCCATTGTCTTATGGTTTTTAGCATCTTATGGGCCTGGCGAACAGTTTAACAATGCTGAAGAAATTGTAACCGAAAAATTTGCGTCCCAAAATTTAACCCAAGAAGAATTGGACAACGAAATTGCATCTCAAAAATTGGAATATTCGTTTATAGGCCTAACAGGAAGAGCCATAGAACCAGCTATAAGGCCTTTGGGTTACGACTGGAAAATTGGTATAGCCATTGTAAGCTCCTTTGCTGCCAGAGAAGTCTTTGTTGGAACCTTGGCAACTATTTATAGCGTTGGTAGCGACGAAGAAGAAACCATAAAAAACAGGATGGCTGGAGAAGTAAATCCTATTTTAGGAGGCCCTCTCTTTAATTTTGCTTCTGGGATATCTTTGTTGCTTTTTTATGCTTTTGCCATGCAGTGTATGAGTACACTTGCCATAGTAAAACGGGAAACCAACAGTTGGAAATGGCCCATTTTACAGTTGGTGCTAATGAGTGGTTTTGCTTATGTGGTAGCTTTAATTACCTACCAATTATTAATTTAAGGTTTCAACCCAAAAAGCGACAAACAGTATATGAATGACTTGTTTCAAAATATCTTGGCTTTTGCTGCGCTCTTTTTAGCCTTACTATTTTTGGTAAAGAAATTCTTTTGGAAAAAATCGAAATCGAAAAAAGACTTTGGGAATCACGACTGCGACAACTGTCACTAATAACTTATTTCCAGCTGCAAATAATAAGCCTCTTTTTTAATCTTTTCCTGTGATTGTTCTGGATAGGGCAACAAGTTATTGGCCAAAACCCTTAGATCTTTATAAGCACATAAGGTCTTAAGGTTTAAATTGGTGTTTTTTCCAGGTTCAAAAACAACTTCTTTTCTTTCAATCAAAACCTGGTCCTTGTATACTTCAACCAAAGCCACAGCTTGACCAGCCCAAACACAAGTCACATCTTTTGGGCAGCGCGAATCTGACAATACATCCACAAAAACAAGCTCAACTTGGTCTAAGGTATAGGTTTTTCCCAAAGGCAACTTTGCTACAATTTTTGGTACCTCAACAGTAGTTGAATCTTGTGCAACCAGGTGTCCTGATAAAAAAACAAATAAGGCTATTAAATAAAGTTTCATTTAAACTCGAAAATTTTACGTTGTGAATTTACAAATTCTTTTGCCAAAACCATTAATTTAGCTATCTTTGATTAATATTTAAGCTTACTTAAATTTAATTTAAAGCACAAATAAATGTCTGTAGCCATAGAAAATTTTGTAAAAGCCATTTACAAAAATGACAATAACGACTCGAACGATACCAAACCAGGAAACATTGCAAAAAAACTTGGCATTTCCAATGCTGCTGCAACTGATATGGCCAAAAAATTAGCTTCAAAAAACCTGTTACAATACGAAAAATACCAAGCGCTTCAATTAACAGATGAAGGTACAAAAATGGCTTTAAATGTAATTAGGAAACATCGTCTCTGGGAAGCCTTGTTATTTAAATTGTTCGACATGTCACTGCATGAAATACACAGGGAATCAGAACTCTTGGAGCATGCAACCTCCAACTTTTTGGCCGATAGGATCAGTGAGTATTTAGGCAATCCTAAATTCGATCCTCATGGCGACCCCATACCTAATGCCAATGGGGAGATTACAACTATAGACACATCCATGGCACTTTCAAATACTCAAGAAGGAAAAACATATGTTATTTCAAGACTTATGAGCGACGATAAGGAATTTTTTGATTTTTGTGCCTTAAATGGGTTAAAATATGGAAACCCCATTTTGGTAAGCAAACAATTCAGTAAAAATAAAATGACTCAAATCACCATTAACAATAACAACATTGTACTAAATGAAGATTTTACAAATATTATATATGTCAATGAAATTTCCAGCTAAAAACCTCACCTTAAGCATGGCATTTTTTGTAGTGAAATGGGTGGCTTTTTCACAAGAAAAGGAAGTTATGGAAGCACTTACTACAGATAGACCGGACCAAACGGAATCTGCTAATCTGGTTCCAAAAGGTTTTTTGCAACTTGAAACCGGTGCTGCCTATGAGAGTTTTAACAACTACAGCATTAAAACCGAATATGTTACTTACAACACCACCCTAGTTCGATATGGCCTACTTAATAATCTAGAACTGCGTTTGGGCTGGGATTTTGTTGAAACCAAAATGAATAGTCAAAACCCAAAAGACAAATTAAGCGGATTTAACCCTTTACTTTTAGGAATAAAAACAAGTATTGCCAAAGAGAAAGACTGGTTTCCTGAAATAGCCCTATTAGGTCATTTATATTTACCATTTATGGCCGGATCAGACTATAAACCCAACACCACCGGAATAGATTTCAGGTTTGCCTTTGCACATACCTTATCTGAAAAATCAAGCCTATCCTACAACCTTGGAGCCACTTGGGGAAACGACTCTCCTGAAGCCTCTTATGCTTATACAATAGCCTATGGGCACAGTTTAAATAAAAAAATAGGCGCCTACATAGAAATATATGGGGATTTTCCAGAAAACAGTAAAGCCAAACATCTGTGGGATGCCGGTTTTACCTATTTAATATCTAACAACTTTCAATTAGATGCTACTGTTGGAACAAGCATTACCAAAGGACCGGATTTATTGTTAAGTGCAGGAGAAAGCTTTAGAATACCAACTAAAAAGAAATAAAACCATGAATAAAAAACTCTTTATACTATTTGCTTTTATAGCTGTTTTGAGCTGCAAAAACAACCAACCAACCAACGGCAAGCCAAACATAGTAACTACCACAACCATGATAACCGATTTGGTGAAAAATATAGGTGGGAAAAAAATAAATGTTCAAGGTTTAATGGGTTCTGGTGTCGACCCTCATTTATTTAAGGCTAGCGAAGGTGATGTCTCAAAATTGGCCAATGCCGATATTATATTTTATGGAGGCCTTCATCTTGAAGGAAAATTAGTTGAAGTTTTCGAGAAAATGAGTCGTCAGAATATTAAAACCATAGCGGTTTCTGATGCTTTGGATAAAACAACCCTAATTGCATCAGAGTTATTTCCTGGCAATTACGATCCACACATTTGGTTCAATATAGATTATTGGATTCAAATCACGCAATATGTTGCAGACCAATTATCAAAAACAGACCCAGAAAACAAGTTGTTCTACGAAACAAATGCTAAAAATTACATTAAAAAATTAGAAGTTCTAAAAAAAGAGATAACAGCTACCATCCAAACACTTCCTAAAGAAAAACGTATCTTGGTAACTGCTCACGATGCTTTTAGCTACTTTGGAAAAGCATACGATTTTGAAGTTGTTGGATTGCAAGGTTTATCAACGGCAACGGAAGCTGGTGTTCAAGACGTTCAAAAATTAGCAGCTTTTATTATTGATAAAAAAGTAAAAGCCATATTTGTGGAAAGTTCTGTACCAAAAAGAACCATTGAGGCTTTACAAGCTGCTGTAACATCAAAAGGCCATGACGTAAGTATAGGAGGTACTCTCTATTCTGATGCTTTAGGAAATGCTGGAAGCATGGAAGGCACCTATATTGGGATGTTTCAATACAATGTGAATACAATTGTAAATGCTTTAAAATAAGTCAAAAAGCTTTCAGTTCTCACCAGAATATTGAGGCTTTTATTATAAGACCCATTTGAAAAATATATCATTTAGAGCTAAGCAAAGAATCTATAAAAAATGGATAAGTGGAAAATAAGATAGTAGAAAAAAGCAGTCCTCTTCCCTCAGGAAATATAGCAGTACAAGTAGACGATTTAACAGTTGCCTACAATTATAAGCCTGTGCTTTGGGATATAGACTTAGAAATTCCTGAAGGCGTCCTTATGGCTATAGTGGGTCCAAATGGCGCAGGAAAATCCACCTTAATCAAAGCCATATTGGGCATCTTAAAACCTATAGCTGGAAGTGTAAGCATTTATGGAAAACCATATGACGAACAACGCAAATTAGTTGCCTATGTGCCTCAAAAAGGAAGTGTGGATTGGGATTTTCCCACCACAGCCCTTGATGTTGTAATGATGGGAACCTATGGCAGTTTGAGATGGATTAAACGTCCAGGACAAAAAGAAAAAAAAGCAGCTCTGGAGGCTTTGGAAAAAGTGGGCATGTTACCCTTTAAAGGCAGACAGATCAGTCAGCTTTCCGGTGGCCAACAACAACGTATCTTTTTAGCTCGTGCCTTGGTACAAGACGCATCCATTTATTTTATGGACGAACCATTTCAAGGCGTCGATGCCACTACTGAGGTTGCCATTATTAACATTTTAAAGGAATTACGAAAAGCTGGAAAAACTGTGATTGTGGTCCATCACGATTTACAAACCGTTCCAGAATATTTTGATTGGGTGACTTTTTTAAATGTAAAAAAAATAGCAACTGGACCTGTTAAAGACATTTTCAATGATGATAATTTAACCAAAACTTACGGTATCAATTATAAAGTAAGTATTCAAGAGTGATTGGTTGTTGGTTTACAATCGTAGTTTACAAGCATGCTCAAATGAAAATGTCTTGATTGATATTATAATAAAAAACACAAACACATAAAAAATGTTTGCGAAGAAAGGGCAAGATTCTTGCATTCACAGAAACAATGGACTTGAAAGAATACATAGAACTGGTTTTTAATGATTACACTTTACGAACCATCACGTTGGGAACAGCTATTCTTGGTGCTGTTACTGGTATGCTTGGTAGTTTTGCCGTATTGAGAAAACAAAGTTTACTAGGAGATGCCATTTCTCACGCTGCACTTCCCGGAATAGCCATCGCGTTTTTAATTACTGGATCCAAGGATAGCAACACCTTGCTTGTTGGCGCATTGATAAGTGGTCTCATTGGAACTTTTTGGATACGTGGCATTATTGCCAAAACACATTTAAAATCTGATACAGCCTTAGGTTTAATCCTTTCCTTATTTTTTGGATTTGGAATGCTATTGCTAACATTCATCCAAAAACAACCAAACGCCAACCAAGCTGGACTGGATAAATATTTGTTTGGTCAAGCAGCAACTTTGGTTGAAAGCGATGTGTGGTTAATGGCAATTATTACAGGTCTTTGCCTCTTTGTTTTGTTGTTCTTTTGGAAAGAGTTCAAACTCTTTTTGTTTGATACAGATTATGCAAAAACCCTAGGCTTTAACACCAATTTCATTGATATCCTTATCACATCGTTTATTGTTTTGGCTATTGTTCTGGGATTGCAAACAGTAGGTGTTGTATTAATGAGTGCCATGTTGTTGGCTCCTGCTGCTGCTGCTAGGCAATGGACAAACAGTTTGTCTAAAATGGTGGTTTTGGCTGCCGTTTTTGGCGCTTTTTCTGGTGTTTTGGGAACTGCCATTAGTGCCAGTCAAAACAATTTGTCCACAGGACCTGTAATTGTTATAATTGCTTCTGTTTTTGTGATATTTTCCTTTATTTTTTCACCTAATCGAGGCTTGCTTTTCCGTCAAATTAGATTTATTGCAAACAGACGTGACCTAGAACTGCAAAAAACCCTGGCTTTCATGTACCACATTGCAGAGACCCACGAGGATATCTCGCATCCACATACCATAAAAATATTAAATAATTTTCAAGGCTATACACGCAAAACCCTTCAAAAATTAGTAGATAAAAATTATGTGACCTTAGATGGAACCATGTGGAGCTTAACAGAAAAAGGCTTTGAAACTGCTGCCAATTTATACAATCAACAAGCTATAAAAGATGAATAGTGCACAAATAGAAATACAATTAATTGCAAGCTTGGTAGCTATTGCTTGTGCTATTCCAGGTACTTTTTTAGTACTTAGAAAAATGGCCATGATTAGTGATGCCATAAGTCATTCCATTCTTCCAGGACTTGTTATTGGCTTTTTTATTACACAAGACCTCAATTCCCCTTTACTCATTTTATTGGCTGCCTTAACAGGAATTATAACAGTTGTTTTGGTGGAACGGATTCAAAAAACAGGATTGGTAAAAGAAGATACAGCTATAGGCTTGGTGTTTCCTGCACTGTTTAGCATAGGTGTGATTTTAATCGCTAAAAATGCCAACGACATTCATTTAGATGTGGATGCAGTATTATTGGGCGAATTAGCTTTTGCTCCTTTTGACAGGCTTATTATTGCAGGAACTGATATAGGCCCAAAATCTTTATGGGTTATTGGAACCATCTTGGCCATAACCATAGGCTTATTAACCGCTTTTTTTAAAGAACTTAAAATAAGCACGTTCGATGCTGGTCTGGCAGCTTCTTTAGGGTTTTCGCCTGCTTTAATACATTATGGATTAATGACGATGGCATCTATAACAACCGTTGGTGCTTTCGATGCAGTTGGAGCCATTCTGGTCGTGGCTTTAATGATTGCTCCTGCAGCAAGTGCCTATTTACTTACCACAGATTTAAAAAAAATGCTTGGACTTGCAATAGCTTTTGGTGTTTTTAGTGCTATTTCAGGTTATTGGTTAGCTCATTGGTTGGATGCTTCCATTGCTGGTTCCATCACAACCATGTTGGGCATATTGTTTTTAATTATCTATTTGTTTGCTCCAAGCAAAGGTTTAATTGCCGTCATGTATCGGGAAAAGCAACAACGTACCGAAGTTTCGTTGTTAACTTTTTTACTTCATTTAAAAAATCATTCTGAAGAACGTGAACGACATGTTAATCATCTTCAAGAACATATCAATTGGCAAAAAGTAAGGGCTAAAACCGTTCTGGATCTTGCGCTTAAAAACAACATGATTGTAATTAACAACAAGATTGTGTCTCTAACTCAAAAAGGAGATGAATTCACGTCTAAAGCTATCGATTACATCATTACAAATGAAGACGCTCAAATAGAAGACATGAAAGACGATTTCTTTTTGTTTAGGGGTTGATACAAATCAACTAATTTATATGTTAAAAAATAAGTATGTCATTTTGTTTATTTCGAATATAATAAACTATATTTGTAACCATGTATAAGGTTGTGTAATATGGTTATAAAAGATTATTATTCTATTTCTGAGGTTTCAGAAATTTTAGGTAAAAACACGGAAACATTAAGACGTTGGGATAAATCTGGAAAATTACCAGCATTGCGCGAACCCATCAGTGACTATAGAATCTATAAAAAAGAACAACTGGAACTGTTCCCGAAATTTAATCATTACATCAATGGCCACAAACATCAAACTAATTTTATTAAACCTGAAAAAAATTACTCTGTTTTAGAGTTATTCGCTGGAGCTGGTGGTTTAGCTTTAGGTCTTGAAAAAGCAGGATTAAAATGTGTAGCACTTAATGAAATAGACAAATGGGCTTGCGAAACCTTACGTCAAAACAGACCTAATTGGCAAGTTCTTGAAGGTGATATTAAAAATTTCGATTTCTCAAAATATGAAAATTCCATAGATATTGTTACTGGTGGTTTTCCATGTCAAGCATTTAGTTATGCGGGAAAAAAACTTGGTTTAAACGATACTCGTGGAACCCTATTTTATGAGTTTGCAAGAGTGGTAAACGAAATAAAACCCAAAATATGCTTAGGCGAAAATGTTAAAGGTTTATTGAGTCATGAGAAAGGAAAAACACTTGAAGGTATGATTTCTGTTTTAGATGAGATTGGTTATAACGTGGTAACTCCTGTTAAAGTTTTAAAGGCTATTAATTATAATGTACCCCAAAAAAGAGAGCGATTAATTTTAATTGGGATTAGAAAAGACATAGATTTAAAATATCAATACCCTTTACCTTACGATAAAATTTACAATTTAAGCGATGCTCTTAAAAAAGGAGAACTGTTTGATTGTGATGTTCCAAAATCTGAAGGCACAACATACCCAAAACATAAAAAAGAAATTCTTGATTTAGTACCACAGAAAGGCTATTGGAGAGATTTGCCAATTGATGTGCAAAAAGAATACATGCAAAAAAGTTTTTATTTAGGTGGAGGAAAAACTGGTATGGCAAGACGAATTGGTTGGGATGAGCCATGTTTAACCCTTACTTGCAGTCCAGCTCAAAAACAAACCGAACGTTGTCATCCAGATGAAACAAGACCATTCACTGTAAGGGAATATGCCAGAATTCAGACATTTCCTGATGAGTGGAAATTTAGTGGTTCCCTGTCGCAACAATATAAGCAGATTGGCAATGCAGTACCTGTCAATCTCGCTAAAGAAATCGGTTTTTCTTTAGTTAAATTTTTAAATGAATATTATGAAAAAAATCAAGAAAACTTGGCTTCTATTTCTTTAGAAAGCGCATCGATTGTTTGAGACAAAACCTTTGTTCCATCCATTTCTAGCGCAACTTCTCCAACAGCAGCAATTAAATCAAAATAAAAGTCTTCTTTTCCAGTAAGTCTATGCCAGAAATCCTTTCCTATAATTACAGGATATTTTTCGTTTATCTTTTTGTAATGAGAACTTAATTCTGAAGATTCTCCATAAATTACTCCAACAATCATATCGTTTATGCCAATATTCAAATTATTGGTTCTTGCCAAATTAATGGTTCCAGAAAAATGATTGAAAATTGTGTGTACATCATCTGCATTAATAGTGTTTGGTCCAGATTTTAACTGACAATATTTTTTTCTTCCATCAATGGCGTCAATAAATTCAATGTCAATTCCTGGAGTAGTAGAACCAAAGCTTTCAAAAAGTTCACTGATCAGCTTTTGAATTCTCATTCCAAAAGAAGTATTTATTGAAGATCCTAAAACCCTTGGCAAAACCAAAGCTTCAGCAATACTTCTTGCAGAATCATTTCCTTTTAAAAAATTGGCCAAATATTTAAATAGAAATGGATTCACATTATAATTTTTCAAATTACTGGCTTTAGTACAAGCGACTGTAATATGAGCCTGAACAATTTCGTCTCTAAAAAATGACTTTGCCTTTTTAAGAAGTAATAAGCGTTGTTTATCTTCCATAACATGAATATTTCATTTTAAATATAACACTTTTATCCTAAAACCCTCGCTCCTTCTGCAACTGTTCATAAGCGGCTTGGACCTGTCTGAATTTTTCCTCAGCTCCTTGTTGATGCTCTTTTCCCAAGTGGACCACTTTATCTGGATGGTATTTTTTGGCCATTTTTCTATAAGCTGCCTTAATTTCTGCAACCGTTGCCTCTTTTGTTATTTCAAGAATTTTATAGGCATTGTCGCTACTGTTATAAAACATGGCTTTGATACTTTCAAAATCTGCATGGCTTATCCCCAAATAATTGGCTATGGTTTGAATGGAGCTTACTTCACTTTCCAAAACAATGCCATCGGCTTTGGCAATTCCGAATAAAAAATGAAGCAACTGTAAACGTGATGGATGATCCATCATTTGCCGAATTTGCAAACAAACCTGTCTTGTTGGAATATCTTGTTTGTTTATTCCTTTAAACAATTTAAAAGCATGATTGGCTCGTTCCTTTCCATACATGCCAACAAATTGCTGACGCACAAAATCCAGTTCCCTTTGGTCCTGTTTGCCATCGGCTTTAATCACTATAGAGGAAAGAATAAGCAGGCTCACTTCAAAATCGCCAGACTTGGTTTGACTTCTTCTAGCATAGGGGTTTTGTGTGTCTACTTTTATGCTTCCGTTTGAAAAACCATCTACAACACTTCCTAAAGCCATGCCTAAAATAGCTCCTATAGGACCCCCTAAAGACCAGCCTATGGCAGCACCAATCCACTTTGAAAAACTCATTCTATCTTTAAACTTTTATGTATTGCACAAACCTGTATTGATTACCTGACGCCAAAAAAACGTTTAGGGTGTTTGCTTGGTTCGCAACATCCGAATTATTACAATATTAAATTTTGGGTAAATATACTATTTGTTAGTAGTTTGTTTATATACTTTGTTACACAATTGGTATCTTTGTATTTTAAAACAATAATCTAAAATTTATAAGATATGTATCCAGCAGAATTAGTAAAACCCATGCGCGAAGATTTAACCAAAGTTGGTTTTGAAGAATTACATACTGCAGAAGCTGTAGAATCTGCCTTGGCAAAAGAAGGAACTACTTTGGTTGTGGTAAACTCTGTTTGTGGTTGTGCTGCAGCAAATGCGCGTCCAGGAGCAAGAATGAGCATTCAAAACGCCAAACGCCCTACACATTTAGTAACCGTTTTTGCAGGTGTTGATAAAGAAGCTGTTGAAAAAGCTAGAGAACACATGATCCCATTCCCTCCAAGCTCGCCTTGCATGGCGCTTTTTAAAAATGGCGAATTGGTTCACATGTTAGAGCGTCATCATATTGAAGGTCGTCCAGCAGAAGTTATCGCTGAAAATTTAATTGATGCTTACAACGAATATTGCTAAAATAATATTCTGTATAAAAATATTAAACCACGATTTTTGTCGTGGTTTTTTTGTCTTTACTTTTCAAACATCTAATTTTGTAAGATGCAAAAATTTGTCGCCTATATCTTAACATCCATTTACGCAGTGTTTTTTTTACTGACATTGGTTGTGTTTCATCCCATACAGTGGTTTTGTTTTAATGTGTTAGGATATCAAGCACATAAAAAAAGTGTGGATTGGCTTCAGTTTTTTATTCTGCGCTGCACCAATATTTTAGGGACGCGCTACACTTTTACCAATCCTTATAAAATTGCAACGGACCAACCTCTAATTATAGTTTCCAACCATCAAAGCATGTACGACATATCGCCTATTATGTGGTATATGCGCAAACATCATCCCAAATTCATCAGCAAACAGGAATTGGGCAAAGGCATTCCAAGTGTGTCTTATAATTTGCGTCATGGAGGCTCTGTTTTAATCGATAGGAAAAACCCCAGACAATCCTTGCCTGCCATTATGAAATTTGGGGAATACATAGAAAAAACCAAGCGGGCAGCAGTTATTTTTCCAGAAGGCACACGCAGTAAAAATGGACAGCCCAAGCCTTTTCAAACCAAAGGACTTGAAATGCTATTTAAAAAAATCCCATCGGCAACCATTGTTCCCATTACCATTAACAATTCCTGGAAAATGTTAAGATATGGTAAATTTCCTATGGGAATTGGAAATCATATTCAATTAACGGTTCACGAACCTTTAAAATTGAGTAACTTTGAAGATAAGCAGGAGTTAATCAAGCAAATTGAAAAAGCAATTGGCTCCAGCATAAACCCTTAAAACCTAAAATTATGTCGTTGAAAAATGTGAGATTGGAAGTGATGAAGTATTTGGAAAAAGACGTCGATTCCTTAATAGAAAAATACCTGATACCCATAGATAATATCTGGCAACCAACCGATTTTTTGCCCAATTCTGAAGGTGAGAACTTTATGGAGGAAGTGAAAGAAATTAGAGAGCTTTCCAAAGAACTTCCTTACGATTTTTGGGTAGTTTTGGTTGGAGATATGATTACCGAAGAAGCTTTGCCAACTTACGAATCCTGGCTTATGGACGTGGAAGGTGTGGACCAAGTGGGAAGGAATTCTTGGGGAAAATGGGTTAGGCATTGGACAGCCGAAGAAAACAGACATGGAGACGTGTTAAACAAATACCTATACCTTTCTGGGAGAGTGAATATGAAAGAAATTGAAAAAACCACACAACATCTTATTGCTGATGGTTTTGATATAGGCACAGACCAAGATCCATATAAAAACTTTCTGTATACCAGTTTTCAAGAATTGGCCACATATATTTCACACAATCGCGTGGCTAAATTAGCTAAAGACAAAGGCAATAAGCAATTAAGCAAAATGTGTAAGATTATTTCTGGGGACGAAATGAGGCATCATCACGCCTATTGCGAATTTGTGGAACGTATTTTTAAAGTGGATCCCAATCAAATGATGATGGCTTTTCAGCATATGATGAAATTAAAAATTACCATGCCTGCACATTTTTTAAGAGAATCTGGAGGAAAAATAGGAACAGCTTTCGAAGAGTTTTCCAACACAGCTCAACGCATTGGTGTATATACCTCAACCGATTATGTGGAGATTTTGGAAAAACTTTTAAAACGTTGGGAAATAGATAAAATTACCAACCTTTCTGATGAAGCCGAAAAAGCACGCGATTATTTAATGAAACTACCATCGCGTTTAATAAGACTTTCTGAACGTATGAAAATCCCGGAAAATTCTTATCAATTTAAATGGGTGGAACCTGCTGTTTAACCAATCAATAATTGTCGGTTTAAGTCTAATTCAGCCATAAAGTGGTATTTAAACTGCGCTCAATCTGAAAGAAAGAATCTGTTTCGTGAATCAAAAAGAACAAATTGAAAAAACCATTGCGTTTGTAAAAGAGACCCTGAAACATGCCGAAGGTGGTCATGACTGGTTTCATACCCTTAGGGTATTTAATAATTGCTCACTTATTTCTAAAAATGAAGAGGTAGATGTTTTTGTGGTACAACTTGGCGCATTGTTGCATGATATTGCTGATAGCAAATTTCATGGTGGAGACGAAACGCTTGGTCCTAAATTAGCTCGAGATTTTTTAATCAGCATTCAAGTTGAAAAACAGGTTATAGATCATGTCATCAACATTATTGAAAACATATCCTATGGTTCTTCTTTAAATCCTTCAAAAACATTTAAATCCCCAGAACTGGATGTGGTTCAAGATGCCGATAGATTAGATGCCCTTGGAGCCATTGGCATTGCCAGAACTTTTAATTATGGAGGGTTTAAAAACAGAGCGCTTTACAATCCAGATATTTTACCAGACCTTAACATGAGCCAAGAAACCTATAAAAAATCCACGGCTCCAACCATCAATCATTTTTACGAAAAACTATTGTTGCTTAAAGACCTCATGAACACTAAAACAGGCAAACAAATAGCCCAAAAACGCCATGAATATATGGAAGGGTTTTTAGAGCAATTTTATGCCGAATGGGAAGGGGAAAAGTAATTATGTTTTTTACTTCCCAGGAAAATCAGCCTTACGTTTTTCCAGAAAGGCAGTGGTTCCTTCTTTAAAGTCTTCGGTTCCAAAACAGTTTCCAAACTCCTCAATCTCTATTTTAAATCCATTAACACCATCTTTATAGTTTGCGTTAACAGCTTTTATGGCACCTTTAATGGCTACTGAAGAGTTTCGCATAATTTTACCAGCAATTTTTTCAGTAAGTGGTAAAAGTTCTTCTTGGGTGGTTACATGGTTTACCAATCCAAAATCAAGTGCTGTATTGGCATCTATCATGCCAGCAGTCATAACCATTTCCATAGCACGACCTTTGCCAACTAGTTGTGGTAACCGTTGTGTGCCACCATAACCTGGAATAACGCCTAAAGAAGTTTCTGGTAATCCCATTTTGGCATTATCGCTAGCCACTCTAAAATGACAAGCCATAGCCAATTCCAAACCTCCACCAAGTGCAAAACCGTTCACTGCTGCAATTACAGGCGTGGATAGGTTTTCAACAAAATCGAATAATAACTCCTGACCTTTAGCAGCCAATTTACCTCCATTTTCCACATCAAAATGTGCAAACTCGCTAATATCTGCTCCAGCAACAAAAGCTTTGTCGCCACTTCCAGTAATAATTATTACTTTGGTGTTGGTATCTGTATTGGCAGCATCCAGAGCATCGTGCAATTCTTGAATGGTGTTTTTGTTTAAGGCATTCAATTTGTTGGGTCTGTTAATGGTAATGGTGGTCATTCCGTTTTGGAAGTTTGCTAAGATATTTTCGTAAGTCATTTTTTAAATTTTATAAAGACTCTTCGACAGGCTCAGAGTAACAATAATTTATATTTTATTATTTAGGGAAGGTTACTTTAAAGACAGTTCCTTCATTTTTTTGAGATGTAAAGGTAATACTTCCGTGATAAGTTTCCACAATGTTTTTTACCATTCCCAACCCAAGTCCCATGCCACTGGATTTGGTGGTGAATTTAGGCTCAAATATTTTTTGGCTATTTTCTTCGGAAATACCTATGCCATTATCTGAAACTTCAATAACAACATGATTGTTTTCCTCTGAAACACGAACAACAATACGTTTATCTTCCTGTTCGTCTGGAATGGCCTGAATACCATTTTTCACCAAATTGGTAATGACACGAATAAGCTGGGTTCTATCAAATTTTGCTTTAATGTCTTTTCTGTCAGATTTAAAGACAATGTAGTCTTCACTAAAAATATCTAGAGCCAGACGTGTAATCTCAACCACATTCAACATTTCGTTTTGCTGTGCAGGCATTTTTGCAAAGTTTGAAAATGCCGAAGCAATGGAGCTCATGGTATCTATTTGCTGAATAAGGGTTTTGGAATATTCTTCTACTTTTTGATGAATGTGCTCGTCGTTGGGATCAAATTTTCTTTGAAAACTCTGCACAGTCAAACGCATGGGAGTCAAGGGGTTTTTAATTTCATGTGCAACCTGTTTTGCCATCTCTCTCCAAGCTTGTTCACGTTCACTGGTTGCTAATTTTACAGCACTTTCCTCAAGTTGATCTATCATGCTGTTATAAGATTTTACAAGTGCTGCTATCTCTTCGCTGGATGACTCTATGTCTATTTTTTTGTTTTGTTTTTCCAGCCTGATTTCATTCATTTTATCACTTATGGTTTTAAGTGATTTGGTAATGTATTTAGACAGGAAATAAGCCAAACTAATGGCTATGATAAGCATCACCAAATAGGCATAAGCCAGCCTCTCTAAGAACTCGTCCAACTCTTTGTTTAAAAAATCATCGTTTTCCAGATAAGGCAAGTTTAAAATGGCTAAAGGTTTAAATTTTTTATCGGTTATATAGGTGTATGAAGACAGAAATACTTCGTCGTTTTCTACCGTTTTGCTAACAAACCTATGTTCTACAGTATTGGATAAAGCATTTAAAACTTCAGCACTTAAACATTTTGTTAAGGAATCGGTTTCAAAGGTGGCTCTGGAAGATTTAATAAGCCCACCATCCAAATCGTAAAGGTTTATTTGCAGTTTGTGAATGGCTGCAATTTCATAAATTTCTTCTTTAAAAATTAAAGGCATGGTTTCGGTAGTAACCGGATAGGTGGTTTTTTTTATGGCATAATTAATACTTTCCCTAATGTTTTCTTCTTTACGCTCCAACCTTTCGTTGTGGTAATCCCTAGCTTCTTCGTTGTATTGATAAATAGTTACTGCAGCAATTAGAATGGAAGCCAAGAGCACCAGCAAAATCATAGCCAAAAACAAGCGAAGTCGTAAAGAAAGTTTTCCTAAGTACATAGTAAGAATTGTGCTGCAATAAATATAACAATAATCAAACCAAATGCACTTTAGACTTTGTAAATTTTAATTTGAAGTCTTTAAGGTTTACCGATTAAACATCCGGGTTTTTTTCTCTCATGCGCTTGTATATTTTAAAGCCAAGCATCAACAAGATCCCTAACACAAAAATTCCAACCACACCAAAAACCCAATTTATGGCACTTTTTAGGATTACCAAAAATACGACTGCAAATAAAATAAACGTGGCTCCCTCGTTCCAAAGTCTCATAAAATTCGAGGATGTTTTAACCACATCCTGTTGCAGTTGTTTGTAGTACAAATGTGTTTTAAAATGGTACAGGTACAACAGCAAAACAAAAGCCAATTTAACGTGCATCCATGGTTGTTGTAGCCATAGTGGCTGTAAGACCAACAACCAAATAGCAAAAACAGTAGCTAAAATTGCCGATGGCCAAGTAATGATGGTCCACAAACGTTTAGACATTAGTTTTAACTGTTTACCAAGGATTTCTTTTTCTGGCGACGGTTTATGAAAAGCTTCAATTTGATAAACAAACAGTCTTGGAATGTAAAACAAACCTGCAAACCAAGTTATAACAAATATAAGATGAAGCGATTTTATGTAGTTGTAATATTCCACAGTTTAAATGTAATTATTCTTTTTCAACTGGTTTTATGGTTAAGGTGGATTTTATTTCCTTATTTAGGTAATAGGCAGTAACAATAGTAGCCAAAACATCTGAAATAGGAAAAGACATCCACACGCCTAGTTCGCCGTAAAATATAGGCAAAATAAGTATTAAGGGAATAAAAAAGAATCCTTGTCTTGTTAGGGTCAATAAAAGTGCTGGAATGGCTTTTCCTATAGCTTGAAAATAAGCTGCCCCAATAAGTTGAATGGCAATAATAGGTGTTGCTGCAAAAACCCAACGCATGGCACTGGGAGTTTCCTTTATAACTTCGGCATCATGTGTAAACAACCTGGTAATGGCTTCTGGAAACACCATAAGCAGCACAAATATCATGCTTGCCAAAATCACAGCGTATTTTATGGCTGTATTGATAACCAATCGTACTCTTAAAAATTTAGCAGCTCCATAATTAAACCCAGCTATAGGCAAAAACCCTTGTGTGATACCAAAAACAGGAAACAAAGCAAACATGAGCATCCTTCCCACAATGGCGTAAGAGGTTACCGAAGTTTCCCCTCCCAAATCGTAAAGAATGTTGTTCATAAAAAGATAGGTAATGCTTACAACAGCTTGTCTTGCAAGTGTTACAAAACCTAAAGACCCTATTTCTTTTACAATATTTTTTTGAAGTCCGAAATGCGAAAACTTAATTTTTAATTCTGAATTTTTAGAGGCAAAAAACCACAAAATAAAGACAAAACACAACAAGTAGGATGCTGTTGTGGCCCAAGCTGCACCTTCCATTCCATAGCCCATCAAATTGATAAATACGTAATCCAACACGAGATTTCCAACCGATGGAATCATCATGGCATACATAGCAAATTTGGGTTTCCCTTCAGCTCTTATAACAGTATTTCCCATCATGCACAAGGCTAGAAAAGGTACACCATAAAGCACGATTTTATAGTAAATTTTTGCTGGCTCAAAAATTGTTCCTTTCCCTCCAAATGCAGGAATAATGGCATCTACATAATATAAACCAAACACAACCAAAGTTACCGTAAACAATAGTGTTAAGGTAATTTGGTTCCCAAAAGTTTTTAATGCTTTTTCTGTTTTATCTCCTCCCAAAGCACGAGAGATTATGGAAGAACCTCCTATCCCAATGGACATTCCCAGGGCTGCAATAAAAAAGGAAACCGGTAAGACCACATTTATGGCTGCAATGGCTGTGGCGCCAATCCAATTTCCAACAAAAATGGTATCTACAAGAATGTTAAGCGACATCACCAAGATACCAATAGAGGCAGGAACTGCTTGTTTAATAAGAAGTTTTCCTATAGGTTGTGTGCCCAGATCCTGTGAAGATACTTTTGCCATTAAACGCGTTCTGCTATACTAGGTTCTGCCCAATTCATGATCCATTTTGAAAGCAATTCTACCCAAGGGTCGTCATCATTCAAGCAAGGAATGGTAGTAAATTCCTTCCCACCAATTTCATGGAAAATTTCTTGTCCTTCCATAGCTATTTCCTCTAAAGTTTCCAGACAATCGCTTACAAAAGCAGGAGTAACAATAGCCATGTTTTTAATGCCTTGTTTCCCCAAACGCTCTATGGTTCTATCTGTATAAGGTTGCAACCAAGGATCAAATCCTAATCTGGACTGAAAACTGGTGGAGTAGGTTCCTGTTTTTAATTGCAATTTTTTTGCAACCAATCTGGTAACCTCCAAGCATTGATGCCTGTAACAAAATTCATGCGCACTGGAAGGAGTGGCGCAGCAACTGCCATCTATTTTACAATGGGATTTTGTAACATCGCTTTTAAAAATATGCCTCTCTGGAACGCCATGATAAGAGAATAACAAATGTTCGTAAGTTTTACCTTCCAAATGTTTTGAGATACTGTTTGACAACACTTCTATATAATCTGGGTTATTATAAAAAGCTGGGAAATCTGTAATTTTAATGTTTGGAAAATGTGTCTTTCTAATTTGCTCGGCCAACACCAAAATGGTTTCGGTAGTTGCCATGGCAAATTGTGGATATAACGGAATTAGCAATACCTCATCCACACCTTTATCCACCAATTCCTGAAGCCCTTTTTTTATGGTCATGCTTCCATAGCGCATAGCCAAAGCTACAGGATAGTTTTCTACCTTATGCTGTATTTTTTTTTGCAATCTTTCTGAAATAACTATCAGTGGAGACCCTTCTTCCCACCAAATTTTTTGATAGGCAGCTGCAGATGCTTTGGGCCTGGTGTTTAAAATAATGCCTTTTACCAATAAGGTCCTTGCCCAAAGTGGTACATCTATAACACGTTCGTCCATTAAAAATTCCCCTAAATATTCTTTTACATCTTTAGGGTTTGGGCTATCTGGCGAGCCAAGATTGACTAATAATATGCCTTTCATATATTTTTGAAAAAGTAAAAATTGTTATCTAAAAATTTTACATATTTAAGACTGCGAAGATACCGACATTAAATATTTTTTTGGAGTTGTTCCGTATTTCTTTTTAAAAGCAGAAATAAAATGACTGGATGTGCTATAGCCAACTTTCAGCCCTACCTCGTTTACGTTGTGACTACCAGTTTCCAGTAATTTTCTGGCAAATTCCATTTTATAATCGAATAAAAAACTAAAAACCGAATCGCCATAAATCTCTTTAAAACCTTCTTTTAGTTTTTTTAAGCTCAGCTGTATTTCATCAGCCAATTCCTGTAATGTTGGAGGTTCAGCCATTCTGGAAATAATGATGTCTTTGGCTTTTCTAATTTTAATCACATTGGTTTCATCCACCAAAAAAGGGCATTGTTCTATATTGGCATCTTCACTTCTGTTAAAATACAGGCTCAACAATTCGTATGCTTTGCCTTTAAAGTATAGGTTCTTTATAGATGAATTTAAATTATAATTTATCAACTGATTTAAAACTATGGCCATGGATGGCGAGATGTTTCCGTCCTTATAATACTTCTTATCCTTATTGTCGTCGCTTAAAAAGGTTATGTAATCAGCTTCCTGTGAAAACAAACCGTGAAATTTTTTAATAGAAATTAATACCGAAACCAACCAGGAATGTGGGTTTACAATTAAATGTATGGGTAAATCACGTTGTGGATTGTATAGTAAAAGTGAGTTTTCGTCTTGTATATCCAAAGCATAACGTCCTTCGTTAAAAATAAATTTACTGGAACCCTTTACACAATAGTGAAACTGAATAAAACTACTATCTATCTCACGTTCAAGTGTTTCAAAAACACCACTTTCATTTTGATAGGTTAAAACAAAAAAATCTTTATCAATTTCAACTTCTTCAAAAGCACCTTTAGCGATATTTTTTTCTACAATAAAACTCGAATTCATGATTGTTTATTTAGATTGATTCTAAACTAAATCGTTTAAAAGTATTGATATGAGTGCAAAAATATGACATTTATCATATTATATTAAAAAATAAAGTTAAAAAACGACTAGCGACATTTAAAGTTCTTTGAGCGTTACTTTTTATCTAAACATAAATATACATTTGTTCAAGAATTCCCAAGTCAGGTATGGAATATATGAATACATCAAAAACAACATACTTCTACGCCATTGGTTTAAGTTATAAAAAAGCCGATGCTGAAATTAGAGGACATTTTAGTTTGGACGATCAAGCCAAATCCAACTTGCTACAACAGGCAAAAGAAGTTGGCATAGAAAGTTTGATTGTAACATCTACTTGCAACAGAACCGAGATTTATGGTTTTGCAGAGCATCCTTATCAGTTAATAAAACTCCTGTGTGAAAACACTAAAGGAACTGTTGAAGAGTTTCAAAACGTAGCATACATTTACAAAGGTAAAGAGGCTGTGTCGCACATGTTTAAAGTGGGCTCAGGATTGGACAGTCAAATTCTTGGCGATTTTGAGATTATAAGCCAGCTAAAAAACAGTGCGAGAAACTCCAAAAAAGAAGGCTTATTGAATGCCTTTGTGGAACGCTTGATCAATGCCGTAATCCAAGCCAGTAAACGCATCAAGACAGAAACCAACATTTCTTCTGGGGCTACCTCTGTTTCTTTTGCTTCGGTTCAATACATCATGAGCAACGTTCCCGATGTAACCAATAAAAACATTTTGCTTTTTGGTACCGGAAAAATTGGTAGAAACACGTGCGAAAACCTGGTAAAACATACCAAAAACAAACATATTACCTTAATTAACAGAACTAAGAACAAAGCCGAAGAAGTCGCTGGAAAATTCAATTTATTGGTTAAGGATTACGCCAATTTGCAAGAAGAAATCAATCAAACAGATGTATTGATAGTTGCAACAGGAGCTCAAAATCCAACAGTTGACAAGCACTTGATTCAATCTAAAAAACCATTATTGATTTTAGATCTATCCATTCCTAGAAACGTACATTTAAATGTTTTAGAACTAGAGCATGTAAGTTTAATTCATCTGGACGATTTATCTCAAATCACAGACGAAACGTTAGAGAAACGCAAGGCTCAAATCCCAATTGCCAAACAAATCCTCAATGAAGTTGAAGCCGAGTTCAATTCATGGTTGGAAACCAGAAAGTTTGCCCCAACCATTAAAGCCTTAAAATTAAAGTTAAACGATTTTAAAATTGCTGAATTAGATACCCAACGCAAAAAATTGGTTGGTTTTAATGAAGAACAAGCCGAAATTATCAGCAATAACATCATTCAAAAAATAACCAATCATTTTGCCCATCATTTAAAAGATGATGCCATTCCTACAGATGAAAGCCTGGAACTTATAAAAAAGGTATTTCAATTAGAAGCCACTACAAACCATGTCTAAAACAATTAGAATTGGTACTCGCGATAGTGATTTAGCACTATGGCAAGCCAGAACAGTACAAAAACTATTAGAAAACTTAGGGCATAAAACAGAACTTGTTCCAGTTAAATCCACTGGCGATTTGGTTCTGGACAAACCCTTATATGAACTTGGGATAACAGGTGTTTTTACCAAAACATTGGATATTGCCATGTTAAATAACGACATAGACATTGCTGTACATTCCTCAAAAGATGTACCAACAGTTCTACCTACTGGCATTGTGCAAGCTGCAGTAATAAAACGAGGCAATATTAAAGACAGCTTGGTATTTAAAAACAACGAAGAGTTTTTATCGCACAAAGATGCCATTATTGCTACTGGAAGTCTGCGCAGAAAAGCACAATGGCTAAACAGATATCCAACCCATACCGTAGTAGGATTACGAGGGAACGTTAATTTAAGGTTGCAAAAACTTCAGGAAAATAGCGATTGGAATGGAGCTATTTTTGCAGCAGCTGGTTTGGGAAGACTGAACATAAAACCAGAAAACATTATCAATCTGGATTGGATGGTTCCTGCGCCTGCACAAGGTGCCATCATGATTACAGCTTTAGACGAAGATGAAGACATTAAAGCCATTTGTGCCCAAATCAACCATGAAGAAACCGAAATTTGCACAACCATAGAACGTAAGTTTTTAAACCTTTTGGAAGGTGGCTGTACTGCCCCAATAGGTGCTTTGGCCTACATTAAAAACGAAGAAGTGATTTTTAAAGGGGTTTTACTAAGTCCAGATGGCTCTAAAAAAATTGAGGTTTCCAGAATCGAAAAATTAGGGGAACATCACAACATAGCTGCTTACTGCTCCAACTACATTATTGAACGTGGTGGTAAAATCTTGATGGATGGCATAAAAAACCAAAACAAGAAAACCAATGTTTACTCCACAAAAACATTAACCGAAGGACAAATACAATTGCTTAGCAACGATATTTTTGTTAAAAGTAACGATGCCATTAAAATTAGCTTGAACAGAATTCCACTTGCTGTTTTAAAAGCTCCTATAAAAAATGTTGTGATAACCAGTAAAAATGCCGTAGAAGCTATTTTAACCAATTGTCCGGCAGAAGACTTACAGTTTGAAAATATTTATTGTGTTGGCCGAAGAACCAAGCGCATGGTTGAAAAACGAATTGGGAAAGTAACCCATTCCGAAAACAACGCTAAAGACCTGGCAAACCATCTGGTGGAATTTCTTGAAGGTACAGAAGTCACTTACTTTTGTAGCGATTTAAGATTGGATTATTTACCAATGATCCTAAGTGAAAACAAAATAAAAGTCAACGAAATTGAAGCTTATCAAACCAAATACGATGCTATTGAAGTAGACAAAAACATTGAAGGTGTTATGTTTTATAGCCCTTCCACAGTACAGAGCTACATAAAGAAAAACCACGCAAATGGTATTGCTTTTTGTATTGGTGAATCTACGGCCTTAGAAGCAAAAAAACACTTTAAGGATGTTAGGGTTGCAAAAGTGCCAACAGTGGAAAGCGTTATTGAATTGGTAAACGAACATTATATATAAACCTTTGTCGTGCTGAATTTTTTTAAGCATGTCAATTTTTAAAAAAAGTTAGATTAATAATATCCCATCTCTGTAACATAGAGAATTGAAGTATATCAGAAAAGATGATTAAAAACGATTTATTTTTAAGAGCATTAAAAGGTGAAACTGTAAACAGGCCACCTGTTTGGATGATGCGCCAAGCAGGACGCTATTTACCGGAATTTATGGCCATAAAGGAAAAATACGATTTCTTTACACGTTGCCAGACACCAGAATTGGCAAGCGAAATTACTGTTCAGCCCATAAGACGATATGGCATGGATGCTGCTATTTTGTTTAGTGATATTTTGGTAATCCCTCAGGCCATGAATATTGAGGTGCAAATGAAACCCAATTTTGGACCATATTTACCAAATCCAATCCGTTCTCAAAAAGACGTGGACAATGTGGTTGTTCCTGATGTAACAGTAGAATTGGATTATGTCTACCAAGCCATTAAAGCCACAAAAGAAAAACTTAATAACGAAATCCCGTTAATAGGTTTTGCTGGATCACCATGGACCATTCTCTGTTATTGTGTTCAAGGTCAAGGCTCCAAGAATTTTGATAAAGCCAAGGAATTTTGTTTTACAAACCCAGTTGCTGCACATAACTTGCTTCAAAAAATCACAGATACTACCATTGCTTATTTAAAAGAAAAAGTAAAAGCTGGTTGTAATGCAGTTCAAGTATTCGATTCTTGGGGAGGCATGCTGTCTCCAGTGGATTACCAAGAGTTTTCTTGGCAATATATCCAACAAATTATCGATGCCTTAAAAGACGATGCTCCTGTAATTGCTTTTGGCAAAGGTTGCTGGTTTGCGCTTGGAGACATGGCAAAATCCGGAGCGTCTGCCTTAGGGGTTGATTGGACCTGCTCTGCACAAAATGCACGTTATTTAACTGGTGGCAACATCACATTACAAGGAAATTTTGATCCTACCAGATTGTTTTCACCACCTGCTGAGATTAAAAAAATGGTGCATCAAATGATTACAGATTTCGGAAAAGATAAATATATCGTAAATTTAGGTCATGGCATTTTACCTAACATTCCTTTAGATCATGCCAAAGCATTTATAGATGCTGTAAAAGAATACAACCCTTAAAAACAATGACTTTTTCAACAGAAACATTTAAACTTGAAGCCCTGAAACCTGAAGATGCTTCAAGTTTAAGTGCTTTAATGATTACCAATGGCAAGAGTTTCCAACAATATTTACCTAAAATTTTAGCGCAAAATCTGTCGGAAGCAGATTCCAAGATTTATATCCTAAATCAAAACAAAGCTTTAAAAAAGCAAACAGAATTCACCTTTGCCATTAAAGATATTGAAACTCACGAAGTGGCTGGAATACTGGTTTTAAAAAATTTGGATTATACGTTAAAACAAGGTGAATTTGCCTATTGCATTGGTAAAAAGTTTTCTGGAAAAGGCTGGATTTCACAAAGTTTAAAAGCATTTTCAGAATTTGCTATTAATAACTTGGGTTTAAAAAGATTACAAATAATCATACATAAAACAAATACAAACAGTATCAATGTTGCAGAGCGTTGTGGTTTTAAGTGGCAAAAAACATTAAAAAATGAATTTTCCACATCTGGTAAAACCCCTTTAGACATGGAACTTTATGAATTGCATTATGAAGGATAAATTCTATCAATACATTCAAGCCTTACAAAACACCATCACTTACAAATTGGAAGAAATTGATGGCAAAGCCAAATTTCAAGAAGATCTTTGGGAACGTCCGGAAGGAGGTGGAGGCCGAACAAGGGTTATTGAAAACGGACAAGTATTTGAAAAAGGTGGCGTTAATATTTCTGCTGTACATGGGGAACTTCCAGAAACCATGCGCAATCATTTTGGCGTTAAGGATGCCAACTTTTTTGCTTGTGGCTTGAGTTTGGTTCTACACCCTAAAAACCCTATGGTTCCTACAGTTCATGCCAATTGGCGTTATTTTGAAATGTACAATCAAGAAGGAGAAATAGTGGACCAATGGTTTGGTGGTGGTCAAGATTTAACACCTTATTATTTGTTTGAAGCAGATGCCGTCCATTTTCATAGAACCTGCAAAACGGCTTGCGACAAGTACAATCCTAATTTCTATCCTACTTATAAAAAACGCTGCGACGAATATTTCTTTAATTCTCACAGACATGAAGCGCGTGGGATAGGTGGTTTGTTTTTCGATTATTGCAAAGCTTCAAAAGATATGTCTATGGAAAATTGGTATGATTTTGTAACAGAAGTAGGCAACAGTTTCTTGGACGCTTATGTTCCCATTGTAGAAAAACGTAAAGAGTTACCATACACTAAAGCCCAACGCAGTTGGCAGGAAATACGTCGTGGACGCTATGTGGAGTTCAATTTGGTTCATGATAAAGGAACACTTTTTGGATTAAAAACCAACGGAAGAATAGAAAGTATCTTAATGAGTTTACCTCCACATGTGCAATGGGTTTATAATCACCAACCGGAGAAAGGAAGTGAAGAAGATAAATTAATGCAGGTTTTAAAAAAACCAATAGAGTGGATTTAATATAACTTAATAACCTGCAAATTATCAATACAAAAACGTCGGGACTTGTAGGCATTTAAACTAAAAAGAAATATGTACCCAATAAGAAGAAATAGAAGATTGAGAACCAACGAAGCCATACGTTCTCTAGTGAGAGAAACCATTATCTCTCCCAACGATTTTTTAGTACCACTTTTTGTGGTGGAAGGAAAAGGCGTTAAAGAAGAAATTGCTTCCATGCCTAATTACTATAGATATAGCTTGGATCTACTTGAAAAAGAAATAAAATTACTTTGGGGTTTGGGATTAAAATCGGTATTGCTTTTTGTAAAAGTGCCAGATAACCTAAAGGACAATACAGGAAAAGAGGCCTTAAATAAAAAAGGTCTTATGCAACGTGCTATTAAAACCGTAAAAAATGCCTGTCCAGACATGTTGGTCATGACAGATGTGGCTTTGGATCCATATTCTATTTATGGACACGATGGCATTATAGAAAACGGCATGATATTAAACGATGAAACAGCAGATGTTTTAGCCGAAATGAGCATCTCCCACGCCAAGGCTGGGGCCGATTTTGTTGCACCAAGCGATATGATGGATGGCAGAATTTTAACCATTCGTGAAGCTTTGGAAGACGAAGGGTTTTTAAATACAGGAATAATGAGTTACTCTGCTAAATATGCTTCGGCATTCTATGGACCATTTCGCGATGCACTAGATTCAGCTCCTGTGGATTTGAAGAACATCCCTAAAGACAAAAAAACCTATCAAATGGATTATGCTAACCGTTTTGAAGCCATTCGTGAAACCGAAATGGATATTGACGAAGGAGCTGATATTGTGATGGTAAAACCTGGTTTATGCTATTTGGATATTGTTCGCGACATTAAAAATGAAGTCGATGTTCCTGTTGCTGTGTATCAGGTTTCTGGAGAGTATGCCATGTTGAAAGCTGCTGCCGAAAAAGGATGGCTGGATCATGATGCTGTCATGATGGAGCAAATTACTGCCATAAAGCGTGCTGGAGCAGATATTATAGCAAGCTATTTTGCAAAGGATGTTGTGAGATTATTAAACTCTTAAAACAAAAACGGAAGACCTTAAAGCTTTTAAAAATTTCAACCCTTTTTGTTTATTTGGTTGTGAAATGGATTTCGTAAATTAGCATAAAACTAAAAACACCTTAATGAGCACACTTCTTTTTTGGGCAACCATTTCTATTTTCTTTTCATTTTTATGTTCTGTTCTAGAAGCTGTCCTGCTTAGCGTGACACCTACGTTTATTAATGTAAAGAAACAAGATGGCAAAGACTACGCTTTTAAATTGGAAGCACTTAAAAACGATGTCGACCAACCTTTAATTGCCATTCTTACATTAAATACCATAGCACACACCTTAGGAGCCATGATGGTTGGTATTGAAGCTGAAAAACTACCTTACAAAGTAGAAGTATTTGGTATCAATACCGTTGGAATAGTTTCTGCTATCATGACTTTATTGATATTGATTGTTTCTGAAATTATACCAAAAACCATTGGTGCTTCCTACTGGAAATCCCTAGCCGGTTTTACAGCAACAGCTCTTAATATCCTGATTTTTCCTTTAAAATATACTGGTATTTTATGGCTTTTAAGACTTACAACCAAACTTATTGGTGGCAGTGCACATGGTAGCGTTTTAAGTCGAGAAGATTTTCACGCCATGACAGACCTGGCCGAAGAAGAAGGTGTTTTTCATGAGTCTGAAAGCAAGGTGATAAAAAACATGCTGACCTTTAAAGAAGTTTTGGCCAAGGACGTCATGACACCCCGAACAATTATGACCATTGAAGATGAAAACCAAACCATTGAATCCTTCTTTAAAAACAATGCCAATGTAAAATTTTCAAGAATACCCGTATTTACAGATAATCCAGACAACATAACTGGTTTGGTTTTAAAAGACGAAGTGTTTAAGGAAATGGCCTTTGGCAATGGTAAAAAAATGCTTTCAGAAATAAAAAGAAACATCATTATCATAAATCGAAGTATGCCAATTCCACGATTATTCGAACAATTGGTTGAAAGTAAAAACCATATGGCCTTAGTGGTGGATGAATATGGTTCTGTTGGTGGTCTGGTTACCATGGAAGACGTTATTGAAACACTTTTGGGACTAGAGATTATGGATGAGAGCGACGATGTACCAGATTTGCAGCTTTTGGCTAGACGAAGTTGGGAAGCCAGAGCCAAACGACTTGGCTTAATTGATGACGAAGATCCTGATAGCTAATGGATAGTTGTACCATTCAAACCCCTTTAGGGCTCACTAAAATAACTGGTGATGATAATGGCTTAGCTTCCATAATTGTTTTAAATGCAAACCTGTCCGAAAAAGAAACAGAGGAACAAGTTACAGATATCATTCCTGAAACGCTGCAAGAGGCTGTTTATCAAATCAACGAGTATTTTGAAGGAACTAGAACCCAGTTCGACCTTTTATTGAATCCTGAAGGAACCTCTTTTCAAAAGCAAGTATGGAATGAATTAAAAACCATTCCTTACGGAAAAACCATTTCTTATTTGGAGCTGTCCAAACAACTAGGCGATGTTAAAGCCATTCGAGCTGTTGCCAATGCCAATGGCAAAAATCCCTTATGGATTGTAATCCCTTGTCATCGGGTTATTGGTAGTGATGGTAGTTTAACAGGTTATGCAGGAGGATTACATAGAAAAAAATGGTTGTTGGAGCACGAAAGTCCTTATAAACAACAATCCTTGTTTTAATTTAAAGTTCTAAACTTCTTTAAAAGTTAAAATTCAAAAAAAAATCTATCTTTAGTCTATAAATTTTAATAAATGAAATATCTCAAATTTATTGTTTCACTAGTGCTTCTTATTGGCATCTTTTTTATTTTAAACACCAAGTTTGGCTCTGTTCCTGCCATTGGCGAATTTTTAAATCCAGCCCAAGGGATTTGGCAGAACGAGCAAGACGAATCCATAACTGGAACCATTAAAATTGAAGGGCTAAAAGACAAAGTCACTGTTCATTACGACGAACATTTGGTACCTCATCTTTTCGCACAAAACAATACGGATCTGTACAAGGCACAAGGCTATATTACTGCCAAACACAGGTTATGGCAAATGGAATTTCAAACACATGCTTCGGCTGGTAGGTTGTCTGAAATTTTAGGTGAAAAAGCCTTGGACTATGATAGGATGCAACGAAGAAAAGGTATGGGTTTTGGTGCTGAAAATGCCCTAAAAAAAATGCAAAAGGAAGATCCTGAAATCATTGATTTTATTGAAGCTTACAGTGAAGGGGTTAATAGTTACATAGCTTCTTTAAACCCTAAGGATTATCCTGTGGAATACAAATTATTGGGCTACAAACCAGAACCTTGGTCTATAGATAAAACTTCTTATTTATTAATGTATATGATAGATATGCTTTGTGGAAGGGAATCTGATTTAGAATATACCAATGCCTTAAGATTGTTAGGAAAAGACCGATTTGATTTATTATATCCAGATTTTTTTGATGTTAACGATCCCATTATCCCTAAAGAAACCGATTGGAGTTATATTGATACAGCCATCACAGAGATACCGCTAAGCGAATTGCCACAGGACTCCATTGCAGAAACCATGGATAAACCACATCCAAACAATGGGAGTAACAATTGGGCTGTTTCTGGCAACAAATCGTATTCTGGCAACCCAATTCTTGCAAACGATCCTCATTTAGGCCTCAACCTGCCATCCATTTGGTTTGTTATGCAATTGGCAACTCCAGAACACAATGCTTATGGAGCAACACTTCCAGGAGCTTTAGGTGTCGTTTCTGGTTTTAACACAGATATTGCTTGGGGAGAGACCAATGCCACAAGAGATGTTAGGGATTGGTACAAAATTGAATTTAAAGACAATAGTAGGACACAATACAAATATGATAATACTTGGAAAAACACAACCATAAGAGTTGAAGAGATTAAAATAAAAGGAAAAGAAACCTATTTGGATTCGGTTATTTACACACATCATGGCCCTGTAAGTTACGACCATACCTTTAAAGGAAATGGCCAAAAAGAAGGCTATGCCATGAAATGGATTGGGCATATTGGTGGTAATAATCAGCGTACTTTAATAGGTTTAAATGCCGCTAAAAATTATGACGATTATTTAAAAGCCTTACAACATTGGGTGGCTCCAGCACAAAACTTTGTGTTTGCTTCAACAAGTGGAGACATCGCTCTTTGGATTCAAGGTGCCTTTGCAAACAAATGGAAAGGACAAGGAAAGTTCTTAATGGATGGAAGCAATCCGGATCACGACTGGCAAAGTTTTATTCCTAGCAATAACAATGCCTTTACCAAAAACCCGGAACGTGGGTTTGTGAGTTCCGCCAATCAGCATCCTGTTGATGCTTCGTATCCTTTTTATGTATTTAACGATGGTTATGAAACTTATAGAAATAGAGTGATTAATGATTTTTTCAATTCCAAGGAAACATTCACCATTCAAGATTTTAAAGACCTTCAAAATAACAACTACAATCTAAAAGCTTCGGAATTGTTGCCTTATATGTTCAAAACCATGGATACATCCAGCTTAACACAAGAAGAACTGGAAATTTTAAATACTATTAAGGCTTGGGATTTTAATAGTGATATAGATAAAACAGGTCCTAGTATTTGGGATTTATGGTGGAAAAAACTCTATCCATTAACATGGGATGAATTTGATTTGGATAACACGGCATTCATTGATCCTTATACATACCAAACCATTTATATGTTAAAAAATCATCCTGAAGATGACTTTATGGATATTGTTGAAACACCTGAAAAAGAAACTGCCAAAGATTTGTTTTTAATAACATTTAAAGAAACAGCTAAAGAACTTACCGAATGGAAAAAAGAACATGGCGATTACAACTGGCAAGCTTACAAAGCTACTTTTGTTGGACATTTGTTACAAGGCTTGCCTGCATTTTCAAGATTTAATCTGCCTATTGGTGGAGACCGAAATACCGTAAATGCAGCCGATAAAAACCATGGTCCTTCCTGGCGAATGATTGTGGAAATGACATCTCCTCCAACAGCTTTGGGTATTTATCCTGGTGGGCAATCGGGAAATCCAGGAAGTAAATATTATGACAATTTTATAGACCGTTGGGCAATTGGCGAATATTTTCAAGCACTTTTCATACAGGATCAAAATAACTCCGAAGACATTATTGCTACCCAAACTTTAACTCCGTAATCATGACTAAAAACATCTTTAACTTTATAGCAACAATCATCATAGCTGGTATACTTTCTCAATTTTTACCTTGGTGGTCCATTATGGTAGCTGCCTTTGCTAGCAGTTTATTTATTAGCTTAAAAAAAACTTCCGTATTTGTTGTACCTTTTTTGGCCATCATGGTTTTTTGGATGGGTTATGCCTTTTGGTTAAGTAATGCCAACGATTTTATACTTGCTAAAAAAATTGCTGTTTTATTGCCTTTAAATGGCAATGCCTTTCTTTTAATTTTAGTCACAGGAATCATTGGAGGACTTGCAGCAGGAATTTCTGGAATTTTTGGAAAACAATGCGTAACTTTATTATCTAAACGTTAAGCAATTAACAAAATGATTGATAAAATAAATCTCGAAAACATTCTTTTCCTGGATATAGAAACCGTTCCGGAAACACAGTACTTTTCAGATTTGGACGAAACCAAACAAACACTATGGGAACTTAAAACCCAATACCAACGAAAAGACGAATTTACTGCCGAAGCTTTTTATGACAGAGCAGGAATTTGGGCGGAATTTGGAAAAATAGTCTGTATTTCTGTTGGGTATTTTAAACTTCAAGGAGACATAAGAACCTTTAGGGTTACCTCCTTTCATGGTGAAGAAATTAAAATTTTAAAGGATTTTAAAAACCTGTTGATTTCACATTTTAGTCAGAATAAACATTTGTTGTGCGCTCATAATGGCAAGGAATTCGATTTTCCCTATATAGCGAGACGTATGATTATTCACAACATAGAGTTGCCTTACAAACTTAACCTTTTTGGAAAAAAACCATGGGAAGTGCCACATTTGGATACCTTGGAACTCTGGAAATTTGGGGATTATAAACATTATACCTCTTTAAAATTACTGACAAACATTTTAGGCATTCCCTCGCCAAAAGATGATATAGATGGCAGTGAAGTGTATCGTGTGTATTACGAAGAAAAGCAAATTGACAGAATTATTTCCTATTGTGAAAAAGACACCATAGCAGTGGCTCAAATTTTTCTAAGACTTCGTGGTGACGAACTGCTTCATGACAATGAAATTGTTCATATTTAAACAGTCATAACCACCAAACTTTATAAAACATTGAAAAAAAAGTCCAGAGTTTTCACTCTGGACTTTTGTTTTATAGGATGAGTTTACACTATTGTTTGATAAACTTTTTGGTCATTATCTCATCTCCATCATTTACTTCAATAAAATACATGCCAGATTTTAAGTTTCCAACTTGTATTTCTTTAATGGAATCTCCTTTTAGGACTTCTTGACCCATCATATTGATAATTCTAAACGTTCCTGAAATATTTCCAGGTAATCTCACATGAAGTACAGATCCTTTCACTGGATTTGGAAATAAAATAAAATCCTCTTCAGAAGCAAAAGCATCATTGGTGTCTAAAGTTCTAATGGCATTTAAAGTGTTTCCTGCTCCTCTAGAACCAGAACCGATTCCTCTAATGGTAACTTGATCTATATAAACATAATCACTATTGGAACTAGCATCACACTGGAACCTAAATTGTGCATTACTTGCAAAGTTGTATTGTGAAGCATCTAGAGTAACCGTTGCTGTATAGAACGTATTGTTGTTAAAATTGGTTCCACTCGCATAACTTGCTACTGTGGTCCAACTGGAACCGTTATAATAACGCAACCAGAAATCTTCGTTATTCTCCATACTATAAGCATAGAAATAAAACTCAACTTCAACTTGTCCATAAGGGGTTAAATTGAATGAAGGTGAAGTCATAGCAGAAGCCGTTCCAGAATTATCCCTTAATCGAATGGAATAATTTCCTTCGTAAGAACGAGATCCAGAGTAACGAGCACAATCGCTTCCTCCATCAGACCATCCATCCCATCCAGACTCAAAGAACCCTTCATGTAAAATAACCGTACCTCCTGTAGAACAAGGTGCGCAAGAAGAACCACCACAATCTACACCTGTTTCATCTCCATTTTGTATACCATCTGTACATGTTGGAGGTGTTACACAAGGAGCACAAGAAGAGCCTCCACAATCTATACCAGTTTCATCTCCATTTTGAATACCATCTGTACATGTTGGTGCTGGACCACTTCCTAAACAGAAATTAGTGGCTTCTGAGCTACCAAAGGATCCTCCTGAAGCCAACACACCTGTAGGTCCAGAAACAGAATAGTTTCCACTGCCATAAGAACAGCAAATACCATCTCCATAGGCATCTGTAATTGTAAAAGTATAACATCCATCTGGTAAACATAAAGTTTCCGTTAAGGTAGAACCATCTGGTTGGGAACCATAAGTTCCTCCAGAAGCTACTGTGGTTCCACTATCGTTTTTAAGGGTCCATGCTGTTTCTTCTGGGTAATTGTCAAATTTAATGGATACAATTACTTCATTATCTGTACAAGCTGTTTGGCAAGGTGCACAATCTGGTCCACCACAATCTACACCTGTTTCATTTCCATTTTGAACACCATCTGAACAGGTAGGCGTATTTCCTCCGCCATCACATTTTGTTGATGCTCCCAAACTAGCTCTGGCTCCTCCTGGAAGCAAAATAGCACGCATTCTATTTTTTTGACCTTGAGTGTATAAATTCATACATGCATCATCGCTATAATCCATGTAGTTTTGAACCATATCTGTGGTACCACAGGACACATGTCCAGTTGCGCAACCATAATTGGCTGCATCTGATGTTGGCGTGTCACTAACAAAATCGTCCACAGAACAACCACCATCTCCCCAAATATGACGCAAGTTTAAAAAGTGACCTACTTCGTGAGTTGTGGTTCTTCCCAAATCGAATGGAGCTGATAAATAAAAACCAGAACCTCCATTTTTACTTCCAAAATAATTAGGCCCAATCACAACTCCATCTGTAGAAGCACTTCCACCAGGAAATTGAGCGTAGCCTAAAATTCCTCCTCCAATGTTACAAACCCACATGTTGAGATATTGTGAGGTATCCCAGGGGTTTACACCTCCTTGGGATGCTTTTTTCATAGCATCGTTTGTTCCCCAAGATGTTTTAGTAGAGGACTTTCTTGTAATCCCATTTGTAGGATTTCCATTAGGATCTACGGTTGCCATACAAAATTGAATTTCAGTATCTGCAGCCTGAGACCAAGTATTATTGGCATCTGAATTCATTCTCCTAAAATCATCGTTCAATACCTGTATTTGCGATAAAATTTGAGCATCGCTAATGTTCTCATTGGAATTGCTGTAAATTACATGTACAACCACTGGAATAGTAATAATAGAACCATCAACTCTATGTTGTTCCATACTTTGAACCTTATTTTGTGTATAAGTTTCAATTTGTGCCATTCTTTGAGCAAGACCTGGATCCTGCTGCATTCTGTATTCAAGGTTGTCCATGGAAGCACAATTTCGCTCCTGGGCGAAAGTTGTTCCCAAAAACAACAAACAGACAATTAATAAAGTAAGTGTTTTTTTCATGTGAATAATTTAATTTTTTAGGTTAATTTTTATTAAAATTCAGCTGAAAGTATTAAAATTTTGTTAATATGAAAATTAAATATTTTCTTTTTCGATTAAAAACATGCCAAACTTTAATAATTACGGAAAAGCCGTAATTTAAAAAGAGAAAATACTTACATTTACGTATGCCGAACCACAAATTACTTTCAGTTGAGGAGCTTTCCATTTCATTCATTTCCAACAATATTGAAAAGGAAATTATCCATCGTATTTCATTTCATTTAAATACCAATGAAATTCTGGGTATTGTAGGAGAATCTGGTTCAGGAAAATCGGTGTCATCCCTTGCCATACTTGGTTTGTTGCCTAAAAAAGTTTCTAAAATCACAAATGGAAGTATTTGGTTCAACAACATGGATTTAATCCATTTGGAATCAAAAAAATTTCAACAAATTAGGGGCAAGGATATAGCCATGATTTTCCAGGAACCCATGAGTTCTTTAAATCCATCCATGACCTGTGGCAAACAGGTTCAAGAAATTTTATTGCAGCACACAAAACTGTCCAAAAGAGAAGCTCAAGCTGAAACCCTAAACCTATTTGAGAAAGTTAAGCTACCAAACCCAAAAAGGGTCTTTAAGGCTTATCCACACGAAATTTCCGGTGGACAAAAGCAACGTGTTATGATAGCCATGGCCATTGCCTGTAAACCTAAAATACTTATTGCTGATGAACCTACAACAGCTCTTGACGTCACTGTTCAAAAAGAAATTATCCTGCTATTGAAACAGTTACAGGCCGAAGAAAACATGAGTATCATTTTTATTTCGCACGACCTGGCTTTGGTTTCTGAAATTTCTGATAGGATTTTAGTGATGTATCAAGGAAACATTGTGGAGCAAGGCTTGGTAGAGCAAATTTTTAAAAACCCAAAACACCAATACACCAAAGCGTTGATAAACTCTAAACCTGCTTTGGATGTTAGGTTAAAAAGACTCCCAACCATCAAGGATTTTATAAATAATACAATCAACAAAAACATTGTTTCAGCCGAGGACAGAAACGCTTTCCATCATCGAATTTATTCAAAAACACCTTTGTTGGAAGTTATAAATTTAGAAAAAACCTATTTTTCTAAATCTGGTTGGTTTTCTAAACCAGATGTGTTTAAAGCTGTTAATAATGTAAGTTTTAAATTATATGAAGGAGAAACCCTAGGTTTGGTTGGAGAATCTGGTTGCGGCAAATCCACATTGGCAAATGCCATTTTACAATTGGACAAAGCCACTTCTGGCTCCATATTATATAAAGGAACAGATATTACCTTGTTATCCAAAAAAGATATTAGAACACTACGAAAGGACATTCAAGTAATCTTTCAAGATCCTTATGCCTCTTTAAACCCAAGGATTCCTGTAGGTAAAGCCATTATGGAGCCTATGAAGGTCCATGGCATTGGTAATTCGGATAAAGATAGAAAGGAAATGGTTTTGGACTTACTTGAAAAAGTAGGTTTGGATGAGACGTTTTTTAATAGATATCCTCACGAATTTTCTGGAGGTCAAAGACAACGTATAGGTATTGCCAGAGCCATTTCGTTAGAACCTAAATTGATTATTTGCGATGAATCTGTTTCTGCTTTGGACATTTCAGTTCAAGCACAAGTGCTCAACCTATTGAACGAATTGAAAGAAAATTTTGGATTTACATATATTTTTATTTCACACGATTTAGCTGTGGTTAAGTATATGTCAGACCAATTAATCGTAATGAATCAAGGGCAAATTGAAGAGATGGATGATGCAGATGTTATTTACAGGCATCCTAAGAGGGACTACACCAAAAAATTAATTCATGCCATCCCAAAGGGATTATAGCATGAATATTTTTTTAGTTAAATACAACATACTTTTAATAAAGCGTCCTGTATTTTGCAAACTTGTATAAAGTTTGCTCTCGTAATTTGTAGGTTGTTTTGGTAGATTTGAGGCAAAATTCATAATAAGTAGGGTTTATGTTAGATTTGGGTTTTTGTTCATTAAAATTTCAATTTATAATAGATTTGGGGCAAATTATAAATTCAAAAATTTAAAGAACCAAGTTAGGTTAATTTTTGTTTCGATTTGGTTCAGCTAATATGAAACTATTTTTGAATATTTTAGTTAAAATACATAATAAATCGTTGAAATACATTAAATTTTAACATTTAAGAAAAATTATTGTGTTTTTTCCTACAAAAAAAGATTTTTTCTTTTCGTAGAATATTCACAAAACTGCTTATTGCAAATAGGCCTAAGAATGTTTACATGCAATTTTGGTACAAATTATACGTGTTTGAAATCAGTAATTATTATTGAAGGTTTGATACAAAACAACTGCGTGGAATAAAATTTTTTCAGGAATGCCAATCAAGTTTAATTACAATTAGGTTATTTTTTTGTTGGCAGTTATAATAGAAAAACTCTTTGGAATTCTATTAATGTTTGGAATTGGGCAAATATGCACCACGAATGCACAATAATGTTTAAAAATACATTCGTGTATTCGTGGCAAAAAATTATCGCATAATTTCTTAAAGACTCATTTCAGGAATATCACCTTCAACAATTAAAGTGCCTTCTGTGGCATTTTTTATGTCTTCCACAGAAATTCCAGGTGCTCGTTCCAATAATTTAAATCCTTTATCCGTTACCTCAAGAACAGCGAGATTGGTAACAACTTTTTTTACACAACCTACTCCTGTTAAAGGCAAGCTACAACGTTTAAGTAATTTAGACTCTCCAGCCTTATTGGTATGCATCATGGCCACAATAATGTTTTCGGCACTGGCAACCAAATCCATAGCGCCTCCCATACCTTTAACCATTTTGCCTGGAATTTTCCAATTGGCTATATCGCCATTTTCTGCAACTTCCATGGCTCCAAGAATGGTTAAATGCACATGTTGTCCTCGAATCATGGAAAAACTCATGGCCGAGTCGAAAAAACTGGCTCCAGGTAAAGTGGTTATGGTTTGTTTTCCTGCGTTTATGATATCGGCATCTTCTTCGCCTTCAAATGGAAAAGGACCCATACTAAGTACGCCATTTTCACTTTGGAACTCGACTTGAATATCGTCCCTTACATAATTTGCTACCAAGGTTGGAATACCAATTCCTAGATTGACATAATAGCCATCTTTTACTTCTTTTGCAATACGTTTTGCAATTCCTATTTTATCTAACATTTTTTAAAGTATAAGTGTCTTGAATTATAAGTGCCTAAAGTTAGTTGGACTAAGTGTTAAAAGAAAAACTTTAGCATACTTTAAGGACCAATAACTTTTAACTTTTATTAATCTCTCGTTCTAACTGTAAGTTGTTCAATTCGCTTTTCATATGTTTCGCCTTGAAAAATACGTTGTACAAAAATGCCTGGAATATGAATTTGATTTGGATCCAAACTTCCAACAGGTACCAATTCTTCCACCTCTGCAACGGTTATTGTTGCTGCGCCACACATGGCAGGGTTGAAATTTCTGGCTGTACCTTTAAAAATTAAATTTCCGGCTGCATCACCTTTCCACGCTTTTACAAAAGCAAAATCGGCTTTAAAGGCATGTTCCAGGACATACATTTTTCCATCAAACTCCCTGGTTTCTTTGCCTTCTGCCACTTCGGTTCCATAACCTGCCGGTGTATAGATTGCAGGAAAACCGGATTGGGCAGCACGACAACGTTCGGCCAAGGTACCTTGAGGAATCAATTCCACATCCAATTCTCCAGAAAGCATTTGTCTTTCAAACTCATCGTTTTCGCCTACGTAAGAGGATATCATTTTCTTGATTTGTTTTTTATGAAGCAGTAATCCCAAACCAAAATCGTCTACACCAGCATTGTTAGAGATGCAAGTCAATCCTTTTAGGTTGAGTTTTACAAGCTCGTTGATGCTGTTTTCGGGAATCCCACAAAGACCAAAACCACCAAGCATAAAGGTCATATTGTCCTGAACACCTTTTAGCGCTTCGCTAACGTTTGCCACTTTTTTATTAATCATGTTTCTGTAAATTTTTTGTAGTGGAAAAATACGAAATAAAAAAGCCATTCTAAAAAGAATGGCTAAATTTAATATGTTTCAATTATGGACTAAATTTAAAAATCCAATTCATCCGGTACTTCCACGTCAGGCATATTGGAATCTGAATTTTCATCTGGATCATAATTTTCGCAATCAACTTCAATGGAAAGTTCTGTAGGTCTTTCAAAATCTGTAGTTGCAATATCCAAGTCTTTATCCTCTATACAGCTTTTCATATACACACCCCAAATTGGCAAAGCCATGGCGGCTCCTTGACCATAGGTAATGGTTCTAAAGTGCGCAGCTCTATCCTCGGCTCCTACCCAAACACCTGTTACCAAATTGGGCACCATCCCCATGAACCAGCCATCGCTTTGGTTTTGGGTGGTTCCTGTTTTTCCGGCAATAGGGTTTTTAAACTCATATGGATATCCTGTAATAATTTCCCTATAGTCTGCACGATACGCATCGGCACCTTTGGTTCTCAATCTGGTACCTGATCCACCTTCTGTTACACCTTCCATAAGCTTAACGGTTACGTAGGCTGCTTCTTCACTTAACACATCTCTGGTTTCTGGAGTGAATTGATATAAAATGGTGCCGTTTTTATCTTCTATGTGTGTAACCATAACAGGCTTGGTATAAACGCCTTTGTTGGCAAAAGTGGCATAGGCTGCAACCATTTCGTACACACTTAAATCGGCTGTACCCAAAGCTATGGATGGCACAACGGGAATCTCTGCTTCCACGCCTAATTTTTTAACCAAATCCACAACAGGTTGTGGGCCAACTTTATCCATTAGTCTGGCAGTAATGGTGTTTATGGAGTTTGCCAAAGCACTTTTTAAGGTACGGGAACCACCATATTGCCCATCGGAATTTTTAGGGGTCCAAGGTTCTGGGTTTCCAAATTTACCGGCTTCTATGGTAATTTGGGTGTTGGGCAATTCATCGCAAGGCGATAAATGCAATTGATCTATGGCAGTGGCATATACAAATGGCTTGAAAGTAGAACCTACTTGTCTGCGTCCTTGTTTTACATGATCGTATTGAAAGTGTTTGTAGTTCATACCACCAACCCACGCTTTTACATGACCGGTTTGGGGATCCATTGACATCATGCCTGGATGCAGAAAGGATTTATAATAACGCATGGAGTCCATAGGTTTCATAATGGTGTCTATTTCACCTTCCCATGAAAATATGGTCATTTGTGTTGGCTTGTGAAAGGAAGCAATAATGTCTTCTTCATCCATCTTTAAATCGTATTTCATGTGTCTCCAACGTTCACTTTGTCTCATGGAACGTTTCATAAGGGCATCTATTTCAGATTGATTCAATTCCAAAAATGGTGCTGTTGGATTCCTGTCTGGTGTGTTTTGATGGTCAAATTCTGCTTGAAGTCTTGGCATGTGCTGCTGTACGGCATCTTCGGCATATTTTTGCATTCTGGAATCTATGGTTGTGTACACTTTTAAACCATCGCCATACAAATTGTATTTTTCGCCATCTGGTTTTGGATTGTTCTTGATCCAATCTTTCATAAAACCATCTAAATAAGCTCTAAAATAGGTGGCAATGCCATCGCGATGGGATTGAGGGGAATAACGTAAGCCCAATTCTGTTTTTTGAAGCGAATCTTTTACTGTTTCAGAAATATAACCATACTTTTCCATTTGCGCCAATACCACATTTCGTCTGTTTCTGGTGCCTACAGGATTTCTATGCTCCCTAGGGTTATAGAGCGATGAATTTTTAAACATGCCAACCAACATGGCAGATTCTTTAAGATCCAATTCATTTGGTTCTTTATCGAAATAGATGCTGGATGCCGAACGAATACCATCTGCATTATTACCAAAATCGTAAATATTGAAATACATGGCAATGATTTCTTCTTTGGTATACTGTCGTTCCAATTTAATGGCTATAATCCATTCTTTTAGTTTTTGGGTAATTCTGCCTATGGTATTGGTAGAGCCTTCGCCATGAAACAATTGCTTTGCCAGTTGTTGTGAAATGGTACTGGCTCCTCCTCCACTTCCCAGTTTAATAATGGCTCTTAAGGTACCACGTGCATCTATTCCTGAATGTTCATAATATCTAGCGTCTTCGGTAGCAATTAAAGCTTCTACCAAGTGTTGTGGTAAATCGTCGTAACCAACAGGTGTCCTGTTGTCGTTAAAATAAAATTTTCCTAGGGTTTTTCCATCAGAAGAGATGATTTCGGTAGCCAGATTGGTTTTAGGGTTTTCTAAGATGGTATGATCGGGAAGTTGTCCAAAAACGCCCCAAGATGCCAATAAAAACATCAGGACAACAAATAAAATGCCTGCCATGAATAATTTCCAGAACCATCTTACATAGCTGGAAAAATCTTGTTTTTTTTGTGTTTGTTTCTTTTTTGCTTTAGCCATAAATTTATTTTGCAGCTGGTTTCTCTATTCTAAATCCTACATCTGTAATACCTTCTAAATTCACTATGCCATTTACTTTTCCGTTTTCTCTCATGGCATGCTGTATGTTTACGGTATAATCTCCAGATTCATTAAAAACAACCTGTTCTTTATACCACAACTTGTTTTCTTTGATGTCTGCAAATCCTGTGCCTAAAAATTCGCCATTGGGTTTTGCCATTTTGTATTCTAAGGTATCTTTAAGGGTTTTACCATGAGGAAATTTCATCTCGACAATTAAAAATAGGTTGTTGTATTTGTAATTGTTGTTGTTTCTGAGATTCACATACAGGTTATACGGATTTAAAGTATCTGGTGGATGTATTTTGAAACTGATTATGGAATCTTTATGCCATTTATTTGGTACAGATTGGTATTTGTCGAATACACTTTTAGAATCGCAAGACATAAGTATAAATGCCAAAAAAACTAACAACACACTATTTCGCATTATTTTTATTGTTTTGGGGTTTTCTTTTTTTCTTATTCTTATTCCTATTGTTCCGTTTGTTCTTTTTTCTTGGTCCTTTGGAATCGAAACGTGTTAAACTATCTTGTCCTACAACGTTTTCAAATTCGCTTTTAGTATTTGCAGCAACATCTGAAGCATATTCTTCTAAACTGGCAACCTTTTCTTTTTTCTTGTTTAACTCTATTATTTCTTTAGCTTGTGCGGTAGTTATAACATGCCAATTGCTCCATTCGCCTTCATAAGCATACCATAAAAGTCCTTTAAAAATATCTGTTTTCTGGCAAACGGCCACGCCTTTTTCGGTATATAGCTTAGTGTCTGTTTTAGGAAAATCTTTAAGGGCATCCAAATAGGTGTCCAGTTCATAATTAAGGCAACATTTAAGCTTGCCACACTGTCCTGCCAATTTTTGAGGGTTAAGGGAGAGTTGTTGATAACGTGCAGCCGAAGTGCTTACCGAACGGAAATCTGTTAACCAAGTGGAACAGCATAATTCCCTCCCGCAAGAGCCAATGCCTCCAAGTCTGGAAGCTTCCTGACGAAAACCAACTTGTTTCATTTCTATTCGTGTTTTAAACTCCCTAGCATACATTTTTATTAATTCCCTAAAATCCACACGATCTTCGGCCGTATAATAAAAAGTGGCTTTACTGCCATCTCCTTGAAACTCTATATCTGAAATTTTCATTTGAAGATTGATATCAATAGCAAATTGACGTGCTTTCACCTTCATAGGTTCTTCTTTGTCTCTATATTCAGACCAGATATCAATATCCTTTTGTGTAGCTTTCCTGTATATTTTAAGGGTTTCATCGTTGGATTCAAACACTTTTTTGCGCTTCATTTGAATTCTAACAAGCTCTCCTGTAAGGGTAACCATCCCAACATCGTGACCAAATTGTGCTTGGGTAGCAACAATGTCACCAATACTTAAAGTTAATTTTTCGGTATTTTTATAGTAATGCTTTCTTCCGTTTTTAAAACGGACTTCTACCCAATCAAAAGGTTCTTCGCCATTAGGTAGCGACATATTTGCAAGCCAATCGAAGACAGTTAGTTTGTTACAACTATCTGTTCCACAAGTGCCATTGTTTTTACAACCTTTTGGTTGACCGTCTTTACCAGTTGAACAACTGTTACAAGCCATAAATTTATTGATATATATTGATTCTGAAAAAACAACAAGTTTCAGAAGAAGATTAATAATCTATTTAAAGATGTAAAGATAAGATTATTTATTAAGTTAAATAAAATATGAAAGCGCTACCTTTTAAAATTCCACTGATAGTGTAACCTATTAACATACAGTTATTTATTTAAAAAACATTATCTTTAATCTTGACAAAACTTCATTTTTCACGGTTTCATGCTCACAATTTCATTTTTTTTCGATGATAAAGTAAATCACTAAAAACTACATTATGAGACACACTTTTACTTTAAGCCTATTTATATTTTTTTTATTGGCCAGCTTACAATTTTCCATGGCTCAAGATTTCAATTCGGTAATGACAAGTGCCGAATATGTATTTAACCAAGACAAAATACCTTGTGTAACACCTGCGCAAAGAGAAGCGATAAAAACGGAGACCCAAAACAATATTAAGCAGCTTAAACAAGAAAACAAGCTGGCTTTTAAAGAAAGCAATAGACTTGGTGGTCATCCTTTGTTTATTTGGCCATTACAGCAAGCAGCTGGTTTTAACTATAACAATACTTGGGCCATTTCGGGTTATGTAGACCATAATGCCAACTATCCAAATCAGTTAACAGACTACAACTGTGGCACCAGAACCTACGACAGTGCTTCCGGTTACAACCATCAAGGGGTTGATATGTATTTATGGCCTTTTATTTGGAAACAAATGGACGATAGCCAAACCGAGATTATTGCAGCTGCTCCTGGACAAATTATAGCAAAACACGATGGTGAATTTGATAGAAGCTGTAATTTTAACAATAACATCTGGAACGCTGTTTACATACAACACAACGATGGAAGCATCGCTTGGTATGGACACATGAAAAATGGCTCTGTTACCACAAAAAATGTAGGCGACATGGTATCATTGGGAGAAGTTATTGGAACTGTTGGGAGTTCAGGCAATTCTACAGGACCACATTTACATTTTGAAATTTACACCAACAGTTCTTATAGCCAATTAATAGATCCGTTTTCAGGAACTTGCAATGGCATGAATACAGATAGTTGGTGGAACACACAAATCCCTTATAATTATTCTGGGATCAATGCTGTGTTAACCCATAGTGCAGAACCTGTGGTCTTTCCAGCTTGTCCAACACCTGAAACACCAAACATAAGCAATAGTTTTGAAACAGATGACACCATTTATTTTGCTACTTACCTAAGAGATCAAGTGGCTGGAGACAACATTCATTTGTCCATTATTAAACCAGATAACACTATTTTATACGATTGGAACATAACAGCCTCAACCACTTCTTCATCTTGGTATTACTATTGGTATTATTCCGGAGTGTTCGATCAGGAAGGGGAATGGAAATGGCAGGTAAGCTATGGTGGAGATACAATAACACATACCTTTCAGGTTGGTGCGTTGAGCATTGAAGAAGAAACAATGGAAACCACCAGTCTATATCCAAATCCAGCTACTGAAAGCGTGACTATAAAAACACCACGAAACTTGCAATCTGCAAGGATTTACGATGTAAGCGGAAAATTAATTAAGAACATATTCTTTACAGATAATGTTACTTATACTATAGATCTTTCCATTATGGCCAAAGGCATGTATTTTCTAACCGTTGTTTCCAGCGAAAATGACCAAGAACGTTTTAAACTTATAAAAAAATAGTTTAGTTGAACTCCACTTCATAATTCAGCCTATTGGACATGGATTTTAGTTCTTTTTCAGATTTAAAAATGTTGGACCAAAGCGTTTTGCTCCATCCAATTTTTTTGGAGTAGGCATTGAAACTTTCATGATTCCAATTGAAACCATCTTTCCAAAATTTTTGAGGCGACACATAACAAAAGGTGTAATCAAAAATTAAACTGGAGGCATTAACGCGTTGGTTTTCAGGAATGGTATTAGGAGCCAATAAGGTAATGTGATTTTCCTTGCATTGGCTTCTAATATTTTGAATTAGTTCCGGATAATCGGCTCGGATGGCATCTAAGTCAAAATCGTTGTATTCGGTGTTTCCAATTTTTTGTATGGGACGGATTTGAAGGATGTCGAAACTTGCGCCATTAAAGTGTTTGAAGAAGTCTGCCAATTCGTAAAAATTATCTTTGTTGAAGGTGTAGTTGATCCTTACCTTGAAATCATACTTCTTTTTTAATTTTTCGAAGGCCCTAAAAGCATTGTGAAATTTTTCATAACTGGCTTTTTGCATGAAATTTTCATAGCTTTCTTTATGGACACCATGTAACGAGATGGTAAACTCGTTAAGTCCAGCTTTTAAAAGTGCTTCAATTTTAGCTTCATCCAGTAAATTGGCATTGGTTGTTATGGAAATATATGGCACTTTATATAGCTTACCCAATTCCACAACTTTTACCAAGTCTTTGTATAAAGTGGGTTCTGTACCACAGCCAATTTGTAATTTTAAGGCACGATTGAAAATGGTTTTTGCCACTTGGTTCAGTTCTTCTTCTTTAAATTGGCCTTTTAAGGTTTTAACATAATCGGCATCTGTAAAATAACACATCTTACAACGCAAGTTACAAGCCATAACAGGATCCAGGTTCACAGCCAAATAACGTTGGTTAAACCGATGCAACAAATAGAGTCCAAGAAATTTAATTCTATGGTTTTTAATTTTTCTATTGAGTTGTAACAGTTTGTAAATATTCATTTTTTATATGAATTTTTATATCAGCTAATTTTTACGCTGATGATGTTTACAGGACACGCTTTTGAAGCATTTTCGCAAGCTTCCAAAATAGTATGGTCCTTAGATTTTAAGGTAAAAAATCCTTTTTTCTCATTGGCATGCAACAAAACTGATTTTCCATCTTTTTTGGACATTTGAAACTGGTTTGGAGCCATTTCCACACAATAATTGCAACCAATGCACTTATTCCGTTGTAAGGTAACAATTACCATGAAGCTTCCACTTTATTTTCTACAATTTTATATAACTTGTCTGATGGTCTTATTCTAAATTCCATAGGAATGGTTACCAAATCTCCTTTACTTCCTTTATCGGATTTGAGATCGTTTACCATCATTTCCGTAACTTCCATTTCTTTGGCACCTGTTGTTGGACCCGTAATTAAAATGGTGTCGCCTATGGCTATATCAAAAGCTTCAATTTTAAACTCTCCAATGTTGGCTTTAGGGTAATAATGGGTTCCTTTTCCTAGATACACCTTTTTTTGTGTGGCATGAGATCCAGAACCATTGCTCCATTCGCCCAATTTTTGCCCTAGATAATAACCACTCCAAAAACCACGATTATACACTTTTTCCAATTCCTGCATCCAAGAAATCACTTTTTCTTTATTGTAGGTGCCATTTGCCACACTATCAATGGCGGCTCGATAACAGCTTATCACTTTTGCCACGTATTCTGGAGCACGACCACGACCTTCAATTTTAAGGACTTTAATGCCTGCATCTACAATCTCGTCAAGAAAATCGATGGTACATAAATCTTTTGGAGACATGATGTATTCATTGTCCAATTCCATTTCAAAACCTGTTTCTTGGTCTATAACCGTATACTTTTTCCTGCAATTTTGTTTGCAAGCCCCTCTATTTGCTGAAGAATTATGAGAGTGCAAACTCATATAGCATTTTCCGGAAACTGCCATACAAAGTGCACCATGACCAAAAATTTCAATTTCCACCAATCTGCCTGATGGGCCTTTAATTTGCTCTTTTTCTATTTGTTGGGTTATTTTTTTTACCTGACGTAAACTTAACTCACGACTCAACACCATGGTATCTGCAAACATGGCATAAAACTTAACAGTTTCAATATTGGTTATGTTTAATTGGGTAGAGATATGTACCTCCATTCCAATTTCTCTTGCTGCTGCAATAACAGCTTGATCCATAGCAATAACAGCTGTAATATGTGCTTCTTTAGCTTGTTTTAAAAGGGTTTTTACTATGGATAAATCGTGATCGTAAATAATGGTATTTAATGTTAGATAAGTCCTAACATTTTTTTCTTCACAGCGTCTTGCAATTTCTGGTAAATCTGCAAGAGTGAAATTTACAGTAGCACGAGCCCTCATATTTAGTTGCTCTACCCCAAAATAAACTGAATTGGCGCCATTGTCCAGAGCAGCTTGTAAGGACTCAAAATTTCCTGCAGGTGCCATTAATTCTATATGTTGCATAATTTAGGCTTTAGAATTCGTGGTTTTAAAATTTTCGAAAATGTTACGTAAATCTTTTTTGTAGGGCAAATGGTCTGCGCGACCTTTTTTAAAGATATCGTTACTATTGCCTTGTCCTTTACGTAATTCTTTTTGCTCTTGGTAAGGTAAATGGATGATTTCCTGACAATGTGTTGAACAACAATTTTCCATTTTTTCTTTACAAGCATCGCATTGAATAAACAATAAATGACAAGCTTCGTTAGCACAATTGGTATGTAAATCGGCTGGTTCTCCACATTGATGGCAATGCGCAATCACATCGTCTGAAATACGTTCAGAACGTCGTTCATCGAATACAAAATTCTTACCTATAAATTTATTCTCCAATCCTTTTGCTTGTACTTGCCTTACATAGTTTATAATACCTCCTTCCAATTGGTATACATTTTTAAACCCTTTGTGCTTGTAGTAGGCACTCGCTTTTTCACAACGGATGCCTCCTGTACAATACATGACCAGCTTTTTGTCTTCTTTATGGTCTTTTAAATCGGCTTCAATAATATCCAACGATTCGCGAAAGGTATCCACATCTGGAGTAATGGCATTTTTAAAATGTCCTATTTCACTTTCATAGTGGTTACGCATATCAACCAAGACCACATTAGGATCGTCTATAAGTTCATTAAATTGCTCGGCTTCAACATGAATCCCTTTGTTGGTAACATCAAAGGTATCGTCGTTTAATCCATCGGCCACAATTTTATCGCGTACTTTCACTTTTAATTTTAAAAATGAAAAATTATCGTGTTCTATGGCGATGTTCAATCGCACATTTTCCAAAAACGAAATGCTGTCTAAATGGTTTTTAAACAAATTAAAATTATCTGCTGGCACAGAAAGTTGCGCATTTATGCCTTCGTGAGCGACATAAATTCTGCCTAAAACATCTAATGTATCCCAAGTAAGGAATAGATGATCTCTAAAAATTTCTGGATTTTCAATTTTAGCGTATTTATAGAAAGAGATGGTCAAGCGTTCCTTGCCAGCTTGTGCTATAAGCTCTGCTCTTTCTTTAGCGCTTAAGGTATTGTACAGTTGCATGCTATACTAATTTTTTAAGGTTAAAGATTGTTTACAACGTCGCTAATGCGTATATGTATTTTGGTGCAAATGTAGTGTTTTTTATGAGTTTATGACTCAACCACAAACAAAAAGCACTTTATAAAAATTTATAAAGTGCTTTAAGTAGACTAACTCGTTAATAATATTTTTTAATTTAATTTCTAAATCGAAAAACATGTTACGAGTTAACCTCCATCGGCTTTACAGTTGCTATTTATAAAGATAGCCACTGAAACGCCTAATGCATTAATACATTTTTTAAAAAATTTCATAGTCCTTACACGTTTAGGTTTAAACTAATCATTTGATTAAAAGCGAGTGATTTTTTTCTTTTTCATAGTTAAAATTTTTCCCACTTTATATAGTAGATGCAAAAAGGTTGAAAAGGTTGCGTGATAAAATTGTAAAGTGATAAAAGAAGTAGTATTTTAGCATCACTTTCATAAGATAAAATATAGAGAAATGAGCAACGAAAAAGAAGCAAAATTAAAAGCACTTAAACTTACCTTAGATAAATTGGATAAAGCTTACGGCAAAGGAACCGTAATGAAAATGAGCGATCAAGCTGTTGTTGATGTAGATGCTATTTCATCTGGATCTTTGGGCTTGGACATTGCATTGGGAGTAAATGGCTATCCTAGGGGTCGTGTTATAGAAATTTACGGTCCAGAATCTTCTGGAAAAACCACTTTAACCTTACATGCCATAGCAGAAGCTCAAAAAGCAGGAGGTATTGCGGCATTTATTGATGCAGAACATGCTTTCGATAGGTTTTATGCCGAAAAGTTAGGTGTGGATATTGACAACTTAATTATTTCACAACCAGACAACGGAGAGCAAGCCCTTGAAATTGCCGATAATTTAATCCGTTCTGGAGCTATAGATATTGTTGTTATAGATTCTGTGGCAGCTTTAACACCAAAAAGTGAAATTGAAGGCGAAATGGGCGACTCTAAAATGGGACTTCATGCACGTTTAATGTCTCAAGCATTAAGAAAACTAACAGCTTCCATAAGCAAAACCCATTGTACTGTGATATTTATCAACCAATTACGTGAAAAAATTGGTGTGATGTTTGGAAACCCAGAAACCACAACTGGAGGAAATGCATTAAAATTCTACGCTTCTGTGCGTTTGGATATAAGACGCTCCACACAAATTAAGGAAACAGACGGAAACGTATCTGGTAACAAAACCAGGGTAAAAGTAGTAAAAAACAAAGTGGCTCCACCATTTAAAACTGCCGAATTTGACATTATGTATGGCGAAGGTATTTCTAAAGTTGGTGAGATTTTAGATATTGCCGTGGAATTTGAGATCATAAAAAAAGCTGGTTCTTGGTTTAGCTATGGAGATACCAAACTAGGCCAAGGTAGAGATGCTGTTAAAGCCTTGATAAAAGACAATCCGGAATTGCAAGACGAACTGGAACAAAAAATAAAAGAACAGCTTAAAGCCAATAAAGAATAAATTAATTAAAAATCCCGAAATGTTTCGGGATTTTTATTTCTATCCTACGCAACCTTTTCAACCTTTTTGCATCTACAAGATAAATATGTATTTTTTAATGAAGAAATTTGTAGCCTACTGCTTAATGGTTGTGTTCATTTTTTCTTGTAGTATCAGTGATGATGGTTCACAAGATATATATTATGAACTTTTACCTGTAGAAACCGCTACTTTGCCAGATGAATTCCATTTAGGTGACACGTATGAAATTACTTTAACCTATATTAGACCTTCTACTTGTTATGCGTTTAATAACATTTATTATTTAAAAGAAGGGAACCAACGTACTGTGGCAATTGTGGCGTATTTGGTTTCAGGAAACAATAATTGCGAAACACTGAATGAAGAAATGGAAACCTCGTTCAACTTTAAAGCAACAAACAGTGGGTCTTATATTTTTAAATTTTGGCTAGGCGATAGCAATTATCAAACTGTAGTAGTTCCCGTTGTAGATTAAAACTTTGTTAAACTAATACATATGTTATTTGGGTTTAAAACAACTCATACAAAAATGTAGCAAAAATGATACAAAAGCACAAGCAGAACTGTACCAGCTCTTTTCGGGCAAACTGTTTTCTGTTTGCTTGAAGTATTGTAAAAATTATGCTGAAGCAGAAGATAATCTGCAAGATGCTTTTGTGACCATTTTTAACAAAATATCACAATACAAACACAAAGGTTCTTTTGAAGGCTGGCTTAAACGAATAACCATTAACACGGCTTTACAACGCTATAGAAATCAAGGTGTTTTTGAGATTATAGATGATACAAATATTGAAGATGTAGAAGTAACCGTTGAGGATGACGATGTAACCCTGGAATTCTTGTTACAGATCATTCAAGAATTACCAGACCGTTACAGATTGGTTTTTAACCTGTATGTATTAGATGGCTATTCACATAAAAACATAGCAGATATGTTAGACATAACAATTGGGACCTCAAAATCCAACCTAGCCAGGGCTAGAAAGATTTTAAAAGATAAAATTGAAGATTACAAAACAAGTTTAAACACGCATACCTTGTAATGAGTGATAAAAAACATATAGATAGAATTTTTCAGGAAAAATTCAAAGACTTTGAAGTATCACCAGACCCACATGTCTGGAAAGGAATTCAAAACAAACTAAACCAACCGGAAAAAAACAAAAAGAAAGTGATTCCGTTTTGGTTTCGTATAGCTGGAGTTGCTGCTCTATTACTCTTACTGCTAACCGTGGGTGGTTTGTTATGGAACAATATTTCGCACAACAATACAACCAATACAAAGGTTGTGGACACCAAAAACACTTCTAATGAAACTTTAAACCCTTCAACAGAAACAGACATCAATGCTACTGTTTCCAATGGCTTCAATCAAGAAAAAAACCCTGAAAACAATAACGGTTTCAATGCAGAGTCTCAAAAAACCAAAGATATTTTAAATACTGAAGGGCTTAAAAACAATTCACAAATAGCTTCAGAAAGCAAACCACAATCAAAAACCAATAACCTAACCAATACTAAGGCTTCCAAGAAAAACCAAATTAAAAACAACATCACGAACCCTTCTCTTTTAAACAGCTATAAAGAAACACCTACAGTAGCAAACAGCGCGTCTAAAAACCAATTAAAGCCTACTGAAAACCCAAAGGCAAACTACAGCAATAATTCTAGGCAAGCAAACAACAAACAGCCTACGGAAACCAAAAACAATATTGCTGCAAACAATGTCAATCCTAAAAAAGAAACAGATGTCCATACCGAAATGGATAAAAACAACACAGAAACCCAATTACAACAATTAAACATGGATGCCAGCAAAAATGGCATTGCTGTTGAAGAAACTATAGAAGCTGAAGTAGAAGAAACCATGGAAGAAGAGTTAAACAAAACAACCTTAACCATAGAAGAAGCTATTGCAGCCAATGAAGAGCTTATTGAAGAAGAGAAAGATGACATAATAAACAGGTGGCAAGTGTATGCAAATATTGCGCCTGTTTATTATAATTCGATGGGAAAAGGGTCTCACATTGATGCACAATTTGAAAACAATTCCAAAACTGGAGAAGTAAACACCAGTTATGGAGTAAATGTTAGCTACAACTTAAACAAAAAACTATCCATACGAACTGGATTGAGTTCGCTTAACTTAAGCTATGATACCAACGATGTTATCTTATACGAAAGCATTGCGAGCGCAAACTCCACTCCCAGTCCGTTAAGGAATATTAACTTATCCAAAGGCAACGAAGGCCTTACAGCCCTAAGTGCCGATAATTTGAGCGTTGGTCAAATAGACAATTCTTTAAGCCCCAAATCAAATGCAGCCATTAGTCAACGTATCAGTTATTTTGAAATACCAGTGGAACTGAACTACAGAATAGGAAGTAAAAAACTAGGCTTAAATTTAATTGCTGGTTTTAGCTCGTTTATATTGGATGGCAACGAAGTATATTCAGAATTAAACGATGAAAAAACCTATATAGGTGAAGCAAACAACATAAAAAGTATGAGTTTCAGCACCAATTTTGGTGTTGGATTGGATTATAAATTTTCAGAAAAAGTTAAGTTTAACTTAGAACCTACTTTTAAATACCAAATCAATGCGTTTGAAAATACTTCAGGTAATTTCAACCCTTATATTATTGGTATCTATACAGGTTTTAGTTATAAATTTTAGTTTTTGGTTGGTTAGATTGATTTGTTCATTCCTTTTAAGGAACACAATGACTATCTTAAAAAAAGCTGCTCTGTGCCAAGAGCAGCTTTTTAATTATTATCCATTTTCAAGGTTTTTAAAATAAGTTTCCTTGTTTTTTCATTTATCAACTTAGTATCCTGTATGGTTAAGCCTTTAGTCTCAATAAACGGATGGATTTTTACGCGCATCTTTCCTGGTCCTCCACTAAAAAAAGTATAGGAAAACCTTTTTTTGTTATCTAAAAACGTCATTGGCACAATAGGTATTTGATGATTTATAGCCAATCTAAAGGCGCCATCTTTAAAAGTATCCAGAACAATATGCTCTTCTGGAACACCTCCTTCTGGAAAAATACAAATACTCAATCCTTGTTTTAACCTTCTTTGTGCCCTTAAAAAAACAGCTTTTCGGCTTTTTTCAGAATTTCTATCCACCAAAATGCAGGTGCGTTTATAGAAAAACCCAAACAAAGGGATTTTTGCCAATTCTTTCTTACCTACAAAAACAAAAGGGTTTTTTACAGAAACCAACATAAGCATGATATCTGCCATAGATGTGTGGTTGGCAACAAACATATAGCTCTTATCGGTTTCTGGTATTTCTTCTCGTTCAATTTTCCAAACAAACCCCATTCCGGTTAAAATAAACTTAGCCCAAAAACGAGCCAGTTTAAAAAAATAAGGATACCACGACTCCTTTAAAATTGACACTAAAAGTATTGGGAACAAAACAATAATTGGCAAGGCTACAAGTATATAGAACCAGATACGATATAAAATCCAAAACAAATACTTAAATATTCTCATAGAGCTCAAAACTAATTAAATTTATTGAGCTATTACTTCAAAAAAATTACCTTTGTGTTTTCCAATAGAGATTAAGTTTAATTAAATGAAATTCTCACACTCGTGGGATAAATTATGGCAAGAATTTTAACAGGCATTCAAAGTACAGGAACACCACATTTAGGAAATATTTTAGGCGCATTGATGCCAGCCATTAAAATGGCAAACGATCCTAAAAACGACTCTTTTTTATTTATTGCAAACTTGCATACCTTGACACAGATTAAAGATGCAGATTTACTGAAAAGCAATACCTATTCAACTGCTGCCACTTGGTTGGCTTTTGGACTGGACGTAGAAAAAACGGTGTTTTACAGACAAAGCGATATTCCTCAAGTAACGGAATTGTCTTGGTATTTAAGCTGTTTTTTTCCTTATCAACGTTTAACCCTTGCACATAGCTTTAAGGATAAAGCAGACAGGCTGGAAGATGTAAATTCTGGTTTGTTTTACTATCCCATGCTTATGGCTGCAGACATTTTATTGTATGATGCAGAGATAGTTCCTGTAGGAAAAGACCAACTTCAACATTTAGAAATGACTCGCGATGTCGCTTCTAGATTTCACGCCAGAATGGGTGAAACCTTTGTGTTGCCAGAAGGAAAGGTTCAAGAAAACACCATGCTTATTCCTGGAACAAATGGTGGGAAAATGAGTAAAAGCCAAGGAAATATTATCAATATATTTTTGGACGACAAAAAACTGCGTAAGCAAATTATGTCCATAGAAACAGATAGCACAGCTCTGGAAGACCCAAAAGATTGGAGCATCTGCAACTGTTTTGCCATTTATAAATTATTAGCTTCAGACGCTCAAATAAAAACCATGAAAGCCAACTACGAACAAGGAGGTTATGGTTATGGACATGCCAAACAAGCGCTTTTCGAATTAATAATTGAAAAATTTGCCACTGAACGCGAGCGTTACCACTATTATATGAATAACCTGGACGAGTTGGACAGACTCTTGGCCATTGGAGCAGAAAAAGCAAAAATTGTAGCCAATGAGGTTTTAAATCGGGTTCGCAAGAAAGTAGGTTACTAAGCAGGTTCTAGGCTTGAGATTCTAAATTTTATAGAAACAGATTCCAAATTCCAAAAAACAAATATTTTCTGGAATTCCTTGTATTACAGTACATATCTGCTTAAATTCGTTCAGATGAGGTAATAATTCCTCATTTTTGAACCATGAAGCGTATATTTTTTAGTTTATTTCTTATCGCAACTTGTATTGGTTTTGCCCAAGAAGGAAAATCATTCTCTTCCAATAAAAATTTCTATTTAAAAGGGAATTCCACCATCATTGGTAATAGTATAGTAAGTACAGATGCTGTTGAGCCATTTAATGACGATTCGGAAATCAATGATGTGCTTAAAATGGAATATATAGATGTAGATGATAATCCCTCCACATTTAGCTCCAGCCAAGCCAATTTGGAGCTTGCAGATAATGCTTCTTCTGTAAAATATGCTGCTTTGTATTGGAGTGCCGTTTATAAATACGACAAAGGTGTAAAACGGGTTATTAACTTTGAAGAAATGGTGTACCAAGGCAAAGACGAACGCTCCACCAACGTGAATTCCATTTTATTTCAACAACCTGGCGGAGATTACAAACCCATTGATGGTCATGTTATTTTTGATAGTTACCATACCGATTTGTTTGAAGACACCAAACCATACGTTTGCTATGCAGATGTTACCCATTTGCTACAAAATGCACCTGTAATAAATGGCACCTATTCGGTTGCAAACATTAAAGCTACTCAAGGCTATGTCTCTGGAGGAGTTGCTGGTGGTTGGTTATTGTATGTTATTTATGAAAACAAAGCAGAAACAGCCAAATATTTTACCAGCTACAATGGCTTTGTAGGTGTAGACAAAACAGCCACAGATATTCAATTTAAAAATTTTAAAACCAATGAAGTTGGCCATATTAAAACCTCGCTTTTAATTGGAGCACTGGAAGGTGACCAGAAATACAAAACAGATAATTGCTCCATTTTAGATGCCGAAAAAAAATCGTTTGTACTGCTATCCAACAAACAACGTCCAGGAAACAACTTTTTTAACAGCAAAATTACCCTAGAAGACGAGCCTTTCCTAGACCGAAATCCCAATAGCTCTAACACCTTGGGTTTTGATGTGTTAAAAATGGAAATCCCCAATAAGAACAATAGCATTCTTTCCAATAACTCTTCTGAAGCTACCATCAGGTTCAAAACCAAAGCCGATGGTTTTTATTTATTTTTTGTTGCTTTTGAAACCGAAATCAGTCCCATTTATTTGGAAGGGAAAAGCAACACAGAGACTTTAGTTGTTTTTGAAAATGAAGAACCAACTGAAGTGGTTGAGGATGAAATTGACAAAGAAAAAGCAACAAACAAAGAACCAAAACCGGAACAAGACCTTACAAAAGGTGTTGAAACAAAACAAATATCCACACCTAAACCAAGGAAAAAAAGTGGCTTGGAACGCATTGAAAGTTTAAAATCCATTCATATTCCTAATTTAGAAAAAGGTTATTATTTGGTAACCAATGTGTTTTCGGTTAAGGAGAATGCTGATAATTGGATGAAAACGCTGGAAGCAAAAGGTCATACGCCAAAATCTTACATCAATCCCAAAAACAACTGGAACTATATTTATTTAGATACTAATGAAGATGCAAGTGCTATTTATCAAAAACAAAAAGAGCTTTCAAAACTGGATTATTTTCAGGATATCTGGATTCTTAAAATAAATTTTTAACCTGCATGGCTTCAAAAAAACTCTCAGGATATTTAGATAACTTCAAACAACTTTCCAGGCAAGGGTCTCACCACACCTTTTAATTCCAAATTCAATAAGATACTGGCAATTTTAAAAATGGGCATTTGACATTCCAGTGCTATAACATCCAAGAGTTGTTTTTCGTTTTCCTTTAAATAGTTGTAAACCACCTTTTCTTCATCGTTTAGTTCCACAAAAAGCTGTTTTTGTACAGGTGCTTTTTTTTCCTCTTCCAACTCCCAATTCAACATGTATGGAATGTCCAACGGATGGGACAGAACATGTGCTTTTTGGAATTTTATGAGATTGTTGCACCCCAAACTTTGGCTGTCTGTTACTCTACCAGGAACAGCAAACACATCTCTGTTATAGGAATTTGCAATATCAGCAGTGACCAAGCTACCACCTCTTTCAGCAGATTCTATCACAATGGTAGCTTCGCTTAAACCAGCAATCACCCGATTTCGTTTTAAAAAATTGTTTCTGTCAAACGGATCACTGCTCCAAAAATCAGTAAAAAAACCACCATGTTTTTCAATCTCAGCCACATATTTTTTATGTGTTTTGGGGTAAATCTGGTTCAAGCCATGAGCCAAACAGCCTATGGTTTGCAGATGGTTGTTAACGGCTGCTTTTTGAGCTGTAATATCTGTACCATAAGCAAATCCAGATACAATAACCGGATTAAAAACAGCTAATTCCTCAATTAATTTATTGCAAAAAGCTATGCCGTAGGTTGTTATTTTTCTGGTGCCAACCACACTGATGATGCGTTGTTTCTTTAAATTGATGTTCCCAGACTGAAAAAGTAAAATTGGGCTATCAATGCAGTGCTTTAATTTTTCAGGATAATCTGCATCAGCAAAATATAAGGTCTTGATATTATTCTCCTGAATGTATTTTAACTCTTCTTCGGCTGCCAGAAAATGTTGCTTGTTAAACAAATCCTTAATCACCAAACTCCCAATGCCATCAATTTTAAGTAAGTTTTGTTTTTTTTCATTAAAAACAGCTTCCACAGAACCACAATGCGATATCAGCTTTTTAGCAGTAATATCGCCAATATTTGGTATGTGCTGCAAGGCTAAAATATGTAGCAACCTGTTTTGGTCCATCTTAGTTTTTTGATTATGAGACTACAAGTAAAGAATTTTTATCATGTTAATAAATAGTTAGGTCGAATTTTTGTTCGCTTTTAAATTTTGCTAACTTTGTTTTTATGCAATTAGAATCTTACATAAGCGACTTACTATATAGATATGAATGTGTTACGGTTCCTGAGTTTGGAGCATTTTTAACACAACGGGTTTCGGCTACCATTCACGAATCGACCAATGCCTTTTATCCTCCAAAAAAGAAACTTTCGTTCAATGAGCAAATTCAGGCAAACGATGGTATTTTAACCCATTATATTGCTGATGTGGAAAAGATTCCTTTTGAAGAAGCTTCGAAAAAAATTGAAAAGCGTGTCAAGTCCTTAAAATCTTATTTAACTCAAGGGGAAACCATTTCTTTTGAAAATATTGGTGATTTATCGTTAAATAATGAAGGGAAAATGATATTTGAACCATCCTATCATTTAAACTATTTAACCGATGCGTTTGGCTTATCGCAATTTGTATCACCTTCTGTAAACAGGGAAGTTTACAAAGAAGCCGTTCAAGAGATTGAAAAAGTGGTTCCTATTGCAGTAACACCTGAAAAACGCAACTCCAGAAGTTATTTAAAATATGCTGCTGTAGCAGTTGTAGCACTTACTTTAGGTGGTTTTGTAGCTTCCAATTACTATGTGAACAATATTAACACGCAAAACCAAATTGCTCAGGAAGAAGCCAACCAACAATTGGAGAGCAAAATCCAAGAAGCCACGTTTGTGATTGAAAACCCACTTCCTGCCGTTACCTTAAACGTAAAAAAACAAACTGGAAATTACCATATTATTGCTGGTGCCTTTAGAGTGGATGAAAACAGCGACAAAAAATTGGAAGAACTTAAAGCTTTAGGCTATGATGCCAGAAAAATTGGTCAGAACAAATATGGTTTACACGAGGTGGTGTATGCCAGCTACGAAGACCGTTTGGAAGCTTTAAAGGCTTTGAGAGAGGTGAAGCGCAACCATAATCCAGCTGCTTGGTTGTTGGTTAAGGAATTGGATTAAGTTTCCTTTGTCATTCTGAGTGCCATGCCTGATGGCAGGCAGGAAACAAACCTGTCTGACAACAGGCAGAGAATCTCCTACTTTTAGCTGTCCTATTTAATAATGGTTACCTAACTACTCACATAAAAACAAAAATTTCACATTTCATAAGTCTAAAATTTAAAATGGACTTACCTTTGCATTTCTATTCAAAAAATGTCAAACCATGTCTATAAAAACGCCAGAGCAATCCAGAACCATCATGACAGACTTAGTGCTGCCAAGTGAAACCAACCCTTTAAATAATTTATTTGGTGGCGAATTACTTGCCAGAATGGATCGTGCAGCCAGTATTGCTGCCAGAAGACATAGCCGTCGGATTGTGGTAACAGCTTCTGTAAACCATGTGGAATTTAATCGTGCTGTTCCTGTAGGCTCTGTTGTTACGGTTGAAGCCAAAGTATCGCGTGCGTTTAGAAGTTCCATGGAAATATATTTGGATGTGTGGATAGAAGACAGGGAATCTGGACAGAAAACCAAAGCCAACGAAGCTATTTATACCTTTGTTGCTGTGGATGAAACAGGACGCCCTGTGGAAGTGCCAGAACTGACTCCTGAAACCGACTTGGAAAAAGAACGCTATAATGGCGCTTTAAGACGCAAGCAATTAAGTTTGGTGCTTGCTGGAAAGATGAAACCTGGTGAGGCTACAGAACTAAAAGCCCTTTTTATATAATTGTTTTTTTAGTATGAGATTAGCTTCGCTGAAGCTTCGGTTTCCTGATTTCCTAGGAATTAAATATTGTTATTTTATTCCATGTAAGTATAAGTAACTTGAGTCTCTAAATCCCCATCCACATATTCATTAGATGTTAAAGGATAACCCGATTCATTATATGTGTACTCTATAATTATTTCAGTATTTCCACTACCAGAGTTACTTAATAAGATTGCGCTAGTTATATTATTAAAACTATTACCAACTACGCTATTTAATTCTTGATTTTCAAAAAGTTTTTTTTGAGGATTATTGTAAGTGTCATATTCATAAGTATAGTCTCTGATTTCTGTTCCAAAAGTTCGTTCGTAATGAGTATTTTCTATATTACCATTTGAATTGAAGGTAATATTTGTTGTTGCAGTTTCTTCATTATTTGCATTGAAATGCTGTTTATTAATTAATTGATTATCATCATTATAATTATACAAGGTTCGTAAAACATCACCATTATTTCGATGTCTTAATGATTCAATAATTAACCCATTATTGAAAGTAAACTCCGTATAATCAATACTCCCTTCATATGTTGTAGAAGATTTCCAAATTTGCCCATTAGAATTATAAGAAAACGTTGTTGTGTACTCTGCATATTCTGTAGAAGTAACTGAATTTCCACGTGTACTAACAACTTTGCCTTCTTTATTGAAAAAATATGTGTTACTTGAAAGAATATCTGTTTGTGGATAATAAAATTCAATTTTAATTAAAGTTCCACTAGGTGCATTATTTTGAGATTCACTATCTGAATCATCGCTACTACAAGAACCTAATAAAATTAAGGAGGCTATAAGTAAAAGGTTTTTCATCTGTTAGAATTTTAAAAAGCAATATATATCTTTTAAATAAGATTCCATATTTTATAAATCCATTCTGCTGGATTACTGATCATGATTTCCTTGAAAATAGAGAAATTTAATAACGTCTCTCCGTTTGTAGGATTTGTAAATCCATGATAAAATTTTCAAGATTACATCTTGTAAATCCCAACAAAAAGATTTCAAAATGTTATCACATCTTGTAAATCCAATCTGCTGGATTTTGAGTAGCGCTTTCCTTAAAAATGCTAAAGCTTAAAATGGTTTCTTTGTTGGAAGGGTTGGTAAAAACCTGTCCAATTTCTTGTTTGGTAGTAACGTTATCGCCTTTTTTAACATACACTTTCGATAGGTTTTTATAAACTGTTACATAGTTACCATGTTGTATTAAAACAGATAGGTTTCCGTGTTTTATAGCTTGAACTGCCAGTACTTTTCCATTAAAAACAGCACGAATTGGCGCGTGTTCCTCTGTAGCAATACGCACACCATTACTTTGAATCATGACAGTTTTTACAACAGGATGTGGTTGTTTTCCATAACGTAATTTTACCACACCTTTTTCCACTGGCCACGGCAATTTTCCTTTACTGGACACAAAATTATCGGCAAGGATCTTGTCTTCCGGTGTCAAAGCAAAACCTTTTGAGGCTGAGGCAGTTGTGGTTCCTTTCTTTTTATTGGATTCAGCTATGGCCTCGCGAATGATTTTTTCAATCTCTCTGTCAATTTTATCGGCTTCACGTTGTTTTTCCCTAATTTGAGAGGTGTAATTATTTAAGTTTTTATTAATGGAAGCCATTAAGCTTTGCTGCTGCTTCAATTCGGCTTCCAGTTCCCTTTGTGCCACTCTGTTCTCATCAATAAGCTTTTGCTTGTCTTCTTTTTGTCTTAACAGGTCTTTGTTGGTGTCTTGTAATTCGGCCGTTTTAATTTTAATGGCTTCCCCTTGTTCTTTTTGATATTCGGCATATTGGTTAATATACTGAACTCGTTTATAGGCTTGCTGGAAATTACTGGAAGATAGCAAAAACATAATCCTGCTTTGCTCACTCTTGCTCTTATAGGAGGTTACTATCATTTTGGCATAGTTGTCCTTTAAGATTTTCAACTCCTCCCGCAACTCGGTAATTTTCTTCTGATTGGCGTTTATTTCCCTGGTCAACAAATTGGCTTGTTGGTTGGTGATTTTAATTAAGTTTTGACGTACACTTACCTTATAACTTAAATCTTCAATAAGGGAGGTTTGCGACTTTTTCTGGGATTGGTTTTTAAAAAGCAAATCGTTTATTTGCTTGATTTCCCTTCTAAGTTCCTGGCGACGTTCTTCTAGCTCTTGTTGCTTTTTACTTTGAGAAAAACTTGCTATGCTACTTAAGGTAAAAACCAGTAGAAATACGTATTTATAAATGCTTTTGTACCTCATTACTTTAAGACTATTTCTTTGAATCCTGAAGGTATGCTAAAAGGATATCTTAAATCTTGGTTCAAAGATACAGATTTGAACGCCATTTCTATAACAGTTTCTTGGTCCTTTTCCAAGGCAATTATCTTCATGTTTTCCGGCAAGGTTTCCTTAGCAACTTCCTGAAAATTCAAATAATCTATTTGCAAGAATCGCGATTCTAGCGTTTGCGCCAATTGTTGTGAGTCTATTTTAAAATGCGATGGATTGACTATGTAAAACAACTCGAAGAGTGCCACTGGTTCTTTAGGTTGAAACAGGTATTTGTTATTGTTAACAGACATGTTATAATCTGTTTTGTTTAAAGGATACAAAGGGATTCCCAGCAATAAATTCTGCACTTTTTGAAAGTCCAGTTCTGTACCAAGAAGCTCGCTTAAAAATTGAAAATCGCCATCAAAATATGTGTTGTCCAACTTGTTGTAATAACTTACTTTTTCCGGAGTTATTTTTACCCGAATGATATTGAACGACGAACTGATCCAAATAATTTGGTCTTTCAGCATTCTAAAAGAAACCGTATGTGTTTGCGAATCGTTTCCTTGCGAATAGGCAATTCTAACTTTGGCCTGAAGTGTTTTAAAATCTGGGGCTGTTTTAGAGTTTTCCTTGATGACTTCTTTTGAAGATAATTTTAAATTTACAGATCCATCTGAAACCTTTTTAGTGGATTTACATCCAAAAAAAACAAGTAACAAACATCCAATAAGAATGAATTTTTTTAACAAGGCTATGGTCATTAATTTGTGGATTCTAATTGTTTTGCTTTATCACTAAACGTTTTTGCTTTTACTGTATTGTTTAATGAGGTATGTGACAAACTAAGCTGTTTGTAAAAATCGGCTTCCATTTTGGGGTCGTCTATAATGTAATCCAACCCTGTTTCAAGAGATTCAATAGCTTCTTCTGCACGATTTAATTTGTTTAAAGCCACGCCATTTACCAAATACAATAAAGGTTGCGAAGGAAATTTTAATAAGGCTGTTTTACTTTTACTGGCAGCCTCTTGGTAATGCCCTAAATCAATATCCAAAAGCAGTACATTCTTTAAAACGGTAAAATTGTCGGCATCCATTTTTAAGGCTTCATTAAAATGCGTTAAGGCCTTGGCTTTGTCTCCTTTGGTTAAATAGTATTGTGCCAATTCTATGTGACTTTTTTCGTTGGTATCGTCCAAGGCAAAGCTGGTGGCTTCAACAAGGTCCTGCTCGTACTCGGGATTTTGACCAACAAATTTTACAAAATCCGATAAAACCATGATTTTAGCATCTGGATTTATTTGTGTGCTTTGAAGCACAATTTTCATGGAAGCAATGGCTTTTTCTGGGTCGTTGCCTTCTAAATAAAATTTGTAAAGTGCTAAATGTACCAATTGGGAATTTGGTTTTATTTCCAAGAGTTTTTTTGCTGTTTCAAATGCTTTTTCCTTGTCGTTGTTTTCACTATATCTATAAATCAGCGCCAAATAGTTGGACTCTTCATCTGGATGGTTTTCCACACGTTCTTCCAAATTTTCTATTTGGTCTTTTTTACGTCCTGTAGCAGCATAAATTTGATTTCGCATTAAATCCCTTGAAGGTGTGATACCTTGTTCTTTGTCCAATTCGTCTAAAATTTTCAAAGCATCGTTGTAATCTTTGTTTTTAAAATACAACATGGCCAAATCTTCCTTGTAATCTGGATGGTATTTTACCAGTTGTTTTACGGTTTTAATGGCCTTATCATAATCGTTTTGTTGCGCATAAACATCGTAAAGCTCATCCAGGTACCATTCGTTGTCCGGTTGTTCTTTAATGGCTTTTTTTAAAGCATCTTCGGCTTCGCCAAAGTTTTTCAATAGGTTGTAGTTTTTGCCTAGTTCGTAATAAAAAACCGATTGTGATTTATCTATTTCTATACATTGTAGCAGTGCAGTAACAGCCCGATCGTAATTTTCAATGGCTTTTTGTTTTAAGGCTTCAAAAAACAATTCTTGGGTTTTGTCTTCTACATTTCCTAAATCGTCGTCTGGAGTTTTGTTAAAATCCACTTGCGCATGGTTTATCTGTGGCATGAAAATCATTCCGAAGAAAAAGATGAGGATGTAGATTTTATATTTCATATTATAAGAGATGCTTTACTTCAACTTTGCTCAGAGCAAGCTAGCTCAGCATGACAATTTAATATTTATTCCAAAACTGAATAATCGCCAATACTGATTTTTGTAAAATGACCATCGTAACTTACATGGTTTCCTATCATGGCGTCGTCTAAATTAGCGTTTTTAATAGTAGTATGGGTTTGTATTAAGCTATTTTTAACGGTTGAAGCCTCTATCTTACAATTATTGCCAATGGAAACATAAGGTCCAATGGTGGCATTGTTTAAAACAACATGTTCGCCAATAAAACAAGGCTCTATAATAGTTGAATTGTTATTGGTAACAGTTGCTGCTATAAGATTCTCGTTACCGTCTGCATGTAAAAATCCCAACATTCTGGCATTTGTTTCAATGGTAACTGGTTTATTGCCACAATCCATCCATTCATCAACCGTTCCTGTTTTAAAAACGTTTCCGTTTGCCATCATGCCTTTAATACCATCGTTTATCTGATATTCGCCTCCATTTTTAATATTATTGTCCAAGACCTTTTGTAATTCATTTTTAAGCACAGCCACATCTTTAAAGTAATAAATACCAATTACTGCCAAATCGCTCACAAAGGTTTTAGGTTTTTCAACCAATTCTATAATTTCATTCTTATCGTTTAATTTAACCACGCCAAAAGCTTCTGGTTTATCAACTTGTTTGGTCCAAATAACGGCATCTGCTTCTGTATCCAAATCAAAATTGGCCCTAATCAAGGTATCAGCATAGGCAATAACAGCTGGTCCAGACAGTGAGGGCTCAGCACACATAATGGCGTGCCCTGTCCCCAAGGGTTGGTCTTGACGGTAAATACTGGCTTTGGCATTTAAGCTTTTTGCTAAATCCTGTAGGCTGGAAACCACATCGTCTCCAAACCAAGCTGGATCGCCTAGAACGAAGGCAATTTCTTCTATAGGTTGGTTTAACACCTTTACAATATCTTTTACCAATCTGTGAACAATGGGTTGTCCTGCCACTGGAATCAATGGTTTTGGAACTGTTAAACTATGTGGACGAAGACGGGACCCCCGTCCTGCCATGGGTACTATTATTTTCATCTTTTAAAGTTGATTCGTTTGTTGTTTAGTTGTTGATTTGTTTTAGCCACGAATACACGAACGTTTTCATATAGTTCTGAAATCAAAAATCGTTAATCGTAATTCGCCAATCATTTCACTCCTGTACTTCCAAAACCACCTTCGCCTCTTGAGGTTTCAGAAAGGGTTTCCACTTCCATCCATTCAGCACGTTCGTGTTTTGCAATTACCAATTGTGCAATACGTTCGCCATTTTCAATGGTAAAATCTTCGTTTGAAAGGTTCACAAGAATCACACCAATCTCTCCTCTATAATCTGCATCCACTGTTCCAGGAGCATTTAAAACGGTAACCCCCTTTTTTGCAGCCAAGCCACTTCTAGGACGCACTTGGGCTTCTATACCAACTGGTAGTTCTATAAACAATCCCGTTTTAACAACAGTCCTCTCTAAAGGTTTTAGGGTTATGGGTTCTGTTATATTGGCTCTTAAATCCATACCTGCAGATGCTATGGTTTCATAATGTGGTAAGGCATGACTGGATTTGTTGATGATTTTTATGTTCATAAAAATGTATTTTTTTTTTAATCCTTCGGTACTGTAGGTTTATCATTAAAATCATAAAAGACCTTATTTTAAAAGGTACTTACATTATGATTGTTTTAAAAGTTGTTTTAAATCGTTTTTTTCAAGCTGAAAAACAAGACCTAAAAATACAACTAATGCTGAAATTCCAACAACATTATTCCCTCTAAATCCATAAAAAGTTATGGCAGAAAGACCTATGGACAACAATAAATACACTGAAATCTTTTTTAGGTTATATGGAATGGGATAGTATTTTTTTCCGAAATAATAAGATATCATCATCATGGAAGCATATGCTGCCAATGTTGCCAAGGCAGAGCCTACATAACTTATTTTTGGGATTAACCATATATTTAACAACAGGGTTACAGCTGCCCCAAACACTGAAATATAAGCGCCAAATTTGGTTCTGTCTGTTATTTTGTACCAAACAGATAAATTATGATAAATCCCCAAACACAGGTTGGCCAATAAAATTATTGGTACAATAAGCATGGCTTGCCAATAGGCTTCGTCTCCAATAAGAATCACTTTTAAAACATCGGCAAAAACCACCACACCCAACAAAATAACCGAACCAAAAATAACAAAGTATTCCAGGATCCTAGCATAGTTTTTTTTAGGATTTTCAGTATTTGCATGGCTAAAAAAGAAAGGTTCCACACCCAGCTTATACGCAGTAACAAAAAGTGTCATGAACATGCCCAATTTATAACATGCAGAATACATACCTATTTCGGTTTTTGCTATGTTTTCCGGCAAGAGTTTGTCTAGTAGGATTCTATCGAACGTTTCGTTTATGGAAAAGGCCACACCAGCAATTAGCACTGGAAAGGCATAACGTATCATCTGTTTCCAAAGGTTTGTATTGAAGGTATAGGTGATTTTAAAATAAAATGGCAGCATAATCAACAAGGTTACAGCACTTGCCACCAAATTGGCTATAAATATATAGTTAATCTCAAAATTAGGTCTGTAAATACTTGCCAATAATGAAGATTCTGTGGCCAAATCCTTTAACCACAACAGTAAAAAAAGGTTTAACCCTAGATTGATGGCTACATTTAAAATTTTAATAAAGGCGTATTTTATTGGTTTTGCATTGGCTCTTAACCAGGCAAAAGGAATAATTACCAAGGCATCCAATAATAAAATCCAAATCACCAGATTAATATATTCGGCTTTTATATCAATGACATTCGCTATTTGATTTTGAAAAGCTAAAGCAAGTACAAAGAATAGAACTGAAGAAACAATTAAAGAAATGGAAGAGGTTCCTACAACTTTGGCTTTGTTGTCTTCTTTATGAAAAAACCTAAAAAAGGCTGTTTCCATACCATAAGCCAAAATCACATTAAACAGTACAAAATAAGAATAGATCAAAGAGACATCTCCATAATCTGCAACCGACTTTAAAACACTTTCATCGGTATGTAAACGTACCAATAAAAAACTTAACATTCTTGGCAGCACAGTTGCTAAACCATAAATAAAAGTTTGTTTGAATAGGGATTTTAAAGTACTCAAGAGGTCGTTTTTATGCTGCTAAATATACAGTTTTATTAAACGCTATACAACGAATTAAATTAAGGCTGTTTTGGAGGTGCAGAAGGATACTCTTCCTTAGGCTTTTCTACGAGGTTTTCTACTTTATAGTATTTGGTTGTATGGTTTTCAATGTAACTTATAACACATTCATCAAGTTGCAATTTAAAAGGGAAATCGGGATCTTTTAAGGGTGTTTTGTTTCCAAATTCATCTGGACCATCATGGCTCATGATCAGGTCTTGCCTTTGATTGATTTCCGTTTTAATTTGTGCTGTATAAGCTATTTTGCCTATCTCAATTTTAGCTTTATAACCTCTAAAATATATAGAATCGAAAGTCACGTTGTTTTTATTGGAAGTGACGTGAATCAACATATGATAACCCGAGCCTCCTCCTTGAACACCAGCAATCCATTTTTGAAAACTTACCTCTCCCAGGTTAAATGAAGGTTTTTTCTGAAGTTT
>Ga0070728_10000568_pt1 | contig 70083 bp, 50 predicted proteins | sample tdDd471_FD_66723 | JGI IMG/M metagenome (GOLD analysis project Ga0070728, IMG submission 66723) | Marine sediment microbial communities from the Atlantic coast under amendment with organic carbon and nitrate - tdDd47.1 | ecosystem: Environmental > Aquatic > Marine > Coastal > Sediment | place... | reverse complement strand
TACCGGCTTCCGGACCAGGATGAGAAGCAGAGCGAGTTCTACGAATACTAGACTCACGCAGCCCGGGTTGCCGTTCCAGACCCTTTTCCGGCGACCCGGGCGTTTTTTATTGAAAAATATGTGAAGGATTCTTCGCCTGCCGCGTCTACAGGCATGGACAGACGGAGACCACAACGGATCTCCGCCGGACTCCCGAACCGGAGCGCGACATGAGCGGACCCTCCCGTCAGGAACAGGCCTTCGTCGAACTGGTGGATCGGTATCTGGACCGTGTATTTCGCTATCTGCGCAACCTGACTCGCGATGACGAGAGGGCTCGCGAGCTCTCCCACGAGACGTTCATCCGGCTCAAAGCCGGCCTCGCGTCCCGGGGATCCCTGAGCGAAGCCTATGTCTTCACCGCTGCCCGCAACACCGCTCTTTCAGCCTGGCGCCGGCACCAGAGCGAGTCGCGAAAGCAGGAAGAACTGGAGCAGCAGGAGCCCCGGGGAGGCCGTTCGACGTCGGAGTTCGACGGAGCCGTGCCGTCTGTCACGCTGGAACGCAAGGAACTGCGCCAGGCTCTGGAGCACGCCCTCGGTGTGCTGCCGGAGGACCAGCGATCGGTTTTCCTGCTCTCGGAGGTCGAGGGGCTGAAGTACGAGGAGATCGGCCGCATCATGGACGTCTCCTCCGGCACCGTCGCCTCCCGCAAACACCACGCCATCCGCGCCCTGCGGCGCGAACTGGAAAGGACGGGCCATGCATTGCCCTGAATTCCGCGACCAGTTGCGCAATCTGCTCGACGGCGACGTCGATAGCCGTACCCGCAAACAGCTGGGCCTGCACATGGCCGGCTGCGAAGACTGCGCCCGGCTGGCCGACGACGACACCTTCTGGGACGAGGCGGTGCGCTCGTTGCTGGATCGCGAGGCGCCGGCGGATCTGCGGGCCGCCATCCTGGGCGAGGAACATCAGCAGCAGGCCTCCGGCAAGTCGGGTTACGGCTTCCGCAACCAGTTGCGCATCATCTGGTGGGCCGCCCGCAGGGACCACACACCCAGACTGTGGCTGGAATCGGCGGCCTTGATGGCGGCGGTCCTGTTGGTGGTGCACCTGTGGACCGGCCGCGGTGACACTCCGGAAACGCCACCGTTTGCGACACCGGGCCCGGTGGTCCAGCTGGATGGCTCCGGATCTCTCGAACTCGACTCACCGCTCGAAGCGGGTCACTTGAAGTTGAACGGACCATTGCTCTGAGGAGGTTCCGTCATGAATACAGCGATCATTCTACTGACTGTCCTGTTGACTGCGATCACAGCCGAGCCGGCGGGATCGGCTCCCGCGACCGAGCCGGTCACGGTTCAGCTCTCGGGTATCGATCACCCGCTGGTCGGACATCTGCGCCAGATCAACGATTCGCGCTTCCTGCTCCAGGGCGAGAAGCAGTACTACGAATTCTCGGGTGACCAGATCCTCACCGTGGACGGCAGGGACGAGGTTCCCGACTCGGTGCGCGGCACGGGGCGGCTGATTGCCTCGAGCTTTTACGAGAAGATTCTGCCCGGCGGCGATGTGGAGGTGTGGTCGCGCAACGACGTGGTCAACGATACGCCGCGTATGCTCACGAGCACCAGCTGGGGGGTGGCCGACTGGGAGCTGGAACAGACCCAGGAGAAGGAGATCTACGACGCCTACGGCAACCGGCTGAACCTGCAGGTGGTACCCGGCGTGGATGGCAAGCACCAGGCAGTGGTCGAGTTTCTGGTGCCGGTGGCTCCCACCGAGACCATGGGCCTGGTGGTCAAGACCCTGAAACGGGGCGCATCGGCGATAGACGGCGATACCTGGCGATACACCTTCAACGTGGACTTCAGTGAGGACCGCACGTTCCTGCGCAAGATCGAACTACCGAACGGCGCGACGATACGGGCCACCTACGCCGGATGTCGTTCCCTGGTACACGGGGGCAAGGTGTTCCTGCTCTCCCAGCGCTACTATCCGGCCAATACGGTCGATCCGCTGACCATCGAGTACACGTTGCCCTAGGCCCGATCAATCCGCTTCCAGGCCGGAAGTCCGTCACCCGGGCTTCCGGCTCGAATCCTCCTCGAAATTATCGCTCATGGTCCCGGGCAAGCATCCGCTATACTTCGCACCCGATGCTCCGACTCCATCAGACAGGGGGATGTCTCATGCTTCGCCGCAATACCGGCCTCCGGGCCGCAGTTCTGTTCGTCGCGATGATCACCTTGATCCTGGGGATCCTGACCGGCTGCTACTCCGAAGAGAAGAGCGCCCTGCCACCCGAGTTGCTGGCCCTGTTGCCCGATGCTCCGTTGGTACTGGCCGTGAAATCCTCGTTGCAGGAGGCGATCGACGCCACCAGCGGGCCCCAGGCTGTCATTCCCTGGGAGAACGAGCAGACCGGCGAGTCCGGTCTGTTGCAGATGATGGAGGAGATCGTACCGGGCATGAGCGAACTGATCGATCGCGATCTGCCCCTGGCTGTGACTGTCGGCATGCCGGCGGTCATCACCAATCAAGGACCACCGATCACCGTGATCATTCCGCTGGCCGCTGGCCAGGAAGTGAATGAAGCCTTCCTGGAAGGCACGGAGTTCGCGACTGTGCTGCGCAAGGGCAACTATGCCGCGCTGTCCACCGAGCCCGCCTACACCCCGGCAGACTCGATCCCCGAGCTGGCCGTGGCCCTACCCGCAGCCCATACCGTCGTGCGCTTCGACCTGGCCGGCGCCATCGACAACTACCGGGGCATGGCGGAGATGGGACTGATGGCCATGACCATGGCGGCCATGGACACAACCGACGCGGCGGGCGGAAGCTCCATGTCCCCGGAGGAGGCCCAGGCCATGGCCAATGTGGCCCGGTCGCTGATGGACTCGGCCGACAGACTGGAGCTGGCAGTACACCTGGCCGGACAGGAAGTGGCGCTGGATCTGGGCTTCCGGGTCAAAGAGGGCAGCCCCCTGCAACCGGGGCCCCAACCGGACTTCGACATGGCCCTGGAGCTGACGCGCCTGTTGCCGCCGGGCGAGGACTTTCTCCAGCTCAACGCCCTGGACTACAGCAGGCAGATGGCGATCTTCCGGGACTTCTACACCCTGAGCCTGAGCAATGTGGACGAGTCGCTACCCGGGCTGGGCGAGGGCTATCGCCAGTGGTACGAGCAATACCTCGACTCCATGGATCTGTTCTACCAGCCCAACGCTTCGAACGTCGCCTTCACCGACGATGGGATCCAGCTGCACACGGTGATGAAGTGTGACGATGCCGCCGATGCCCAGGCCCGGGTCGAAGCGCTCATGCTCGGCTATTCGGAACTGGAACTGGGGGTCTCGATGATCCGGGGAGAACCCGTGGATCTGGCTGGCGTGCAAGTCCAATCCTTCACCGTGGATCTGGACCTCGAGCGTTTCCAGGAGACCATGGGCGACGGACCTCAACCCCCGGGCATGCCGGGCATGCAGGCCCAGCAACTGACCGCTTTCATGCGCAAGGTCGTGCCGGGGTTCTACCTGTGCAACGTCGGCAACCACTTGATCTACAGCGCCGATCCAAATCTGGACAATCTGACGGCGATGATCCGCGCCGCCGAGGGCTCCGGAGGCTCGGTGGATCCACGGGCCCGCGACGCGGCGAAGGCCGCCGGACCCGGCTGCCAGCAGGTCACCGCCGGAGATTTGCGGGCGATCGTGACCTGGGCCATCGAGCTGGCAGAAGAGTTCGAGATGACCGATGAGGACATCGTGTGGCCCGAGGGCGCCCCGGTGCCGTTCACCCAGTCCACGGCCATCGACGGCGTTGATACCGTGGTCCGGATGGAGACCAACGCCGGCGGCATGCAGGCCTTCATCAAGCAGCTCATGGAGATGGATTGAGGCGAGCCGACATCCGCTGGGCATGATTATCGTATTGAAACTGCCCCCGATCCCTTCAGGCTCGGGGGCAGTTATTTCAAGAACCTGTTTTGTCGGCGAGGCTAGATCTCGCGTACCTGCCAGTTGCGGTCCACCCACAGGCCGATCACCGGTAACCCCGCGAATCGATCCTTGACCCAGAGCACCGCCGCCCGCGTGTGCTCGGCTTGCTGCCGCTCGCTCGCGGGATTGGCTGCGCAGTCGTAGTGTCCGACCACGGCAATGCCCACGGATTTATGGCGGCGGATGGAGATGTCCACGCGGTCGTTGATGGAGGAAATCCGAGCGTCGTCCACCTGCAGGGCCAGGACGTGATTGATCCCGGCCTCCGTGACCAGGTCCACGTACTTCACGCCGAAGCGCTGTTGCAGGTACTTGATCACCGGCAGCTGCACGCGGCCGTCAATACAGGTGATGGCGGTACAGAAACTCATTGTTGTCGCGCCGCTGGCTTGGTGTTCAGGTCAACGGAGTTCATTCTCCGTGGCACTCGCTGCAACTGGTGAACTTCCATTCCTCGTCGATGTCCTCGGGGTGCTGGTACTCCACGCTTGTGAGCGAGACCACCGTCTCTCCCGATAATCTCTCCTGGGCCACGATGGTGTGGCAGACGTTGCAATCCCGGGAGATCACATCGCCATCCTCGGTTTCGTGCAATCCGTCGTGGCAGCGGAAGCAGCCCGGGGTCGTCAGGTGGCCGATGTGATCTGGGAACTCCCGCCAGCTCACCTTCATCTCGGGGAAGATGTTGGTCTTGAACAGGTTCTGAGTCTCGCTGATGGCTGCGGCAAGGTCCGCGCTGCGGGCCTCGACCACCTCAGGATAGTCCTCGCCATAGAAGGCGAGGACGCCGGTCTCGATGGCAGCCAGGGCCTCGTCCTCGGTCTCGTAGTCTCCCTCCATCAGCTCGACCAACAAGCCCTTGACGCCGGGCAGGTCATCCCGGATCAGCCCGTTGGTCAGCGCCCGATTGACCAGCCGCGCCGGCGGGTTGTAGTGGTGGGTGGGCCGGTTATGACAATCAATGCAATCCATGGTCCGCGTCTCGTAAGCCGCTAGGTCTTCATCCGAGTAGTCAGCTTCAGTATTGCGGTAGACCTTCTCCTCGCCGCTTTCATCGACGAAGCGAACCCAGGGGATATCGAGCCGCTTGTGGTCGGTGGCCTTGTAGGAGATCTCGATGTTCTGGCTGGTGTGCCAGTGGATGCCGTGGGCGGGCGCGATGCCGGCTCCTCCACCGCCGACGCGCATCAGCAGGTGCAGACGCCAGTGGTCGTTGCCCTCTTCCGAGGCGAAGTAGTCGTGGACGACCATCTTCTGGCCGGAGAAGTGGGCCGGCCAGTGGCACTGCTCGCAGGTGTCCCGGGACGGGCGCAGATTCTTGATGGGTGTCTCGATGGGCCGGGGAAACTTGTTGAACATCACCGCATAGAGCTGGTACGCCCCCGAAAGCTTGGAGCGCACGAACCACTGGGCCCCCGGGCCGATGTGACACTTCACGCAACCGACGCGCGCATGAGGCGACACCGAGTAGGCGGCGAACTCGGGTTTCATGACGTCGTGGCACACCGTGCCGCAGAACTGGTCGCTGTCAGTGTACTCGTAGGCCTTGAAGCTGCCGAAGGCCGTCAGCAACAAAAAGAGGATTCCGCCGGTGGAAACCAGGATGACCGCCCGCATCTGGGCCGGCTCATTCAAATCGATCCGCGGCAAGCGCTGGGTGCTGGGCAGACCCAGTCGGCGCCGCCTCTGTTGGCGAAGAACGCCCAGAGCAGCCACAATCATGCCGATGACCAGGAACGCGGGCAGAATCACGAAGGCCAGGATTCCCATGTACGCGTGGTGTTCGTGGGTCATCATCTCCAGGACCATCAGGAACAGGATCAAGCCCAGGCTGACCCCGGCCATCGTCGCTCCACCGAGAGTGATGGTGTTGTAGTAGGACGCCGGCAAACGCCGCTTCTGGTCGGAATCGTGGGTGGGTTCGGACATCTTTTCCCCTTTCGTGACTACTGGCCGTCAGATTACCGCAGACAGGGGCGCTATCCCAGCAATATTCCGGGAATTCCTTATAGGTGGTGCTCAGCGACCGGGGGGATTAGCGTTCTGCAGGACAACGCGGTAGCCATCGGGATCCTCGAAAGTCCTGCCCTGCCGATCCCAGTAGGGGTTCCAGGCCGAGACCGGATCGAAACCTGCTCGTTCCATATCGACACAGGCAGCATTCCAGGCTTCAGTGTCGGGCAGATAGAAGACCAGCAGATGGTCCTGGGTGGGCGCGCGGCCGACAGCGTGTCCGGACTGGGATGTGAACTCGATCTGGTATTCCAGATCGGCAGCGCCGAGGACGATGCCGTCGAATCCGTCATGGCCGGTGAATCTGGCTACGATCTCCAGGCCCAGTCCGTCGCGGTACATCCGGGCGACCTGCTCCAATCGATCGGTGGGCCGGGCGATGCGCAACGGAGCCTTCATGTGAGCCGTTTCCGGCGGATCACTGGACCGTCTCGTAAGGGCCGGTGACGGTAGGTGCCGTGGCGAAATTCTCCGCCGGCGGCGGCGACGCAGCCTGCCACTCCAGGGTCGTTGCGCCCCAGGGATTGTTCACGGCCCGGGCACCGTCCCACAGGGAGCCCAGCAAGTTCGAGGCGATGACCACGATGCCGGTGACCAGGATCCAGACCCCGGTCATCGATACGATCTCGAGACCGGCCAACTCGGCGGGCAGCTCATAGACTCCGCGCGGCACGCCGCGCACACCCTGTATGATCTGGGGAAAGAAAGCCAGATTCAGACCCACCGTGTAGAGCATCGCGGAAAAACGACCCAGTCCTTCATGGTACCTGCGACCGGTCAGCTTGGGCCACCAGTAGTGTAGGCCCGCCAGCAACGCGGTCATCACCCCGCCCATCATCACGTAGTGGGAATGGGCGGTGACAAAGAGGGTATTGGCCAGATACTGGCCAACCGCGAGGCTGCTCAGGAACAGGCTCATGACCGCACCGATGCCGGCCTGCAACAGGAAAGACACCACGAAGGTCGTTGGCGCAGCACAGGCAATCGAGCCCCGGTGCAACGTGGCCAGCCAGCTATAGACGATCAGGGCCACCGGAATCACCGTCAGGATGGATAGGGCGCCGAACACGAAGCTCGTGGCCGGGTCCTGTCCGCTGCCGATCAGGCGCACACCCCAGGTCACGAAACTCATGGCCAGCAGGGCGATCATGGAACCGACCAGCGTGCGGTAACCGGCGACCGCCTTGCGACTGATTCCCGCGATGACTTCGCTGATCACACCGACGGCGGGCAGCAGGGCGAAAAACGCCGCGGGCGTGGTCACGAACCAGAAGTAGTTCTGCCACACCAGGGGGTCGGTTTCGGTGCTGAACAGACCCTTGCCGAAGGTTCGGGCCGAAGCCAGATACAGCACGATGATGCCAAAGAGTATGCCCACAGCCAGCAGCATGTAGCCCGTCAAGTAAAGGGCCCAGCTGAGCACCGGCATGTCGAAGAAGCCCATGGCTTCCGCACGGCGGTAATGCACCGTGATGATGAAGTTCAGGCCGGTCATGAACCAGCTCAGGGCCACGAAGAACAGACCGACAGCCAGCAAGGCGAAAGCACCGTCGCCCCCGAGGGCGAACGGGGTCATGAAGGTCCAGCCCGTGGACACGGCGCCCACGGCGATGGACATCACGAACAGAAGCGTTCCGACGGCGTATATGCGCAGGCTGCAAAGGGACAGGCGCGGTACCGCCAGATTCGCAGCGCCCAACTGCAGCGGCAGCAGGAAATAGCCAAGGATCGAGGGAATGGCAGGCACAACGAAGAAAAAGACCATCAGCAGCCCGTGCTGAGTGAGCATCTTGTGGTAGGTCGGCGTATCGACCAGGCCGCTGGAGGCTCGCAGCTTCATGATGACCGCGAAGAGAGCGCCCAGCAGGAACACACCCAGGGTCCAGCATAGAAAGAGCATGCCGATCCGCTTGTGGTCACGGGTATCGAACCACCCGCGGAAACCGTCGTTCCCGCCAAGATAGCCTTGGGGACCCTCGACGCCCGCGTTACTTGTGGCGGTGCCGTTGCTCATCTAGTTCCCCTCCTGCACGGCGGCTGCGTCGCCGGCGGTTGCGGATTCCTCGCCACCAAAGCTGGACAGCGTCTTCAGCCAGGCGGTGATAGCTTCGATTTCCTTGTCCGAAATATTACCCTCGTAAGGAGTCATGACCGGCTCGTAGCCGGCGATGACCGATACGTTCGGCGTGAGGATCGACTCACGGATGTAGGCGTCGTCGACGACGATCTGCACGCCCTCGCGGGTATCAAAGGTGTTACCGTAGACGTCCTTGAACGACGGGCCCACCAGTCGGCTGCCGTCCAGGCTGTGACAGGCCTTGCAACCCTTGGCCGTGTACAGCAACTCGCCGACCTCGGCCATGGTCCGGCCGGCGAAGATGTCGCTGGCTGCTAACAGCCAGGCGTCGAACTCGGCCTGGCTCTGGGCGATGACCACCGAGCGCATGTTCGTGTAGCCCTCACCGCTGTAGATGTTGCTGCGCAGGTCGAAGGTGTCGGCGACGGTGGCCTCGAACCAGGCCTCGGATCCGCGGTCAGGCAAGATGGCCTGGCTGACCCGTAGTTCGGGAATGAACAGACCGTGGATGACGTCCTCACTCTGCAGATTCAGCTTCACCGGTTGGCCGGTGGCCACGTGCAGGGTGTCGGCCACGTAACCGTTGGGATAGGTGAAGTCCCAGTCCCATTGGCGGGCAGTGACATCCACGGCATAGGCCCCGTGGGGCGTCACGCTCTGCTCCAGAAATCCCTGGAAACCGGCCGAGAAGGCGAACAGTCCCAGGACCAGGGCCCCCAACACGAACAATCCCTGCCACAAGAGGCTGGAGCTGCCTGCCGGTGCACCGCGGCCGTCCTCATCCCGACGCTTGAAGAGTTGGATGTAGGTCACGGCCAGGCCCACCACCAGCACCACCACGAAGATGGCCACCACGTAGATGCCGAAGAAAGGCGCATCCACGTTCTCGGCGTGGGTCGAGGCCGCCTGGGGAAACCAGGACGACAGCTTGGCGCTCGCCGGCGGAGTGATTCCCCCCACCCTCGACACCGCCCCGGACAAACTGCCTGTCAGACTGCCAAAGTCCACTGCAAAACTCCTCAGCAGATGGATGACTCCGCGTTCGATCGTTATGTGTTCAGGGCCGACTGACCGCCCCGCTCCCGCTGCCTACCGGATCAACTACTTCTGCGCCGCGTGCTGCTGAACCAGCAATTCCTTGGCCGCATCGATGGGCATGCCAACGGTGCCCGCCTCCTGGTTCACCCAGCGATATCCTTCGTCCAGACGGGCCTGCTGTTCGGCCAGCGCATCGTTCAGTGCGGTGTTCTCCGTGTCGAGCACCGTCGCCTCGAACTGGCTGGCCTGGGCGGCCAGGAATCCGCCGCGCATGAACAGGCCGAAAGCCAGCACGAAGAGAATGAATGCCAGGACACTCAGGAAGACAGCCGGAGTGTTGAATCCGCTGCTGGCTTCGCTCTTGCTGTCGCTGTCGAAATGGGCCATCGCCATCAATCACTCCTGCCTGCGGACGCGGTGCGTCCTATGCGTTCTCGAATCTCAGCGAATCGTCCAGTCGCGGATCGCGCGTCGGCACCAGGGAATGCCCCATGGCCAGGCGCGTGGCAGCTGCCAGCCAGATCCCACCGATGCCGAAGAAGCCGGTCACATCCATGGCGCTCAGCACGAAGCTCTCACTGAATTCGGGCATGACCACCCAGTAGAGATTGATCCACTGGGCCACGATGAGCCAGCCGGCCCAAAAGGCCAGCATCTTGCGGTTGCGCTTGGCGTAACGCGAAATCAAGCCGGCGAACGGCAACACGAAGGTCGCAAAGATGATCACCATACCCGTCATGCCCCAGCCGTTGCTCGAGCGCAGCAGGTACCAGGCCGTTTCCTCGGGAATGTTCGCGTACCAGTAAAGCATGTACTGACTGAAGGCGATGTAGGCCCAGAAAAAGGTGAAGGCGAACATCAGCTTGCCGTAGTCGTGGAAATGCTCGGCGCTGATGATGTGGTTCATGCGGCCGGTGTTCTGCAGCCCCATCGTCACGAGGGTCAACACCGCGTAGAAGGTCACCAGACCGCCGGCGAAATAGTAGACCCCGAAGATGGTGCTGAACCAGATGTGGTCCACACTCATCAGTAGATCGAACGAAGCGGCCGCCACCGTCAGCGCATAGACCACCAGGGAGAACCCGCTGAAGTTCTCGTTCTTGCGGGTAAGCTCCAGATCTCCGGTCTGATCCTGTTTCAGGGAACGACGCCAGAAGGTGTAGGCCAACCAGCTCCACACCACGAAATAGACCACCCAGCGCACGGTGAAGGCGCCGGGGCTCAGATAGGCTGCCTTGTGGGCGAGAGTGGGATCCGCAGCGGCTCCCGGTTCGGCCCAGCTGTAGACCTTGCCGGCGAACAGGATCACCGGAACGGCCAGCACCGCCATCACTGGAAGAGTGGCGGACATGACCTCGGCCATGCGGCGGACGACGATGCTCCAGCTGGCCTTGGTCACGTACTGGATGGGAACGAAGAACAGCGCCCCCAGGGTGAGCGCCAGGAAATAGGCGAAGTTGACCAGGTAGGAATACCCGAAATGCTTCAGCCCGTCCCCCTCGGCCACACCCAGGCCCACGGTGGCCGCGAGACCGATCAGGCCGATGGCGAGGCTGATCACGAACACCCGCGAGCCGAGCCCGTCCAGGGTCGTCTTCGTGTCATCCAGGCTGGGAACATGGTGATGAGCCAATGCGAACTCCCCATGCTGGCCGGCTGCGTGCAGCCGGCGCCGATTCAGTGAAAGGACCCTGGTCGCTTATTTTTCCAGGGTCGTCCGGACGTCCGCAGGGACGTCATCGATACTCGCGTTGCGGGACAGCTGCAGCGCCCGCACGTAGGCCACGATGGCCCACCGGTCGTCAACCGGGATCTGCGGGCCGTAGGCCGGCATGTTGCGGATCCCGTTGGTGATCGTGTTGTACAGATGTCCCACTGGACGCTCTATCACCGTCTGGCTGGTCAGATCCGTGGGCGGCGTCCAGGTGCCCTCGGCCAGCGCGGCGGCCCGGCGATTGACCAGACCATCGCCGTCACCGGCGACGCCGTGACAAGGGGCGCAGTAGATGTTGAAACGCTCCTGGCCCCGATCCAGGTACTGGCGGGTCAGCTGGACCGGAAACTCCGCCACGTAGAGCGTGTCTCCCGGCACGGTGCCGCGGTAATAGGGATCGTCGGCCTGCAGGTGCCCCCGGGCCACGGACCCTTCGGGATGCTTGCGCATGGCCTGGCCGTCGGCGAAGAAACCGTTGACCGTCTGCGGCTTGTAGCTGAACTGGTCATCCATGTCGTAGACGACCTGAATGCGCGGTTTGCTCTTGCGCTCGTGTCGGGCCTTGTAGATCAGCCCGATGGGAATCAGGCTCGCTGCCACCAGGACCAACAGGATGTAGAGGATCGGACGTGGCATCGATCAGTCCTCCGCGCTTTCGGTGATTTCCTCGATCCCGGCGCCACCGAGGGAGGCCAGAAACTCACGGGTTTGCTCGAGCTTGAACTTGGGATCGCCCGACTCGATCACGATGAAGAAACGATCCTGGCTGGCCCGCCTGAACGCCGCGCTCTTGAACAGCGGGTGATACAGCTTCGGCATGCCATTGAGGCCCCACATACCGAAGAAGGTAGCGAAAGCACTCAGCAGCACCGTCAACTCGAATATGATCGGGATGTTGGCCGGCAACCCGAACAGGGGCTTGCCCGAGATCACGAAGGGGTAGTCCACCGCATTCATCCACCATTGCATCAGCACCGCCAGACTCAGACCGGTCAGGCCGCCTAGCAGGATCAGGAACGGCAACTTGGTACCCTTGATGCCCATGGCCTCGTCCATGCCGTGGATCGGGAACGGCGTATGCACGTCCCAGCGTTTGAACCCGGCGTCGCGAACCTTGCGGGCGGCCTCGACCAGCGCGTGGACGTCATCGAACTCTGTCATCAAACCATGGAGGGTTTCCGGTGTGGTTTGTGCGCTCATCAGTGGCTCCCTCCTTTCGGGGTCTCGCGGGGGATGTCGCCGTGATAGTCGCCCACAGCCCGCCGCTCGCCACCGTGGGCGTCGGCGATGGGCATGACCGTCTTGACCTCGGCCATGGCGATCATGGGCAGGAAGCGGATGAACAGGAGCACCAGGGTAAAGAACAGCCCGAAGCTGCCCACGAAGGTCAGGATGTCCACGATCGTCGGCTTGTAGTAGGCCCAGCTCGAGGGCAGGAAATCACGACTCAGCGAGGTGACGGTGATCACGAAGCGCTCGAACCACATGCCGATGTTCACGAAGATGTACAGCACCCACATGACGGGAATCGAGGTGCGGATCTTCTTGACCCAGAACAGCTGGGGTGTGACCACGTTGCAGGTCACCATGATCCAGTAGGCCCAGGCGTAGGGACCGAAGGCCCGGTTCACGAAGGCGAAGGATTCGTAGGGATTGCCGCTGTACCAGGCGATGAAGAACTCGGTCGCATAAGCGAAGCCCACCATGCTGCCGGTAGCCAGGATGATCTTGTTCATGTTCTCGAGATGGTGCAGCGTGATGAATTCCTTCAAGCCGAACCACTGCCGCGCCGGAATCAGCAACGTGCCCACCATGGCGAAACCGCTGAACACGGCCCCGGCCACGAAGTAGGGCGGGAAGATGGTCGTGTGCCAGCCCGGCAACTGGCTGGTGGCGAAGTCGAAAGACACCACCGAGTGCACCGACAGCACCAGCGGCGTGGCCAGGCCGGCCAGAATCAGGTAGGCCTTCTCGTAGCGATGCCAGTGCCGATGACTGTTTCGCCAGCCGATGGCGAAGAATCCGTACAACGCCTGCTGCAGCTTGCCCTTGGCCCGGTCCCTGAGGGTCGCCAGATCGGGCACCATCCCGGTGTACCAGAAGAGCAATGATACCGTAGCGTAGGTGCCGACAGCGAACACGTCCCACAGCAACGGGCTGCGGAAGTTGGGCCACATGTCCTGGTAGTTGGGAATGGGGAACAGCCAGTAGACCACCCAGACCCGGCCCACGTGAATACCCGGGAAGATCCCGGCGCAGATCACCGCGAAGATCGTCATGGCCTCGGCGAAGCGATTGATGCTGGTACGCCACTTCTGCCGGAGCAGAAACAGGATGGCCGAGATCAAGGTCCCGGCGTGGCCGATACCCACCCAGAAAACGAAATTGACGATGGCCCAACCCCAGCCCACCGGATTGTTCAGACCCCAGACCCCCACACCCTTGATGAACAGGTACCCGATCATCAGGAACAGGATGCCCGTCAAGCCGGCGGTGAAGGTGATGGCCACGTACCACGCCTTGGGTGTTTTCCGTTCCAGGACAATGTCCGAGACCTTCTCGGTCAGCGTCGTGAAGTCGTTGTCCCCCAGGACCAGCGGTGTGGGCCGAGTGGGGTCGTCGGCTGTGTTGTCCAGAGGGTCGATGACCGACTGTTTCATGCTTCAGGCTCCAGTTCCGTTGAATCGCGGTTCCAGATCAAATTCGTTCCAGCTGCCACCGCCGGCGCTACGGCCGGCGCCCCAGCTCCTAGCCGTGTGCTTCCTGGCCATGCTCTTCGTGGTCACCTTCGTGACCGTTGTCGTGACCGTCGCCGTGGCCGCCCTCCCGGTGCGATGTCGGGGCGATGGCCGGATTGGGATTGCGCAGACGGGCCAGGTAGAAGGTCCGTGGTTTGACGTTCAGATAGCCCAAAAGGTCGTAGGACCGGCTGTCCTCGCGCAGCTTGCTGACCCGCGAGTGGGGATCATTCAGATCGCCGAACACGATGGCGTCGGTGGGACAGGTCTGGGCACAGGCCGGGGTGATGTCGCCATCCCGGATGTCCCTCCCCTCAACCCTGGCCGCCACCCGGGCGCCCTCGATACGCTGCACGCAGTACGAGCATTTCTCCATGACACCCCGGGCCCGGACGGTCACATCGGGATTCAGAACCAATCGCTGGGTCTCGGTCAGGTCCTCGAAATTATTGAACCAGTTGAAGCGTCGCACCTTGTAGGGACAGTTGTTCGAGCAGTAGCGGGTTCCCACGCAACGGTTGTAGACCATGGCGTTGAGGCCTTCTTCGGTGTGCATGGTCGCAGCCACCGGGCAGACCTGTTCGCAGGGAGCCATCTCGCATTGCACGCAGCCGACGGGCTGTTGAGTGCATTTGGGATCATCGGGATCACCCAGGAAGTAGCGGTCCAGCCTGATCCAGGACATCTCCCTGCCGCGGGCCACCTCGTCCTTGCCGACGACCGGGATATTGTTCTCGGACTGGCACCCCATCAGACACGCGTTGCAACCGTTGCAGGCGTTCAGGTCGATGCCCATGCCCCACTTGTAACCGTCGTACTGCTTCTCTTTCCAGAGGGACTCCAGGGGCGGATGGTGGATGCCCTGGTGATCGACGAACTCGGGATGGTTCACGTAGTCGTCCAGTGTGCCCTCACGGACCAGTCCCGGGACACGATTCTGGATCTCTTCGGCACCCTTGCTGTCGATGGCATGATGGTCCTGGGTCGTGGCCAGCAGGTAGGTGCGGCCGGTCTTGCTGATCTTCAGACCCTGTCCGTAGTCCCGGGTTTCCCAGGTGCGCAGGTTGTAGGCGTCGAAGCCCACCCCCTGTCCCACGCGGCCGGCATCGTTGCGGCCATAACCCAGGTTCACCGTCACCGAGTGGGGGGCCTGCCCCGGCAGGATGTAGATCGGCATCTCCTGCTTGTGGCCCGCGTGCTCCAGCTCCACCAGGTCACCGTGCCGCACACCCAGCTCTCCGGCAGTGGCCGGGCTCAGCAGCGCGGCATTGTCCCAGGTGAGCTTGGTCATGAAGTCGGGCATCTCCTGCAGCCAGGCATTGTCCGCGAAGCGCCCGTCGTAGACGGACTGGTCGGGGACGAAGCTGATCTCCAGGTTCTGGGCGCTCAGTTCCGCTCCGCCGCGAGGTGGAGCGATGTGCCCGCCACCCAGGGCCAGAACCCGCGCTCCCTTGCCTCCGCTCCCTTTCAGAAAACCGTCATGAATGAACTCGCGCCAGCGCTTCTCGAATCCGGCGTTGCTCTCGGGAGCCGCCTTGCTGCTGCCGGTCATGCCGGCGAAGGTATCGCGAGCCACCTGGTAGTCGCTGCGCGGGTTTTCATCCACCAACAAAGAGAGTAACTGGGCCGCGGTCTTGCCTGCGAACAGGGGCTCGATGAGGGGCTGGACCGCCAGATAACTGCCGTCCCAGGCCATGGCGTCGCCCCAGCTCTCCAGGTAGTGGGCCCGGGGGATGTGCCAGGTGCTGCTTGAGCTGGTGGCATCAACCCGGTGGCCGAGATGGATCCGGGTCGCGGCCTTCGCCATGGCCGCACCGAAATCCAGGTCTGCAGGTGCATTGTAAACAGGGTTGCCACCCAGAACGATCAGCGTCTGTACCCGGCCGCCGTTCAGTTCCTGGGTCAATTCCTGCAACGTGCCCCTGGCGGGCATATCGAAAGGAATCTGCGTGATGGCATGGCCCACATTGCCCAGAGCCTGGTTCAACACGTGGATCAGGGCATGTACTTCAGGACTCTGACGCATGCCAGCCAGCAGCAAGCCATGACCCCGGTGGTCCATCAGATCCCGGGCGACGGCAGCGACGTGAGCCGAGCCGGCTTGATGGCCGCGCCACTTGCCCAGTTCCCCGCGATTGACGCCCGATCCCGCCGGCAAGGGCAGCCCCTCGCCCAGGACGAGCTCCGCAGCCAGGGCCCAGACCGCCGGTCCGATATCCCGCGCCACGGTGGGGAAACGGTGGTCGGCCATGCCGCCGGTGATGGTGAAGGTGTTCTCGTAGACGTAGAGCCGATTCATGTGGCCCTGATCCGCCTTGCGTCCGGCGGCGAACTGCCGGCTGTTGCGCAGGGCCGTCGGATGATCCTGCATCAGGTTGGCGTCGAAATCGACAATCACCCGCGCCTCGTCCAGGTTCAACTGACTCAGAGCAGCGGTGCCGAAGGCGAGTTTGGCCCCCAGCATCTCGTTCTGGCGGCACACCGGCTCCCAGCCGTAGACCTTCGCGCCCGGATAGGCCTCGCCGAAACGGCCCAGCAATCCACGCACCGACGGCGACGACGTGGCTTCGGTCAGGACTGCGATCCCCCGCCCGTTGCCGTGCTTGAAGTGGTTCGCGGAAAAAGCGCTGAACCGCTCCCAATCGCTTTGGGTTTGACTGCCGCCCTGGATGCGCAACACGTGCCGGCTACGATCCGGATCGTAGAGGTCCAGGACGCTGGCCTGGGCCATGGCGCTGGTGGCTCCGCCGCTGAGTGCGAACTCTGGATTGCCGTCGATCTTGATGGGACGGCCGTCGTAACTCGTGGCCACTACACTGGTCGCCACCGGTCCCAGTTCCATGGTCGTGGCGAACTGCATGGGCTTACCGGGGGTGAATCCGGCGGGCCGCTTGGCGAAGGGAACGATCTTCTCTTCCGGCCAGCGACAGCCGGCCAGGGAAGTCAGCGCCACCGAGGCGGACATGATCTGCAGAAAACGCCGCCGGGTCATGCCGTCGACCGGGGCCTCTATCCCGCTGGGAAATTCGTTCTCCAGCTGGTGGCGAAACTCTTCGGTGTCAGCGAGTTCCTGCAGGCTGCGCCAGTAATTTTTGCCGCCATGGGGATCGCTCATGATCTCGGACATTCGAAACCTTCCCTAACGGTGACAGGTCGTGCAGTCGGTCGACGGACTGATATCGTGCTCTTTCCGCAGCTGGGCCCCGAATTCGGCGGGGTCGCCCGGCGGCGTCCAGTCCATGGTCGTAACGAATTCCTTGGGCCTCAGATTGGGGTCGGGATCCCGGTGGCAGGACAGGCACCAGCCCATGGTCAAGGGCTTGGCCTGCTCCACGACTTCCATGCGATCGATCCGACCGTGGCAGCTCACGCAACCGACTCCCGACTGTACGTGGCCGGCATGGTTGAAGTAGACGAAGTCGGGCAGGTCGTGGATCCGTTGCCACTCGATGGGACGGCCGGTGGCGAAACTCTCGCGCACCAGCGCCAGCTTCTCGCTCTCGGTCTTGACGGTCTGATGGCAGTTCATGCAGGTGGCCGTCGGCGGCAGGCTGGCCCGGGCGCCGGTCTCGACACCCGTGTGGCAGTACCGGCAGTCAATGCCCAGCTCTCCAGCATGCAAGGCGTGACTGTAAGGCACGGGCTGCTCGGGAGCGTAACCCATGGCCGACATTTCGGGTGAAAACACGCCGGTGATCACCACCACGGCATAAACCAGTCCACCGAGAGCGACGACCGCCGAAGCCTCGCGCAACCAGTTCGTCCAGCGGGGAAACACGAATTTGTCGTTGTGGGTGGTGCCGGGATCAGGACGCTGGCCCTGATTGGAGTCTTGGTTTTCCAGAGCCAAGCGACTCTCCCCCTTCAGCAACGTGGTTCGGTTAACACCAGAAATCCCGGAATCAATACCGGGATGTAGGCAAGCTTCGCCCGCCGGAATAGTCTTCCTCGATCACGGTGGCCGATGATAAGTCTGCCACCTCATTCTGACAACGTAAAAAACCGGACCTAATTAGCCACTTTGTCCGTCAAATGGAACTCCACTCCGTCGGACCAGCCCGAGAATCTGCAAGGCTAGGCCATCTCGAATGGGGAAACGAATTCCACACTGAACGACGCACCGCAACGACAGGTCTGACCCGCGTTGGGATTCTCGTACTTGAATCCGCCACCGACCAGAGCGTCACTGAAATCGACGTGCACACCGGACAGGCTGTCCATGGCCTGGGGCTCACAAACGACATTCACCCCGTGCTGGGGAAAGGCCTCGTAAACTCCTTCGGCGGGAGACAGATCCAGGTCATACTTGGTTCCCGAACAGCCACCCCGCTTGAGACCGATTCGCACGGTGCGATTCTGGCAGCCGCGTTCTTCCAGACGGCGACGAATTTCGAGAGCGGCAGCTTCAGTCAGTGTGATCAACGGAGGTCCTTGCCTGCTGGGCGATCCAACGGGAATCGCCATTCTTCGGGATCAGGTCCAGGAGACCTATTAATCGGACAAAAATTATCCCCCATATCCCCAATGCGCAACCCGTTTCTGGAGCCCTGGGCTTGATCACGAGTCGTCGCGCACTGGCGGACCCTCCTTAAATCACTACCATACGGGTACAGATTGCACAGAATCCAACCAGAAAGCCGCCAATGCACGTCCTGTTCCGCATGATGGCCATCGCCTCCTTGACCCTCTTCCTGGCAGGTTGCCCCATGAATGGTTCCGCTGATCAGTCAGCAGACAGTCCCCGTACCCCGGCGGAGATCCGGCGGGACGGTAACCGTCTGACAGACGAGCCCTCTCTATACCTGCAGCAGCATGCCCACAACCCCATCGACTGGTATCCCTGGGGCGAAGCTGCGCTGTCGCGGGCCCGGGCCGAGGACAAGCCCATATTCCTGTCCATCGGCTACTCCTCCTGTCACTGGTGCCACGTCATGGAACACGAAGTCTTCGAGCACGACGACGTGGCCATGTTCATGAATCAGCACTTCATCTGCATCAAGGTGGACCGGGAAGAGAGACCGGATCTGGACAACGTCTACATGGCGGCGGTGCAGATGATGACCGGTCGCGGCGGCTGGCCCATGTCCGTATTCCTGACTCCGGAACTGCAGCCCTTCTACGGTGGGACCTACTTTCCCCACGACCAGTTCGTGCAACTGACCGGCAAGATCGTCGAGGTATACGATGAACGACGGGGCGAACTGGAGCAACAAGCGGCGGAGATGGGTCGGCGGATCGGCGCCGTTCCGCAGCTGGAGAATGCCGGGGCTGTCAGCCGGCAGATGATCACTGCCGCTGCCAACAGCGGCAAGAAGCAGTACGACCCCACCCAGGGCGGTTTCCAGCAGCAGCAGAAGTTCCCCACCCCCGTCAAATGGCGCTTCCTGTTGCACGAATACAGACGCGCCGGCGACCCGGAGCTGGCCGAGATGATCAGGCACACCTGCGAGGCCATGGCGGGCGGCGGCATCTACGATCACATCGGTGGCGGCTTTCATCGCTACACCGTGGACGAACGCTGGACGGTGCCCCATTTCGAGAAGATGCTCTACGACAACGGCCAGCTGGCCAGCCTGTACCTCGAAGCAGGCGTCGTGTTCGAGAGGGCCGATTTCACCGCCGTCGGTCTCGACGTGCTCGATACCCTGTTGCGGGACATGCGCGGGAGCGAGGGTGGTTTCTACAGCAGTCTGGACGCCGACAGCGGCGGTGAGGAAGGGACCTATTACATCTGGTCGCGCGACGAGATCAGCGCGGTCGTCGGTGAGGTTGATGGGCCAGTCCTGGCCGATCTGCTGGGTGTCGTCGGGAGCGGCAACTTCGAGCACACGGGCAAGAGCGTGCTGACCTGGCGAGCCGATCTCGATGCCGTGGCCACGAAGTACGATCGCGATCCCGGAGATCTGACCGGCTTGCTGAGCCGACATCGCCAGGCGCTGGGTGAGAAACGCAACGAGCGCATCGCCCCCGGTCTGGACCGCAAAATAATCACATCGTGGAACGGATTGACCATTGCCGCCATGGCTCAGGGCTATGCCGTGACCGGACAGGAAAGCTATCTGAACGGCGCCCGCCAGGCCGCCGACTTCTTGCTGAAGGAACACCGTCGCGACGACGGCAGTTTGTGGCGCGCCTCATCGGCAGGCCAGACCACCGGCGAAGCGATCCTCGACGACTACGCATTCCTGGCCGACGGTTTGATCGAACTGTACCAGGTTTCCGGCGAAACCCGGTATCTGGTGGCGGCTCGCGAACTGGTGGATCTCGCGGTAAGAGATTTCGTTCGCGAAGAGGGCGGGTACTATCTGTCCCGCGCCGGCACCGAGGCTCCTCTGGGACGGACCGTCGATACCTTCGACAGTGTCATTCCCTCGGGCAACGCCATTTTGTTCCGAAACCTCGTACGCCTGGCCGCAGTCACCGGCGAGACCTCGTATCTCGATACGGCTCGCCACGATCTGGACAGCTGGTCGGGTCTGCTGGACCGAGCGGGTCTGGAAATGGCAGGTTGGTTCGACGCCGCAAATCTGGCCCTGGGCCCCATCCACGACGTGGTCATCGCCGGCGACAAGAGCGACGAACACCGGGCGACTCTCACCCGAACGGTATTGTCCCGGTTGCCGGCGGCGGCGGTCCTGAGCCTGGTCCCTGCCAACGGCCCCGACGCCGAAACCCGCAAGGCCGCACCGGCTCTGATCGGCAAGGTTGCCATTGACGGGAATGCGACGGCCTACGTCTGCCAGTTCGGCACCTGCAAGGCACCGACAGGCGATGCCGAGGAACTGCTGGCGCAGGTCCTCGAGGGATGGCAGAACTGAGCCGGCCGAATTCCGGATACCAAGAAAGAGCCCGGTCGCTATCGCGACCGGGCTCTTTCTTTTCTGCGTGCTCCCGTATCAGGGAGCGGGAATCGCAGAGCAGACAACCACCAGCAAGACCATGGCTATGGTGCCGGTAATCATCCAGCGGACATTACGCGCATTCATGGCGAATTCCTTCCGGGGGCGTCCGGGGCAATCCGTTGCGTACCCACTCGATAATCCATGCGGCCACACTGACCGTCGTTCCAAGCCGCCCCATTATGGTTCTTCGATCCGGTTTCGACAATCACAAATCGCGACGCTGCGAACCAATACTGGAATCAAATTTGCGACTGTGGGGGTGTGACGTTCCCAATCGGGCATTATGCATCCTCGGGAGGACTCCCATGGCTACGCGGTTTCTGACTCTGCTTCTATTTGCCCTGCTACTGGCAGGCTGCTCGACCCCCGAATCCCCCACCGAACTGGTCTACGGTGGAAGCGATCCCGTCGACATTCCGGATCCCGGCCCCATCGGCCCGGCGACCGGCACCAACATCGGCAACCAGGCCCCCGATTTCACCCTGGACGACAGCTACGGCAATACCTGGACCCTGTCGGCCCAGCAAGGCAAGCCCGTGCTGCTGTACTTCTGGGCCAGCACCTGCGGCTACTGCGCCGAACAGAATCCCCGTATCCAGGGCTGGTACGAAACCTACGCCGACAGCCTGACGGTGATCTCCATCAACCTGGGCGAGAGCGAGACCCTGATCAACGCCTACCTGGCCAGCTACGACCTGGATTTCCCGGCCTTGCTGTGCACCAACGGCGTACAGACGGCCTATGGCGTCTACACGATCCCCCATGCCCTGCTGCTCGACGCCGAGGGGATCGTCCGCTTCAACGACCATCCGGGCTACTTGACCGACGACGACCTGACGGCGCTGTTCTAGACGGTAGCCAGGTTCACGATAAAACGGACCGGCTGCAAAGCCGGTCCGTCCTTCACTGCCCATTGTGGTTCTAGAGCTCCTCCACCTCGGTGATCTCCACCTCGGCCTTCACTCCCGCTTCGGGAGCCAGCTTGGCCAGCAGGTCTGTGATCTCGGCGGCGCACTGACGGCAGAAAGTTGTTTCGAGGGGAGCGTCGTCGAACGCCTTCCAGCACAGCTCGCCTATCTCTTCACTGCCACAATAGGCATGCAGATCCAGGTAGATGGAGTAGCCCATCTCCGGATCGTGATAGGTATCGAGCAGGATTTCGATGGCGAAGCCGTCCTCGGGCACGGAGCCGGCACCCCGTTCACGGATCGCCTTCTCCCAGTAATCGGTCACCCGCTGGATCACAGCGAGGCGGAACTCGCCGTCCTCGGTGCGGGGCCAGATCGCAGCCAGCTGGGCCGCATCCGCATGAGCGAGATCAACGGCGATATCGGCCCGGATCTCGGCGGGGCAGTTGTCGCGCAGGTCTTCGAAATCCCGGTACATGGCAACATCCATGGTTGAGGAAACGGAAAGGTAAACGGCTTGCCGCATGATACAACCTGACCGTCGGTGGGACAAGAACCGCTGCAGCGCCCGGTGCAAGCCGTGCATGCATCCGCGGCACTCCCGAATCCGCGCCGCTCTGGCGACAGAACCCCATTGGCGCTAACTTGTATGTCTTGCACCGGTATTCCGCATTGTCGATGCCTCAGTGCCTGCCGCTATAAGTTTCTCCCTACCGGAGGTGATTCATGAAGACCATTGCTGAACTATTGGAACTCAAAGGGGCCACTCCAGTCCATACGGTCGGACCAGATGAATCGGTATTTGCCGCAGTTACCAGGATGGTCGAGATGAACATCGGCGCCGTATTGGTCTGCCACGAGAACGTGATCCAGGGCATCCTGACCGAGCGTGACTACCTGCGATTCGTATCGAGCAAGGGCCGCACGGCCCAGGAAACACCCGTTCGTGACCTGATGACCCGCAAGATCGTCTATGTGACGCCGGAATGCTCGCTGGACGAGGTCATGGCCATCATGACCGAGCAGCGAATCCGTCACGTGCCGGCGATGTTCGAGGGACGTCTGATCGGCATCGTTTCCATTGGCGACGTCGTCAAGCAGATCAGTCGGGATCAGAAAGTCCAGATCCGCACCCTCGAGGACTACATCTCAGATAGCTACCCCGGCCCCAAGCGTCATGAGGCACAGGCCTGACCGGGCCTCCTCGAATCACGCGGGATGGCGTGCGAGCGCCGTCCCGCCCCGAAAGCCCCCGATTCTACCAAATGTCGTTTCCCAGTTTGTACCGCCGCCATTCAATGTCTAGATTAGGGATAGATCCGGGGGCCGAACGGCGAATTCCCGCCGCAGTCGGCCGCTGCGATGCGATCCTATTCAGGGGGAATTGCGCGCCATGGCACAGACTGTCATCGAGAAGATTGTCCAGGCTCACGCCGTTGGACTGACCGCCGCTCAGGAGGTCCGGGCCGGGGACTACGTGACCCTCGTTCCCGACCACGTCATGACCCACGACAACACCTCCGCGGTGATGGGCAAGTTCAAGGGTCTGGGTGTGGCCCGGGTCAAGAATCCCGGGCAGCCTGTCTTCACTCTCGACCACAATATCCAGGACCTGGGCGAGGCCAACCAGGCCAAGTACCGGGCCATCGCCGAGTTCGCCGCCGAAAACGGCGTGACCGCCTACCCCGCCGGTCGAGGCATCGGCCACCAGATCATGGTGGAAGAAGGCTTCGTGCAGCCCGGCGGTTTCTGCGTCGCCAGTGACAGCCACAGCAACACCTACGGCGCCCTCGGCGCCCTGGGCACACCCGTGGTACGGACCGACGCCGCCGCCCTCTGGGCCGCGGGTACGGTTTGGTGGCAGGTTCCCCGCACGGTGAAGGTGGTCCTCGAGGGAGCCCTGCAGCCCGGCGTGACCGGCAAGGACGTCATCATCACCCTGTGCGGTCTGTACAGCCAGGGCGAGGTGCTGAATGCCGTGATCGAGTTCGGCGGTCCGGGCGTGGCCTCGCTGTCGATGGAAGAGCGTCTGACGGTGGCCAACATGACCACCGAATGGGGCGCCCTCGCGGGCTGGTTCCCCGTCGATGCAATCACCGTCGACTACATGACCGAGCGACAGGCCTGGCTGAAGTCCCAGGGTATCAACGACAGGATCTGCGACGACGATCTGCAGCGGTGGCGCACCGATCCGCCCGCATCGGATTCCGACGCGACCTACGCGGCGGAGATCGTCCTGGATATGGGGCAGGTCACGCCTCACGTAAGCGGTCCCCATTCGGTTCAGGTGATGACCTCGTTGGCCGAGATGCACGATCGCAAGCTGGCCATCAACAAGGCCTATCTGGTCTCGTGCACCAACAGCAGACTGGGTGATCTGGAAGCGGCAGCAGCCGTGGTGGCAGGCAAGCAGGTCGCCGATGGCGTCGAGTTCTACATCGCTGCGGCCAGTCTGCCCATCGAAGAGCAGGCCAAGCAAAGCGGCGCCTGGCAAACCCTGCTGGACGCCGGCGCCATCGCGTTGCCACCCAGCTGCGGCCCCTGTATCGGGCTGGGTGAAGGTCTGCTGGAAGCGGGCGAGGTGGGCATATCGGCCACCAACCGCAACTTCAAGGGACGCATGGGCAGCCGGGACGCCGAGGCCTATCTGGCCAGTCCCGCGGTCGTGGCCGCCAGCGCCCTGGCTGGCTTCGTTACCGGCCCCGAGGGTATGGACCTGAGCAACTCGGTTCCCGATCGCTCGTTCCGCGAGCTGCCCGCTGCCGGCAAAGGTGCCGCGGTGGAGATTCTCGATGGGTTCCCCACCGGCTTGAATGGACGGGTGCTGTTCCTACCTGCGGACAACCTGAATACCGACGGCATCTACAGCAAGGACTACACCTACCGCGAGGACATCACCTGCGAGCAGATGGCCCAGGTAGTCATGGAGAACTACGATCCGGAGTTTGCCAATCGGGTCAACCAGGGCGACATCATCGTCGGCGGCTACAACTTCGGCACCGGCAGCAGCCGGGAGCAGGCCGCCACGGCACTGCAAGCGGCGGGCATCAGCCTGGTCATCGCCGGCAGTTACAGCCAGACCTATCTGCGCAACGCCATCAACAATGGCTTTGTCTGTGTGGAGTGTGCGGAGCTCTCCGACGCCATGCGGGAGCACTTCGCAGCCCAGGCCGATTCGGGTGCCAAGACCGTCATCGGCGAGGACGAGCTGCAGCTGGACTTCGGCGGGTCGGTGGCCACCTGGCGCGGTCGCGAGTTCCGCTTCACGCCGTTGGGTACCCCGGTGCAGGAGCTGGTCATCGCCGGTGGCGTCGAGAACCAGGTACGCAGCCGCCTGGGTTGAACCAGGCGACAGACGTCCTTGAACGAACAGGCCGAGGGCGGAATGCTTCCCCGGGGAAGCCTCTGCTCTCGGCCATCTTGTTAGCCCGCGCGTGGGCTAGTCGCCCATCATGCGCAGCTGGGTCTGCAACCCCTGATTGCCAGGATCCAGCTTGGCCGCCTGCTCCAGCGCCTCGCGTCCCGCCGGCGTATCCTCGTGATCCAGACAGATGAATCCCACCAGCGACCACATACCGGCATCGGGCCAGGTGTCGCCGCGGCCGGCCCGCAACTCCTTGACCAGGGCCTGGGCCAGAGTCGCCGAGCGGATGGTCCGATCCGCCTCGAGGACCAGCTCCAGGTCAGCGCTATCCATGCCCGCCAGCATGTTCGATGTCGCCGGCTTGCCGGCGGAGTCGCCCAGAGCCAGGGTTCGGCCTTCCTGCAACTCGTCATGCCGGATGAGATGGCGGGCCAGAGCCCGTCGGTTCTCGTCGGTGGGAGAAGTCGCCCAGGCCTGGCGCAGATCGGCCAGAACCTGCTCCGGATTCCCTTCGGCGGCCCAGCGTCCGGTGGAGGTTCCGCTCTGGCTGTAGAAGCGATCCACCTCCTCCTTGCTCCGATTGGCCCGGATCGCCGTCAATCCTTCGAGGACCGCGGCGTAGTATGCTTCTTCACCGGATTTCTCGAAATGTACGAGGGCCTCTTCCAGCTCGATCATGGCCGAGTCGTAGTCTCCCATCAGGTAGTAGACCTGCCCCTGTAGTACCGAAGACGGTCCCGGGTAGATCCCCTGTCGCTGAGAGATGTCCAGCTGGTCCAGGGCCAGCAAGGCCCACTCCTGCTTCTCGAACTCGTCGGTGGTCTCACTCAGCTTGCCCACCAGCGCGGCGCCATACGCCAGGCGCGCACCGACGAGGTAGAATCGGTCGAAGCCCAGGAAGAATGGGAGCTTCTCGGTGGAGCCGGTCAGTTTGCCCAGGCCCATCTGGTAGGGCTTGTACACGAAGAATACCTGATAGGGAATGCTCAGCCGGGCCACGTTCCAGGCCTGGTCCGCACGCTGCAGACGATCGGTCATGGCATAGATGCGCCCCGCGTCGTTCCAGAATCGGTGCTGGAACGGATAGTGATCATCCAGCGAATACTCGCCAAACGCAGCCGCGGCCGTGACCGGGTCCCCTTGCTGGAGCCAGGACAGTGCTTTGATCCAGCTGCTCAGGTACGCGGATGAGATCTTCTTCCAGTTCAAAATGTTGTTCAGCTCGGGAGAGAACGACGTACTGCGAAAATCCGGCGGGAACTTGCGGATCTCCACCGAACCAAGTTCGCCGGCTATGCTCAGCGCCTGCTGAACCTGTCCGGTCTGGGCGCTGATCAACCCGCGCAACAGCCGGGTCTCGATATCGGCCTCGCCCAGTTGCTCGGCAACGTCCAGGGTGCTTGTCGCTTCATCGAAGAGGCCTGCATCCCGCATGATCCAGGTCCGATCCAGGGCGGCCCGTCGGCGTATATTGGTCAACTCGCCGGCAGGGATGGCGGCCAACGCCGCGTCGCATCCATCGAGCGCGGCCAGCGACCGTTCCAGATCCCCGGCCACCGCTGAAAAATAGGCCAACAGGTGCCACGCATAGGGATTACTCGGATCCAGACCCACCGCGGTGCGCAGGCGTTTCAGGCAGTCCCCGACCACTGTATGATCGGTGGTTTGATTGCCCCAGCCGGAAGATTGGTTCTGGCGGGTCCGCTGTATCATCCCTTCGAGGCGCTCGCGAAACCTGCGCAAGAAATCGAGTCGCTTGCGGGCCTCCTTGACGCGGCTGGCCTGCTCATCAGCCGACAGAGCCTGGAAAGCCTCCAGAGGCAGGGCCGGTTCGGTGGAATCGGAGATCAGGATCTTCCCGTATTCCTTCTGCTGATCGGTCTTGAACTGGGAGCGATCATGGTAGCGGGTCTCATCGAAGGCCCGGTAGAAGCGCTGGTCCATCTCGATCCAGGTCGAAACCGATCCGATCTCTGCCCAGTGCTTGGGCTCATCCCAGGCCAGGGCGGATACCGCCTGGCATCCCAGCAACAAGACGATAATACCCAGCAGTACGCGTTTCATGGAGACCCCTCCCCGAGTGATGGGACGTTCGATTTCAGGGGAGAATACACGCATCCCCACTTCGACGCCATCCTCCGTTCCGGTGCCCGGCCCCTCGGCCGGACACCGGCGAGAATCAGTTGGCGGTCATCTGCAAATGTCGTTGTAGGCCCAGGTTCCCCGGATCCAGGGCTACGGCGTGCTCCAGGGCCAGCCGGCCGTCGGCGATCTGGTGGTCCAGGCAAATGAAACCAACCAGTGTCCACAGCTCCGCATCGGGCCACGGCGCCGCACCGTTGTTCTGCAACGTACCCAGCAACTTCTTGGCGCGGTCGAGTTCACCCAGCATCCGATCGGCCTCCAGAACCAGGACCAGCTCACTGGCCAGCAGATCCGCGTCGGAGTCATCGCCAGATACCACGAGCTCACGGCCGGCTTCTGGTTCACCATTGCGGATCAGAAAGCGCGCCAGTTCCCGACGAGCCTCGGCGTCGGCAGGATCGGCGGCCAGGCTCTCCCTCAGTTCGGTCTCCCGATCCGCCAGGTTCTCGATCGGAGCCCAGCGGCCGACCGCACGACCGCTCTGGGACTCGATGGGATGGCCGTCGAGCACCCGTTCGCACAGCGAAGCAAGCTCGTCGGCCATCGGGCCGTAGGTCTGGTCTTCACCCGGACGGCTCAATACCGAATGAGCCGTCTCGACTGAATTCCGGGCGTCCTGCCAGTTTCCCATCAGCGCGTGGGCCTGGCCCATCAACAGGGCCGCCGGTCCGGATTCCTCTCCGGTTCGGACACAGATCTCCAACTCGTTGAGGCCGCGTCCGGCCAGTTCGTTGCGTACTGTTTGATCCTCGGCCGCAGCGGCTCGAATGATCAGCGACGCACCGTAGGCGAAACGACTGCCGAGTTGAAAGTAGCTATCGAAGCCGAGAATGAACGGCAGCGATCCAGTACGGCCCGTGAGCCCGGACAGATCCAGGGCGTAGGGCTTGAAGACCATGAACGGGAAATAGGGCACCGTCATCTGGGACATGCGCCAGGCACGTTGCGACTCGTCGCGCCGACCGGTCAGATTGTATATGCGGGCGGCGTCGTTCCAGAAGCGATAGCCCGTGGGATAGGCCAGATCACGGTACGCGTAGCCGAAGACCGTGCCCGCCATGTCCCGGTCCCCCTGGCTCAACCAGGCCAGGGCCATGATCCAGTTGTGGGCGAAGCCGGAAGGCCGCTTGGGCCAGGCTTTGGGATTGATGATCCGGGCAGACAGCACCCGGGTATCCATGTCCGGACGGAACTCGGCAACCTCGACGCCGCGCAGTTCCTTGGCCAGACGCTGTGCCTCCCGCATATCCCCCGACTGAGCAGCGATCAATCCTCGCAGGATCCGGGTCTCGACACTCTGCACACCCTGCCCCTCGGCTTCGTCCAGACTCTCGCGAGCCTGGTCAAAGAATCCGAGCTCGCGCAGGGCCCAGGCGCGATCCAGAGCCAGCTCACCCCGGACGGCGGTCATCTCGTCCGCGGGCACCTGGTCCAGGGCCGCCTCGGCACCGTCGAAGGCCACGAGCGCTCGTCCATAGTCTCCGACGAGACCCGCTATGTAGCCGATCAGATGCCAGGCGTAAGGATTGGCCGGATCCAGTCCGACTCCCCGTTCGAGGGCGATCAGGCAATCACCGAGGGCCTTGGGGTCACTGGGATGAATACCCCAACCGGGTTGGACCTGGCTCTTGACGTCCATGACATTGCCCAGGATGCGGTTGTGGAAGTCATGCACTCGACGCAGAGAACTCTTGGCCGCCCGAACCCGCTCCGCCTGGTCAGCTGCGGGCAGGGCCAGGAATGCATCCAGCTCCAACGGGGTCTGGGAGCCATGGTAGCGACGGGTCTTTTGGTACTCGGCCTGCTGGTCCACCTTGACCTGGGCCAGACTCTTGACGACGGTCAAGCCCTCGATGCGCATGAAATGGGCGTCGTAGTCCTTCCATTCCGCCACCGAACCGACATCGGCCCAATGGGCCGGTTCTTCCCACGCGCCGGCCATCAGCGGCGCAATCATCACCACAGCGAAGAAACAGATCCTCATCAGATTCATGGGCATGCCCCCTTGTGTCTCCCCCGAGTAGCTTGGCCAGACGATCGCCAGATCGTCCGGTTGAAGTCGCATCCTGATGATACGGAGTCCTGCCAGTGGCGACAAATCGCCGAACCGGCTGCGTATCCGGTGATCCGTTGTCCAACGGCGGATTCTGCGCTATAGTCCCAGCTTCGGGAATCACGGCTCGGGGCCGTTCCACTGAATTCGCCAGCGATCGGAGTGAAATGCTCAAGGAGAATTTCGTCGAAACCATCGCCGGAGCGATCCGCGACAACTGGTCGGTCCCGTGTTTCAGCGATCTCGACGGTTCGACCCTGACCTACGGGGACCTGGCCAACCGTATCTGCAAACTGCATTACCTGTTCAATGAGTTCGGCGTCGCCAAGGGCGACCGGATAGCACTGGTGGGCCGCAACTCGTCCCACTGGGGCGTGGCCTATCTGGCGGCGGTGACCTACGGCGCAGTGATCGTACCGATCCTACCCGACTTCACCAGTCAGGAGATCCACCATATCGTCCGCCATTCCGAGTCGGTGCTGGCTTTCTTTGCCGACCCCATCAACGACCGGATTAACGAGGAGAAGATGCCCTCGCTCCGCGGCATCTTCAGGTTGCGAGACCTGAACCTCAGCTGGTACGCCGAGAAGCGTATGCAGGCGGTGGTAGACGGCGCCGACACCGCCTACGTTGAAGAATACCGTCAATGCCTGTCCCGTGAAGACCTGAAGTTCACGACCGTTCCCAGCGGCGATTTGGCCGCCATCGTCTACACCTCCGGCACCACCGGGTTCTCCAAGGGCGTCATGCTGGATCACAACTGTCTGATGGCCAACGTGCGCTATTTCAACGACAGCGTCGATCTCGTCCCGGGCGACAACATTGTCTCGTTTCTGCCCCTGGCCCACGCCTTCGGCTGTGCCTTCGATTTTCTCTCGCCACTGCTGGCCGGCTGTCACATCACCTTCATCGAAAAGATACCCACTCCCAAGATTCTCGTGGCGGCGTTCCAGAAGCTGCGCCCGGCCGTGGTCATGTCGGTACCATTGATCATCGAGAAGATCTACCGCAACCGGATCAAGCCGCAGCTAGAGACGCCAAAGATGCAGATGGCCCTGAAGGTTCCCGGCCTCAAGACGATCATCCACCGCAAGATGCGCGACAAGATCTACGAGGTGTTCGGGGGCAACTACAAGGAGCTGGTTGTCGGCGGCGCGGCCTTGAACAAGGAGATCGAGCTCTTCTTCCGCGAGATCGGCTTCAATATCACCCTCGGTTACGGTATGACCGAATGTGGCCCGTTGATCAGCTACTCGATTTCGGCAGACAACCCACCCGCCCACAGCGTGGGACGGATCATCTCCTACCTGGAGTGCCGTATCATCGACCCGGATCCCGAGACGGCCATCGGCGAGGTCCAGGTCCGCGGCGAAAACCGCATGCTGGGCTACTACAAGGACGAAGAAGCCACGTCCGAAGCCATCGACGCGGCAGGGTGGCTGCACACCGGTGACCTGGGCCGTCTGGACAGCGACGGATTCCTGTACTTGACCGGACGCTCGAAGAACATGATCCTGACTGCCTCGGGCCAGAACGTCTATCCCGAGGAAATAGAGTCTCAGCTCAACAACATGCCCTGCGTGGAAGAATCGCTGGTCATAGAGAACCAGGGCCAGCTGGTTGCCTTGGTGTACCCCGACCTCGAGTCTGTGGACCAGGCTTGCTTGCGGGGAAGACAGGTTGAGGAGATGATGGAGGACAATCGCAAGCAACTGAATTCGCGACTACCGGGGTTCAGCCAGATATCCCGGCTAAAGGTTCTCTACGAGGAGTTCGAAAAGACACCGACCAAGAAGATCAAGAGGCGCTTGTACAACGCACTCTCCTGACCCGACAGAAGGAGACACGATGAAGCTGAAGCAGAATCCGCAGGGTGAAGTGATGGTCCTGGAATTGTCCGGCAAGATCATGGGCGGGCCCGATCACGAAAAGTTCAAGGAAGAGGTCAAGCAGGTGATCGACACCGGCTTCACCAATGTCGTCCTGGACCTGTCCGGCGTACCCTGGATAAATTCAACGGGGCTGGGCATCCTGATCTCGGGCTACCACTCCATCAAGGCGGCCGAGGGTGCCATGAAGATCTGCTCGGTCAAGGAGCGGGTGCTGAGCATCTTCTACATCTCACAGCTGGAAAATATATTCGAAGTCTTCGAGACCCGCGAAGAGGCTGTGACCAGCTTCGGCAGCTAGGAGCGAATCTGCAAAACAATGCCCGGACCGAGTGCGCGCCGGTGGTTTCCGGCCCGTCGGTCCGGGCATTCTCGTCTGGGATCCCGGCGGGCCTAGGACTCGGAGCCCCCCCGCCGCACCATGGCCTCGCAGACGGTGTAGCCAAACTGCTCGTACAGGCCATGGGCATCCCGCGTGCGCAACAGGTGTTGCCTGCAACGCTCTAGATCGGGGTGGGCCGACAGGCATTCCGTCAGCCAGTGCCCCAATCTGATTCCCCGGTAGTCCGGATGCACCATCACGTCGCAAACCCAGGCGAAGGTACACTTGTCGGTGACCGCCCTGGCAAACCCGATCTGGCGTCCCTCGGTATACAGGCCCAGACACACCGAGTTGGCGATGGACTCCTCCACCGTCTCGCGGGTGCGGCCTGCGGCCCAGTAGGATTCCTGCAGGGCGGGGACGATGTAGAACAGATCCAGTTCTGTCTTGTCGTCACTGATCCGGTAGCTGTCTCGAGTCCATTCCATCTGTATATCTCCTGCGCTCGATGCGCTTCTGTTACGCCGGCTGAACGCCCACGGATTAGAAGTCGGCCAACTTGGGTGCCCGCGGGAAGGGGATCACGTCCCGGATATTCTTGATACCGGTAACATAATTGACGGCCCGCTCGAAGCCGAGGCCGAAACCGGCGTGGGGCACGGTTCCATACTTCCGCAGGTCCCGGTACCACCAGTAGGTCTCCTTCTCCAGCCCCATCTCGTCGATGCGCTTGTCCAGTACGTCCAGACGTTCCTCCCGCTGGCTGCCGCCGATGATCTCGCCGATGCCGGGGGCCAGAACATCCATGGCCGCGACGGTGCGTTCATCGTCGTTCATACGCATGTAGAAGGCCTTGATCTCCTTGGGGTAGTTCATGACGACCACCGGTCGCTGGCACAGCTCCTCGCACAGATACCGCTCGTGCTCGGACTGAAGATCCATGCCCCACTGCACGGGAAACTCGAACTTCTTCTCCACCTTGCCCAGGGCCGCCACCGCCTCCGTGTAGTCCATGCGTTCGAAGCTGCTGTCGACGAACTTCTCCAGCCGGCTGACCGCATCCTTGTCCACGTGCTGGGCGAAGAAGGCCATATCGTCTCCCCGCTCATCCAGCACGGCTCTGAAGAGATAGCGCAGATACGCCTCGGCCAGATCCGCGTCATCATTCAGGTCGGCAAATGCGATCTCCGGTTCGATCATCCAGAACTCCGACAGATGGCGACTGGTGTGGGAGTTCTCGGCGCGGAACGTGGGCCCGAAGGTGTAGACACGCGTCATGGCGCAGCAATGGGTCTCCACATTCAGCTGTCCCGACACGGTCAGGAAGGTTTCGCGACCGAAGAAATCCTCATTGAAGTCGATGGAGCCGTCGGCGGTGCGCGGCGGATTGGACAGGTCCAGGGTCGAGATACGGAAGGCCTCGCCCGCTCCCTCGGCATCGCTGGTGGTGATGATGGGCGTATGGATCCAGTAGAATCCGTTCTCGTGATAGAAGCGGTGGGTCGCCTGGGCCAGGCAGTTGCGCACCCGGGTCATGGCTCCGAAGGTGTTGGTGCGCGGGCGCAGATGGGCGACCTCTCGCAGGTACTCCATGGTGTGGCGCTTGGGCTGCACGGGATAGGTCTCGGGATCCTCGACCCAGCCCACGACCTCGATGCGTTCCCCTTGGATCTCCACGCTCTGGCCCTTGCCCTGGGATTCGGCCAGGGTGCCCGTGCATACCACGGCGCAGCCGGCGCTCAATTTCTGGATCTCATCGGCGTAGTTGGGCAGGTCCTGCGGGGCGACGACCTGGATGGGATCGAAGCAGGTTCCGTCATGGACCTGAATGAAGCTCAGCCCGGCCTTGGAATCGCGGCGGGTGCGGACCCAGCCCTTGACGGTGACGACGGTGCCGGGAGCCACTTGCCCCGACAGTAGGGCGGATATCATGTGTTCGGCCATGGTTGCTTCCTCGGAAACGGTGAAAGCCGGCGGCGCGGGTGCCGGAATCGGAGAATGCGCAAAGATAGCACCAAGTCAGGCGGTGGACAACCGGACTCCCGACTGGACTCGCATCCGGAGGTCAGTTCTCGGGGTCGGTGGTCGGCCGAAGACTCAGACCCGGCTCGGCCAGCACCAGCCACCCCCGCCGCAACCAGCGCCCGGGTTGGGTCACGGCGCGTCCTCGTGCCGCCAGCAGGTTTCCCGCGGCGGTGAACCACGCTCGTGGGCCCCAGACACTGCTGCCACGCGTATCCCTGGTGACCGCTCGCCAGTCCTCGATCAGCTCCAGCACGGGGTCGCCGGGCACCGCCCGGTGAATGAAGCACTTGGGCAGGCGTGTCTGGAACGCCTCCGGATCCAATTCGCCGCGAAAGTTGGACCCCAGAACCAGGGCCTCCAGGTGCCAGGTACCATCGGGGCCGACCCGCAGCAGATTGGCCGTCCAGACCCGGCCGTAGGGATCGCTGGTGCCGTCAACGATCAGGCCACCGGGCAGCACCTGTGAGGCCAACAGATCATAGGCCGGCTCGACTTCGGATTCCTCGTACTGACGCAGAACATTGAATGCCCTGAGCAGGCGAACGGTTTCGCCGTCGCCGCCGGACCGTCGCTGCAGAGGCAGGTTGAATCCGCCCAGACGGAAGGAAATCCCTTTGCCGGCCCACCGCTGGGCATTCTCGACGCGCTCGGGAGATATCTCCACTCCCAGAACCGGCAACATCGGATTGACCCGGCGCAATCGGGCGGCGCTCTCGACGGTCGTCACCGGCTCCGAGCCGTAACCGAGATCCACGTACAAAGCGCGGGCGAACGCGCCATCATATTGTTTCAGAAGGGAAGGATCATAGGAGGCCAGGAAATGATCGCTGCTACGCAAGCGATTGGGCGCGGTCTTGCCGCGCGTCACCTGACCACTCAGGCGGCTGTCCGTGTGCTGAATTCGGTGCATTTTCCCATGGTGCCGTTGCGTCGATCCAACAATGCTTGCCGGACAACTATAACACCCGTTCTCGCCGGCACAAGGGCGTCCGGCCGGTCAGCCGACCTCCACGTCTGCTAAGCTGGCAGCGGCGCCGGCGATCTCCTGAAGATTCCAGCGGGCGTCCTCGTTGTCCGGATCCCTGCTCAGGATGTCATTCAGCACTGAGATCGCTTCAGCGAGGCACGAGCTCTCCGCCGCCGCGACGTCGTCGGCCAGCTGCGCCTGCCACAGGGTGCAGGCCAGGTCATTCGCGGCCCGGGAACAATCCGGCAGATGCAGCAGAACCGCCCGGAACACCTGCTCCGCAGCGGTCAATCGACCCGCCTGGAAATACTTCTCTCCGATTCCCACCCAGACCTCTGCTTCCCATCTCGCCAGAGGTAGGGCCAGCCAGCTATTACTGTCGGGCAGTGGACTGATGTGCAAAGGCGCCACGAAACCCTCGGCCACCAGGGTCTCGAGTTTCAGATTCCCATCCTGCCGGGCTCCCGGAGGAAGATTCCATTTGCGGCGGAAGATCTCGAACTTCTCATCCAGCTGTCGGGCGTAATCCACTCCCGCTGCCACGAAGCTGCGACTGCCGAAGTGATGGACGAAACTGTCGAAAGCCACGACCGCCCGATAACCGGCCAGGAATGCCCGCAGACAGTAGTCGGTGTCCTCGTAGTTGCCCCTGCCAAAGCTCTCGTCCAGGCCACCGATGCGCTCGATCAGTTCGCGGCGTATCAATACGCAGAATCCCACCACCCAGAGCGCTTGTTGATTCCTGCCGCTGAACTGGCTGCCCAGGGCTGCAGCGAACTTCTCCAACCCGGCCAGCGAAGCCTGATTGTAGGGAACATCCGGTAACTTCTGGCTGCCGGTGATACTGTTGGTCACCGGACCGACCAGACCCACGCGGGGATCGGCCTCCGCTGGTGCCAGCAGTCGCTCGAGCCATTGGTCGGTCACCACGGTATCGCTGTTCAACAAGCAGACGTAGTCGCCGCAGGCAGCAGCGATACCCACGTTGTTGCCGGCTGCAAAGCCGAGATTGGTACCGTTGAAGATCGCCTGCACGCGATCGTTCTCCGCCGCCAGTTCTCTCAGGAATTCCTGGGTCTCGCCGTCGGACCCGTTGTCCACGAATATCAACTCATGGCGGGCGTCCGTGTAGCGCACCAGGGATGCGGCGCAGAGTCGAGTGTACTCCAGGGCGTTGTAGGTCAGCACTACCACCGAGACGACGGGAGTCGCCGTCGATGCAGAAGCCCGATCGCTGGGCTCGTAACGTGGCCCCACATAGGGACGGATGGCGTGGTGCGGCGTGGCGGCGACGGCCCCGTCTCGAGCCACCGTGAAGTCGGGCCGGCCGGTGTCTCGCCAGATGGCGTTGAAGCGCTCTATATTGGGCTGAACCCGGCTCCAGCGCTCGGGTCCACTCTGGGATTCGTAGTGGATGACCACGCTCTCGGGCCGGTAGACCACTTTCCAGCCTCGTTGACCGGCCTTCAGACACAGATCCACATCCTCGTTGCCGTTCCAATAGCCCTCGTCGAATCCGCCCAGCTCCCGAAACAGCTCGTTCCGGATGGCCAGACACGCCCCGGTGACGATCTGTAGTTGCTGGGCAATCCCAGCGGCGGGGTGGTCGGCGGGTTTTCGATAGTGAATATGGTCACCCTTGAGGACGGGCCCCCGTTCCTCGACGCACTCGACCAGGGCCACTCCTGCATGCTGAATCCTCTGGTCGGGAAAGAGCAGCTTGGCTCCGACAATACCCACGGTCGGGTCGTGGTCAAGAGTCGTCACCAGCGGATCGAGCCAGCCCGGAGTGACTTCCATGTCGTTGTTCAGAAAGAGGATGCACTGCCCGATAGCCTCTTCGGCGCCCCGATTGCAGCCAGCGGCGAAGCCCCCGTTCCGGGAATTGATGACTGCCTGCAGCTTGCCCGCAGCCTCTTGCTGCTGCAGCCAGGCGGTGGTGCCATCGGTGGAGCCATTGTCCACGACGATGATCTCTCTGCTTGCCGCGGTCTCGTCCCTGGCCAGGGATTCCAGACACATCTGCGTCAATTCGAGCTTGTTGTAGACCGGAATGACCACCGAAACCCGGGGCTGCGGACTGTCGTGCCGGAGGGACATAAAACACACCTCTGGTGACCAATTTCCGGCCATCGTAAGGGAGACATGGGGTGCTTGGGCCTGTTCAGAGGGGATTCTGCAAGAAACATGCACGAGCCGGTTGACAGCTCTGCCTCGAGGGTCTATTCTGCCGCCAGTCCTTTAACTGCGGCCAGTGAGCCTCGAAAGGAACCGGATTGATTGTGGTGATCAGAACAGCAGATTTCCTCGGCACCTCGGATGTCCCCGACGCTCCTATTGCGTTCGGGGGTTTTTTTTGGGTGCCGGTTCTCAGCTCGGCTGATCATCGCCGCCGGACCGCGGTTTCGACCCCTTTAAGCGATGCCCGTGAGCATCGGAAGGAGCCACACCTTGAATGACCTGAATTCGTCCGCATCGGCCAGCGACCCGGCAGGTGGCACCTCCAGTAGTGATCGTTTCCAGTCGGTCATGTTCCAGGCCCCCGGGCGACCCCGGCCTTTGGCCCGGCGTCTGGCCATTCACAACCGAGTCGCCGAAATCATCGGCCGCTACATGATCGACAACGGCATGAGCAAGATTCCGGTCCCCCCCATCTCCGCCGTGACCGGAACCTGCGAAGCGGTCGATACGACCTTCAATCTGGATCATTGCGGCGATCTGGCCTTTCCTACCCAGACCGCCCAGATGCATCTGGACGGCATGATCGCCCAGGGTTTTCCGGCCGTGTGGTCCGAGATCGAGAGTCTGCGCCGGGAATGGAAGGTGGACGAGCGCCATCTGACCTCATTCCGGTTGATCGAGGCCGAGGTCAAGGATCTGGACCTGACCGGTCTGTGTGAACTGCAGGAGGATCTGCTCAAGCACGTCGCCGCCAACCTCAGCGCGGATCTGCTGGGCGGACGCCACGTCACCCGCCTGGACCGCATGATCACCGTCGAGCACCCTCGCGTGACCTATCGCGAAGCCCTGGACATTCTGAATTCCCGGGGCTGGTCGATGCCATTCGGCGAAGATCTGCACCGGGACGCCGAGGCCTCGCTGGTCCGCTACTGCGGCAACCTGCCGGTGCTGGTGACCCATCTGCCGGCTGAGCTGAAGCTTTTCAGTACCCGGCGCACTGCGGGCGACGAGTCGATCACCGAGAGTGTCGAGTACATCCTGCCCTACGCCGGAGAGACCTTCGACGGCGGTGTGCGCGAGAGCGATGCCGGAGTGCTGGAAACCCGGCTGCGCGAGAGTGATCTCAACCGCCAGCTTCGGAAGCAGGCCGAGCGCTTCGCCACCATGCGCCTGGCCCTGCGCCCGCTGAACGAGCAGGGACCTGACCTGAAGGCCATGACCCGCAGCTTCGAGCAGGGCATTCAGGGCGCTTTTGACCGATATCTGGACCCGTTCCGCGGTCGGCAGATCCAGCGGGCCGGATTCGGATTCGGTATCGCCCGGTTGTTGCAGTACCTCATGGGCCTGGAGTCCATCAAGGACGCGATCATCGAGCCTCTTGACCGAACCAGTTTCGCCAGCCCGGTGCCTCACGGCGCCGGTGACCAACAAGCTGAAACGGGGAGCGCCTGATGGAAGCACGTATTGCGCTGGAAACGGGCCTGGTCCTTCCGGGCCGCCTGTTCGGAGCGCCCCTATCCGCCGGTGGCGAGGTGGTTTTCCACACCGGCATGACCGGCTACCAGGAAATCCTCACCGACCCCAGCTACGCCGGTCAGATCGTGGTCTTCACCGCATCGCACATCGGCAACTACGGCATCCACCAGCACGACAACGAGTCCCGTCGCGTCCAGCCGGCGGCGGTGATCGTGAGGGATTTCTGCCGGCGCACGTTCCACAGGCGCAGTGAGACCGGTTTAGACGAGATCCTGCGTCAAGCCCGGGTGCCCGCCCTTTCGGATGTGGACACTCGCGCTCTGACCATCGCTCTGCGCGAGGGCGGCACCTGCCGGGGCTGGGTGGGCGTGGGCACTGCGGAGGAACTGGTGGCGAAGGCTCGCCAGGTCCCCCTGATGTCCGCCACCGACTGGGTCAGCCGAGTGACCACCGGCCGCGTCCAAACCCTGGTACCGACCCTGCCCACCCGCGCCGACGCCCAGCGCCTCTGCGAGGTTGCGGTCCTTGACTGCGGCGTGAAGAAAAGCATTCTCGAGCAACTCGTCGGCAGCGGCTGTCGGGTTCGCGTTTTCCCGGCCCACACTTCGGCCCAATCCCTCCTGGCCGAACCCACAGAGGGCGTGTTCTTGAGCAATGGACCCGGTGATCCGGCCACCCAGCCGCAGCTCGTCGAAACCATCGCCGAGCTCGTCGAGGCCGGCATTCCCGTTTTTGGTATCTGTCTGGGGCACCAACTGCTTGCCCGGGCTCTGGGCGCAGACACGATCAGGTTGCCGTTCGGACACCACGGGGCCAACCATCCGGTGCAAAGACTCAGCGACGACCGCATCGAGATCACCAGCCAGAACCACAACTACGCCGTGCCCGCCGGCAGCCTGGAGCCCCGGCGAGCCACCGTGACCCACCGGAGTCTCAATGACCGGAGCATCGAAGGACTGGAGGTCGTGGGCAAACCGGCCTACTCGGTCCAGTACCACCCCGAAGCGGCGCCCGGTCCCAGCGACAGTCTCTACCTGTTCGAGCGTTTTCACCGCGAGATGATCTCCCGCCGCAACGCCTCACCAACCTCTGCCCAGGAGCTGAAGAAACATGCCGCGTCGGGATGATCTGCAGACGATTCTGATCCTGGGCTCCGGTCCCATCGTCATCGGCCAGGCCAGTGAGTTCGACTATTCGGGCACCCAGGCAGTCAAAGCGCTGAAGGCAGAGGGTTACCGGGTCGTGCTGATGAACAGCAATCCCGCCTCGATCATGACCGACGCCGAGCTGGCTGATGCCACCTACATCGAACCTCTGACGGTGGAGATCGCCGAACGGGTCATCGCCGCCGAAAAGCCCGATGCCCTACTGCCCACCGTGGGCGGCCAAACCGGATTGAATCTGGCGGTGGACCTGGCCGAGGCCGGCGTCCTCGAACGCCACGGCGTCGAATTGATCGGGGCCAGCGTCCAGGCCGTGAACTTGGCCGAGGATCGCGAGGCCTTCAAGGAAACCATGGCCGCCATCGGGCTGGAAACACCCCTCAGCCGTCTGGTCACCTCCCTGGACCAGGCCGACCGGGTCATGGGCGAGATTCCGTTTCCCTTGATACTGCGGGCCAGCTACACCCTCGGCGGCGCCGGCAGTGGCATCGCCCGGGACGGTGCTGAGTTCCGGGAGCTGTTGCGCGACGGCCTGAACCAGTCGCCGGTGGGCAGTGTGCTGGTGGAAGAGTCGCTGCTGGGCTGGAAGGAATACGAACTCGAAGTCATTCGCGACCATGTGGGCAACGGCATCATTGTCTGCAGCATCGAGAACTTCGACGCCATGGGAGTCCACACCGGCGACAGCGTGACCGTGGCACCTGCCCAGACCCTGACCGACCGCGAATACCAGCGCCTGCGGGACGAGGCACTGAAGATACTGGACGCCGTGGGCGTGGCCACCGGCGGCAGCAACGTCCAGTTTGCCGTGGACCCCGAATCCGGGCGGGTCGTCGTCATCGAGATGAATCCGCGGGTCAGTCGCAGCAGCGCTCTGGCCAGTAAAGCCACAGGCTATCCCATCGCCAAGATCGCCGCTCTGCTGGCCGTCGGCTACACTCTGCCGGAGTTGCCCAACGACATCACCGGCACCAGCAGCGCCTGCTTCGAACCCAGCATTGATTACGCCGTGGTAAAAGTTCCCCGCTGGGCCTTCGAGAAGTTTCCCGGCACCCCCGATCGGCTGGGCACCACCATGCAGTCGGTGGGTGAGGTGATGGCGATCGGACGCACCTTCCGCGAGGCGTTCCAGAAGGCCCTGCGCTCCCTGGAGCTGGGGCTCGACGGTTGGGAGAGCCCGGCCAGCAGCCGCTCCCTGGCCCGGTTGAAGCAGGACCTTGCCGAGCCGGGTCAGCGTCGTTTGGGTGACCTGCACGAGGCCTTCCGTCGCGGTCTCGCCCCCGAGCAGCTGCACCGGATCACCGGTATCGATCCGTGGTTTCTGGACAACCTGGGCCTTCTGATGGAGGTCGAAGGAAGACTGCGCGGCTTCACCCTGGACGAAGTCCCCCCGGAACTGCTGCGGGAAGCGAAGCGTGAGGGATTCAGCGACAGTCGCCTGGCCAGATTGCTGCAGTGGCCTCAGGGACGCGCCGCGGCTGCCGACATTGTCGCGGCCGCCGCCGGATCCTCCGCTGTCAGCGTATCCGACGTCGAAGATCATCGTCGCAAGACATCCCTGGTCCGGGCCGCCCGCCAGGCGGCTGGCCTGCGTCCGGTTTTTCGCCGGGTCGACACCTGCGCGGCCGAGTTTGCCAGCGAGACACCCTATCTCTATTCAACCTGGGAAGACGGCCCCTGCGAATCCCGACCCAGCGAGCGCCACAAGGTCGTGGTTCTCGGGGGCGGCCCCAACCGCATCGGTCAGGGCATCGAGTTCGATACTTGCTGTTGCCACGCAGTCCAGGCCCTGCGGGCCGAGGGCGTGGAAGCCATCCTGATCAATTGCAATCCCGAGACAGTCAGCACCGACTACGACCTATCGGACCGCCTGTACTTCGAACCGCTGCGTTTCGAAGAGGTCATGCACATCGTACAGGTAGAGGAACCGGACGGAGTCATCGTGACCCTGGGTGGACAGACTCCGCTGAATCTGTCCCACCAGCTGGAGACTGCCGGCGTCAAACTGCTGGGCACCGGCGTTGAAGCCATCGACCGCGCCGAGGATCGCGATCGCTGCGGCGCCCTGCTGGACAAGCTGGGCATCCCCGCGCCACGGTCGGGAAGCGCGCGCCGCATGGCCGACGCCCTGGAGGTTGCGGCCGAGATCGGTTATCCGGTGATGGTTCGTCCCAGCTACGTGCTCGGCGGCCGGGCCATGGGCGTCGTGTACGACGAGGATGGTTTGCGAGAGTTCTTCAACGAGGCCATCCGGGTCAGCGGCGACCATCCGGTGCTCATAGACCAGTTCCTCGAGGACGCGGTGGAATTCGACGTCGATGCTGTCTGCGACGGACACGAGGTTCTGATCGGCGGTATTCTGCAGCACATCGAGGAGGCGGGCATCCACAGCGGCGACAGCTTCGCCGTGCTTCCTCCCTGGAAAACCACCGCCGCCGAACAGCAGATCCTAACCGACTACACCCGACGTATTGCCCTGGAGCTGGGCGTGGTCGGCCTGCTGAATATCCAGTTCGCCAGCTGGCAAGGTTGCATCCATGTCATCGAGATCAACCCCCGCGCCTCGCGCACGGTGCCGTTCCTGGAGAAAGCCACGGGGCTGGATCTGGCCCGCATTGCCACCCGCTGCATGCTGGGCATCTCCCTGGCCGCCCAGAATCTGCCCGGGGGCGGGCGAGCCCGGGCTGCCCGCTATGACGACGGCGACCTGGTCTTCGTCAAGGGCCCGGTGTTTCCCTTCCGCCGCTTCCCCCGCACCGACTCGCTATTGGGACCGGAGATGAAGAGCACAGGCGAGGTGATGGGCATCGGCAGCGACTTCGGCGAGGCGTACGCTCGAGCCCAACTGGCCACCGGTCAACCCCTGCCCACCGAGGGTACCGTCTTCTTCAGTGTCAATGATCGCGACAAGGATCCGGCCCTGCCCATTGCCCGGGATCTGCACGAGCTGGGCTACCGACTCATGGCCACCGGTGGCACGGCCCGCTATTTGACGGAACAAGGCGTTCCCACCGCTACCGTCGCCAAGGTAGGCGAAGCCTCTCCCGACATCGGGCAGGCCATTCGAGCCGGCGAGGTACACATGGTCATCAATACTCCCCTCGGCAAGCAAAGCCGCTTCGACGAGAGCGCCATCCGCCGGGAAGCTCGCGCTTTGGATATCCCTTGCATCACCACGTTGTCCGGCGGCCGGGCCGCCGTTGACGGCATCCGGGCCCTGCGCAGGGGATTGAACAGGGTCGTCGCGTTGCAGGAAATGACGAAAAGCACTCGCTGATACTCGGCGGCACTACGGGCCCCGACTGGACGGGCCCGATCCCACGGAGGTGGATCGGGCCCGTTTCACCTAGCTGGAATAAACCTACCTGTAGAGGGACTTCACACTGCCGAAACTGGTTTGCTCGGCGTCCACCGGCACGTGGTCGCTGTTCATGGTCGCCGAAAGCCACAACTGCGGCAGCATCGTGCTGATGGGATAGGTCGACATTCCCAGGTACAACGTCTCGCCGGAATCGTACTCGATCCAGGCGCCACCTTCCTGGTAGATACCCAGGGGTTCATCGGTGACAAGGGGCACGTACAGATCGGCCAGGACCGCGGTATCGGTGATCATCATCGGCGCATCCAGGATCACGTCGAGACCCCACCAACCGGGGCTGCTTCCGTCGAAAGGACTGCCGGAACCTCCGCGGGGGATGACCTCGAAGAACAGGCTCTCCCAGTCCGCGGGAAACGGAAATCCCGAATCGATCGTGCAGATGCCGGTGGGAAAGACTTGCCAACCGGTGATCATGCCCGGCTGGGTGATGTTGGTGACGACCAGATAGGCGTGAGCCGATTCGGCCATGCCCGTCTCGATAGCAGTCAGGGTTGCAGCTTCATCGAAATAGAAGCCCACATTGTCCGCGTCCCAATCGATCTGGGCCAACAGGGGTGCGGCAGAGCCGCCGACGACGATCAGGGCGCACAGGCAGGGCAAAAAGATCCGTTTCATGATGATCCCTCCATTATCAACATTCGTGGGGCTATATATCAGGTACTTGTCTTGATTGTAACATAATCGGTCCATATGGTGCACTGAATTCGAACCCCGCCGATCATTTTGCCGCCGGTTTTCTGCCGCCGCCGAGATTCTTGCCACGTTTCTTGAAAGTCTGAGGCATGAGCTGTTCCCACAGCGATCACCGTCTCGTCGCTACATCGTGATGCAGTGTCTGCGGGCAAGACGGACCATCCAGAATACAGATCACAATGAACAGGAGTAGACCATGAAGAAACTGATGACTCTCGTACTGATCGCCTGCTTCGCAACTGTCGCCTTCGCATCGGTCGCTCAGGCTACTTCCTATACCTTCGTCGGCTCGGTGAACTGCTACCAGGACGGCAGCGGTATTCCCGACGAGCAAGTGTCCCTCAAGTGGAAGGTCGTCTACTTCGCCGGCGGCCCCGAGGTCACTTACATGGCCACCACCTACACCGACGCCAACGGCAACTTCAGTCACACCTGGAACTCCCAGTTCCCGGTCTACAAGTCGGTCTCGGCCAAGGCCCAGGCTCGCCTGGTCGTCCACTACGCCGACAATTTCGGGCCCGGCATCAACGATTTCCACCACTGGAAGTTCTGGTGCTTCTAGGCTGATAGGGGGGCCGACCTGCGGGTCGGATTCGAGGGATCCCGTCACGAGCTCCGGCGCCGCAGACCGGATGCTCGCGGCGGGATCTTAAGCTATCCGGCCAGGACTTCGCCGGGCTTCAAGCAGTCCATATCCCCTGCTCTACCAACTGCTTATCCGCCGCTACGGCCCAACCCCGGTTGGCGGCCGGACTGGCGGGGCTCGGATGCAGCACCGTACCACAGCGTGGGCCTCCGGCAGCGCCGACGAACAGGGTATCGAGTTTCTTGCGGGCGAATCCTCCCACCCCCACCACCCATTCGGGTTCGAACAGCTCCACCAGTCGACGCAGACGGCGATCGCAGGCTTCGAACAGGGGACCGGTCTCGGCGGCGGGGAGCTTGTCGGGTGTGCGGTTGCGGGCACTGGCCTCCATGAACACCAGCGGGCAGTAATTCACGACGAAGTGCTCGGCAAAGAACGCACGTGGCGATCCGAATCGCTCGATGAAATGGCCCCAGAGCCGGCGTCCGCTGACCTCGCTGCGTGGACTGGCCATTCCCAGTACAGGGCGTTTGGGATGCTCCGGATCCGGACGCCCCACTTCACCCTCCAACTGCAACAGATCCCGTACGGCGGCCACCTCGCCGAAAGGCACACCGGTCTGGGCCATGCCCCAGGGGCCCGGATTCATGCCCAACATGAGCACCCGCCGTCTCGAAGCACCCCAGGTGCGCACGTATAGTTCGTGCAGAGACCAGGCGTACTCCAGAGGATTGTAGACGTAGGCCACCGGATCGGCGAAAGCGAGGACCGCAACCTCATCGCGCAGAGCGGCGGTGGCGGTTAGTACTTGCTGGGCGAATTCCGGTGATCGGGAAGCGTGTGTTTCTTTGGGATTCAAGGCTATGATCCTTCCCCGCGATCTGCGGTACGAGTGGTCCGACGGAACGCTGGCTGCTTGCATGACGGTGGATCTGGAGTAGTCTAACCTCTGAATCTCGACCTGTCTTCCGTCAGCCTGGAGGAATCTCCCCATGCGCGTCCTCGCCAGCTTGTGTCTCGTGGCCTGCTTGCTCTTCCCGGCAACCGGTTGCCGGGATGGTGCCGGCGCTGATCCGGTGCAGGCCGATCTGATCATGACCGGCGGCCAGGTCCTGACCCTGACCGACGCCGAAGCAGACGCCGGCGTCCGGCCCACGGCGGTGGCCATGTCGGACGGGCGCATCGTCTACGTGGGCGATGACGCGGGGGCCCGCCGGTACTCCGGTGACCTGACCCGCGCCATCGACCTGAAAGGCAAGTTCGTCGTTCCCGGCTTCAACGACAGTCACTGTCACCTCTATGGACTGGGCAAGGCCCTGGCCGAGATCAACCTCAACGGAACGATCTCAGCCGAGGATGTGGTCTCCAGGGTCGCATCGGCAACAGCCGAAGTGCCGGGTGATGGATGGCTCCAGGGGCGGGGCTGGGATCAAAACGACTGGCCGGTGCAGGAGTATCCCGATCGCGAGCTTCTGGATGAAGTGACGGGCAGCCGGCCAGCCCTATTGCGCCGAGTGGACGGGCACGCAGCCTGGGCCAACAGTGCCGCTCTCGAGCTGGCAGGCATCTCCAACGACACAGCCGACCCTGCCGGCGGCGCCATCATTCGGAATCGACAGGGGCGCCCCACTGGGATCCTGGTCGATAACGCCGTGGACCTGGTTCGCGAGGTCATTCCCGAACCCGAGCCCGCCGAGGTCGAACGGCGAATACTGCTGGCGATCGATCATTGTCTGCAGAACGGAATCACCGGTGTGCACACGGCAGGGGTCTCGTGGCGGCGGGTGCAGCTCTACCGCGAACTGGACGCCGCCGGCAAGCTGGGCCTGCGGGTGTACGGAATGCTGGACGACAAGCCCGAGGCACTCGAACCAGGCTTGGCCCACGGCCCCATCCTCCCCGAGGATGGTTTCTTCACTCTCCGGGCGGTGAAGCTCTATGCCGACGGCGCTCTGGGCAGTCGCGGCGCCCTGCTGCTGGATGATTACCAGGACAGGCCCGGTCATCGAGGATTGCCCGTAACCGGCACCGACCACATGGCTCAGGTAGCTCGGCAGGCAGGACGGGCGGGCTTTCAGATCTGCACTCATGCCATCGGTGATGGGGCGAACCGAGTGGTCCTGGACATGTATGCCGAGATCCTCGGCGAACTGGCGCTGGCAGACGCCCGCTGGCGTATCGAACACGCCCAGATCCTGGCGCCGGCGGATATCCCCCGTTTCGTCGAACTGGGTGTGATTGCCGCCATGCAACCGGTTCACTGTACCTCGGACATGGACTGGGCTGACGAGCGACTCGGCACCGAGCGCCTGGCTGGGTGCTATGCCTGGCGATCGCTGGTCGAGTCCGGCGCCCACCTCTGCTGGGGCACCGACTTTCCCGTCGAAGCGGTCTCACCCCTGGCGGGTCTGTACTCCGCCCGCACTCGTACTCATGCCGACGGGACTCCCATTGGCGGTTGGCAGCCCCAGGAATGTCTGGACGGCCTCACCGCCCTGGAACTCTATACCGCCGGATCCGCTTACGCCGAGTTCCGAGAGGACGACATGGGCCGTATAGCCCCGGGTTTCGTGGCCGACTTGACGGTACTCGATGGGGATCCGGTGGGCTGCGCCGACGGAGATCTCCTGTCGATGCAGATCGAAATGACGGTGGTTGACGGCAAGGTCGCCTACTTGCGACACTGACGCAGAGCCACACCCGCCGCGGGAACAATGTGGCGGATCGAGCGTATTGCCCTACTTGTTGACTATGAATTACATTGTCAACGGTCCGGATTCAGAATCCCCCTTGCAGGAGAGAATGCCATGCGCACACCAAATACCCGCGACAGATTGGCCGTTGTGACCATCCTGTCGGCCTTGATCCTAGGGTTGGGCGGTACGGCCGTCGCCGAGGAGCCCGCCAATTTCGCCGAGGCCCTCGCTCGAGCCGAGCAATCCGGCCAGCCGCTGGTTCTCGATTTTTTCACGGAGTGGTGACCGAGTTGCAAGGTGTTCGCCCGTGCGGTGGACAACGACGCCGAGATCCAGGCCGTGCTGAAGGAAGCCATTCTCTTTTCCATCGATTGCGAGAAGGGCGAGGGGATCGAACTGGCCAAGAAATACAAGGTGAGCGGCTACCCGACTTTCGCCATGATCAATGCCCAGGGCGATCAGACAGACCGCTGGATCGGCTACGGCGGCCCCGAGAACTGGGCCGGCAATGTACGCGAAGGTCTGGCCGACCGGCGAACCATCGTCGAGAAGCAGCAGGCCTACTCGAAGGAGCCCACCCTGGCCCTGAGCCGCTCCCTGGCCCGGCACGCTGCCGCCAGCGGTGAACACAAGGACGCGGTGACCTACTTCCGCAAGGCCCGAGATCTGGACGCCGCGGCCGCCGCCGAGTACACGAACGAGATCCTCTCGACCATGTACTACGGTATGCGCTCGGAAGCCTTCACCTTCGAGGATGTCGAGGTCGAGGCCAAGGGTGTCATGGCTTCCTCGTCCGCTACCGCCGAGGACAAGGTCGAGGTGGCCCTGATGATCCTGAGCGTGGCCAAGAGTACCGGCCAGGATGAGAAGGCCGTGCCGTACATCACCGAGGCCCTGGCCGCCAGCGAGGGAACCACCGACGAGAGCGTCATGGACGGCCGTCATTTTCTGCAGATCGATCACGCCCTGCTGGTGGAGAAGGACGGACCCAAGGCTGTCGCCCTGCGCCGCCAGGTCCTGCCCGAGGGCTGGGACGAGGACCCGGTGCAGTTGAACCGGTTCGCCTGGTGGTGCTTCGAGAACAACGTCAATCTGGAAGAGGCCGAGGCCCTGGCCCTGAAGGGATTCGAGCTCGCGGACAACGACAAGCAGCGAGCCAACATCCTGGATACGGCTGCCGAGATCTGCAATGCCCGGGGCAACTGTGAGGAAGCCATTGCCCGGATCAAGCAGGCCATCGACCTGGATCCGGATAAGCAATACTTCAAGGACCAGCTGGCCCGCTTCGAACAGGCCAAGGAGGACAAGAACAGCGGTTGATGCCGTCCGTTCACCGTCCTTGGAATAGATGGAACCGGGAAGGGCATGGCCGTCGGCCAGCCTTCCCGGTTCTTTCGTACCGGACCGCGGTCGGCTACTTGAGCAGGGTCACCGCCCGGGTCAGGGTCCGGTCGCCGGTGACCAGGCGTACGAAGTACACTCCTGCGGCCACCTGGCGATCAGCGCGATCCCGTCCACGCCACAGCTCGGTGTGTCGGCCAGCGGGACGGGGCTCGTCCACCAAGGTGTCGACCAGTCGGCCGGCCAGATCATAGACCTTCAGTTGCACGTCACCGGCCGCTGCCAGCTCGAAGCGTATCACCGTGGCCGGATTGAAGGGATTGGGGTAGCAGGGCGCCAAGCACACCGCCGGTGTGGTCACGCCATCGGCGGCCGATATCGCCTGCGGCCGTTCCCAGAACAGGACCTGGTCCGCATCGACGGCGGTTTCGACCCGCATCTGTCCACCCGGCCAGATGACGACCAGGGTGTCGACCACCGTGGCGGCGCCGAGGCCGAAATGCACCCGGTGATCATCCTGGGACAGCCAGCCACCACCGGCGCCAACCTCGCGGATCTGGCGCAGGGTGTCGGCCGTCACGATCCGCACCCGTGCCCCGGGTGCTCCCGCCTGCCCGTCGTAGCCGCTGAGATCCAGTTCCAGCCAGTGCCGACTGTCGCCGGAGTCATTGCGGTACAACCGGGTGGCACCGAACTGATCCGCCACCAGCAGGTCGAGGTCTCCATCTTCGTCGTAGTCACTCCAGGCAGCACCGGTACTGCTGTCGGCTGCCGCAAAAATCTCGGCTCCGATATCGATGAAGGCTCCGTCACCGTCGTTGCGCAACAGGCGGTCGGCAGTACCGCAGTTGGCCAGAAACAGGTCCAGATCCCCGTCATTGTCCCAATCGCCCCAGATGCCGCTGCTGCCGGGTCCGTTGTCGATGAGCGCACCGGTCGTCTGGTTCTCGAAGAGTCCCGCTCCCTTGTTTCGCACCAGCCGGTTCCCGCCATCCCGATTGGACAGATACAGATCCAGCCAACCGTCGTTGTCGTAGTCTCCCCAGGCCGCGCCGCGGCCGCTGCCCTCGTCGTCCAGGGGTGCGACCGTTTCGTCACTGAACAGACCGGTGTTGCGGAAGAGCTTGTTCCTTTCCCCGTCGCGCACCACGTACAGGTCCCGATCGCCGTCGTTGTCGTAGTCGCACCAGCTGGCACCGACGACCTCCCGCAGATCGCTCAAGGGGTACTCTGTCAGGTCGGTGAACGAATCATCTCCGTTGTTGCGCCACAGTCCGCTGGTGCTGTCACCGGCGGCCAGATAGAGGTCCAGACGACCATCGTTGTTGTAGTCGGCCCAGGCCGTTCCCGCGGCCGGCCCCATGTTGGCCAGGACTGGCATGTCGGCGGGGTTGAAACTTCCGGCGTCGTTCACGCCCAGCAGATTGGGCTCGTTGTCGATCCCCAGATACAGGTCACAGTCCCCGTCGTTGTCGTAGTCAGCCCAGGATCCGGTCAGACACGGTCCCACGTGACCGGCAAAGGCGTCGTCCAGTTGACTGAAGGCCCCGTCGCCATCGCCCAGCAGGACCTCGTTGGCCGAACCGTCGTTGGCCACGAAGCAGTCGCGATGGCCATCGCCGTCGATGTCCAGCCAGGCTGCACCGCCGCTGCGAGCATTCACCTGGGGCAAGCTCATCGACACGTCGACGAAGACGACTGGGGCGCTGCAGCCCACCTCAAAGGCTCCTATCAGCAATCGCTGCGGCGAGTTGGTGTCCGCGCACGGCGAATCGGCGCGGATGGTGTACTCGTCGACCACCGGGTCGCAGTACAGGGGGTCAGCCGAGATGTTGCCGAACTGGCCCTGCAGCCCCGCGATGCAGTCCGAGTAGTCCCCCTCGGCATTGTCGTACAGGTTGCAGCCGTTGACCGCCACACTGGCAGTATCGTAGCACCGCACCGCTCGCCGATTGCCGCCGGAGATGATCGTGCGCACCAGGCTCAGGGACGAGTTGCCCTCCACCTCGGCGCAAGCCTTGTCCAGGGAGCTGGCATTGTCCACCAGCGTGCATTCGGAAACGACCACCGCCGAGGAATCCGGCAGGAAGAAGGCACTGCCCTGGTAGCCCCAGTTGCGCAGGAACAGGCTCCCCTCCACGCGGGCCTCCGAGCCCAGGAAAGCGATGCCGCCGGCCTGCTCACGCCCTTCGTTCTCGATGAAACGGCAATCGGCGATCAAGGGCGAACCCCCGTCGCAGAAGATCGCTGCACCGCGGGCCGCATGATTGTGGATGAAGACACAATTCTCGATGATCGGCGACGACTCGCAGAGGACGGCCGCGCCGTCCCCGGCCACGTCGGCGTTGACGATCGTCACATCCCTGAGTACCGCGAAACCGGATTCGTCGTTATGGAAATGGAAGCCGCGATGGGGATCGCCGACGCTACCCTGGCAGTCGATGGTCGCCAGTTCGGGATCTCCGCTCTGGCCCATCAGGGTGATGGCCTTGCCGAGGAAATCCAGGTCGCGGTTCCCGACGCCGGTGAACGTGCCGTCGGCGAGAGCCACGGTGTCCCCGTCGGCGGCGGCATTGATGGCCGACTGGATGGTGGGAAAGTCCCCCGACCCGTCGGCGGCAACCACCCAGGTGGCGGCCCCCTGGCCGCAGTTCACCGGTAAGGCACCGATCAATCCGCACTCGGTATTGGCATCCGGTGCGCAAGGGGACACGGCATAGAGGTGCAGGTCCCCGAAGAGAGGATTGCAGAAAAGAGGGTCGACGCTCAGGTTTCCGTCCTGACCATTCTGATCGACGAAGTAGTCGGACCAGTCCTCGTCATTGCCGAAGAGGTCACAACAACTCAGGGTAGGTGGAGAATCGGAGGTCGAGTTGCGGTAGATGGCCTCGGCATCGCCGAAAGCGATGATCGTATTGGCCAGAGTGAGGGTGTCGCCGGCGTAGTGGATGGCTGCGCCGGTCGCGCCATGGATGGTCGATCCAGTGACCGAAACAGGCGAGTTAGTGGCCCGGATCGCGGCACCGATATTGTCGGTACCACAGGCCACGAACACACAGTCCTCCACGGTCACCGCGCCGTGGCTGGCCGCAATGCCGCCGCCGGCGAACTCGGCATGGCAACTGTCGAACACGCACTGGCGGAAGACGGGCTCGGAGCTATAGACAAACACGCCACCGCCGCTGCCGAAGGGCGCGCTGGCCAGGCCCCGGCGCAGAGTCAGACCTTCGATGGAGATGTCGCCGGAGGCGTTGCGCAACTCCAGGCAGCGACCCAACCGCCCCGCGTCCAGGATCACATCCGCCGGATTCCCGGTGGTGCCCCGCAGGCTCACGCCAGACTTGAGAATGGCGATGTGCGCGACGTTGTTGCCGTTGAGATGGGTGCAATCGTCGTAGACGCCCGACGCGATCACCACCACGTCACCGGATACCGAGGAATCGACGGCAGCCTGGATGGTGGGAGCTTGTTCCGGGACCATCCAATCTCGCGCCTGTGCCGTGTCAGTTCCCAGGGACAGGAAACCCAGTCCGACCGCTGCACAAAAAACCACAGAAAGCGCTCGTTTTCCGACCGGTCGTGGTGGAAATAGAATCATGGTGTCCTCCAGCTGGAGAGCCGCTCGTCCGACTCATGGGCCGGACCACACGGTCCCGTCGAGAGGACACCATGACTAAATCGTTCACCACCAACGACGTATCGCCGGCCTGGTCACTTGACCAGGGTCATCTTCACGGTGGCCGTCTCCGGACCACCCTGTACCCGTGCAAACCAGATGCCGCTGGCCAGCGCTCGGCCACTGTCATCACGACCGTCGAAGACCACGGACTGGGCTCCAGCAGCCATGACTCCCAACCGCAGGGTGCGTACTCGTCGCCCATTCACGCCGTAAATATCCACGGTGACGGCAGCCTGGCGCGGCAGTTCGAAGTGGATACGAGCCGACGGATTGAAGGGATTGGGATGGACACCGCTGATCCGCAGCGCCGCCGGCAACCCGGGCCCATCATCGACGGGGGACAGGAAATTGGGATTGATCGTGCCGGGAGTCGGATCCATCTGCGCCCAGTAGGACAGCCCCCCACCGCTGCGACCATAGGTGCGGTCGGCGGTCTGGGGACCGAAGCTCAAGTAGTCTACCGCCGTGGCGCCGTCGGCTGCCGTCAGAGTGACTACCTCACCCAGCGACGAGAAACCGAAACCCAGCTCCAGTTCATCGATGACCAGGTATTCACCCGAAGCCAGGATCGTCCCTGCCGCAAAGGTGTACTTCAGCGGCTCGTCCAGATCGTCGGAGATACCCCAGCCGCCAATGGCGACATCCTGCGGACTGCGATTGTAGAGCTCGACCCAGTCGTCGATGCCCCCGGAATCGCTGGTGGTCAACAGCTCGTTGATCACCACCGCGGGCCGCGGCTCCTCGTTGAACTCGCCCGGCGTCGGTTGGTTCTGGTACTCGGGTTCGGGCGTCCAGAGGTTCCAGCTTGTATCCCGGTTGGGAAGGCCCACCACTCCCAGTATCATGCCGAAGGCAACGTCGGTGTTCTGCAGGCCGAAGCTGAAGCCGTGGATCAAGGTGTTCCCGTGGTCCTCGCTGTCGTAGAGGCCGATGTCCTCGCCACCATCCGACAACTTGAACGAGGCATGGAATGCGCCCTGTTCCGGCTCGTCGTCGCACCAGATGATCAGGTACTCTTGCCCGTCGAGTGTTACCGGCGGCAACATCCACTTGCGATGGTCGCCCAGATTGTCGGTCAGGAACATTCCCGTCAGATCGATGGCATCGCCCGAGAAATTCTGGATCTCCACCCAGTCATCGTACTGGCCAAACTCGTCGGCCAAAGTCGTCCCGTTATCTGCCATGATCTCGCTGACCCAGAGGCCGTTCGGCGGCTCGTAGCCCACGGTGTAGCCGTGGAATCGTACCGGCGCATCCGACGGCTTGGTCGTTACCTGGCCCAGCTGGTCCCACGCCGCCACGTAGTAATGGACCAGTGTGCCCGCCGACTGGACGGCGATGGTAGCGCCGAACAGTGAATCAGCCGGCGCGCCGTCCCCGTGGGCCCCATCGTCATACATGGGTTGGGAGACGAATCCAGCGCCCAGGTCTACGAAGAGCTCCACCCGGTCCAGGCCTTCGGGATCGCTGACCCGGGCCGTGATCAGGACCGGATCATCGACCTGGGGCAACCGAGGTTCGCGATCAGTGTCGTGAATGGTCGGCGGCTGGTTGTCCATGTAGGCACTGTTCTGCTGCCCGGGCGTCCCCCAATCCATCGTACTGGGATCCCAGCTGCTGCCCACCGAGTTGTCGAAGAACGGATTGACCAGTTCCAGGCTCGGTCCGTCGCCGTCGGCGGTGCCGGGCCACGCTCCGCCATCTTCGTAGGGAACCGCGTCATGCAAATCATCGCCGACGGTATACAGATGTACGATGTCCCCGCTGTTGCCCAGACCGAATCCCGTACCACCACTATCGAAGGCAATGGGGCTCAGATTCGTCACTTCGGGATACTGGGCCTGGAAAAGGGTCAGATCGTTGGCCACCACCAGATACTGTCCCGCATCGAGCGTCCCGAACAACAGGCAGTGGGGATGGGCCGGGTCGTCGTCCAGCAGGTACCATCCCGTCAGATCGACCGAAGCCTGGCCATTGTTGTACAGTTCGATGTACTCCACATCCGGCGATCCGGGCGAATTATACATGATCTCGTTGATAACGATATCGGCCCGGCTCAAGGCCGCCGACCCTCCGCTCAGAGCGAGCACGGTCAGCATAATACCCATTGTCTTATTCATCTTACGAACTCCCACAGTCGACCGTTGCTAGCAACAGTCGGGTTCGATCCGGGAGGCGACCCGGCGAGAACTGGGTTGTTTTTCGAGGGTACTATTATAACAGATCAAAAAGATCGGCGCAGCAACATATGGAAAACGCTCGTCAAAAGGGGGATCAGCGGTTGCGGGCGGCCCCCATGATCCGGGCCACGGCCCGAGACAACTCACCTATCTGGAAGGGTTTACCAATGAATCCCATGGCCCCTTCGGCGATCAGGTCCTTGACCACGCCATCGCGACTGAAGCCGGATGCAATCAGGACCCTGACATCGGGATCGATGGCGTTCATGCGCCGATAGGTCTCCTCGCCTCCCATGTGGGTCATGATCAGATCCAGGACCACCATATCGACATCGCCGTGCTTCTGCCGGAAGTACTCCACGGCCTCCCTACCGTCGGAGCAGCAGGTGATCCGGTAACCCAGTTGCTCCAGAGCCTTGCGGGCCAAATTGCGGATCAATTCCTCGTCATCCACCAGCAGGATGTGACCAGCGCCCTGGACCACGAACTCATCGGCCTCCACCGTGGGCTCGGCTTCGATATCGACCACCGGCAGCAGGATCCGGAAGGTGGAACCGGCACCCGGCGCGCTTTCCACGGTGATTGCTCCCTGGTGGCTCTGCACGCATCCGAAGACTCCGGCCAGCCCCAGTCCTGTTCCCTCACCCGGCGCCTTGGTCGTATAGAACGGCTCGAAGATCCTGTCCCGGACGACTTCGTCCATGCCGCAACCCGAGTCGGCAATGCTGATCTCGAGGTAGCTGCCCGGTGCCAGCTCCCCACTGATGCCATTGGGTTCGGAGCCGACCAGGTCGACATTGCACGTGGAAAAAACCAGTTCATCTCCGATGGTGGCCTCACCGGGCAGATGGCTCATGGCATCGCGGGCATTGACACCCAAGTTCAAGATGGCGTTCTGCAGCATGGTCGGATCGCCGACAACCACGGGGTGGGAGGCGTCGAGCTTGCGGACGATGCGGATCCGGCGATCGATACTCCTGGACAGTAGCGCGATCACCTCACCGACGATCTCGTGGACATTGACCGGCTTCGATTGGAGTTTGCCCTTGCGGGAGAACGAAAGAAGCTGACGAGTCAGATCTGCGCCACGGCTGGCGGCAGTAATGATCTGGTCCAGGCACTCTTCGTCCTCTTCGTCGTTGTCGGGCTTGTCCTGCATGAGCTGGGCGTAACCCATGACGCCGGCCAGCAGATTGTTGAAGTCGTGGGCGATTCCTCCGGCCAGCTGACCGATGACTTCCATCTTGGTGGATTGCCGCAACTGCTCCTGCAGGGTGAGCATCTCGGTGATATCACGCCCCTCCACCACGATCTGGATCAATTCTCCCGCATCGTCGCAGATGGGCTTGCAGGACATGTCGATAGTGATTCGCTGTCCATCCCGGCCCACATTCTCGGCCTCGAAGCGGGCGATGACTCCTTCGCGGCACAGCTTCAGGCCTTCCTGCAGGCGGGCCTTGCTCTCGGGCAATGTCGCCCACCAGGGTGTCTCCCAGTAGACCTGTCCGCAGACCTGCTCCGGTGTCGCGCCGATGAACTCCAATGCGGTTTCGTTGACCTCGATCAGGATCCCGTTCACGTCCAGCAGTCCGATGAACTGGAACGCGCTGTCGAAGATTCCACGGAACCGGTTCTCGTTGGCCCGCAACGTCGCTTCGGCCAGCCTGCGCAGGCGCTCCGTGCTGTTGGCCTGCCATACCATGAACAAGACCAGACCCAGCACGATCAGCAGGATCACGCCCGCCGCCACGGTCACTCCCCGAACCAAGGCGGCGATCTCGGCGTCCACGTCCTCGACATAAATACCGGTGCCGATGACCCAGCCCCAGGGCTCGAACCCGCGCACGTAGGAGAGCTTCGGCTCGATGCGCTCCGAGTCCTTCCACCACCACTGATAGTCGACGAAGCCCGCCCCCTGGGACTCGACCACCGTTACGAACTCCCGAAACAGCTCCTTGCCCTCGACGTCCTTGAAATGGGAAACATCGGTGCCCTCGAGCTCGTTGCGGTACGGGTGCATGACCAGCACCGGATGCATGTCGTTGATCCAGAAGTAGTCCTTACCCTCGGGGCCGTATCTCATGCTGCGGATCCGCTCGATGGCTCGCAACTGGGCCTCTTCGGTGGTCAACTCGTCGGGTACGCGGGCGGCATAACTGTCGATCAGCGTCCAGGCCGTGGCCGTCAACTCCTTGGCCATATCCCGCTTGTTGCCAATCATTGCGTTCTGGAAGGAGGGCAGAATAAAGAAATAGAAGGCACCGGCGAACAGCAGAAGGGTCAAGGCACCGGGCAGAGCGATCCGAACCGCGGCCGATCGCCACACCGTGTTTCGATCTCCCGAATGTTCAACAAGATGGACTGACCCGCGGCCGACCATGGATACCACCGTTTCTCGCCGAGGAAGCGTGGACGAGTACTTCGCAACAGCGTGTCATACCACGGCAGAAGCGAGGTCGATTCCCAAAGCGAAGGCCAAGCCTACCACTTACGTCATCGGCTGTCGACCCCCGAGACGGGCGCGCTCAGGTGGGCAGGTCTTCCATCACAACGGCGTGGCCTTCCACGGATTCGGCAAGAGTCTCGTCATCGGCGAGGTCGGTAGATTCGGGAGAAGATTCGATATCGGCGGAGCGCCCCATCGACTTGAGTACACAGTCGGAGTATCTGGCGTCGTCACCGAGAATGTGGGATGTGAGCCAGTACTTCAGGAACTGCCGCACCTCCAGAGTCACCCGCCGGTGTTCCTCGATGAACTCGTACTGGAAACGCTCGACCTTCTGCAACAACTGTCGATGCTGGCTCTGATGCAGCTGCAGATCGGGGTAGTTGGCATCCTCCAGAAGCTTTTCCTCATACGCGAAGTGCTCCTGGGTATAGCCGATCAAGTCATTGAGGATCTCGTTCATGACGCGGGATCCCTTCCCCCGCATCATGGCATCCTCGAACTTGTTGATGATCTCCAGCAAGTGGCGGTGCTGTTCATCGATTGAATCGATAGAGACACTGTATTCGTTGATCCACTCAAGAAACGCCATGATTGGTGTCGCCTCCAGTTCACCCACCCGGAAGGTCGGCTCAGAGCCTGTTGAAACTCGATGAAGCCTGGTTGATCTGATATCGGCACCGGATCGGGGAAATTAAGTTGTGCCTCCGAAATTGTGTCTGGCATGACTTCGGGACCTGAGTACGACATCGCCATGATCTGAACGATGCTCAGTTGACCCATGGGCCCTAAAAACGCCCCGTGGATAGGGGCGGACGGCTCAGCAACAATTTTCGAGGCACAAGCCTACTTGACCAGACTCATCTTACGAAAGATGCGGATACCTTCTACTTGCAGACAGAATACGTAAGTCCCCGAAGGGCTATGAGAGGTCTTCCACACGGCAAAATTTTCACCGTCCTCCTGGAACTCATCCAGAATCTTGATGACGTGTCGTCCCGCCAGGTCGTAGATATCGATCTTTACCTTGGCGGGGCGCAAAAGCTTGTAGAGGATCATGGTGTGGGCGTTGAAGGGATTGGGCTGGTTGAACACCAGGGCCAGTTCCTTGGCCATCGCTTCACGTGATACGGCCTCCGGCTCCACGGGATCCTCGTCACCGGCAAAGGCCACGCCGCCACAGGCCATCTGCATCGCAAACACAACCACGGCCACCGCTGAGAGGTATCCGAGGCACGCAGATCTACGACGCAAGAGGGCAATCATCAAAGTCACATCTCGGATACAAGCGGTATGATACCCGCAGCTACGGTTCATGCCTGTCCGGTTGACAAGGCAACCTCCAGGCGGGACGAGGCGGCATTATATGCATAATGGTCACGAAAATGCAATCTAAAAAAACCTACAAGCAAATCTTCGAGCATAATATACAGTGATATTTGATCTAGTCGATTGAATTGAGTCTCGGTCATGATCCACGGCAATAATGATCTAGGATAGCTGCCTTCGAGGCCGAAAACAGGGAACCCCGCCGGCCCGTCAGGGTACAATTCGGGCTCACACGGTTGATCCCCCGAGATGGTCTGCCTCGAGAAAGGAACCCCACCATGCATGCGTTCAAGGCTGCCAAACGCACCACTGTGTTTCTATTGTCCCTGCTGATCGTTCTATCGGCTTCCCTGGCCCTGGCCCACGACGACAATAGCGGGTGGCTGGGAGTCACGCTGCAGGAGCTCAGTCCCAGCATGGCCAAGGCCCTGCAGCTGGACGATGAGTCCGGCGTGCTGGTCAACGACGTCATCGACGAAAGCCCGGCGCAGCAGGCCGGCATCGAGGATGGCGACGTGATCCTGAGTTTTGCCGGCCACGATACCGAGGACACGGCTGACCTGATCACGGCCGTGCAGGACACCAAACCAGGAGACGAGGTCAAGGTCGAGGTGCTGCGCAATGGCAAGAAAGTGGTTCTAGATGTGACGGTGGGTGAGCATGAGGACCGCGCCATCGTTTTGCGCTCATTCGGTGGCCAGGGATCCGGGCAGCATGGATTCACCTGGGTCGACGAAGATGACGTGAACGTGAAGGTTTCCGGCGACCAGCACTTCGAGAACGTCTTCATCACTCGTGCCGCCGAAGTGAATCGGGATCGAGGATTCCTTGGAATCCATCTCGATGACCTGAATGAACAGCTGGGAGACTACTTCGGAGTCGAGGACGGCAAGGGTGCCCTCGTGACCACGGTGGTTGAGGACAGTCCTGCCGAAAGGGCCGGTCTCCAGGCCGGAGACGTGATCGTGATGATTGACGGCGATGCCGTCGAGTCCTCTGCCGAGTTGCACAAGGCCATGAGCGGGACCAAGCCCGACGACGCGTTGCCCATCCAGGTCATACGCAAGGGCGCGAGCAGGGAGCTCACTGTTACCCTTGGTGAGGTGCCCGAAGATCAGTTCAGCAAACACATCGAGATTCTGGGCGAGAGCGGCGACTTCACTTTCCGGGCACCCAAGATGCTCTGGCACCACGGCGGCGGCAGTGAGTACCGGGTGCACCGAAACGCAACACCCGACCATGTGGAAGTATTCGAGTTCGAGTCGAGCAAGAAGGAAATGGACGAATTGCGCGGTGAGTTCAAGGAGCTGCAGAAGGAATTGCAGGAACTGAAGAAGGAACTGAAGAAGTAGTTCTACTTGCTGTGGCAAGGAGGCCGGCACGTCGCTGACGGTCGGTCTCTGGACCGGGAGCTCCCCCGATGGCGGCTCCCGGTCACTTTTTCAGGCATCCTAGCCAAACAGGCGTGGACCAAAGACCAAACCTCCGACCACCGCCGCGGTCAGAGCGGCGATCAGTACGGCGCCGGCCAGAATGTCCTTGATGCGACCATAACGAGAATCATGTCCGGGACTCAGAATATCCACCAGCCGCTCCCCCGCGGTGTTCACCATTTCGAGCGACAGCACCAATCCCATGGCCAGTGCAAGCAAGGTCCATTCTTCCCGGGTGATATCCAGATACACTCCCAGAACTACGACTGCCATGGCTGCCAGCAACATCACCTTGATGTTGCGCTGGCCGCGCAAGCCGGCAGTGATGCCGCGGCCCGCATAGACGAAGCTCATCAGGAATCCTTTCACCTCAGTCCACCTCCTGTAGGCGCTCGATACCGGGACCGAGGTCCGGATCCGTCAGCAACAACCAGGTCCTGACTCGACGGCTAGGATAGAGAGCCTGTACCGCTTCCCGGTACGACTGCAACTGAGGGCGATAGTGGTCGGCCAGGGCTAGAGCTGCGGCCTGGTCGCCACCGACCCGATTCGTCTTGTAGTCGATAATATCCACGGAATCAGGCCGGATCACCATCCTGTCGATGATACCGGTGACCCGCTCCTCGCTGGCGGCCTTGGACACCCCTGTGCGCCGATGGACGAGGGCCACCTCGGAGAGCCCCGTACCGCCAATCGACTCGGGAGCAAAGATCCAGGCCAAGGACGGGTCGTCGACGACGGTAGCGGCCTCGGCGTACAATGCGCCAGAGCCCTTCGGCAAGTGACCGTTGTCCGCCGCCAGTTGCAACAGCAGATGTACCCGGTTGCCACGCTCGGTGGCAGCTTGACGATCAGCCGACGAAGTGACCGTCGGCCCTGCACCCACGTCGCCGGACGCCACAGCTGTTTCGGTCGCTACGGTCGAAGGAGTGACAATACGGTACCGCTCCCCAAGGAGCGGCGGCTGCCACTTGCGATGACTTCGCCCACCGGTGTCTGGAGCCTCTGCCCGTTCCGGCGGATCCGGTCTTGCCTGGGCCAGCTCCGCCACCAGGTCCTCGGCATCCACGAGCTCCAGTTGCCGACAACCGCCGGCGACAGCCGAAGCCTGAATCTGCCGCAGCGGGCTGGAGTGATCATTCCCCCGGGCTAGATCTCCGCCCAGTACGTACAGACGGTCACGGGCCCTGGTCAGGGCAACATAGAGCAGATTCGCATCCTCGATTCGATTCACGTGTCGAGCCCGGAGACTGGACCTCTGCAGACAATCCAGACTCCAGCCGGCTACAGACGAAAAGTTCAAACCATCGCGATGGGTCTTGGTCACCTTGAACAGTATGGGGCTCGTACTGGAATCCGGATCCGTGGGCACCACGGCGCTTTCCTTGCTCACGACTCGGTCGGCGTCGATCAGCAGAACCACTGGTGCCTCGAGCCCTTTGGCACCGTGAATGGTCATGACCCGGACCCGGCCCTGACCCTCGCCGGCCGGAGCCGCGCCTTCGTCGTGACCCCCTTCGCGGGCGGCGCGGGTGATCAGGTCGGCCAACCGCCGAATTGTCGGCGCGCCCGCCAGTTCGGGACTGAGCGAGAGATCGAACAGACGCAGCAGATTGTGGCGTGCCTGCTCCCCTCGCACCGCCTCGTAGCGTTCCAGCACCCGCCCTTCCCGGTAGATGCGACGCAGCAGGGCGTGACAATCCTCGAAACCCAGATGTTTGCGCCAGTTGTGCAACAGTGACACGACCGGGCCCACCACCGGATCGGCAGTCTCCTTGCGCAAGACTCGCCAGAGACCGTGGGGCGGCAACCGGATTCCGTCGCCGTCATGGCGCTGCAGACCGCGTCGTGCCAGAACGGTTTGCAGGCCGGCTTCATCCAGTCCGCCGAGTGGCGAGCGCAGGACCGTGGCCAGAGCCACATCGTCCTCGGGCCAGATCAGCCAGCGCAGCAGCGCCAGCAGGTCCTGGATCTCGCGACCCGCCGCCAACATGCCCCTTCCCGCAGGTTCAACAGGAATACCTGCGCCCCGCAGCGCCTTTTCGTACACGCTGATACCGGTACGGGAACGACACAGCACCAGGATATCGCGCCAGCGCAGGGACCGCTGTTGCAAGGCATCACCGTGTCCCTGCCAGGTCTGCGCTGCCCCGTTGACCAGCGCGGCGATGAGGTGGGCCGTCGCCCCTGCAGCCCGCTGATCACCGCTTCGTCGGGCATCCGGCTCCTGGTGCGGTTCCTCCTCGTCATTCCCGCTACCTTCGGCGACAAAAGGACTGACGATCCGAACCTGTCCCGGAGCCTCGCCGCGGGCCCAGGCCTGTGCCACATCATCGACTTCACCTGGATCCAGGGAGTCGGCCAGAGGCGGCGACTTGAACAGGCAGCCGACGCTGTCGACAACGGCGCCGAGGCTGCGAAAATTGGTTGGCAGACTCAGGACCGATTGTCCACGACTCTCGAGCAAGCGACACACTTGCTGGAAAATGAGCGGTTTCGCGCCACGGAAGCCGTAGATGGATTGCTTGCCGTCGCCGACGAAGAACACGGTCCGGCGACGTCCCGCCGCATCTCCGGACAGGAACTCGGCCACGAAGGGCTCCAGGATGTCCCACTGGTTGAAGTTCGTGTCCTGGAACTCATCCAGCAGGATGTGCTGAAGCGAGTCATCCAGCCGGTAGAGCAGCGACACGGCGCGGCCACTGTCGGCCATCAACTGACGGGCCATGGCTTCCAGATCCTGGAAATCGACGACCCGATCGCGGTCTTTCAGCTCGTCGTAGATATCCAGCAAGCGCAGGCCAAGGCCCAGCAGGCTGTGGTTCTGCTGATACAGCTCCAGATATCGGACCCGTCGCAGCACCTCGAATACCGGCAGCGCCGACTCGATGATCGAATCGATGTAGCGGCTCTTCAACTCGGGATCGCGAATCCTCGAAAAAGTGCGGACCTTCTTGTCCTTGGTCAGGAACACATCCTGGCAGCGTTCAATCATCTCGTCAGCCCAGTGGGCGTCGCCGACGGAACGCTCATCCATGGCCGCCAGAACGGACGTGGCTTTCTCTACCAGTTTCGCCAGGTTGTCAGGCAGGGATTTGCTGAAATCTGCGCCCAGTGCCCGGCTGACCTTCGACGTCACCTCGTTCACGAAGCACTTCAGGGCGACGCGCAGAGGCGGTACGAACCCGCCCAGGGTCGGCGATCCGTCGACACCCTCCTCTCCGAACAAGGCCTCCCGCAACTCGACCAGGGCCGGTTCCAAGGTGTCCGCTCGCACGGGCCGGATTGGTTGCGAGACCGGATCTGGTTCGTCTTCCGGAGCAGGAACGCCAGCAGCCGACAATCGGCTCAGCCACCGCTCCAAACGCATTCGAGATTCGAGCAGCTCATTCATGGCGTGGCGCGTCGAATTCGGGTCCTTGCCCAGTTGTTGAGCCAGAGCAGAGAGCTGCGGGTCCCGAACCGTTTCCCTTTCCAGGCGTTCCAGTGCCTCGTCCAGCAACTCCTTCGGGTTCTCCAGGACGCGGGTATGGGGATCCAGACCGACCTCTGCGGCGAACCGACCCAGAATTGTCTGACAGAAGGAATGAATCGTTCCCACATTGAGGCCCGTGGAATCCTCTAGAACCAGTTCATAGAGGCCCCAGGCCCGGGCCAGCTCCTGCGAGGTGGGCTCGGGATCCGAGCGGTCGCCGAAAAGGGTGCGCAGCGTATCACGCAGGGAAGCCTCATCGGCGGCAGCCATGGTGGTTGTCTGCAGCAGCAATCGTTCGCGGATCTCCACCGCCGCCTTCTTGGTGAAGGTCACAGCCAGGATGGCCCGGGGATGGGCCCGCGCCGGGGTTTCCTCAATGCACAAGCGGAGAAAGCGATCAACCAAGACCCGGGTCTTGCCCGAACCGGCCGACGCTCGCAGAGCGACCGAATGGTCCGGAGCTGCAGCCCGGCGCTGGATGCTCGTGGCCCTGGCGATCGAATCAGCACCCACGATTAACCCACCTCCTTGCGGTTGACCAGGCTATCCAACTTGATCTCCAGATCCGGCGGCATCGGGCGCTCCTCGATACGGCACACGCCGCGGAAATCACAGTGGGAACAAGGCAGGTGACTCTCCCCGTCGCCGGCATACTCGGCCGGCAAGAGAGGAAACTCTCCCTGGCCCGCCGCCGCCGCGGCGCTCAGTTCCAACAACCGGCCGGCTGCCCTCAGCAAGAGCAACCTGCCCTCCGGACTGGCCAGCGCCAGATGGGGTCCGTTCTTTGGCGGCCCGATGCCGGTGTCGGTCAGACCGTAGTAGAAGGCCTCGGCAACCCGGGAACCGATAGCGGCGACCTCAGCCAGACCGCCTGCCTCGACAGCAATGGAATAGAGGGCGATCTGCAAGTCCTTGAGATTCTCCACGGATTTCCCGCTGGGCAGCTTGCCGGTCTTGTAGTCGATGATCGCCAGCCCTGGACCTCCATCGCTACGGCAGTCCACCCGATCGATGGTTCCACGCAGCACTACATCTTCGGGGATCGCCCCCGTCGGCAATCCGGCGGAAACACCGAGGTCCCCGGCCAGCTGGTGAGCCCAATCCCTCACCTGGGTCAGGGAGATGCGGAAACCGGCCTCCAGGGCCAACGGCGTCCAGTCGGCGGCACGCGTGATCTCGTGTTTCACCAGCCCGGGAACCAGACGGCGGAAACTCTCCAACCAGAGCCTACGGACGGGCAAGGCCTCGGAACCAGGCAGGAACGCGGCCGCCGCCGCCGCGTCCAGGAACTCGGTGGCCAATATGGCATCACCCTGCTTCAGGGCCGCCAGTCCGTCTCCACCTGGTTCCAGGAACGAATGCAAAGCCGCGTGGACAAGGCTGCCGTACTCCTGCCGGCCGAACTCCTCCTGGACTTCCTCAGCAGGACGCAGGGCGAAACCCCGTTCGAGCAGGAAGCGGTAGGGACAATCCCGCCAAAGTCGTAGCGCCGACCAGCTCAGCTCGTTCAGGGTGCGCAGCGGTACCTGCGCCTCGGGCCGCGTGGCCGTCGGCCTGGACGGAGCGGCCGGCGTGGGACCGCTGTCGCCGACCCGCCACAGAGGGCGGTCGACGACCGTCCCGATCGTCCCGATCGTCCCCGCTCCCAGCTGCAGGCGAGTGACGAAAGGGGACGGTAGAGCAGGCTCGCCTTCGCATTCGGTCGCCCAGGTGAGCAGTGCCCGAGGTGCGGCGTGCAACAGGCGCAGGAAGAGCTCGGAATCCCGACCCAGCCCGTCCCGCCAGGACGGTAGTCCCAAACGATCGCGGATTCTCCCGCCGAGCAGCAGCGGACGTCGGGTCCGGGAGGGGAAAACGCCGTCGTTCAAACCGGCCACGATCAAGCGATCGAATCGTTCGAGACGAGCCTCGACCAATCCCAGCACCTGCACGGGCAGGTGGCGCGCCCGGTGAGGGGCCACGTCCTGTCCTGCCAGCAAGCGGGTCATGTCGGCGGAGAAACCGGCCAGGGTCACCGGTGGCAATCTGTGCCCGTCACTTTCGATGAGGGCCAGGAGACGAGCAGCCGCATTCACATCCGCCCGCTCCCGGGACTCGGCGAGAGGCAGTTCCGGCACGAGTCGTGTCCAGGTCTCCCGGAGCGCCGATACGTACTCTTGCCAGGCTCGTGGCTGACCTCCGGCTACGGCTAGCAAAGGCTCGAAACCAGCGGCAATGGCCTCGATGAACTCGACCATCCCGTCTCTCTGATCCGGGAACAAGCGACGGGCCGACTCGTCCCGGTCCGTCGCATGGGCCTGCAATCCGGCCAGGCCGCCAGCCGGGATACTACCCCGGCGAAAGAGTCGCTCCAGTCGGAGTGTCCAGAGACCATGCCCTCCCTCGGACAATGGCAAACGGACATAAGGGTGAGTCAGCACCTCGAGTAGCGACTCGGCTCGCAGGTCGGTCAGCGCCGCCCGCATGAGGAAGCGCACGAGCAAACCCGCCGGTAACACACTCAGCGGTTGCCCGTGACTGTTGTCCGGATCCAGACCTGCATCGATCAACTGGGCCACGATTCGGGCGGCCAAACCCGGATCACCGACGGCGACGCCGATCCGCTGCTCCGCTTCCGGCGTCTGCTGCAATATCTCCACTACACGATCAGCCACGGCCCGGCTCTCGATCTCCGGATCCGCGCAGGGCATCAGCTCCAACGGGCCGTCGGGAGCCAGCAAATCGACCGAATCTCCGATCTCGACCAGGCGTTCCCTCAAGGGAACGACGGCACCCCCCTCGTTCACCGCGATCGCGGCGGCACCCGCCGAATGCCCGGGCAACAACTGCTCGATACGTCCGGTCGGTGCCAGCGGACCGGTCCCTTCGGCTTCGTTGCTCCACGTGGCACAGAATACCCGTGACAATGTCGAAGTACTTGTCGGGAGATAAGACCGACCCTTGTCGCTATCGACCAGGATCCGGTCGACCAATTTCGCGCGGATGGGATCGAGACGGCCGAAACCGGCCACGAGGGCGAGCCGGGGCACACATCCAGCCCGTGCGGCCCCATCAGCCAGAGTTTCGGCCAGATCGACAAGCCGGTCCACCTCGTCGACGGGAATCACACGGCGATAGATTCGCCAGACCTCTCGCGCCCGCGCCAGATCGGCCGCAGCGATGTCGGCACCGGCGGCTCCTGCCAACCGGATCAGTTCCTGGTCCGGCAACGGTTCTTCAAGCAGCAGAGTCATTTCGTGCAGGCGCGTCTCATCGAAGAATCCCACGAAATCCTCCGCCAGACCGGGAGCACTCCCTTCCCGTCCCTGCAACCAGGAGAGCCCTGCCATTTCCCGGGCCAGAATGACCCCTCGCAGAGAATCGGCCGGCGACTCGGATTCGGCGAGGCCCAGGGCCAAGGTGGCGGTTTCGGCCCACTGGGAAAGGGTCTCGATCCGGGGCAGCAACAAAGTGTCCCGGCCTGATTGTTCCAGCAGCCGCATGCCCAGGGTGCGACAGGCCCGAGCCGACGGCAGGACCACGAGACCCGCCGATAGATCGCCTTCGCCGTCAGGATCCAGCTCGCACAACAGATCGGTAGCCAAGCGCTCCAGAAGGTCGACTGCAAAGGGAACGCGGACCGTGGTAAAGGTCATGGGTGGGCCTTCGAGAAGTGCATGATCTCGGTAACGGATTCTGAAGCGAGACTAGCACACGCGCCGTTGGTGGTCAGCGCTTATGCAATCCAGTCGTCACGATCGCCAGCGACACCAGCAAACCGGGGAAGATGGCCTCGATACCCAGCCAGGGCTCACCCTGCCCCAGCACCAGCCAGCACAGGGCCGTGCTACCGGCCGCGACCATGGCCGCCACGACACGCCGCGACCCCAGACGATACGGGGAGTGGGCCAGCGCCAGGGGCAACAACAGCACGGGAGTGCCGATACTGCCCAGGGTCTTCCAGAGGCTGATCACCGAGCCGGCGACCAGGGCGAGAACCACCGCCAGAATCGCCGTTGCCAGCAGACTCCAGCGGATCAAGGGCAGGGACGCCTCCTCATCTTCCGCCATACGCCGACTGCCCCAACGCCAGCGCCCGATGAAATCCCGACCCAGGGTGACCGCACAGATGAAAGCATAGCTGTCGACCGTGGACATGATGGTCGCCAGCAGTCCAACCATGAAAACACCCTGCCAGAAGGGAGGCAACACCGCCACCGCCAGAGCCGGAAAGGCCTGCACCGGATCGACCAGGTCGGGCAACGCCGCCCGGGCGTAGAGTCCGGCGGTAGTGGTCAGGAAATCGAAAACGATCCACAAGCCGATGGCGGCGAAGATTCCGCCTCGCGCGATGGCCTCGCTGCGGGCAGCGTAGCAGCGCTGGTAGAAAGCCGGCTCGACCAGAGTGGACAAGGCGATGAAGTACCACACGGCTATGGCCTGGAAGCCGAGGCCTCCATCCCAGGTCAGGTGTGTGGCTGGTAGGTTGACACGCAGGTAGTCCCAGCCACCGAATCTGCTTATACAGAAGGGAACGAGGACTATGAACGCGCCGAACATCAGGAAGAACTGGATGACATCGGTGGTCACGACGGCTCGCAATCCGCCCCGGAAGACGTAGGCCACCGAGAACACCGTACCCAGGACCACCCCCACCCACAGCGGCAACCCGGTGGCCAGGGACAGCAGCACACCCAGCATCAGGACGTAGGCAGCCGGCGCGGTCATCACGAAGAGTACCCCGGCGCCCACCAGAGCCGCCGGTCGGCCGTAGCGCTCCTCCAGCAGATCCGGCACGGTCAGCATCCGGCTGCGTCGGGCGCGACCAGCCAGAAATACTGCGAAGACGGCGGCAAACAGATAGTAGGGCACTCCGAAGACCAGCCAGTTACTGATTCCGTACTGCCATGAGTACTCGCCGACGCCAAGAATGCCGCCGTACCAGGTCGTCACCAGTGAGGCGGTGAACGCAGGCAGGGTCAGACGCCGGCCCGCCACGATGTAATCCACCGCGCCGGAGGCCGGTCCGCGAAACAGGCGCAAAACGATGTAGAGCAAAAACAGAGCGTAGAAGACGCCGGCCAGGGAAGGCACGTCACTCGTCTCCGAAGCCGTCATCCTCGAAGGACGGTCCCAGCTCCCGATCCACCGCCACGAGAATCGAGCCGGTGCCCACCGAGATCAGCAACGGCGACATCGTCACCCGATTGCTGATGGTCGCCTGGCCACCGATCGCGATGGTCTCGCCCAGCAAGGGATACATGGCCCCTTCAAGTGTCACTCCGGTCACCGGACCACTGAGGGGCATGAGGGAGAAGCGGGTGCCTGTGGGCAACTGCCAGGAGGCCTGGCTGCCTGGCCCCAGGCGCACCGTATCGGCGTGATAGCCCGCGATACAGATACGCAAGGAGTCGGCGAACCGCTCCAGCAAATGACAGTTGAACAAGGTGTGATCCAGACGCCAGCCGGTGGCGCCCATCAGAACGATCTCCTTGATCCCACGCTCGGCCAGGAAGAGGATCGCCTTCTCGCTATCGGTGGTGTACTGATCGTCCACCTGGAGGAAGCGCGGCCCGTCGCGTCCGTTGAGGATACGGCCCGCCAGGGAGTCGAAGTCCCCGATAACCACATCCGGCATCGTCGGCAGATGGTCGTAGGGATGACCGGCGGCATCGGCGCAGACAAACAGGTCGGCACCGGTCAGCCAGTAGCGCAGTAGCGAATCCGGAGGCGGCGGGCCGTCGCAAAGCACGACGGCCCGCGGTCCCTTCCGGGGGAAAATCGGGCAGGAGGCTCCGCCTTTTTCCGGTTCGTAGTCAGACATCAGAAGTTGTAATCTACTCCGAGGACGTAGTTCCGCCCCGCAGCCGGGGTGTAGTGATTCTCACCGTAATAGTATCCCCATGTTTCATACTCGGTGTCACTAAGATTTCTCAGATGGACAAAAGCAGTGGCACCATCGAAGGCTCCCAGACCGGTCTTGCCCAGGTCGAACCAGAAGGACAGGTCCACGGTCGACCAGGGATCGATGGTCCGTTCCGCGTTCCCCGAGTTGTCCAGATACTGCTTGCCGGTATTGCGCAGTCGCACCTGGGTGAGAACGGCAGGGTGCCAAACGGCCTGCCAGGCGACCATCAGAAGATGCTCGGGAAAGAGGGCGATGGGGTTGCCGCTGTAGTCGTAGATCGAGCCGTCCCAGTCGTGAAAAAGAAACTCATTGAACTCGTCCCAGCTCCGGGATGCCGCCACCTGCAAGCTGTGGTTCTGCGTCATCCGGGCCCGCAACCCCAGCTCGATCCCGCGATGCAGGGTCTCGCCGGCATTGCCGCGGATACTACTGCCGTCCTCGCTCACGCCGCCGTAGGGCACGATCTCGTCGCGAAAGTCCATCCAGTAGCCGCCCAGGGTGAAGCTCAGCCAACGGTTCTTCCAGGACATGCCCAGCTCGTAGTCCACCACCCGTTCCTCTTTGACGTAGGGATCGTACCACTCGACGAAGGCAATCTCTCCTCCGGCATCGAGCACGTTGCGGCTGCGCCCGAACAACGGTTGGGCGCCCAGGTCGCTGCCACTGGACCAGGTATCGAAGAGTTCGCCGTCGGTGGGTTCGCGGTGGTTCACACCCACGCTGCCGTAGGCCGCCAGATCACCGCCGACGACCCTGCTCGGCACCTGCCACTTCAAGGCGCCCTTGGGGTTGAAGAAGTCGTACTTCACGGTGTAGGCATTGCGCTGGTCCCCCACGAAGTTGCCCACCTCGTTCTGCTGGAAGCGGTACTGCTTGTGCTGGTAATGCAGGTCGGCGGTCAACTGCACGCCACTGCCGAAATCCCAGCGCTGGTTGGCGTAAAGGGACGCCGCGTCCTTGTCACCGGTGTACTCGTGGTACTTGTGGGTGTCGACGAAGTCGGCCGGGGTGTAGCCCTCGGCCCACAGCACGTTGCCCCAGTGGTTGGAGTGGAAAGTGTACCAGTCGCCACCGATCAGCAGCCGACCCGATCCCTGGTTCCAGTTCAGGCTCGGGATCCAGCCCACATGTTCCTTGCGCACCCACTTCCGTCGGATCAGATCCACATCCTCGTCGGGATCCAGACCCAGGCGCTGGTCCAGGGCGTAGTCGTGGGCGGAGGCCTCCTCCTTGTAATTCTCGTAGAAACCCTCGCCCTGGATGTAGTAGGCCCGGTTTATCAGCGTCAGGCGGTCATCCAGGTAGAGGGTGTTGTGCAGCTCGTAGTGGGGCTGGCGAAAATCGTCCACGGCGTTGTGATAGGTTTCCATGTTTGCCGTCCGGTCCTGCTCCAGGATGGACTCGGGCACCGCGTCCCAGGCGTGGTGCGTCACCTCCCGGCCGGTGTAGATGTTGATTCGCGTCGTCGATTTTTCGGTCTCGTGGACACCACTCCAGAACACGGCCCAACCTTCGTGGCCCGAACGCTGCCGATAGCCGTCGGTCCCCTGGCGTGACAGTCGTAGCATCGATCGGAAGCCCTTACCCAGGTCTCCGGTCTGATAGCTGATCATCTGACGCGAGGTGCCGTAGCTGCCTCCGTTGAGGGAGAACTTGCCCTGAGGCCGGGCCGCCAGACCCGCCGCGACGATGTTCACGGTACCGCCGATGGCGGTCATGCCGCCGACCGAGTTGGTGATTCCCCGCTGGACCTGGATGTCCTCGATGCTGGCTGCCAGATCCGGCATGTTCACCCACCAGACCTGATGGTCCTCGGGATCATTCATGGGGATCCCGTTGAACAACACCCCCACGCGGCGCTGGTCGAAGCCTCGGATACGCAGGTAGGTATAGCCCAGTCCGTTGCCAGCATCACTGTAGGCGAAAACCCCCGGCAAGGATTGCAGCAGCAGGGGCAACTCCAGATCCGGCTCTCGGTACTTCAGTTCCTCTCCGGTGATG
>Ga0070728_10000564_pt1 | contig 70426 bp, 67 predicted proteins | sample tdDd471_FD_66723 | JGI IMG/M metagenome (GOLD analysis project Ga0070728, IMG submission 66723) | Marine sediment microbial communities from the Atlantic coast under amendment with organic carbon and nitrate - tdDd47.1 | ecosystem: Environmental > Aquatic > Marine > Coastal > Sediment | place... | reverse complement strand
CAGGCTAGCTACTTTGTTCTCGCTCATTAACCAAAATGCTCAAGTGCCGGAGCACTCTGCGCTTTAGGTTTATGGCTCGGTCTCAAATCTGAGCCGATATCAGCCTATGCTATAACCAGGTCAGCTTCTCCGTTATCAGTATTTCACAAAGATAAGATTTTCCTGTTCTGTAAAATCCGGTTCTGTCCCCTGGTTATGCGTATAGGTGGATATTCGTCTTATGTCATTTAGTGAAATATCTATTTTACTCAATTGGACTCTTCCAATAATTCCATTTTCCGTTGGTTGACAGATATCCCTGTATAAGTCTTTCCATTCAAATTCCTGAGTACTCTGGTTTCTGTTGACAGTTCTTACATCTGTAATCCACTGATCATTGTCATTTCGAATGGATACATCAAAAAAATGATCATTATCTCCAAATTTCCAGATATTTGACTGATACCAGGAGTCTGTATTCGTTGTGTCGGAATTATGAAGCATCACTTTTATATAGAAATATCTACTGTCGAAACTGATATAGATTTTGGATATATCCGAATAAGGTTGGTTGTCAGTCTGATCATCGGCCGGATCAGAATAGGCATAATACATATTTTCCCAGGGAATCTTTTCGAGTGATTTTGAACTTATTATTCTTTGGTCGGGAATCTGCTTGATTTTTAAAGCACGAATAATTGAACCCTGTTCCATGACACTCTCAAACATATAGTCTCTGTAAAGAGGACTGGTTGAAGAGACTCTATTTTCTGTACTAAGCATTTTGTTTTCAATATTTGAAATTGTAGATTTGAGCTCATCCGGCGATTGCTTAAGTTTTAAGCTGTAACTGAGAATCAGACTTTCAGTTAAATCGAGCATACAAACCATTGGTGCTTTTGTCAAAACCCAATGATATCCTTCTTCGTCCTGGAATTGATCGATAAATTTTGCTCCATAGACTACTTGATCGGTTAAGAGTTCATCAATTTTCGATACAACAGTTTTTGTTGTTCCGTTACGGATTGTCGTCTCTTCCTGGAAAACCGATTTGACCTGCATGCTGAATTGCTGACCTGCATCAATTATAGATTTCTGTTTAGCTTCTGTTAAATCTGTACTAGACCCTATTCCATATAAGAAATCAGGGCTAACCGGGATACTTTTCATCCATTTCGGATCTTCGGAAGATGTCGGATTAATATCAGTGACAGTACTGGTACATCCGGTTAATAGCAGTAATGTAAAGATCAGCAATAAAAACGGTTTGTAATAATTCATATTAACCTCTATCAATATACTTTAAATCCTTGGAATAGCGCCTTCATTTATCCATGTACTTTCATAATTTACGAAATTACTGTCCTCTGGCCTTGAATTATCATCTCCTGTCCATATTTCTACATAAAGAATATTGAACCAATCAGGATATTTGTATTTGGATAGAGGTATGGATAGTTCAAAAATATTTCCCTTAAACACTTTTTGAACACCAGGGTCGTAACGCCCTTCAATTCCTCCTCCTTTGAAGTGAGAAACTTCACGATCAAGCGCGCCATGAAGATCACTTTCCAATGCCCGAGGTTGAGCATTGTCAAAGTTTTGTCCTGGTTCAAAATCCCAATCCATTATGATTGTAATGCCCTGATTCCAATTTTCTACTCCTGCCACAAGTACGTAGGCATTGCGGTTATCCATTGCCACTTTGACATAATTTACATCTGTTCCGGGCATTAGAGCATTACCCTGGAGCCCGGTATAATATACAGGAACAGAATCCCAATCATCAGCATTGCCATTCACTCGTATCGTTCCATTTGCAATTCGTGGTGTCCAGGGAATTTTATTGAATATCTTTTCTTCAACGGTTTTTTCTACGGATTCAATTATAAGGTTCATAGCTTTAATCTCCTGCTTCAGGTCGAGTGAATAACTCAATAAAAATCCTTCAGTAATATCAAGCATACACGATAATGGAGCTCTTGTTAAAATCCAGTAAAATCCCGAGCTATCCTGATACTGATCAATAAACTTTGCCCCATGTACAATTTGATCTGTGATCTGTTCGTCTACTTTAGACACGATTGTTTCAGTCTTTCCATTATTATCTGTTATATGCTCCATGATGGCTGACTTTACATGGGTGCTGAATTGCTGCCCGACATCAATAATTGATTTCTGTTTTGCTTCAGAAAGATCCAAATCAGACCCGATTCCATAGAAGTAGTCCTTTTCTAAAGGCATTCGTAATAACCATTCAGGTTCTGGTTCTTCAGAAATTGTCGAGTCAGATGTAGTGCAGCCTGGAATTAGAAAAAAGAATATGGCGGCAAATGTATTCAAAAGAAACCTATTCATTATTTTTACCTTTATTTACATGAACTCGGGTATTTCGTATGTACCTTTGTCCCAGTTGATATTCCATGTTTCATCTTCATGGACAGTCCACTCATATGTGCCTATATCAATCAGATAAGATGGATAAATCTTAATCATGTCAGATGGACCTGGTCTATCTACAGTTAACGTTCCACCATCCTGTTTGAATATCATTTGAATTAGCTTCAGTTTGTATGTTCCAGGTACTGGTACCTTGAAGCTGAATTGCCCTTGTTCGTTGGTTTTTGTAACTATTTCGTTTCTGCTTATTGCGTTTTCAAAATATAATATAATGTCTTTTTTATGAGTGCCCTTAGAGACTGTATATTGACCTAATGCCGGCAGTAAGGCAATTGCATTTCCCGTTATAATGACTTCAGTACTCATTTGCAGTGAATAATTTTCATCGAGATAGTGCTGTTTGGATTTTTCAATATTAAATTCAACATTCTTGAGTATTGATTCTATCTCCAGTTCATCCTGATCAATATCCAACCGATAACTCAAGAGTAGGCTTTCTGTCATGTCCAATGAACAATCGAGAGGTGCTTTTGACAAAATCCAGTAATTCCCTTTTGAATCCTGATACTGATCGATAAACTTGGTCCCTTTTACAACGAGATCAGTTACATGGTTGCTTATTGATATGAAAGAATCTTCATGTTTATTTTGTGTAATCTCTGTTTTATTTATCAAAACTGATGACACATTTACACTGAACTGCTGGCCTGCGTTTATAATTGATTTTTCTTTTGCTATCGTTAGATCCGGATCAGATCCTATTCCAAAGAAATAATTCTCTTCAGCAGGAGGTATAGTCAGCCATTGAGGATGCTCATTTTCAGGATCTGTCTGTTTACTAATTTCCGTTGTGGTAACACAAGCCGTATAAAAAATTATTGCACAAAAAATAGTGATTACTTTTATATTTTTATTCATAAATATCTGCCTTTACTCAAACTCAATCACAATTTCAACTCTACGGTTTTTACCCATTCCTTCAGGTGTTGTGAGATCTCCGATCGCTTCATCTCCACCTTTCCAGCTGACAGATTTAACAGTAAAACCTGAATCAATCAGAAATGTCGACATAGTCTGAGCTCTATTTTTAGACAGATTTATCAGATCTTCAGTTTCATTTTCCTCTCCAGTAGGATTGGCGTGGCCTATGACAGAAATACTTCTATAGCTCAGTTGCTTTAACTCTTCAAATAAAGTAGCACTCAATTTCATCAATCCGTCATTTTGACTCGAAGATAAAACTGTCACATAGGGGATAAAATTGATTATCATTATTTTGAGCCTTTTACCTGATAGTGATACACTGATATCTTCTGACCTGTAATCTTCCAGATTAAGTTCTTTTAGTCGGCGTTCAACCATCATGATTTCTGATATATTGCTATTGATCAGCTGCTTCATCAATTGTTCGGAATCGTAATTGAAAGTTTCTTCAAAACGCACTAATGCACTATTTATCAGCATATCACCACATTCATCACAGTATTTCATTAAAGCCCAATATTTATTATTTTCTGTGAACTCCTCTTCGAGTTCAGCACCTCTTAAGGCATTGTTATTAAAAAAGGCTTTGAGATCTTCGGTCTCTTCAACAGCTCCGCCATTACTTCGCTCTTCCATTGTTATCACAGCCTTAACCTGACTGCTCATCTGCATCAGAATATCTCTTTTTGCCATGTTTTGAGCTTCTTCCTGTGTATCCCCCGAACCCACACCCCAGAAAGCATCATCGGTAAAAGGCAATTTATCTATCCATGCCGGTTTTTCCGCAAATAGAGAAATAGCTGTAGTGAATAAGAAAAAAGAGAATATTAGTCGTTTGTTAGACATGTGCGCTCCATTGAATCTGTATGTAGAATTATCCTGATTATACTATTACTTCTGGTTTTGTTCCATTTTAATGTTGTAGAAGCTGAGTGATTAAAAGTTATCTACTCCTTCATTCCTGACAGTGAAACCGATTATTTCGCAATTTACATCAGGTAATATCAAATAGCCTATTGTAAAATATGAATCATATTGAAAAATGAGGTTCAAAGTGGAATTGCACAGGATAGGTAAATTAGAAGAAATCAATGGGATTTCTACAATTGTAATTGATGAAAAATTTCAAAGAGGGCTGAAGCAGATAGAATACTTCAGTCATCTTCATACTTTCTGGCTCTATGAGAATTCCATAGAACACTCGGTCGAAGAGAAAACAGAATCTCCTAAGGGAGTTATATGTATCAAGAATTCTCTTATACCAAAGGGGAGTACCATAATAGATATTAAAGCCTATCTGCCAAGTGAAGATAGAGTTAAAGAATGTTTGGTTCCCGAGTACCTGAAGAACAAGAGAAATGTCTATACTGAACAGAGAACATTATCAGATGCTTCCGTGATTGACCCTATCGGGAAAATTGAGAGAAAAGAGGGGAAAATCTCAGTATTGATAGATGAAGATTACAGAAATCAGCTTCAGCGGATTGAAGGTTTCAGTCATATTAAGCTTATTTGGTACTTCAATAGACTGGATAATCCCACATTGAGAAACATGCTGGTATGCAAGCCCCCTTATGAAGCTCCCAAAACGGGAGTCTTTGCATCGAGAGCACCGGTCAGACCAAATCCTCTTGCTTTGACAATCTGTAGAATTAATCATCTGGACATAAGCAGGGGAATCATTGAAATCGATGACTGCGATGCTTTTACGGGTTCTCCAGTATTAAAGCTTATTCCTTATTTCCCTTCTGCAGATCGGGTCGATGGATGTGAAGTTCCCCCCTGGTTATCACACTGGCCCCAATGGTTCACTGAGAGACAAGCAATTGATAACGAAATTAATGTGAAACCAGCTGATATTCAAAAGCTTATGAATTATACCGTAACAGAGTTGGAGACTGAGAAAATCGGTCTCAATGAAGATAAAATTATCAGAGGAACAAGTAAGAAAAACTCAATAAATATCATTGGCGCCAGACAGAACAATCTGAAAAATATAGATGTTTCCATTCCTCTCGGAAAGCTGACTGTTGTCACCGGCGTGTCCGGTTCAGGTAAATCATCCCTTGCTTTTGATACCGTCTACGCTGAGGGGCAGAGACGGTATATGCAAAGTCTTTCCACATCATCGCGTATGGCAGCAGGATTAATAGAAAAACCGGATTTTGACAATATTGAGAATCTTCTTCCGGCAGTAGCCATCGAGCAGAAAAGAATGATTAATAATCCGAGGTCTACAATAGGGACGGTTTCCGATGTTTACAGCTATCTCAGACTTTTGTATGCAAAAGTCGGAACAAGGCATTGCAGGACTTGCGGAACTGAGATCTCTCCTCAGAGCGTTGAAGCATTATATAAGAAGATCGACAATCTTCTGCCAGATACAAAGCTGAGCTTTTTTCCAGGCAGGGAAAACCTTAAAAGCAAACCTCTTTTCATTTATGTTACGGGAGAGAACAAGGACAGACAATTATCTGATATTATTTCCCAATCATATTCGGAAGGTTTTGGTTTCATTACTATTGTTGTAAATGATGATGTCCCGTTGATTGTAACAGAGAGAGACGCTTGTACAAATTGTGACACGATTCTCTTTAAAATGTCACCATCGCTTTTCAGTTATAACAGCCCGGTCGGGATGTGTCCTGCCTGTAATGGCATTGGCATCAAAATGGATGTGGATCCGCAGAAAATTGTGAGCAAGCCCGATCTATCTCTTCTCGATGGAGCGTCTCAATGGTATGGTGATCTCAGATCTCACAGGAAAAAACCCAATGCGAACTGGTTTCGAAACGAAGTGCTGGCTCTTGCAGAAGAAATGGATATTGATCTTGAGAAGCCCTGGAATTCTCTTCCTGACGACTTCAAGCAGGTCGCTCTTTATGGCTCGGGAGATAAAATTTATGAATATACCTATAACTCGGGAAAGACCGGGCGATCGGGGACAATCAGTCGCCCTGTCGGCGGAGCGGTCAAGCATTTGGAAAGACTGTTCACTAATTCCCGGGCTGGAAACAGTCTCGAGACGTATAAGCAGTTTATGACATATAAACCCTGTTCCGATTGTTCCGGTGAACGCCTTTCTATGGAGGGAAGGCTGGTTACATTCGGTGGTAGAAGGTTTCCCGAAGCGGCATCATTGACAATAGAAGAAGCATGTGAGTGGGTAAATTCAATTCCCCGATTGTTATCGGAGAGATCCTTAAAAGCTGTTCAAAATCTTCTTGATGAATTGCATGTTCAATTGCAGTCAATGTTAAAGTTGGGACTCTATTACCTTACTCTCGATCGTCCTGTTACAACCCTTTCAGGAGGAGAAGCACAGAGAATAAAACTGGCTGGTCAGCTCCGGTGCGGTCTTTCAGGCCTTCTCTATGTTCTCGATGAACCTTCTATCGGACTTCATCCGAGGGATCATGGGAAAATGATAGACACAATGAAAGAATTGCGGGACTCGGGCAATACTGTTCTGGTCGTTGAACACGATGCGGAGACTATTATGGCAGCAGACCATATTATCGATATCGGAAAGGGTGCGGGAATTAATGGGGGATATATTATTGCAGAAGGTTCTCCTGGTGATATTTTGAAAAATCCCTCTTCAATTACAGGTGAGTTTATTAAATCATCGGGAAATATAGATCTTCCCGATGTCAATAAGGCTGAAAAGTATATTCATATTAAGGGAGCTACCCTGCATAATTTAAAATACGTAGATGCCGGATTTCCCATCGGCCGGGTAAGCTGTGTAACAGGAGTGAGCGGATCTGGAAAATCAAGCCTTGTAAGGGGAACTCTTATACCGGCGCTCCAAAAGAAAATAAATGGAATGGATGTGGAAAGCGGAGAGTATTCTTCAATTGATGGAATAGAGGATATAAGCAGAATCATCAGTGTCGATCAGAGTTCAATCGGTCGATCTCCCAAATCAGTCCCGGCGACATATATCGGACTCTTTGATGAAATCCGAAAAATTTTTGCCCGGACACCTCAGGCTAAACAAATGAAATATAAAATAAATCACTTCAGCTTTAATGATAAAAACGGGCGGTGTCCGAATTGTGAAGGAGCGGGGAAGATCAAGATCGATATGAGTTTTCTTCCCGACAGCTGGGTGACCTGCAGTGATTGTGAAGGGAAAAGGTACAACAGAGATATACTTGATATTACATATAGAGGCAGGAACATCTGGGAAGTTCTTGAGATGGATGCGAATCAGGCCTTAGAGCTATTTTCAGATGAAGACTCTGTTGCCGGTTACTTGAAAACTCTAAAGGATGTTGGTTTGGATTACCTAAAACTCGGACAGAGTTCCAGAACTCTGAGCGGAGGAGAGGCGCAGAGGATCAAATTGGCAAAAGAACTGACAAAAAAAGAAGCCGGAAATAATCTGTATATTCTCGATGAACCGACAACGGGGCTTCATTTTTCAGATATTTCCAAATTACTGAAGATTGTTCACCGTCTGGCTTCTCTTGGAAATACAATAATTATCATCGAGCATAACATCGATGTCATTAAAACCTCTCACTGGATTGTGGATCTCGGACCTTCAGGAGGTGATAAAGGAGGTTCTGTTGTCGGAGAGGGAACTCCTGTCGAAATAGCCGGGATTGAAGCCAGTTTTACCGGTAGTTATCTGAAAGAGAGTTATTCGTGACTAAAAAACCCCGGATATCTTCTTTCTCTCTCCCAATACAGCATTAACTTTTTTCAGTTCAGTCGGGATCTGGATTTCCTGAGGGCATTTCTCAATGCAGACTCCGCAATCAGTACAGATTGTGGCGTTGCCGTTTGGTTTATCTTTATTCAGTTTGTTTTTCTTGCCTGTCAAATGGCGGTATCCCATTTTAAGCCATTGGCGAAATATGAAATTGCTTTCAGTTGACACATTGTTTACTATGGCGAAGTTCTGCGGAATATTCACACCGAAAGGGCAGGGCATGCAGTATTGGCAGGCTGTACAGGGGATGAGTATTTTCTTTCTATAGATCTCAGTCAATTGATCAATTGTGTGCAGGTCATCTTCACTCAGACTGTTTATTCCCGATTTATCTGCGCTTTCACAATTTTCATCGAGCATTTTCTGATTACCCATTCCGCTTAACACTAAGGATACTTCAGGCAGGTTCCAGAGGAATTGAAGCGCCCAGTCTACAGCGGTTCTTTTTACTTTTCCATGGTGGATTATTTCTTTTGCCTCTTTGGGCGGATTGGCCAGGGTTCCACCTTTAATAGGTTCCATTATGACAACGGCCATCCCTTTTGATGCGGCGTATTTCAGTCCTTCTGTTGTCGCCTGAACTCCCGTATCCATATAGTTATACTGGATTTGAACGACATCCCAGTCAAATAGGTCCACAATTTCCTTGAATACAGGCAGAGTGTCGTGAAAGGAGAACCCTATGTGTTTTATCCGGCCGTCATTTCTGGCTTCAATCATCTTCTCTATTAATCTGAGATTTTTTACTTTGTCCAGAGCGCTTTTATTCATAGAGTGAAAGAGATAGGTATCCAGATGATCTGTCTGCAATTTTTTCAACTGGCTATTCAGGAAACGGTCAAAATCTTCTGTTTTCGTTACAGCAAACATAGGTAACTTACTCACTAAATGAACTTTTTCCCTGTAACCATCGAGTAGAGCTTTTCCCACAACGGTTTCACTTTCTCCAAGATGGTAGGGCCAGGCTGTATCCAGATAATTAACTCCCTGATCTATCGCACTTCTAATGAGATTGATTGATTCGGGAATGTTTACTTTCAGAGGTAGAAGCTTATTGACAGGTAATCTCATGCAGCCCAGTCCCAGAGCCGAAACTTCTATATCAGTCGATCCCAATTTGCGGTATTTCATTAGTTAATCCTTATGTCTGCAGTATCTGGTCATCTTAGTTTTATATTCACACAGAGGTCAATCGCTTTTTTCAGCAATTTGGATCAGGGTTTTATAAAATCAGAGGGGAAAAAGGCAATCTCAAACAAGAGAGTTTTTCTCTTTGGGTTTATTCTGGTTTCATACCGAATCTGGAGGAATTAAGATGAAAGAAAGTATGAATATCAGTGCAATCGGAGAAGTGAAAAGAGAAGATGAAAAGGTGATTTTAGTCCTTAAACCTGAGTTTAGGGATGCGATGAAAGGGCTTGATATGTTCAGTCATATATCCGTTTTATGGTGGGGAAGCCGCGATCATGTGGAAGAGCATAGAAAAAAGATGACATTAAATCCTCCTTATGCGGAAGATGTAACATTGGGTTTATTCGCTACACGCGCTGAGTATCATCCCAATCCCATTTGTCTGACAGCCTGTCCCATTGTAAAACTCGATGAGGAGAAAGGGGAAATTCAGGTTGCCAATATTGATGCCGATGATAAGACTCCTCTTGTGGATATCAAGGGCTATTATCCTGTTTTTGACCGTGTTGACGGTGCCAGAATTCCCGATTGGGGATGGCCTATGCCCGATGCGGTTCCCGAGACTGGTGTGGAAATCTGGGAATGATGTATAATGTTCCTATGACCAACAGACAGTTTGTATTTGAAGCGACAAAAATAATTGAAAGCCATCTGAAAGAATCCCTTTCAATAAAGGATTTATCAGAAAAAATAGGGTATTCACTTTTTCACTTTATACGGCTGTTTAATGGCGTTGTAGGCTGTACTCCTGGAGAATATCTGGGAGCCCGGCGCCTTTGTCGGGCGGCTCAGGATTTACTGGCTGGAGAGCAGAAGGTTATTGATATCGCCTTTGATTATCAGTTTTCCAGTCCCGAAGCATTCAGCCGGGCATTCAAAAAACATTCAGGTTTCACTCCTACTCAATTTCGTAAAAGCGGGAATTTAAGGAAAGACCTCTCCCGTCTTCGCTGGATCACCCCTTTTTATCAGGATCTTGGTAGTAAAAATCTGGGCAATGTTACACGAGAGCCCGAAGAGATTACACTCGGCGAGATGCTCCTGGCAGGTAGAATGGTGGAAGTTAAAAATGACTACTCTCCCATTGGTAAACTGTGGAATCAATTTATTCAGTTAAAACCTCCATCCGGCGCTTTGAATCCTCTTGAATACGGTCAGTATTCTTTCTGGGATGATAAATCTGAAGATGATATTTTATACGTTCTGGCGGCTTTCCATGTGAGCAGAATAGAAAATAACAACACATTTGTTTATAAAAAAGTGGCTCCGGCAAAATATCTCAGATTTCCCCATTACGGACCGGAACACAGGATTGCAGAAACTTATTATTGGCTCTTTTCCAACTGGCTGCCTGAAACCCGGTTTAAACTGAAGCTTCCCTATAATATGGAACTCTATCCCCCAATGGATAGTGTCGAAAGGGAAAAAGGGATAACCGCATGGATTCTGTTACCCCTTAATGAGGTCTAAGAAATTCTCTTTTTTTCCCTGGAGATTAATACCCACAAAACAATAACCACAGATATGGTATATATAATTGTAATAATCGAGTTTTCCACGCCGAAATCTCCTCCTGTCAGAAGGCTGTTTCCTGTGAATTTACTCTTGAAAATCGATAGATTGGGAAACATATCTTCCCCGGATAACCGGATGCCCATAAATATCTGTGTGTAATTCCAGAAGAAATGAGCTGCGATCGGCCACCATAAGCTACGGGTTTTTGTATAGATTAATCCCATGATCATTCCTCCGGCAATTATAGCCAGAAAGCTGTATATGTTGTAGTTATCATTGCTCAGGTGCATGATACTGAATAAAAAGGAAGATACCAGCAAGGCTATTCCCGTATTTGTCCACTCTTCAAAAAGTCTGTACAGAATTCCTCTATAAAGAATTTCTTCGGTAGTTGATAAAATAAAGAGAAAGAGTACCATTTGGTACATATTTATATGGTTGTTTGCTCCTGTTACTTTGAATATTCCCATAAGTGCAAGAACAAGCAGAATCCCGCCTATACTGATTATTCCCCAGAGAGAACCTTTTAGCATATCAGGCAGAAATCGTTTCAGCGATAACTCTTCGGCTTTTCTCTTTTCAAAAATTCTCACAAAGAGAATATATCCTGTAATGATCAGTATCAGGCTAAATCCCCATTGAAATAACTGACCTGCAGTATTATCTCCGATGATATCAAACCTGATCGGTCTCAGTATGAATTGCTTGATGACAATTGGCAGCCCCAGACTGAAAATTACAGCTAATAGCAGATGCAGTGTTCGTTTCAAAATTTTTTTAATCATTTAAATCTCCTCTATTTTCTTCATGATCAGGAATAGAGGTAATGAGAACAATGAGAAATCCTTCTCATTTTGATTGTCCGGGAATATCTTCTCATATATACTGTGCTTATTAATGGAACACATCAAACTGATTCTGACTTTATTTAACCTGTTTCTCGGCAGCTTTGTTATTATGTTTCTTCTCTTCAGACAGAGAGTCTATTCGGGAGTTAGATTTTTCAGGCCAATGATGGTTCATTCTCTAATGTATAACCTGCTGCTTGTAGGAGCTTTGATCAGCAAGTACATAAATATCAATCTTCCTTCTCTCTTTTCATTTTCTGAGAATCCCATATACATTCAGGTCTCTCAAATTGCATTCATTCTTCTAGTTGGTGCAATGGCATATTCTCAGTTCCTTGTGTGGAAGTGCTTTTCCGGTAATTCAATCAGTATGAAGCTGAAAAAAAGAATCATTATTTTTGTGTTTATAATTTTTATTGCCATCATCTTTGGAGCGGCAGCATTATACCTGGGTTATCAATCGGCTGATATTTTCCTCGAATCAATTGGAGATCTATTATTTATTACTGAAATTGTTATTCTCATCTTGATTTTTCTCAAAAGCGGAAAAAGTAAGGATAATCGGGAATCTAAATTAATGCGTTCCTATAGCCTTGTTTATTTCAGCAGGTATCCTCTGATAATTCTGATGCTCTTTATCCCGGAAGCAATCCGTTTCTATAGTGCTATTTCTGTTTTATTTTACTTTAATGTTATCCCTTTAATCTGGGTCTTATTCTTTTTTAGGAAAGGAAATCTTACCGAAAAGAATAGTGATTTGAATCGCAATGAGATTGTGGGGCTTCTTAAGGAGTATAAAATAACGGTAAGGGAATCAGAGATAATTTCTTTGATCATGGCTGGAAAGAGTAATAGGGAAATAGAGCAGATTTTGTTCATATCATCACATACTGTGAAAAATCATATTTACAACATATATAAAAAAATGCTTGTGAATAACAGATATGAACTGATTAGTCTTCTCACCAATTTCAGAGACTGACTTCGACCGTTTCCATCCACTTGTAGAATTCAGCAGTAGGCAGTGGTTTGCTGTATAGAAATCCCTGCACTTCATCGCACTCGAGATTTTTCAGGAACTGGACCTGTTTCTCTGTTTCCACACCTTCAGCAATCAGTTCGAGATTCATCTGTTTCCCCATTTTTATGATCATCTGAGTCAATCTTTGAGCTTTGATATCGTGTTCAAGATTTATGATAAAAGACCTGTCTATTTTTAACCGGTCAATTGGCAGCAGCAATAGGTAACTGAGAGAAGAAAATCCTGTACCGAAATCATCAATGGCAATGCTGACTCCCAGGTCTTTGGCGTGATTCAGGATTTGAATAACTTCTTCAACATCATGCATCAGCATGCTTTCTGTAATCTCAAGTTCCAGAAAACGGGGATCAATGGAATATTCAGATATGATCTCTGAAAGATAACTGGAGAAGCGTTCGCTGTGGAATTGCCTTACAGAAACATTGACACCGATTCTGAAGGGCTCTTTGCCGGATTCGACCCAGTCCTGCATAAAATCCATTGCTTTTCTAATCGCTATTTCACCGATTTCAATGATTAAACCCGATTGTTCGGCGATAGGAATAAAACTGGAAGGGGGAACCAGATCTCCATTTTTTTTCTGCCATCGTATCAGGCTTTCCACACCCATCAGTTTTCCTGTTTCCAGCAGTAGTTGCGGTTGAAAGAATAATACCAATTCATCCCTTTCAATAGCCTGTCTGAGATCCCTGGTAATAGTTATCCTGTTCTGAGTCGCCTTTTCCATGTTGTTGTTGTAATACTGGAATTTCTTCCCCGGTGTATTTTTTGCAATTTTCATTGCCAGGTCAGCATCTTTCAGCACTTCCTCATTGTTTATATCCGGAGGATCAAGTTTAGCTAAACCCACAGTAGTTTTGATTGGAAATGATGTTTCATTGATAATAAATGGTTCTTGAAATATGGCAATGAGGGTTTTGGGATCGATTTTATTATCCGGTCCCAGAATCCCGAATGTATCTCCGTTGATCCTTGCCAGAAGGACATCGTTGTGAAGATTGACAACTAATCTTCTAGTGATCGATTGGAGCAGAAGATCCCCGTTCTGGTAACCCATGGCATTATTAATTTCAGAAAATTGATCAACATCGATAATGGCAACAGTCAGTTCAGATTCTACTGCCTGCCTTCTGCTTATCTCATCGAGAAATCTGGCCCGGTTGGGCAGTTGGCAAAGCTGGTCAAAATACGCGAATTGATGAAGTTGATTTAATAAGTATTGGCTCCCGAATCCGGCTGAAATCTGTACACTGTAGACTTTTAATAACTGTTGTTCCGTATCAGTCAGTATATGGTCTGTTTTTACAATCAGTGCTCCATTGTGTTTATCATCTGGAAGGTAAATAAAAGCATAATGATTTTCGAAGAAAGAAGTTTTTTCTTTAAAGAGTTTTTTTATATTTTTATATAAACTGCTCTCCAGTTTATCAATGGTTAAGTCCTGATACTCGATAAATAAACTGCTTGCGGCAATGATGAAATATTCGCTTCGATTCTTTTTGCCGCTCACTGAAATATGCTGGTTACATACAAGAGCTTCGCAGTCAGTATTTAAGATAATATTCATCTGTTCAATTACATGAGAAGAGTAATCTTCTATAGAGCTGAATGAAAATAGTTTTTGAGATCCGTCTATCATCTGCTCCATTCCATTCTTGTGCTGTGCAAGAGCTTTGTATTGTTCATATGAGCGGATTGTTGTAGTCAGAGTTGAAATCAAACGGTTTCTGGTTAACTCAGATTTCATTTTATAATCATTTATATCATAATCTTCAATGACTTTCAGTTCCGGAGCATATCCCGGTTGTCCTGTCCGGATGACGATTCTGATTGAGTGGAGGTTAAGTTCATTGCGGATCCGTTTTACCAGATCCAGCCCGGCAGTGTCTGTTTCCATAACAACATCTAAAATTATGACAGTGATATCTTCAGTATTATTTAATATTGAAAATGCTTCTTCAGAATTGTAGGCATGCAATAAATCGAGATCTCTATTGAGAATCCTCACATCGGACAGAGCCAGTTTTGTAACCAAATGAGTTTGCTCATCATCATCAACAATGAGAATCTTCCATTTAGGATACATTGATACGCTTACTTCCGGAGTCGGTTCCTGCTCAAATACTATCAGTTCACTATTGTCGTTATTATCTATCTGACTCATATAATACCCTAATTATAAGAGATTTTTTCTCTAATAGATAGCCATTTTAATTTTTAAGAACCGCCTTTTTCCGGCTTTGATTATCATTGATTTATTTTTTTCAATATTCAGAATATATTCCGGATTTGATATCCTGACTCCATCTACTTTTAAACCACCCTGTTTGATCAGTCTTTTCCCTTCACTGATGGAATCGATAATCAGCGCATCTTTCAAAATTCCGGTCAGCTTTAATCCCTTTTCAGATATTGTGATTTCCGGAATTTCCAAAGGAGCTTCACCCTTGCTGAATACACTGATAAACTCATGCTCGCATCTCATCGCTTCTTCACTGTTATGGTAGATTGTGATTATTTCTCTTGCCAGTTCCAGTTTTACATCTCTTGGATTCTCATGGTGCAACCGCGTTTTTATCATTTCAATATCTTCCACTGTCATGGTTGTCGCGTAAGTGAAAAAATTGATCAGAAGCTTATCGTCGATAGACATTATTCTCCCGAATTTTTCATTGGCTGTTGATAGAACCGGAATATGATTGTTTAGGGATTTGGACATTTTTCTACCGTCGATTCCCATAAGCAGTGGCATAAGCATCACAATTTGAGGCTCCAGCCTTTTTTCTCTCTGCATATCTCTCCCACAGAGAATATTGAACTTCTGATCAGTGCCGCCCAGCTCAATATCAGCTTGGATAAAGATGGAATCCCAAGCCTGAAGCACAGGGTAGAACATTTCGTGCAGAGATAAACGGGTCCCGTTTTCCAGTCTCTTTCTGAAAGTATCATGAGTCAGCATATGGGCAACGGAAAATGAAGATGAAGCTGAGAGAATCTCCTGTAGTGTCACTTCATCAAACCAGCTGCTTTGAAAGTGTACTTCTGTTTTATCGGAATCGACAATTTTAAAAATCTGGCTAGTGTATGTATTGCTATTCTGTTTCACCTGTTCTTCTGTCAGTGGAGGTCTTTCGGCATTTCGTCCTGTGGGGTCGCCGATCCGGGCTGTGTAATCTCCAATAATCAAAATGGCTTTGTGTCCCAGGTCCTGGAACTGTCTGATTTTTTTGTAGACGACCATATGGCCAAGATGAACATCAGGAGAAGTCGGGTCAATTCCCATTTTAACTCTCAACGGAATACCTGATTTAATAGATTTTTCCAGTTTATCCCTCAGTCCTATCTCCGGAATAACCTCTGCTGTGTTGCCTGTAAGAATAGACATCTGTCTATTCAGTTCTTTTTGCACATCCATTTCCCTCTCTCCTTTTTGGCTTATAAATAAAAAAAGACCCGCAGGCAAAACCTGCGGGTCTAAAATTGTTCAATGATAATTTTTACAACTTCTGCAGCATTTGCTTTTCAGCTTTAAATGAGTTGTAATAATAGTAGTTAATATTTGCTGCAGTTCTTTTCATTGTCACAATACTAGTAAAATATCATCATTTTAATCAAGCATTAATATTTAAATATACTGAATAACTGATAGAGATATCCAGTTAAGAGTGCTGCTCCTAAAGCAAATGACACGTAGAGAATAAAAACCCTTTTTTTGACAAGGCCGTACACTGCCGCCATGGCGGGAATCGTTGTTGTGGCTCCTCCTATCAGAAAGGCTAATACCGCACCGGGGTTCATTCCCAGCTCCAGGAGCCCACCCATTAATCCCAAAGCAGTGAGATTCGTTGTATAGAGAGGTATTCCAATAAATGCTGAGGTAAGTATTGCATAGTCATTATTGCTTCCGAGAAGGCTTATGATCCACTCTTCAGGCAGGTAGAATATAATGAGGGCTTCAAGGAAAAATGCCAGAGTCATAAACTTGACAATCATAAAAACTGCGAGTTTGCTCTCTTTCAAAATCCTGCTGATTAAAGTCTTTTTATTCCCTTTTTCGTTTGCCGATCCGCAAGATGTACCGCACGATCCTGTTGTGCAGGAATCAGTTTCTTCCACACTTAGTAATGGTTCAAAGTTTAAAGAATCCGGTTTCTCTTCTGAACAGTTACAACTTTGTGCGGTCGCTACAGCGGGAATCGCCCCTGATATGACTCTTGCTTTTAAAACATCTCTTTCCAGCCAGTTTATTTTTATCAGAAAGTGAGTTATATATCCTCCTGCCAAGCTCATGATAAAAGTCCCGGCCAGTCTCCATACGGCCAGATCCATTCCCAACTGTGAAACACTGAGAAAGAACACTTCAGGATCCATCGAAGGTGAAGCCAGCCAGAATGACATAACCGGTGCAAGAGGTACTCCTCCTATTAACAATGCGGAAATTATTGGTATGACTCCACAGGAACAGAAAGGGCTGAAGGCACCGACTACAGTTGCCAAAATTATAGAAATCATAGGTCTGGCACTAAATGCCCTTTCTATATATTTTGAAATTCCCGATACATTGACAAGTACTGCCAGAGGAATGGTCACCAGCAGATATGGCCACGCATGTATATAGGCCTCTATCATAAACTGTCCGATTTTCATTATTTCATTTATCATCATGTTCTCCTTTAATCGTAAAAATACGATATATTAGTGTAAAAAAAATTAAAAGATTTCTCCTATCTTCTCTTTGTACCACTGAAGAGTTTCTTCGTTTAACCAGTAGCAGCTTTTTGTTCCTTCAATCTCACCTTCTATCAGTCGGCATCTTTTCAGGACTTTCAAATGCTGAGATGTCGTTGCCTGAGCTATGGGAAGATATTCGACAATATCACCTGTGATGCATCCGGGATGGGTCAGCAGGAATTTCATTATCTCAAAACGAATCGGATTGCCGAGAGCTTTAGATATCTGAATTAATCTTTCCTGTTCATCTCCATTTATATTGAGAGAACAACAGGATTTATATGATTTTTTTTCCTGTGAAATCACATATGATCTCCTATTATCGTATTTATACGATAAATATAGATATATATTGGAATGATGTCAATTATTTTTTTAGATTTTTTACAAGATGACCTACGGCCATGATCGGATGATGGAGAATCATTCGGGGACCCGAATATCGCATAACCTTTCGCACTCTCTCTCGCATGTCCGGTTTATAACAGTGAGTAGTGCACTTGGAACAGGTTGGTTTATCTTCTTTGAACGGGCAGTTTTCCAGCCTTTTTTCTCCATAAAGGCGCAGCTCTTCACAATCGGAACAAAGGCCCTTGGTCTTTTTGTGATTTTCTCTGCAGTAAAGTGCAATCATCGCTTCCATTGTTGTTTTTTCTTTACTCATAACTTTTTTCAAGCCAGTCGAGCACAGTATCCCATGCTTTGTCAAAGTATTCATAGGCCAGATCCCATTGTTCTCCATTAAGCCAACCCAGATGTTTTAGATCCACTCTGGTTGTTTTCTCACCTACCGGTTCAAAATTAATTACAACCCATGTCTGGTGCTCATGATTTCTGATCTCCATATATTCAGGAGAGGCATTCCATGAGAATGACAGCATTTTCTCCGGTATGTAGCTGAGTACCCGGCATCCCTCACTTCCCCGAAGCCCATATTCATTATCCATTAGAAAATATATCTCAAAGAAACCATTGAGTCTTAGCTCAATCTTGTTGTCTTTACCGAAGAATGTTTGTAATCCCTCATGAGTTGTCCACTTCCACCAGACATCTGAAATTTCAGATTTTATGATTCTGGTTTTTCCAATTTGTTTATTGTTGATATTGTACATTGCCACCACCTGATAGAATAATTCTAGCACAAAATTACTTTGTGATTAGTAATTTGTACGATTCAGCATTAAAATTAATTTATGTTTACTCTGGATATCCGAACTTTAAGCTTGGTAACAATGTTATTCAGCATGATTTTTTTCATAGGCCTCTATGTTTTTGCTCGTTATAATCCCCGTTTTACGGGATTTAAAAATTTTGCATATGCCAATTTATCCTTATTTACAGGATTTTTACTAATAGCATTGAGGGACTTTATTCCACAGGCTCTGTCTGTTATTGTTGCCAACTTGTTTATCGCTTTTGCATTTTTCCTCTATTATTATGGCAGTGTCTGTTTTTTAAGGCAGAGTTTCAGAGTTTTATGGCTTCATATTACAGCTTTGATTTTGATCACATTGGCATTTATCTACTTCACTTATATAGATTCCAATGTGAATATAAGAATTATAATCATCAATTTCTATCTGTTTTTAGAATCAATTGGCCTGTTCTTTTTCTTTGCCAGAGAGTCAATGAAGCAGTTTCGTGTACAGAAAATATCGGCTTCTTCAGGATTCTTGATATTTGCCATATACAGTATATTTAGGATAATCTGGACATTTGAGCAGGATCCTATATTGAATTTTCTCGAATCAGGGATTGTACAAGGTATGGTTTTTATCGTCATACAGATACTGATTATCAACTCTGCTTTTGCATTTATCTGGATTGCCAATTCCATTTTGAATGAAGAACTCAAAACTCAGGCCAGATTAGATCCATTGACAAAAGTTCTCAACCGGAGAGCCTTTGCCGATGAGTTGGAAAAGGAAATTGCCAGATCCAAAAGAGAGAGCCTTACATTTTCTCTGATTATGGCAGATATAGACCATTTTAAATCTATCAATGATGACCACGGGCATCTGGCTGGTGATTCGGTATTAATCTCTTTTACTAACATGGTAACTCAAAACCTGAGAATTAATGATATTCTTTCGCGGTTCGGCGGTGAGGAGTTTATGATGATCCTTCCCAATACAAATAAAAAATATGCCGGAGAAACTGCTGAGAGGATACGTAAAATAGTCGAGCTCAGCAGCCATCCTTTTAATGGGAAGAACATTAACTATACTGTCAGTCTCGGAGTTACCAGCTTCGATTTAGATGCCCAGAATAAAGATGAGCTATTGGAAAAGGTTGATGTCGCTCTTTATCAGTCTAAAACTAATGGCCGCAACCGAGTCGAAATTAAGTGAGACATCTGTTGACAGCCTAAGCTCTTTGCCATAGCATGGAGATATATTTTTCCATATATTTCAAAAAGTTAATCAAAAATTATTTGGAGTTTTAAATGAAATTGGGAATCGGCAGTAAGATCGGTATTTCCTTTTTTCTAATTCTTCTAGTTTATTTCTTTTCTTCATTTCTGATGTTGACGGGAATTCTGGATCTTAGAAATGCTATGGATGTCAGTAACGGTAAAAGTGAACAGATGAACATACTTTTTCGTTATAATATATTTTCCTCCCGGATCACCCTTATGGCGAAGGATGTAATACTCGATCGTGAAATCGTGAATTCACAACAATTTAAAGATGATTTTAAATCTATGATAAGTGATGTTCAAACTCTGATGGATACATTTCTCGATATGCAGGAAGGCGTTGAAGATCGCAATGCAGCAGTGAAGATCTTCGGAGGAATGACAAAACTGATCGATGTCGTCGAGCAATCTTTAATCATTCCTCTTCAGGAAAACCAGGAAGTCAATTTTTCCATAGTAAATGATGCTATAAATGAAAGAGGTGATATCCTCAATACAATAGATGCGCAACTGAAAAAATTGGAAGCAGATAAATTGGAACTGCTTCAATCGGGGAACCTGCAAGCTGAGAAAGTGATTAGAAATAGTTCTATTTCTATCGCATTTGCAATAATTCTGGTTCTGATCACCTCCATTCTTCTCATCCGGCTCATTGTCAGTCCTGTCAGAAAAGCCACAAATATGTTGAAAACGATTGCTGAGGGAGAAGGGGACCTGACAAAGTCTCTCATTGTTTATTCAAAAGATGAAATCGGAGAACTTTCGAATCATTTCAATTTATTTCTCGAGAGATTAAAGGGAATTATCCTCAATATTAAAGAAAATTCAGAAGATAATCTCAATCTGGAAAAGAATTTGAAATCATCTAGTAAGCAGACAACAGAATCTGTAGAGTTGATAAAAGGGATATTAACCAGTATACGCGAGCGGATCGATACTCTGAATAATGATATTCTGACTTCATCGACTGTCGTGGAACAGATGAGTAATAGCCTTTCTTCTTTAAATGATCAGGCGGCGGAACAATCGGCTATGGCCGAAGAATCTTCTGCTGCTGTTACTGAGATGATTGCTTCAATTGATAATGTAGCAATCATTACGCAAAAGAAAAAAGAAGCTACAGAAGTCTTATTGAACAATGCCCACGCCGGTGGAGAAATGCTCTCTGAGACTGTTCAGGCTGTTGAAGATATCTATGAAAATATTGACAGCATCATGGGATTTACTGAAATTATAGCTGGAATCGCTTCGCAGACGAATTTACTGTCGATGAATGCGGCAATTGAAGCAGCCCATGCCGGAGATTCCGGTAAAGGTTTTGCAGTCGTCTCTGATGAAATCAGAAAACTGGCAGAGACAACAGCAGTAAACTCTACAGAAATATCAAAAGTCCTGCAGAAAGTCAGCAATCGGATAAAAACCGCAGTAGAAAGAAGCGGTGAGACAAAAGACGCCTTTGAAAAGATTGACAAAGAAATTCTCGGGGTCACATCCGCTCTCGATGAGATTAATTCCAGTACAATGGAATTGAAGAGCGGAGGAGGGCAGATCCTCGAAGCCATGACTGTTCTAAGAGATTCATCGATGAATGTGAAAACAGCCGTTAACGATATTGACCAGGGTTCTGATGAAGTGAGCACCGCTATGGATTCCATTAAGAATATAACCAGTGATGTTGTTCAAGAGATCGTCAGTATCACTTCTGGGACAGAAGAAATCTCCAGCGCTGTTGAAGGTTTGGGGATTGTTTCCAGTCAGTTGAGTAAAAATGCAACAGATATGGCCGATGAAGTAAACAAATTCAAAACTTAGTGAATATTAAATACCTCACTTTTTAATAAAGTCAGAGGCATCGGTCCCTTTGCCAGCAGTTTATTATGAAAATCACTATAGTCGAATTTATCGCCGAGCCGTTTTTCTTCAGATGCGAGCAGGGATCTGAATTCAATGAAACCCGTGTAGTATGAAGTCGCCTGTCCCGGCCAAACCAGATATCTGTAGATCTGATTCTGTGAAAACCCTCTGCCAAAACCCGTATTTTCAGAAAAAAAATCAATGGCTTTGTTAATTCCCCACCCGTAGAGATGCATTCCAGTGTCCACAACCAGCCTTGCGGCACGGAACGCTTCAGCCTGCAGGTGTCCCAGTTGTCCAAATGGATCATCTGCGTAATATCCTGTACGGGCCATAAAATATTCCGAGTAGAGAGCCCAGCCTTCGATAAATCCGGTGAACATAGCCTGCTTTTGAAAGTAGGGAAGATTCATTTCCCCCGATAGAGCAATCTGGTAATGATGACCGGGATATGTTTCGTGAAAAGTAAGAGTGGGAAGAGTGAAATAACTTATAGAACCCGTTGAAGCATAAAATATACCGGGCCTGGAACCATCTGACGATGGCGGGATATAAAAACCGCCAAAATCATCTTCTTTGACATTGAGTTCAGACTTCGGAAAATCTGAAAAATAAGGAATCATCCATTGTTTTGCTTCTCCAATCAGGGATTTATGATTATCTACGATCGCACTTCCCCTGATTGTTTGATCATTTCTTTCCAGTTTACGGTACAGAGTCTCTATATCGTAGCCTGTGTCATAATCGAGTTTCTGAAAAAGTGATCTCATTTCACTGTGAATCCTATCTAGTTCTTCTATTCCTCTATTGTGAATCTCCTCAGCATTGAGATTGCTGTTTGTGTGGTGGGCAAGAGTGTAACTGTAATAATCTTCTCCGTCAGGTAGAGATGAAACACCTACATGCTGTCCAGCTTTACTCTGCTGAGAGCTCAATCTTTTTTCCAGAATTTTGTAACCGGGTATCAGGCTTTCTCTACAGGCTTCTTCCGCTTTTTCCAGAAGAACTACCTTTTCATTTTGATCAAGATCCATTTGTTCTATTTTTTCTTTGAATGATAAATAAATATCTGTGTATTTTCCATCTTTCCGCGAAATTGCCCGTATAGCATTCAGGGTCGGAGGAATGAGATTTGCCGGTAGAAAAATCCCCTTATCTTCCTGTATTTGAATTTGACTATCAACTTCTTCCATTTTCTTACTTACAGCCCATAAACGCTGAATATATTTTTCCCCGTCACTTTTACTTTCTACGGGGATTATTTCAGTGAAAAACTGCTCCGTGGAAACATTGACGCTGTTCAGCATATAACTGAGAAGGTAACTATGATGTCTGAACTTCTGCCCGTTTATAAGATCAAGTAAGTAAGCCGAGTAAATAGAATGGCTAATCTGCTGTTCTCTGTTTAGTTTTGTTTTGTCATAATTCTCCAATAGAGCAAATATACCGGATTCAAGTAATTCTATCTCCTGAAGATATAATTCATTATATGAATTCAGTTCCACACCGCTGGTTCCCAGGTAGGAATCCATACCAAGTTCCGTTACAAGCTCGGGATAACATTTAATCAGAGTGAAATATGATTCATCGAGGAATTCATCAAATGAAAGACTTTCCAGGTGTGCTAATTTTTCTTTTCCGGAAAATACGGCAACCTCATCTGTCGAACATGCTGAAAGTGAGATTATTAACCCCATGATAAAAAAAAGTATTTTGTATTTCATAAAATCCTCCTCTTTCAGAGTACTATGAACTATAAAATTCTGTCTTTGAACTTTGGTTCGAAATGCTTGATCTTTCGAATTCCCCCATGTAAAATGTAAAAAATGGAGCATTATATATTTTTATGGCAGATGATCATAATCGCCCTTTCTATTACTTCTATTGTGGTTCTTATACAAAAATATGCCATAACAAAGAATAGATATCTTCTCTATTTTATTTATGCGGTAATTCTGCTGCTATTCCGCACTATCATTTTCGCCCTGGTCAGATACGGGAATATAAGCAGTTTCTTTGTATTGCCTAAACTCTTTGCTACTCAAGCTGCAGGAGGGCTCGTTTATGCCTCTCTTGTTTACAGTTCTCATTTTCTGATTCTTAAGGGTTTTAACAAGCTGATTAACAGGACAGGTTTCTCTGTAGACCAGATCCTATTCTTTATAATCTCATTTTTTTCATTATTGATGTATTCATTAATTGTACTGAATGCTGATCTGAGTTCCGTGCCATGTTTCTGGAAATCAATTGAAGGGTTATCAATTGTTCCGATTATAGCAGTCAAGCTGATCCTTTTTTTCAATGCCATAAAATTATCTTTTATAGTTTTGAGAGAGAACGAAGAGAAGGGACGTTACCTAAAATTTCTTTTTTATATGTCTATTTCACTTGGCCAGATCTGTGATGGGCTGACTTATATGTTTGAGCCTTTTCTATTCTTAACGCTTGCACTCTCTATTATTCTGACATTTACCGGGTTTTTAGTATTGTTGCCAACAATTGTCAGAAATAAACAATTAAATATTGTAGCTTTGAATAAAATCTGTTCACAGATGAAGCTCAATGATGAGGAGAAGGAAATGATAAAGAGGATTGTTCAAGGGAAAAGCAATAAAGAGATAGCCTATGAAAATAATACTACTTTGAGTATTACCAAACACAAAATATATAATCTATACAGGAAATGTTCTATAAACAGTCGTTGGGAGCTGATCAATCTGCTGATTAATTAGCACAAAATAAAAGTTGCCCGATCGGGATTAATGGAGGATACTGTATAGATAAAAGTTTATTGACTGTGTTTTAGGAGAGATTCTCATGACTGATAAGAAAGAAACAAACCAGGGATCAAGTTCAATCGCAATATGTCCCGTTTGCAAAAAACCTTTAACATATGCACCTGAAAACCTGGTTGACAGAAGATCTTATTATTACTGTGACGATTGCGGCTGGTACCGTGAAGAAACAGGACAGGATTGAATCATACCTCTCATTTCTTATACACAACTGTTTCTGTCACGGTTATATTATATAGAATCAATATTAAGGCAGATACTCTTTATGAAGGCTGACATCGTATGATTTTACATGTTTCGGGTTATCGCCTTTGAAGAAATCCACAATATACGGTTGAGCACAATGTGCATCGAAAGTTACTTTGTCATACCATTTTTCAATAAAAGTAATTTCCAGTGGATTATCGATACTCTGGTTCAATTCATATCTGATACACCCACCTTCCTGAGTCGTTTTTACGATTAATCCATGAAGATTTTTAATCAGTTTCTCTTCTTCTCCCTCAATAGCGAAAAACCTGGCAATGCAGACTAATTGAGTTTCATTTTTTAGTAATTTCATTTATTTATCTCCCTGTATTTTATTCATTGACAGTCTTATCATATCAGATTCCCTGCAGAGGGACTTCCCGAAATAATCAAATTCAATTTTTTTCATGCCTGATTTGATATGGGAAAAACTGACAGTTTCAGCATCTTTTCTATGCATGCATGTGCTGAGGTAGCTTTTTTCAGGTATATGAGATTTGTGATAGGATAAGTGTGTTTCCCTGTTGTCTCCGAACTCTTCAATCATTTTGCAATATAGAAATTCTCTGTTCATCTTCACTTCAGGTAGTTTTACCGAAGATGATGTGAGAGGCTGTATTGCTTCTATATCTTTCATGGTTTCACCATCCCAGCGGAATATTAAGGGATTTTTTTTCTTTTCAAATAAGCATAAAGTGAATCCTCTATAACTTTTCAAGTCCAGTTTATTCACTCTGCTGATCATTTGTTCTATTGTCTTTTGGCTACAGATATCAGTAATGATCGAACCCCGGCTTGAATAGGACTTGTCTTCGAGAGGAATATTGAAATTGAGTAAAGCTGCCGAAATCCCCCTGTCATTGGTGCAGATCCAGCTTCCCGAACCATCGGGATCAATTGGATGTATGACTCTGACCACTCCCTCTTCAAAAAGTTCCGGACCATGTGCTTCTGATCTAGACCTCAATTCATCGCGATTGAAAAATATTTCATATGATTCTTTTTCAATAATCCAGGTAATCGTGCACATAAATTACTTCTTTGTTCTTAAGAAAGAAGCTGTAGCCGGTGCGTATCCAATGTTTTTATCAATTTCAACGCCGGAAAATCTGAGAGCTGCCGTAATCAGAGCATAGTGATGCACAGCATGGCTTGCCGAAAAGAGCAGTTCCCGAATTATTGTGCTTTTCGTTTCCACAGTCTTCTTATCAGAAAGTAGTGCTTCAGACCTGATCAGGACTTCTTTTTCCAAATCTTGTTCGGTAATCGTTTTTGCCCATTCCTTTAACGAAATGTGCTCTTTTATGGCAACAGAAATATCAGACTCTACAATATGCCCTCTCCTCCGAATGTCATAATCGATAATACCTGTTTCAAGACCTGACCTGACTGCAATAAAAAGGTCCAGGTTATGCCTGAAATGTGAACCGATTGAATAGTCCAGAATCGGCTTTGCCACCTGTTTATATTGCTGACTGTCTATAAATTCAAGTATTTGCAGTGCCTGATCAATAGCTTCGGTTAAACCTTGAGTTGTAATATTCATAATTCCAGTATAGTGCCTTTTTTTTATATGAAAAAAAAAAATTAGCTATTATACTCTTTTCTATGCCAGTACAGAACCCGAACCTGAAAACACTACTCTACATTGCTCTTCCCATGGTTATTTCCCAGGCCTCTGAAACGGTCATGCTTTTTGTCGACAGACTTTTTCTGTCATGGCTTGGAAAAGCATACATTTCAGCAGCTATGAGCGGCGGTTTATCTGCTTTTGTATTTATGAGTCTCTTTGTAGGTACTGTCGGATATGTAAATGCTTTATCGGCACAGTATTATGGAGCAAAAGAAGAGGGAAACTGCGTTAAAACAGTTACTCAGGGTTTTAGGCTCTCTATTATATTCTACCCCCTGGCATTGGCTCTTATTCCCCTGGTCGGTAAGTTCTTTACTGTTTCAGGGCACACACCTCAACAGGTAGTTTTGGAATTCACCTATTTTCGAATACTTATGTTCGGTGGCTTACTGGCTCTCTTCAGGACTGTCCTGGCGAGTTTTTTCCTCGGCATAGGGCGGACCAGAATTGTTATGTATTCCAATCTGGCCGGAATGGTTATCAATATTCCGGTAAATTATATCCTGATTTTCGGTAAACTCGGTTTTCCTGCTATGGGGATCACAGGAGCGGCTATTGGAACTCTTGCGGGCAGTCTGCTGATCTTTGTAATCCTGCTTATTTCATTTCTCAAGCATAAAATATACAGAACTCACAAAAGTGCTATATTGTGGAAACTGGACAAAAGCATCATGAAAAAGCTTCTTCGCTTCGGAGTGCCTGCAGGTATCGAAATGTTTCTCAATGTCTTCGCCTTCAATCTTTTTGTGCAGATGATGCACTCCTATTCTGAAGATGTGGCTGCCGCAGTGACAATCACATTTAACTACGATATGCTGGCATTCATCCCCATGCTCGGACTGGGATTTGCCACAACATCTCTCGTCGGTCAGCAAATGGGTGCCGATAATCCGGAAGGCGCATCAAAAGTCGCCGGCCTATCGATCAGGGTTGGAATGGTATATGCTTTTTTTATGATGATGATTTTCATCTTCGGTGCAGGCTGGCTTGTGCAGGTATTCTCCGGTGGTTTGACCGAAGCCGATTCAGCAGTTGTCCCCCTGGCGAAAACAATGTTAAGGCTTGCTTCAATATACACTCTGGCAGACGTCATTCAGCTCGTTCTTGCCGGTACTCTGCGCGGCGCCGGTGATACTAAGTGGGTAATGTATATTTCTGTTGTTCTTCACTGGTTTATGGCGATCGGTGCTTATTTTATGATCAAAGTTTTTGTTCTCGATCCAATATCAATCTGGATCGGGTTTATAAGTTTTATAGTTTTACTAGGTGCGGCCATGTTTGTCCGCTATAAATACGGTCCATGGAAGAAGATGCGGATTATAAGTTAATGATCTGATATTAAATTGTTTATTTGGTTTAAAAAAAGCAAACTTCCTTTGAAGTTTATTCTTTTTCGACGCTGCGAGTCTCACGTCTCATGGACCATGGAAAAAAATGAGGATAATAGGATGATATGGGATAAAATCAAAACGGAAAACTTACTTTTTATACTTGTTGATTATCAGGAAAAATTCTTTCCGCTGATTGAGGAGAAGTACCTCGAAGTTGCGCAGAAAAATATCATGTTAATTGTGCAGATGTTCGGCAAGCTCGGAATACCTATGGTCGGAACCGATCACTATCGAAAGGGATTGGGATTAACGGAAAAAAATATTCTGAAAAACTGGACCGGTGAAACTTTCAAAGACAAAACCACTTTCAGCTGTCTTAGAAATGAAGAGTTCGTCGGAGACTTTGACAAATATGATAGAGAAGTCGTTGTCCTCTGCGGACTGGAAACTCATATCTGTGTTCTGCAGACTGTTCTTGACCTGAGAAGACGGGGAAAAGAGGTTATTGTTTTAAAAGACGGCTGCCTTTCGTCGACCACCCTCAGATGGCAGAATGGACTGGAATTAGCCAGAGATGCCGGAGCACATATAATGAATGCCGAGTCTCTCATCTTCTATCTGCTGGAAAGAGCCGGTACTCCTGAATTTAAATATCTGGTACAGCTGCTCAAAGAATCATCTAAATAGGTTGAAAGATTTTCTGCCAGTTCCAGGGATGCAAGAACTTCAGCCCGCTTGCTGATTACACTCTCAAAATTTATTCCTATAGGTATGTCTCTCTCTATAGCGAAATCAATCAGTCTCCTTCCCATCTTTTCCAGAAATTGAATGGAGTATTGGAGAAAACTATCTGATGAGGGAAGATCCTTTGTAAAATTTACAGGTATATCGACTCCGAGCCATTTCATAAACTCCAGACTGCTTCTGTTGCCAATGGGGGAAAATGTCAGAATTACAGGTTTCATAGGAAAATTGAGGAGATTCGACTCCTCTTTGTAATCAGATAGAAGTTTTTCATATAACGACCCGTCATATATGCACTGGCTGATAAAAAAATCTATACCGCGATCGATTTTTTCCAGCATTCGTACCACTTCGCTTCCACCCTGACTATGGCGTTCTCCAATAAGTACAGCACCAGTAGAATTTTCATATGATTGTGATATTTCCATGGCTCTATTGAGAGAGCATTTGACAGTTGTATTTTTGGTTGGAGATCCAACCAGAACAAATATTTTATCTGAGTTATTACTGAAAATGAAATCCAGCTCTTCTTCGTCGTATTTGCCTGTCGCTAAATAAATTATCTGTTGCAGGTTGTTATGGCGGTTTATTGTTCTGGCGTATTCTAACGGGTCCAGGGCCGGTCTGTACTTGTAGGTCCTCATATTTCTGTTTCTGTCTTTTTCTTCCTGAACATCGTAAATTGATAATCCATCTACATCTATGGTTGAGATCCGCGATGCTCTTCTGCGGTTAAGTTCCATTAATTTCTCTCGAGAGATATCTTCTCCCGGCGGGGTAAGACTATATAAAAATATTCCAGATTCAGATTGTTTCAATTTTTCAGTTAAATTACTCATAAAGTATCCTTGTTTAAAAGATACTGTTTTACAATTATTATTGAAATTGATATATTTTAATGAATATATGAAAATTATTCATAGGATCTATTGTGCTTGAACGATCTCATCTGGAAATTATTGAGGCTCTCCAACGAAGAGGATCTTTAACAAAAGCAGCAGAAGAGCTCCATGTTACACAATCGGCTTTAACTCATAGTATCAGGAAACTGGAAGAAATGACTGGTTCGACGATCTGGAAAAAAGAGGGGCGTGCCCTCCGGTTGACGGAATCGGGACTATTGCTGCTTCAAACTGCCAGAAGACTTTTGCCTCAATTTCGCAATGTAGATGATCAGCTTGTAGAATACGGATCAGGAAAAAAAGGGAAACTGGTCATCGGAGTGGAGTGCCATCCCTGTTTTGAGTGGCTTGTCCATATTATTAAAAAATATCTTGAGACATGGCCCGATATCGATCTCGATGTAACGAGAGATTTTCAATTTGATGCTCTGGAAGCTCTTGTTAACCACAAAGTGAATATGATCGTCACGCCCGATTATCTGCCGGGAGATTCCATCATCCATATAGATATTCTCGATTTTGAATTGCAATTGATGACAGGAGCTGACCATGCTCTGGCTGGAAGGGATTTTATTATTCCTGAAGACTTAAATGAAGAAGTTCTCTATTCATATCCCATTGCAAAATCCAGGCTGGATATATTCAAACTCAATATAAATCCAGTAAAACATATTCCTGTAGAAGCAACAGAAATTATGGTTCAACTTGTCGCCGCGGGAAGGGGAGTCAGTACATTTCCAGACTGGTTGATTAAAAAATATTCCCGTGAGTTCAATGTTAGAGGCGTGGCCATCACAAAAGAGGGCATCAGGAAAAAGCTCTATCTGGTGATAAGGGATGAGGACAGGGATATACCTTTCATAAAGAGTTTTATAGACCTCAGCTGCTCTTGATCAGCAGTATGGAAGCCAGAGTCAATGCAATGCATATAACCCGTAATAATGTCAGCCGCTCTTTGTATATCAGTGCAGACAGGAATATGGGGATCAGAATTGAGAGAGCCAGGATAGGCTGCACCAGTGACATGCTTCCTGAAGCGAAAGCACTGAGGACAAGTTTGTACCCGAAGAAATTCAGTATTCCGATAGAGCATCCGATTACAAAGATGCCCGGTCTCTTAAAAGTCATTTTCTTATTATCAGAACTTGTTCTTTTCCAATAGATGATAAAGGATATAAGCATCACCATAATATAGGAGAGCAGTATGTATGTTATCCGATCGACTCTTGTTGAAGCCAGCTTTCCAACAGTCATGGAAAATGAAGTACACAATGCCGCTGTAAATGCAAAGTAGATCCCCTTTAAAGCTATTTTGCCTGAGAAATTCAACTGTTCCGACGAAATGAGAACTAATACGATAATGGAAAATCCAATTCCAAGCCATTGGTATTTCGTCGGTGATTCATTAAAAAACACGATTCCGATAAGGATGACAAAAAGGACATTGGATTTATTAACGGGAAATACTACCGAAGCGGGAGCGAGTTTCAAAGCGTGAAATTTAGAAATGGCACCGAATGCGAATAATGTTCCATTGGCCAGAGCATAGGGGAGAGCCGGGAGGATTTCAGCGGTACCGGTACCTGAAATGATGATTGTGATGAATGCCGATAGAACAACTGAAGCTGCTGATATCAGTATCACAGCCTGGTTGATATACTGACGTTCTGCAGCCGCTTTGTAGAGAAAATTGAGAATACCGTAAAAGAGTGTAGCCATAAGGCTGTAGCTTAACCATAGAGGCATGATGGCATTGTACCATGGATTTCAGTCATTTCTGTGGCATTGGTTTATAGCCTGTGTTAATATAAAAAAATACTTTAATAAAGAGGTTCCTGTTAATGCCTAATATTCGGGAAGTTGCAAAAAGAGCAGGAGTATCTGTTGCAACTGTATCCCGCGTTTTGAATCATCCCGAACGGGTCTCTCCCAAAACAAAAGATCATATCGATCAGATTATGAAAGAGATGGATTTCTCTCCAAATGCTTTTGCGAGAAGTCTGAACTTGAAAAGGTCTAATTCCATTGCCCTTATTATCCCCGATATACAGAATCCGCAGAATATGGAAATAGCCAGAGGGGTTGAAAGAGTTGCTCATGAAAAAGGGTACAATCTTCTCCTCTGCAATACTGAAAAAGATCTGAAGAAAGAACAGGACTATATCCGCATGCTGATCGAAAAGAAAATCGACGGGATCATACTTGCCTTTACTTTGCTGCAGCAGGAAGATTTTGATGAAATAAAAAGGCGGCAGATACCTCTGATTCTTTTCGGCCAGAACATTCTGCATAAAAATATCAGCAGTGTCTATTCCGACTTTAAGGAAGGCGCTTTTCTCGCGGTTTCCCATCTTGCCCAATTGGGTTTCAAGACTATTGCCTATATCTGTGGTGAAGCAGATCAGCTTGAGAACCGAGACAAGACTCTCGGATATACAGAAGCGCTTCTCTCTTCAGATTTAAATGTGATAAAAAATCTGATTATCCAGGGAAATGACGATATTGACAGCGGTTATCTGGCGGCTTTGAAACTACTCAAACTCAAACCGCTGCCCGATGCTGTATTCGTCGCTAATGATTTAATGGCTATAGGAGCAATTGATGCCTTCCGGACTGAAGGGCTGAGTATCCCCGAAGACATTTCGGTTATCGGTTATGACAACATACGAATGGCATCTCTTATTGAGCCGAAACTAACCACTGTTTCCTGGCCTGTCTACAAAATGGGACTGATATCAGCCCGAATCCTTATTGATGAAATAGAAACTGAGAATGATTCTGTCACGCAGAATATTTTTTTGAGACCGAAATTGAAGATCCGAAAATCATGCGGTCATGAAACGCGGGTCAGTGAAATCTTTGATTAAGACAAGGAGTGCTGCACATGGAGCTTACAAGTAATTTAATGGGCATTAGCTTAAAGAATCCTCTTATTCTATCATCGGGGCCAATGTCCCGCAGCGGAGAGATGATGATTAAAGCTCTTGATGCCGGTGCCGGCGCCGTTGTGACCGAAACGATACTCAATGAGATCCGTCCAAATGTCCGTCCCCGAATGATCAGCCGCGGTGAGGGACTGCAGAATATTCGGTTATACAGCGAGTATTCACTTGAAGAATGGGAAAGAGAGATCGGACTTGTTAAAGATTATGGTGGAACTGTTATCGCCAATATCCTTGCTCACAGCCCTTCTGAAATGGCTTTTTTAGGACGAACAGTTGAAAAATACGGTGCAGACGCTCTCGAATTGGGAATTTCTTCACCTCATGGTGAGGGATTGACAGTTCTCGGTTGTGATCCTTCCAATCTCTATGAAACAGTCAAAAGAGTTGTAAATTCCGTAGATATCCCGGTTATGGTAAAATTGTCTCCCTATGTCAACAATCTTGCCGCTCTTGCAAAAGCTGCAGAACAGGGGGGAGCAAAAGGGATCAGTGCCATTAATACGGTCCGTTCGATAATGGGTGTTGATATTGATCACATGATTCCCCTTCTGCCTACTTATGGTGGTTACTCCGGTGATCCTATCAGGCCGATCGGACTCGGCGCTGTGGCTACAATATGCCAGTCAGTTGATTTGAGTATTTCGGGAATCGGTGGAATCAGTACATATAAACACGTGCTCGAATATTTAATGCTCGGAGCCGATACCTGCCAGCTCCAGTCAGCTCTTATACTCCATGGATTTGATGTTATTAAGGTAATTATCGATACTCTGCAGAAGTGGATGGAGGAAAAATCCTATTCCTCTCTATCCGATATTAGAGGCAAAGCTCTAGGACAGTTGAAATCATTTGATGAGATTGTTATTGAGCCTAAAATTTCGTCAGTAATAAAGGACTGCCCTCTGCCTGATTGTTTACTCTGTAGTGAAGCCTGCACTTTTAATGCAATCTCCAGGAATGATACGGGGTTGATTCAAATAGACAGTCAGAAGTGTTCCGGCTGTGGATTGTGTATCAGCATCTGTCCCTATAAATGCTTCAGCCTCGGGTGGGACAGTTAAGACCTTTTAATAAACAATTCTTCTTCCAGAACATTGATACTGTTTATGCATCTCTCTATTCTTTCACTGTCCCAGTTTTTGCTCTGATCAAAAAAGCTTTTTTTCATTTCATCGAGAAAGGACTCTACTTTTTCAATGCCCCTTGCTGTCAGCGATAACTCTGTTTTCCTTTTATCATCAGGAGAATCCGTTTTTTGCACAAAGCCTAAATAGGTAAGTTTCTTAACTTCTCTGCTGCTATTGGGTAGATTGATGTTCATACAATGACTGAGACCGCTTAAATTTGTCGGTCCTGAAAAGAATAAAATCTGCAACAGGTCAAATTGCAATGCTGTCACCTCATCGTCTCCCCCCTGACCACTTAGGGATGCCTCAAAATCATGAACTTTGGATATGAGTAATGCGGTTCTGTTAAATAAATCATCTTTCGTCATATTAATTTTATTATTGCATAAAACTTATCATAAAACAATTATCTTATGATAATTATCAATTGACAACCAAATGAAGTTGTATTATATTATCAATTGATAAGTAAAATTGGAAAAGGAAGTAATATATGAATGTTTTGGTCATTTACACTCACCCTCATAAAAAAAGTCTGAATGGAGCATTTCTGGAAAAAACCCTACAGGGATTAGACAAAAACGAAAAAGTTCACTCTGTTGAAGTTCTCGATTTATACGAAGAGCAGTTTAATCCACTGCTTATATTTAATGAGGAAAATAAAAGAAGAGATCTGAATAAAGATCCCTCCTTAGGCAAATATAGAGAACAAATCGTACAAGCGGACACAATCGTATTTATATATCCAATATGGTGGGGAAGACCACCGGCAATGCTCTTCGGGTATATCGACAAACTTTTTGCATCAGGTTTTGCCTACAAACAGGAACCGGGAAAAATGCTGCCCGAAGGTTTGCTCAAAGGGAAGAAGACCATCTGCATATCCACAATGAAAGGACCGACAGGATATATCCGATTATTTTTAGGCAATGCACATAAGATCTTAATGAAAAGAGCTCTCTTTAATTATGTTGGTATTAAGGATGTACGTTTTTTTGAATTCGGTTCAATGGAGAAAAAAGAGGGAAAACAAAAAAAACATCTTAGTAAAATTGAGAATTATATGTCAGAACTGGCATCTTGAACGAAAAAATAACCACAGATTTCTTTATATTATTCAAGTCTTCTGTGGTACTATATTTTATGTTTAAATCCGACACATATATCAAAAGAAGAAAAGAGCTGAAATCAATTATTGGATCGGGAATAATCCTGTTCCCGGGAAATGAAGAGAGTTCTATGAACTTTGCAGACAACACCTATCATTTTCGTCAAGACAGTTCTTTTCTATACTATTTCGGCCTGAATCAACCATCTTTGACAGGTCTTATTGATATTGATAGCGATTCAGATTATATCTTCGGCGATGATCTATCCATTGATCATATAGTGTGGATGGGTATTCAACCGACGATAAAAGAGCAATCAGAAACAGTTGGTGTATATGAAACAGGAACTATGAGAGAAGTGCATTCATTTATAGATTCAGCTTTGAAGCAGAAAAGAACAATACACTATCTGCCACCTTACAGACCTGAAAATCAAATTAAATTGAGAAACTTCTTCAATATTGATTTTGATGATATCGATGCTGGAGCTTCAGTTGATTTGATCAAAGCAGTTGTTTCAATGAGAGAGATTAAATCCACGGAAGAGTTGATAGAAATAGAAAAAGCTGTGAATACATCTGTGGATATGCATATTGCAGCCATGAAAATGGTTGCTCCCGGGATCCTCGAATCTCATGTAGCTGCCAGAGTTCATGAAATAGCCCTTTCCCCGGGAGGACATCTTTCATTTCCTGTTATTGCTACAATTCACGGGGAAACTCTGCACAATCATTTTCACGGGAATCAACTAAAAGAAGGCCAATTATTTCTTCTCGACTGCGGTGCTGAAACAGCCATGGGTTATGCCGGAGATTTGTCGAGCACCATTCCTGTCAGTAGAGATTTCACATCGAGGCAGAGAGAAATCTATGATCTGACATTGCTGGCGCATAATACCGCAGTTTCGTCACTAAAACCCGGGAAATCCTTTATAGACGTTTATTTCGATACTGCAAGAGTGATTGTCAATGGTTTAAAAGATCTCGATCTGATGAAAGGTGATACTGAAGAAGCAGTGCAATTGGGAGCCCATGCTATGTTTTTTCCCTGTGGTCTAGGTCATCAGATGGGATTGGATGTTCACGATATGGAAGATCTCGGCGAAGAATATGTGGGATATGACGGAAAAGCCAAAAGCAAACAATTCGGCTTAAAGTCCCTTCGTCTCGGCAAAACCTTAAAATCAGGAATGGTATTGACAATCGAACCGGGTATTTATTTTATACCCACCTTGATTGATCTCTGGAAAAGTGAAAAGAAGTTCAGAGATTTTATCAATTATGAAAAGCTTGAAACCTACAGAGATTTCGGAGGAATCCGCAATGAGGAGAATTTCCTCATTATAGACAGCTCATATTCTCTGATCGGGAAAAAGAAACCTAAAACTATAGAAGAGATCGGCAATATCAGAGAATAACAATTAACTGAATTCCAATTTCAGCTCATCGGCTAGGGCTCTCAGAAATAAACCGACATCACTGACAATGCCCACAGCCTGTCCCGTCCCTCTATCGGATAATTTTGTTACTACAGCGGGATTGATATCGACACAGATGGTTTTGACCCAGGACGGTGTCATATTCCCGGCACCGATAGAGTGAAGCATTGTTGAAAGCATAATAAGCATATCAGTGCCCTTGATGATTTCTCCATATTGTTTTTGTGCCTCGATCATATCCATAACGGTTTCCGGAAGGGGACCATCATCTCTTATTGAACCGGCAAGACAGTAGGGGATACCCGATTTGATTACTTCGTACATCAGCCCGTCAGAAAGCTCCCCACCATCGATGGTTCCTTTTATTGAACCGTAGGAGTTGATTTTATTGATAGCTCTCATATGATGGAAATGTCCGCCATTGGTCGGTTTGCCTGTCTGCATGTCCACACCGAGTGATGTTCCGTAAAATTTTGATTCCAGATCATGGACAGCTATGGCATTTCCACCTAATAGTCCATGGACATATCCTTCTCTAATCAGTGCGGCAAGAGCTCCTGCTCCACCTGTATGCACAACAACAGGACCTGCGACAACTACAGCCTTTTTACCATTAGATTTGATATTTCGCAGGGCAATGGCTACTTTTTGAACAGCAATATTATCACTCCGCTCTGAAGAGACATCATTGGTCATAAAACCGAACCCTTCAGACTGTCTTTCCGCATCAGGAGGAAATACTCTGACAGATTCACTACCGCAAAGGATTTTATCACCTTTTTTAACATCTCTCAGTTTAATACATTCCAATCTATTGGAGTTGGATGTAATCATGGCATCCATTCTCTGTTTCGAGACTTTTCGCCAAGTTCCACCGGAGAAAATTTCTGTTCGATGATTAGATGTGGAATAAAAATCAGAGGGGACACAGCCATCCTTTTCTGCTATTTTGAAAACAGATTCTGTTGCCCCTTTTTCCCAGGCTCCTATTATTACCAGTTTCTCTGTCACAATATTCAGTTTTTCTTCTGAATTGCAAATCAGCTGAAGTTCCAGTTTGGATATCTCATCCTGTTTTTTTCCGATATCAAAATTAATAATCTTGTAATCGGCTTTTTCATCAATAATCAGGTTTAAAATTTTGGACATTATCCCTGAATCGATCAGGTGCCCTTCGGAAATAATACTACGTTTAAACATATAATAATTGGTAATGTAAGTGGAAAATAAAGTAAAGCACTTTAATCCTTTTACATTGATCTTGAAGGAATACAGATCTCACAAGACTCAGTTTCCATTGAATACCTCTCTCAGGCCGCGGCTGAATGTTGCCGGAATGACAGACATATGTGTTTCATTCAAAAATACATGGCTAACTAAACTAAAATCGTTATACTTTCGCGAGGTTAATATTTCAGTAAGTTTTGCTACATTTGAAAACATGCCAGCATATGCCGGTTCATATATCGCTTCGAGCTGACCTACTGATAAGAATACTTTTGCACAAAGGGATTTATGATTTTGAGCATATGTATTTTCCTGCTCCAGAATGACTGAATTATCCCAGTAAATCGAAGGACTTCCGATAATATACTTCTGAAACTCTTCAGGTTTGTTAAACAAAACATATAATGCGAACAATCCGCCAAATGAATCTCCAGCAAGAATTGAATCGCTTGTATTTACTGAATAGTTTTCTGCAATAAAGGGTTTTAACTCATTTGATATAAACTCAAGAAAATCTAAAGCTTTGCCCGTTGTTTCAGGTTGTTCATCTGGAGTCGGTGTCAAATCGCGATTCCTCAAAGTCAAATGCTTTTTATCATCGGGATACCCTATGGCTACTATGATAATTTCGGGAATCTCCTTTCCATACTGTAATAACCAGGAAGTTTCAGCTACAATGCCAAAAAAGACATTTGCATCAGTCAGATATAAAACAGGATATTTTTTATCTTTTGGATTATAGTTTTTTGGCAGTGCCACATTGATAGTGAAAGTGTCACATATGGTTTCCGAATGCAGCAAGTGCCGTTCTGTATATGATAGCGTTACTTTCTCAGTTTCTTTCAATATTTAATCCTCAACTCGTATTACTACTCCCGAAGCTTGAATCTTTCCTTCTGTCGAAGCTCTACCACTCATCCAGGGAGTCTCACTGATATATATGTTTACATAATATAGACCGCTTCTGGAAAAACGGAATGATAATTCCGTCCAACTCTCTTTATCAGACTCGGGCAATTCCCAGGGGGCAGTTGAATGAAAGTACTGGAAGTATAGTCATTATATGAACCCTTCCTGTGAAATCTCCTTCGGCGGCTTCCCGACACATTTTGTTGGCTACTCGTGAAGCCAATATGTCGAGCTGAACCGGAGAAGCATTGTATTTCGCTCTGCCGGCATTGATATAGTCAAGTTGTTGCAATTTAAGCCGAAGCATCTCATCTGAATCTTTGTACTTGCCATAGCGCAATTAATTTAATTTTTTTCATGGGATTCTATTCCAGCTATCCATTCTTCTAGTACCAGTCTTATCTTATCACCAGTTACAATGCCCATGTGTGTTGTGTTTTCTAAAAGATTTACTTCGACATCTTCTTTGTATTTTGATAATTCAGGTAAAAAATTCTCTGGGATAAACGATTCGTCTGCTTTTCCAACAAGGACTAAAACCTTCTGTTTTATCGATATAAAATCTTTCTTATAGTTTGAAGGGGCATAACCAGTATTCAAACGAAAAGAATATGAGAGAGTTTCAGTACCATCGCGATAAGTTTCGGGCATATTAAAATCAATAACAGGTAAATAATTAAACCATGGAATTTTAGCATTATTTAACATCGAAAGACCTACTATTCTGGGCATATGCGCAGACGCCCAGCCTCCGGAATCTAATTTCATTGTAGGTGCATTGTATTTTAAATATGGTGACAGCAATAGATAGGCATCTGCTTCTTTTCCATATTTGCTACCGGCAAATCTTACTGCCAAACCACCTCCCGACGAATGTCCGCTAATAATCAATTTTGAATGGGGATGCGCTTTTCTAATTGTTTCAACAAAGTCGGCTATATCATCAACCAGTTGATTTATATAACTGATATCTCCTCTTTTGATAGGATTTTTGCCGTGACCTCGCAAATCCGGAGTGTATACATGTGCAATATTTTCTGAACTTATATATTCTGCAAGAGGTAAAAAATATTGACTATGCCATCCCGATCCATGTAGTAAAACTAATACGGTATCGGAATTCGATGGATAATAACGATGATTGAGCAACGCTCCATCTCTGCATTGATATGGCTTAGTAGATGGTATTGAAGAGTAATCAATTGCCAATTCATCAAATGACAGTTTGTTTTGATTCGAATCGGGGGATTTGGGTTTTCCATCTATAATGATTAATACAGTAGCGATACAAAAATATATAGCGATGGAAATAAGAACATTCGTGATAATTATCAGTGTCATTGGTTCCCTTCAGTCATTTTGGCGCTAATCTCAGAATAGCGTTCCTGTAGTTGGTCTATATGGATTTCCATATGATCCACATAATCTGTAATGAGGGAAACAAGGGATAAAGACTTGTCATCCATTATCCATTTGTTGTTCAATTTGCTGTCATCAATATTTTCGATAATATGACATAGTAAAAAATTGAATTGCTTCCAAAGATCCAGTATCTGAATAAATGAGTAGGAATTATATTTTACAATGTTCACCCAATCATAATTATACCCTGGAAATACTAATTCGGAGCTTTCCTGCAATCTTATAAACCGCTGGTAATTATTAGCAGCAGAATCTATCAGATGACCGATAATTTCCTTTAGAGACCACGTTTCTCCATTGATTTTATAAGATGCAATGCTGTCGTCGATATCTATATATTTATCCCAGACAGTCTGTATGTGAATTTTAATTCGATCGATATCTTTACGCATTTTTTGTACCTCTTCATACATTTACTATATCATAATATAAAATCATTGAATTTTCCGACAAGTAATTTCCCTGCAAAATTCTTTATGATATTGCATGTACTACTGACAACAGAACAGAGGGAACATATTCCCGAAACAATCTAACTGAAGAGAATGGTTATTGAAAATAGAATTGTTTCAGACAAATTAAGTACAAACATTGGCCATTCAGAAACTCACATATTCTTAACCAGTAAATCCTTATATTCGCCAACATATTTCTGGTACAGATCTTTGATATTAATCAGATCTTTTTTTTCTTTCTGATTCATTTTGGAGTTTTCAAGGTTATCAATAATGGTTGCGTAGAGATTTATTTGTTTTTCAAGAAATATTTCACGTTTAAACATATCTTTTATTATCAAACTATAATCTATTTCTGTATATAAGGAAAATTCCTATATTTAAACTAAAAATTGCATAAACCAGTAGAATCCGGCAAGGCTGTCCATGCCTGATGTCGCCCCATGGAGGGAGGCATTTTCAATTGCACTCATAACATCTTTTTCCTCAAGGAATGTCAGCAGGTAGGCGGGGAAGCTTTCATTTAATGCCAGATAGAGCAACGTTCTGCCGGCATAAGTGGTTTTTCCCAGATTTCTTTCAATGGCGCTTTTATCGATCTTAATTGATATGTTCCGGTTTGCTGACAGCAGTGCTCCAGTGATAAAATCATCCCCGGAAGGAGTCATTCCCTGTCCTAATCCGACCAGGTTTTCCAGTCCCTTGATGATGCCTCCATCAACAGTGATATCATGTTCTAATATATTCTGTGCTTTCTTCTGGAATGCGGTTTCACAGTGATCAGTTAAAAGGCCGAATAAATTGTTGTCTGTTTGTATCTGGCCAAATAGAGATAAGATATCTGTTTCGCTTCTGAGGTTTTTTTCTGAATTAGATGGAACAAAACCTGTCCATTGATCTGCATCGCGATAGTTGATGCCTAATTCATCAATTGATACTGTGTCACCTGGAGATAACCCGTTTCCCGGCTGGCTAAAGAATTCCGGTACGAGCAGGCTCAGACCGGTCATGTTCATTATGTCTTCAATAAGCGATATAAGGTAATTGTTTTTCTGATCGAGCAGATTTATGATCCCTTTGTGAAGGGAAAGGACCTTAAGTGAAAAGAGGTCGTCTTTTACAAAACGACCTCTCAATTCAGTTTTATATATCACTGATAATTATTACTCTGCTGCTTCTTTTACATCAGGAATAATCAGGTTCAGGATGATTCCAACTATAGCAGCCAGTCCTAAACCGGCTAAATTGAAATTGCCCATAGTAAAAGTAGCTCCTCCCATTCCGAGAACGAGCATTGTAGATGCTATGATAAGTACTTTCGGATTGGCGAGATTGATCTGTGCTTCAACCATGTTTCTAATACCTATTGAGGCGATCATCCCAAAGAGAAGGATTGAAATTCCACCAATAACCGGTCCCGGTATAGTTGCGATAATCGAAGTGAACTTTGGAACAAAAGCTATGATTATTGCAAAAACAGCTGCTATTTCCATAACTAAAGGATTGTAAACACCAGTAAGGGCGACAGCACCGGTATTCTCGCTATATGTTGTGTTGGCAGGTCCACCCATAAGAGCGGAAACCGAAGTAGCAATTCCATCACCTAAAAGAGTTCTTGTTATTCCCGGGTCTTTAATGAAGTCTTTTCCGACAACATTTCCGATAGCCAGTACGTCTCCGAAATGCTCAACCATCGCTACAATGGCTATTGGAACCATAATGGTTATTGCAGATACGGAAAATTTGGGTGCCATAAATCCCGGAAGTCCAACCCATGTGGCCTCACTGATTGCTGTGTAATCGACAACTCCGAGAATCATAGAGAAGATATATCCTACGATCAGCGCAATGAGGATTGGAAGGTTTGATAGGAATTTCAATCCGAACTTTGGAAATCCTACTTTGACAAATACACCTGTAGCAAAAGTAATAAGCGCGATTAACCAGGCACCGTTAGTTCCGATTTGTTCAACGAGAGGTGCGGAAAAAGCTCCACTGGCATTATCGATTGCTACGCTTGATAACATCAAACCGATTAATATGATCATAGGTCCTGTAACATAAGGTGGTAGGATTTTATGAAGTGTTTCATATTTGATGAATTTGAAGATGATGGCAACTACGATGTAGAGCAATCCGGCTATGACAATTCCACCAGTGGCGTAGGCAAGACCCTGATCTTGTGAGATCGCAAAGATTCCCGGTAGAAAGGCGAACGAACTACCCAGGAAAACGGGGACTTTGAATTTTGTCAGAATGTGAAAGATGATTGTACCGATACCTGCTGCGAATAAGGTAACGCCAATGTCCAAACCGGTCAGTAGTGGAACTAAAACAGTTGCACCAAACATGACGAAGGTGTGCTGGATTCCCATAATTACGAGCTTCAAATCCAACTTTTTTTCCATAAATTCCTCCATGTAAGTATTTAATATAAATCTAAATTCTGCATTTTTTCTCATAAAAATGCGGAATATGATCTCAATTTTTACTCAGAAGAGTAGAAGAACTACTTTTCCGTGGATTAAATCTTCAGAAACATTCTAATCAAATTTGTCAAAATAAAACATAACTTTTTTTCTTGTTAAATCTCATATTTCAAATTATATTATTACTGTAACTAGTTACATTGATGAAAGATTAACATGATTCTTGCGATTTGGAAAGGAGATTGTAATGTTGAATTTTGACTACCGGAGACCGGACGATCTTGAAAATGCCTTGTCTCTGAGAAGTGAATGGGGGAAGTCCTCCTCGCTGATGCTCGGTGGTACAGATCTTTTTATAGCCATTGATGAAGATGTTTGCTCTCCCGACCTGGTTATTGATCTGAAAAATATTAAAGAGCTCGATGTTCTGGCAGAAACGGCGGATTCCATAGAGATCGGGGCGGCTGTCAGTTATAGTTCTCTGATCAATTCTCCTCTGGTTCATAAAAAACTCCCAGCGTTGTGGGAATCTTCCAGGCTCGTCGCTTCAGTGGGTGTCCGGAATTCCGCTACACTTGTGGGTAATATCTGCAATGCCGTGCCATCTGCTGAAAGCGCGGCACCTCTGCTAGTCCGTGATGCCGTGGTTCACATTTCATCAGTATCAGGTAAGCGGATTGTTCCGATAACCGATTTTTTTACAGGTCCGAGAAAAACAGTAGTTAGCGATAGTGAAATCGTCACAAAAGTTGATGTTCCCCTGATTGCAGGAGATTTCGGAGAATCTTATGTCAAACTGGGCCGTTACCGCGGTGAAGATATTGCACAGGTCGCCGTAGCCGTTTCAGTAGACCGTGAATGGAATTATAAAATTGCCTTTGCTGCAGTAGGACCTGTTCCTATGCGGATTCCCGAAGCTGAAGCTCTTCTAAAGGGAAAAGCCATCACAGCTGAGCTCATCGATAAATCCCAGGAAGCTATTATCAATACTATATCGCCAATTACCGATATTCGGGCCAGTAAAGAATATCGCATACATATGTGCCGGATCATGTTTGAAAAAGCTGTCAATGCAGCGGCTTCCAGAATGGTCTCATCTAAGCCGGAATACGGCGCCAGGTTAATATAAAGGAGTCTTCTATGGAAAGAGATATACAGTTTGTATTAAATGGACTAAACCAGACTCTCAGAGTGAGACCTTCTGAAAAACTGATTGATGTATTAAGAGACCGACTCGGCGTGACCAGTGTTAAATATGGCTGCGGGAGAGGCGAATGCGGAGCCTGTACCATCATTATAGATGGGAAAACTGTCCGTTCGTGCATTATGTTTGCTATTGAGGTTGATGGCAGCTCTATTGAAACACTCGAAGGATTTCAGAGACTCGGGAAAACTCAGATTCAGGAAATCTTTGCAAAACACAATAGTTTTCAGTGTGGATATTGCGCACCGGGATTCATTCTCAGTACAGAAGAATTTCTCCGCAATAATGCCGACCCTTCAGAAGAGGAAATTAAAGAAGCTCTGGCGGGAAATCTCTGTCGCTGCACTGGGTACAAAAATATTCTGGCTGCTGTGAAAGAGATGATAGAAATAAGTAAAGTGGGGAGTGTATCATGAAAGATACTGAACTTAACAGAAGTCAGACCTCCGATGCTTTTCATCAAAATCATGTAAAATCAAATGAAAAAATAGTCGGACACGATGCTGTCCGAATCGATATCGGAGAAAAAGTCCGTGGAGATGCCATTTATACTGAAGATGTTCCATATGGGCCAAAATTGCTTCATATGAGTGTTCTTTCAAGCCCTCATGCCCATGCGGAGATAGTCTCCATTGATACGAGTGAAGCGGAAAAGCTGCCGGGAGTCATGGCTGTGGCTACGGGAAAGGATTATCCGCAGAAATTCGGTTTGTATCTCCAGGATAAATCGATACTGCCTGTAGACCGGGTTCGTTATGTCGGTGAACAGGTGGCTGTAGTTATAGGCCGTACTAAAGAGATCGCCGATGAAGCCTGTAAACTGATCAAAGTGGAGTATCGCGAATTGAAACCGATTCTTTATATGATGGATGCACTGAAAGACGATGCAGTACTCATTCATCCTCAGCTGGAAGAATACAAAGTAATTCCATGGTTGAATCCTCAGGCCGGAACCAATATTTCCCATATTCGGAAAATCCGGAAAGGAGATGTGGATAAGGCTTTTGAAGAAGCATCTTATATTCTTGAAGATGAATATTATGTTCCTCATGTAGCTCATGCCTGTATAGAACCGCATATTTCTGTCGCCCAGTGCGATTACAGCGGTAGAATCACTATGTGGAATTCAACTCAGTCTCCCCATACGCAGAGACATATCCTTGCAAATGCTTTGGGAATTCCCCATAAAGATATTCGTGTTATAGCTCCTTTAGTCGGTGGTGGATTCGGGGGGAAAGCCGGTATCAGTATGGAGGCTCTCACTGTTGCCTGTCAGAAAGTTCCCGGACATCCGGTTAAGTTGAGATGGTCCAGAAAAGAGGAATTCCTCAATTCATCACAGAGGCAGGAATTACTCGCCAGAGTTAAAATGGGAGTGAATAAAGAAGGGAAAATAGTAGCCCTTAAACACACTATGTACTGGGACGTCGGTGCATCGGCGGAGTACGGAAATAATGTTGTAAACGCTACTGGGTTTTCTGCAACAGGACCATATTTTGTCCCTAACGTGAGCATTGATTCATTGGCCATTTATACGAATCTTCCCCCCTGTGCAGCATACAGGGGATTCGGTTATTCAGAATATCATTTCGGGCTTGAGAGCCACATTGACAGAGTGGCCAAAGCGATAGGAATGGATCCTGTAGAATTCAGAAGAATAAATGCCATTCAAGGTGGAGATAAAGTTGCTTACGGATGTGAAATGAATCCCTCGGGCATGATTGAATGCATAGATAAGGTGGCAGAGGCAATCGAGTGGGGGAAAGAAGAAAAATCCTCTGATCCCGATATTGCCATAGGCAAGGGTTTTGCCAGTGCATGGAAAGCTCCCGCCATGCCTCCCAACGCCGGTTCTTCGGCTTTTATCAAATTCAGTGAAGACGGAAGTTTGAATATACTTGTTTCAGGCATGGAAATCGGACAGGGATTGCATACAGTCGTTGCAAAATGCGCATCGGAAATTCTTACGGTTCCCCTCAGTCAGATCAGAGTTGAACTGCCCGATACGGACAGAAATCCCTATGAATGGCAGACAGTTGCCAGTCACGGAACCTGGGCTTTAGGCAACGCTACAATAACTGCAGCCCGCGATGCCAGAGCTAAAATGTACGATGTTGTCCACCGAGCATATCACTATGAAAAAGAGAGCCTTTTTTTGGAAGACGGCTCCGTTAAGTGTAAACTCGATCCACAATTCTCTCTGCCATTTAAAGATTTTGTAATTTCCGGAATTGAAACGGAATATCACACATGGATCGGCGGTCCCATTATGGGCGTTGGCTCTTTTATTCCGGAATTCGTCAATGCTATGGTCGATCCGGAAACAGGACAGCATGGCCATCCCAATGTGCATTATACAGTCGGGGCGGGAGCGGTGAAAATTGAACTGAATAAGAAAACCGGAGTCGTCCGTGTTGTAAAAATGGCTGAAGCTTTTGATGTGGGCAAAGCTATCAATCCCGATATGGTAAAGGATCAGATCGTAGGCGGTTTTGTCCAGGGGCTGGGAACGGCTCTCTATGAAGTCTGCCTCTTTGATGAAAAAGGGAAGATGCTCAATACTAATTTTACAGATTATAAAATCCCGACGATTCTCGAGATGCCCGATGAAATGATTCCGATTATTGTCGAGGTTCCCCAACCGGATGGACCTTATGGTGCAAGGGGTGTTGCGGAACACACTATGATTCCCGTTATGCCTGCCATAGCCAATGCCATAGCCAACGCTATTGGCCTGAGAATTAAAGATGTTCCGCTAACAGCGGAAAAAGTGGCATTGCGTCCTCTTCAACAAGATTTTGTACTGGAAAAAGGATAAATATGATAAAAGCAATCGTTGAAAAAGATCAATATTTTGATTCTGTCTTTCTTATGCTGATAAACAGCAATATCAAAGAACTGGATGGTGTGACCAATGCCGTAGTGAGTATGGGCACGGAGATGAATATAGAACTGTTACAGGATATGGGTTACGCCAATGATGAGGTTAGTCAATCAACGGCAAATGACCTTCTGGTTGTTATCGAAAGTGAAACACAGAGCTCTATCGATAAAGCGGTTTCTGCAGTTTACGATCTGCTGAATAAAAAGAAAAAGAAGAGCAGCGGAAAAACCTATCAGCCGAAATCCCTCCAATCGGCTTTTAAAGATGAACCCGATGCCAATATGGTTATTATTTCCCTTCCCGGGGAGTTTGCCGCGAGAGAGGCAAAAGCTGCTTTGAACAACGGCCTGAATGTAATGATGTTTTCCGATAATGTCTCTGTTGAACGTGAAGTTGAGCTCAAAGAACTGGCCTGGGAAAAAGGGCTGCTGATGATGGGACCTGACTGCGGGACAGCCATTATAAATGGTCATCCTCTCTGTTTTGCCAATCTGGTTTCCAGTGGCGATATCGGAGTAGTCGCTGCGTCGGGCACAGGGCTTCAGGAAGTGACAAGCTGTATCGATACTTTTGGCGGTGGAATCACTCAGGGGATCGGAACCGGAGGCCGGGATCTGAAAGATCCACGGATTGGCGGGAAAATGATGCTTATGGGAATAGAAGCATTAAAACATGATCCAGCGACAAAGGTTATTGTCGTTATTTCAAAACCGCCGGCTCGCGATGTAGCTGATACTGTATTGTCAGCCCTCGAAAAGACCGGAAAACCATCGGTTGTCCACTTTATCGGTCAGGCTCCTGCAGAGAACAGAAACAATCTGTATTTTGCTGAAAACCTAGAAGAAACGGCTAAAATAGCTGTCGCACTGTCAAAAGGGGAAACCTACACATCAACAGTTTTCACAATGTCTGATAGTGAACTGAAAGCTATTATTGAAAGGGAATCGGAGAATATCTCTTCTGATCAAAAGTATTTGAGGGGACTCTATACAGGGGGAACCGTTGCTGATGAAGCGATCATTCTGCTGGAAAGAGTTACCGGTCCTGTTTATTCCAATAATCAGAAGAAAAAAGAGCTGCAGTTGCCCGATCCTTTCCAGTCCATAGGCCATACCATTGTTGATTTGGGAGATGATATATATACCGTCGGCCGACCTCATCCCATGATCGATCCGAGTACGAGAGAAGAACGGATCACCATTGAAGCTGATGATAAAGAGATGGCTGTGATGTTAATTGATATCGTTCTGGGTTACGGCTCTCATCACGATCCTGCCGGAGCGATTATCAAGAGTCTGAAAGAGGCTCGTGCCAAAGCAGAAGCCCGGGGGGGATATCTTCCGGTTATCGCTTCAGTTATCGGAACGAAAAAGGATTTTCAGGGATATGACGCTACAGTTGCTGCTCTTGAATCAGCAGGTTGTGTGGTTATGCCGTCTAATTACCAGGCTTCCATGCTGGCAGTAGAGATAATCAAAAAGGGTGGGACTTTATGAATGTAGATAAAATTACATCTCTATTTGAGAATGATCTCAATGTTATCAATATGGGGCTAGAATCCTTCAGTGAAACACTGGAAGAGCAGGGCGTTCAGTCAACTCATGTCCTCTGGTCTCCTCCGGCTGGTGGAAATGCCAAACTGATTGATGCACTGGATATTCTGAACAGCAATAGAGATAAAATCGACAAAGCCAATAAAAAAGCCCTGGAGATTATTCAGAAAGGGAAACCGGAGATAGTCGATATAGAGATTGCTATCGATGTCATTCCCGGTATGACAGCAAAAACAGTTCTCCATGCAGGTCCTCCTGTAACCTGGGATAATATGTGCGGACCAATGAAAGGTGCCGTTATCGGTGGATTGATTTTTGAAGGCCTGGCTGCATCGAGAGAGGAAGCTGAAAAACTGGCTTCTTCAGGAGAGATCTTTTTCGATCCCTGTCACCACCACAGTACCGTGGGACCAATGGCGGGAATTGTAACAGCTTCTATGCCTGTGTGGGTCATGAAAAACGGAGTTTATGGAAATACAGCTTACGCGACTCTCAATGAGGGCCTTGGAAAAGTGCTCCGCTATGGTGCTTTTTCTGATGAAGTGATTACAAAGCTGCAGTGGATGAGAGACGAACTGGCACCGATTTTAAAGAAAGCTCTGGAACTTCACGGTCCCGTGGACATGAAGAATCTCATAGCCCAGGTGCTCCAGATGGGAGATGAGGGACACAACAGAAACAGAGCGGGAACATCTCTTTTTATCAGAGAAATGGCTCCCCATCTCGTTATGCTCGATGAAGAAAGGGAAACCATTGCGAAAGTTTTCAACTTTATGCATCTCAATGATCACTTCTTTCTCAATCTGACTATGCCCGCCTGCAAGTGCATTATCGACGCTGCCAGAGATATAAAAAACAGTTCGCTCATAGTGACACAGGCAAGAAACGGAACAGAATACGGGATTCAGATTTCCGGACTCGGAGACCAGTGGTTCACCGGTCCGGCATCGAAAGTTGACGGACTCTATCTACCGGGATACACCGCTGATGATGCCGGCCTGGATATTGGAGACTCCACTATTACCGAAACTGTTGGAATCGGTGGATTTGCCATGGCAGCAGCACCGGCGATTGTAAAATTTGTCGGTGGAACTCCTGACGATGCCATGAAATTTACTCTCGATATGTATGAGATCACCTTGGGAGAAAATAATGTATTCCAGGTACCCTCTCTGGATTTCAGAGGAACACCTACGGGAATCGATCTGATGAAAATCGCCGAAACAGGGATCTACCCGGTTATCAATACCGGTATAGCTCACAAAGATCCGGGAGTCGGCATGGTGGGAGCAGGACTGGTGAAACCGCCGGTAAACTGCTTTGATGAGGCTTTATTAGAATTCAAAGATACTTTCAAATAAGAAATATTAAATAACTATAACAAGGAGAACAAGTATGAAAATTATTGATCTGACTATTCCATTGGGCATCGGAACACCTCCCTGGCCTACATATGAACCATTACAGGTTAAGTATTTCAAAAGACTGGCACCGAATGGAGCAAACGGACAGATTGTGACTCATTCCAATCACATAGGAACTCACCTCGATGGAGAAATCCATTTCTATACACCCGGGAAGGATATAGCTTCTCTTGATTTTGATTATCTTGTTCACGAAGGTGTTGTAGTCGACCTGTCTGATTGTGTCGAAGATTACAGTGTCTATACATCAAAAATGGTTGAAGAGAGAGTGGAAGTCAAAGAAGGTGATATTCTCATCATCAACACAGGTTACCACAAATTCGGATGGGATCAGCCAACAGCTGATGAAATCCGATATATGATCAAACACCCCGGTCCGGACAGAGAGTTCGCCGAGTGGGCAAAGAAGAAGAAACTTCGCTGGATAGGTGTGGATTGCGGAAGCGCCGATCATCCGTTCAACACAAAGATTAAAGACTGGATGCCTAAAGAAGCCAGACATTGTGATGCTTATTTCAAAGAGAATTACGGCAAAGGACTTGAAGAAGTATTTACAGAAGACAAATACCAACTGATGCATCTGGAGATGTTCAATCATCACATATTACATGCTGAATGTCTTGGAGGAGACATAGATCTTCTCAATAATCAGAGATTTACAATAGGTTGTTTCCCCTGGAGATTTGTAGATGGAGAATCCAGCATAGCCCGTATCGTAGCTATGGTTGACGATGACAAATACGAAGAACTTATGGCGAAGAAGGAAAAGTCGGGACTGACAAGATTCGGAGATGTGACTGGTGGCGGAAACGAGCACTTACATAAATAAGGAGTAAACTATGGCAATTGATAAAATGGAACAGTCTCTGAGACCACCTGAACTGGATATGAAACCCTATCCCCCGAAATTGATCACTCTGGCTAATGGAGAAGAGATGATCGTTCGTCAGGCTAAGCGCGAGGAAGTCGGTGTTATTCTCGGCACGATCCAGCCTTTAGTCGGTGTTCAGAAAGATTTTTACGATATTGTGGCGGCTCGTATGTATGCGGAAGTTCTCGGCTGGTTCGAGTACCGCGTGGCTAATGAGTTTGTGCTTATCGGTTCGATAAATGGTGAGATCGCCGGTATCGTAACAAGCCGCCTTGTTGATGGAAAAGAGGGTGTCAGCCTTCATACTATGACTATTAAAAGAGGGCTTCGGGTCGGTGCACAGCTATTTGCCGCAAAAATGGAGCACCACATCGATATACTGGGGAACGATGAAGTGCATATTGTTGCTGAAAGCCCTATCGGATTTAAAAGATGGATGATTGAATATGCTCTGGAAGATCGATCTGATCAGTTTCCCGGACTTCGCCATGAACTCGGTGGTGTACCGACTTTCACTCTTACCAGAGAATTGTGGGATAGAGTAAAAGCGGATAAATGTACGGGAGTACGACCTGTTCCTGCAGAAAAATTAGCCATGGCTGATAAGTTGCGAATGCCTTCTGAATATCCCCAGATTCCGGGATTTAAAAGGGGATAAATTATGAGAAAGGTCTCCATTGTTGGAATCGGTCATACAGTTTTCGGTAATCTGAGTGATTTTGATCTAGTTGATGTAATGGGTTTTGCTTCAGGCAATGCTCTTGATGATGCTGGAATCAGAGAGCACAGAAAAATTGTCGAGCAGGTTTTCGTGGCCAATATGGGTGGGGGAATTCTCAATCATCAGACGGGAATTGCCTCTTCTCTGGTTAGCCGCATGGATATGGAACCAGCTATGGCTGAACTTATTGAAAACGGGCCGGCCAGTGGTGCAAGCGCTGTAAAAATGGGTTATATGGCAATTGCCAGTGGTCTCGTCGATGTCGTTATGGTTACCGGCGGGGAATTGATGAGAACTGTAACAGGATGGGAGGGGACGGATTTTGTAGCTTCACTTCTCCATCCTGAAGCAGAGTACAATTATGGTTTAACACTGCCTGCTTATGGAGGCATGTTCACCAGAATGTATATGGAGCGTTATGGATTGTCAGAGCGCGATCTGGGATTGGTAGCTGTAAAGGATCATCAGAACGGAGAAAAAAATCCCTTCGCTCATGTACGGGTTCCCTGTACTATTGATGCGATTCACGACAGTGAAAATGCTCATGTCATCAACAACTATATTGCTGAGCCTTTGAGAATGTATGGTATGTGTCCTGTTTCAGATGGTGCTGCATCTTTGATCCTCTGTGCCAATGACTCTCCAAAAATGAAATATTTCACTAAACAGAAACCGATTCTGATCAGTGGTGTTGGATCGGCGACAGACTCTCATTGTGTTCATAACAGGAAAGACCCGCTGATTCTCGATGCCGTTCGCCTGGCAGCTGAAAGGGCCTATGCTATGGCTGATCTTAAACCGGAGGATATCTCTTTTGCAGAACTCCACGATGCTTTTGTCATTCTTGAACTGGCAATATCAGAAGAGGTGGGATTCTTTGAACGAGGTAAAGCGGGAGATGCTGTCCGCGATGGAGTAACAGCCATTGACGGAGCAAAACCGATAAATACATCGGGCGGACTGAAGTCGAAAGGCCATCCCGTTGGTGCGACGGGAGTTTCCCAGGTTTTCGAACTCGTAAAACAGCTTAGGGAACAGGGAGAAGAGGGCCGTCAGGTAAAAGATCCCAAACACGGCATGGCTGTGAATTTTGGTGGTTTCGGTAACAATGTCGTGGCCATTATCTGTTCTAAGGGGGATGTATGATAGATTTCAGTGCATATGGAGTACAGACTCCTGAAGTTAATGCTGTAAAATGTCCCTCATGTGGAAAGCTTTTTTATCCGGCACCTATGATTTGCAGCGGGTGTGGAGAAAGGCGCGATCCATCTGGAATAATTTTCAAAGACTGGGAGACCATTTCTCTTTCCGGAGAATGTACACTGCTTGCATGGACAAGAGTTTATGCACTTCCCGAAGGGTACGAGATGCAGTATCTGCTTTTTGGTATTGTTGAGTTCCCCAATGGCCTGAGAGCCAGCGGTCGTCTGAATGTAGATCAGCCTGAAACGGGTATGAAAGTGAATGCCCGGGTAGAAGTTATGGATAATTCTAAAGGCAAAGAATTCGATGGTTTTGTATTTGAATCTTTATAGCCTATGATTTGTTTTTGAGTGAGACCTTTCCGGTCTCACTCTGCTTACCTGCTTTTCCATTCAGCAACAGAGCCTTCATATATATAAATAAACAGATTGGTGTAGCTCCATATGAATCTGGTCATTGACTGGTCAAGAACTCTTTTTTTTCGCGGTTCGCCGAAGAGGCTTGTCAATGTAAGAGTATCCATCCCGATCCACGGTAAATCTGATGATAAATTCTCAGTTTGTTCTGAAGATAATCCAGGATTTCCCAGTATATACTGAGCCCTTTTCTCTTTGAAATACTGTTCCTGTTTCTGTCCTTTCTTCCAATAATATATATAAGCGCCAATTATAAAAAGGAAAAAAGGGATATACAGCAGTTTATTCATTTTCAGCTCCCTCACGGCTTTCCAGAAATTGTTTATATTTCTTGTCTTCCGTCAGTATGTGATCGATTGTCCAGTTCTTCAGAAAAATAATTAAATCATCAGTCAATCCGATTAATCCCGATTTGTAATCTTCAGTAAATTTTATAATTTTTGAAATAAATTCCTTGTGAAGCTCTTTTTGTTTGTCAATCAGGTCATAACCGTTTTTAGACATATGTTCTTCTTCATAGGCAAAATGGTATTGAGCATAATAAAATAGTTTCTTGAATATTTCCGGAAGATAGATTTTTTTTCTCGATTCGCTTGTGTGCTGCAGGTCATTAGTCTGCTGCAATATATAGATCAGCTCTTTATGCTGATTATCAATATCGATTATTTCCAGTTCCAGTTTTCTTTTCTTCCATTGAGAGAGAACATCATCGCTTTTCTCATCACTGATGGAAAAATGCATTTCCATCTCTACAGAATGCTCTTTGAAATACTTGGCATATTGCATATCCTGAACTTGAATGTGTTTTAATATCCATTCCACAAGATAATCCTGGAGTGGTTCAAGTGGATAATTGCGTCTTGACCTGACGCCTTCAAGGGATTCTTTTATTTTATCCCTGAAACTGTTGTGAATCCTGATATGATCCTCTGTGTCGGGATATTTGTACTCTTTCAGCAGGCTTTCTTCACTGACAAAATGATAACTGGTATAAGCATAGAGGTTTTTGAGAACCTTTATCGCCTCATCCTGATATTGTTCGAGCTTCAGAATCTCGTGAAGCTGATTTGTAACCAGAAATAGCTCTTTGTGCTGATTATCGATTATTTTGATACCGATGCTGTGTTTTTCATCATTCCAATCTATAAACATAATTCAATTCTAAACTCAATAGCTGAATAATAGAATCAAAAAATCCCGCCATGAGGCGGGATATGATAAATAACAAAATCAAAACTTAGAATATCTGAGCAGATCTACCCCAGTCATAATCAATTTTTTTCAATTCATCGCGGCTCGGCATGGGATAATAAACCATCTTATCCGCTCTTGCTGCAAAAATTCCCTTTCCTATAACCTGATAGGAGAACCGGGAACTATAAGATCGATCGACTATTTTCGTTTTTTTACCGTCTTTTTTCTGTACTTCTGTTAAACATTCTTTTAAATGCTCTATGTTGTGATCGTAGAACCCTCCGACATTGCCGCTGTTTTCCATATCGTCAAAATCGATAACTCTGATATCTGCAAACATCATAGCAGGGAGAGATATTTTCCCGGATCCGTTGAGAATGTGTTCTGCGAAATCTTCAGGGCTGAATGAGCTTACAGCCAATGGAGAAACAGGGCAGATCTCCTGATATAGTGAAAAGGGATCATTATTATTCGTCTTAATATAATCTTGTTTTTCAATAGCCAGAGACAGACCGTCCTTTGTCACCAGGTAACATGTTCCGAGAGCTTCCAGTGGAATGTGTTCAACAACTCTATAGACAGAAAGATATACTGAGTTCTTCAACTTTCCGTCACGGTGAGGTATACAATGGGTTAGTGCATGTTTCCAGTCAATAGAATCATTACATTCAGGTTCGACAGTCATAAAGATTAATTGTTCTGCAGAACCCTTTCTAGCTCCCAGTGCCATATAAGATGCAAATTTTTTAGGTTCCAGCTGTGAAGCAATTAGTGCTTCCATAGGAAAAACTGTAAGGTAATAATAGATCATATTTACTCCTTCCAATAAAAATTATATTACAATTACCATCCCAATATTGAAAATAGATTGAATTTTCCAAATATCGAGACACTGATCAATGAAACAACGGCCATGATCTTTATAAGAATATCAAGAGACGGGCCTACAGTATCTTTTAACGGATCACCAACGGTATCACCTACGACGGCTGCTTTGTGGGTATCTGAACCTTTACCGCCTAAATGTCCCTGTTCTACATATTTTTTAGCATTATCCCAGGCTCCTCCGGAGTTCGCTGTAAACAGCGCCAGTTTTATTGCAGATAGAGTTGTTCCTATTAATAAACCTCCAACAAAGTCGGCACCGAATATAAATCCGCAGATTAAAGGCATAGTTACAGAGATCAATGCCGGTAATACCATTTCTTTAATCGAACCTTTTGTTGAGATTTCTATACAGGTTTTGTAGTCCGGTTTTACTTCACCGGTAAGAATCCCGGGCATCTCTTTAAATTGTCTTCTCACTTCCTGAACCATGTTCCTTGCAGCTTTTGAAACCGCTTCGATCAGAATTCCCGAAAAGAGATAGGGAAGAGCGGCACCGATAAGAGCTCCGGCAAGTGTCATCGTATTGATCATATTCAGGACAAGAGTGAATCCTTCATTAATATCGGCTCCTTTCTGCGCATAGAGAAAAGATGCGAATAATGATAGAGCTGCCAGGGCGGCACTGCCTATGGCAAATCCTTTTCCGATAGCAGCAGTCGTATTTCCAACAGAGTCCAGCTTATCGGTAATTTCTCTGACTTCGGGATCGAGCTTGGCCATTTCACTGATTCCTCCCGCATTATCAGCAATCGGTCCATATGTATCAACTGATACTGTTGCCGCAACAAAGGAGAGCATTCCCACAGCAGCCATTGCCACACCGTATAATCCGGCAACGGCATTGGCTGCTATTGTGGCTATAGCGAGCATAACAACCGGAGCGAATACAGAAGTCATACCGGCTGCCAGTCCCTGGGTAATTGTCAATGCAGTTCCTTCGCGGGAAGCTGAGGCGATTTTCTTTGTCGGTTTATAATCGTAACTTGTATAATACTCAGCCAGCTGACCAATGATTATTCCACTGATAATTCCCATAATAGCGGCAATCCAGGGAGATAAAACACCTGCTTTGAAACCTACTTTAGATACATCTGACCCACTAAAATAAAACCAGGTCAGAAATCCTGTAATAATAAGCGTCAGCGAAGCACTGACCCATGTCGCGATATTTAATTCTCTATGAGGGTGAACTGATACTTTTCGTGCCAGTAAGGTCATAACTCCAATCACAGAAGAGATCAAACCGATAGAGGCAAATAGAACGGGGAAGTAGATTAACTTTACTACCAGCTCCGGATTTATGTGGTTACCAGTTTTTGTCCCTGTATAGAACATATAAGCAGCCAGAACAACACTGGAGATTATAGCTCCGACAAAACTCTCCAGCAGATCGGCCCCAAGACCGGCGACGTCACCTACATTGTCGCCTACATTGTCTGCGATTGTCGCAGGATTTCTCGGATCATCTTCGGGGATTCCCGCTTCGGTTTTACCAACCAGATCGGCACCCATGTCTGCAGCTTTTGTATAGATTCCCCCGCCGACTCTATTGAACATGGCTATGATTGAACAACCCAGCGCGTATCCCGATACGGTCATTGTAAAGGGGATATCAGAGATTCCAAGCCAGTTTGTATGAATGGTCAGCTGCTCGGGAGAAGTCTGTCCCAATAACTTTCCAAATACAAAATAGACAATGCCCAGTCCAAGCAGAGCAAATCCTCCGACGCATAGACCCATTACCGATCCACCGCGAAAAGCCACTTTGAGCGTAGCGCCAATGTTTCTTGTTTCATTTGCGGCATTTGAAACGCGGACGTTTGAAAGAGTTGCAATTTTCATTCCGATCCATCCGGCACTGGCACTCATAACCGCGCCAAGTATAAATGTGGCGGCAGATTGCCAGGATACAACCAGGCTGAGCAAAACTGCTATAGCAACTGCAACATAGGCAATAACTTTGTATTCATACCTAATAAATGCTATTGCTCCATCTTCAATGGCATCTGCAATTTCGACCATTGTCTCATTGCCCGAATCCATTTTTTTCACTGCAAAATAATTGAATGCAGCAAACCCTAAAGCGGCTATAACCGCAATACTAATAAAACCAATCATATACACACCTTCAATAATTGAATTATTCAACAATGATAAATAAACCATGTTTAAAGTTAAATGTAAATTAAAAAAACGATTATCGCTCTTTTTTTATTTATTCTATTGAATTACGACAGACAGTTGTCGTGATTAGTGAGTCATTATCTATATAAGAAGGAAAATAGGAGATAAATATGAAATATGAATTAGTCGAAATTGAAAAAAGAATTGTGTCAGGTCTCAAGATTAGAACAACTAATGAGGACTGGAAATGTATAGCTGATATGGGAGCTTTATGGCAGGACTTTTTTGAAAAAAATGTACCGGGAAGTGTGAAAAATGCTGTGGGGAATCAAACTTATGGAGTTTACAATAATTATGAATCAGATCTGACAAAACCTTATGATTATACAGCAGGAATCCAAGTCAGTATTTCTGATAGCAGTTTTGAATCTATAACTATTCCTGCCGGAACTTATGCCAAATTTTCAGGAAAGGGCAATGTACAGGAAGCTGTCGGGGCGATTTGGAAGGACGTCTGGGGTTCGGATATAAACCGATCATATTTGTGTGATTTCGAACTATATCTCAATAATTCTGCAGATATGAATAATCAGACTGTAGAGGTCTATATTTCAGTTAAATAACATTGAAATAATAGACTTATCCCATTGTGACTGTATTTCCAGCACCTGTTAATATAGTCGCAATCTCATACATATTGGATATCTTCCCGACCTGGAGCTTGTCTTTTATTCCATAGAAATCAAGGCAGGCTCCACATACCAGAATATTTACACCGGATGTTTCCAGGTCTCTCAGGTTATCGATTGAAGAACTACCTTCAACAGCCACTTGAACTCCGCTGTTCATCATGAGAATATATGCCGGTTTGTTGTCAATCTCAGTAAGAGAAAAAATGAAAGCCTCCATCAGCTTATTTCCCAGTTTTAAATCTCCACTGCCTATGGTGGACGAATTTATAAAAATATTAGAGACTCCCGATTGATTTTTCTTATTGGCTTCAACTGCTTGTGTTTCAGTTTCACTATTATAAGAACTATTATTCCCGATGATAATTGTACTGATCTGTTCATCTTCAGTCACCGACAAAATGCTGTTCCCGCTGTTTTCTACAAATCTGGTAATATTCTCTACAGCTGCCCTGTTGTCTACCAGGACTTCCAATTCATTAAAATCACCTTTATCAAATGCCTGCTTCACTTTAATAACCGGTTGCGGGCAGGGCAGTGTTCTACCGTCTATAGATTTCTTCATACTCTTTTCTCCTGTTTTTAAGATATGTCAGATAAATCCTCTCTATGGAATTATCTCTATTAGTCAGAATCTCAGTAATATTTAACTCCGGGGAATCAATCTTTATTGAAAAACCGCATTCCGAGGAGATTCCTCTCGGGGTCGGAATCATTTTCAGTTTATAACCTTCAGCCAGAAGGGATTCTTCCTCTCTCATGGCATCGTGACTGGTATTAAAAGTCAGAATGAAACTATTCAATTATAGTAATTCCCCTTTCTGCCATAGTTTCTCCGATTATTCGAGCATCGACTCCCTTATCCCTCAATTCTCTGCAGATTGCATCGGCCTGATTTTCTTTGATTGAGAATAAGAGACCTCCCGATGTCTGAGGATCGAATAAAAGATCACTTGTTGTTCTGTTGAGTTTCGCAAAGTTTGTGACAAATTCCGAGCGGTAATCGCGGTTCCTATAGGTTCCCGCAGGAATCAGTCCCATATTGGCATAATCTGCTACTTCCGGAAGAAGATGAATTTCTTGTGCGAAAATTTTCAGTCCGACTTTGCCTCCGGCAGTCATTTCACAGGCATGTCCGACAAGTCCGAATCCTGTAATATCGGTACATGATGATACATCGTATCTGCCGATGATTTCAGCGGCGGATTTATTCAGAGTTCTCATTGAATCAATAAAAGCGGCGATTGATTTTTCCGAAGCAATTCCACCGCGAAGAGCTGTATTGATTATTCCTGTACCGATGGGTTTTGTCAGAATCAGTTTTTCATTTAAACCGGGACGGTTGTTGTAAAGCACTTTTTCAGGGTGAACGGTTCCGCTAATAGAGAAACCGAACTTCAATTCATCATCTTCGATGCTGTGTCCCCCGACAAGTGCTGTTTCCGCTTCGATAAGTTTATTCAATCCCCCTTCCATAATCAGACGGAGAACTTCAATATCAACCTTGTCCTTTGGGAAACAGACCATAGAAAGAGCGGTAATGGGTTTTCCACCCATGGCATAGACGTCTGATAGGGAATTGGCTGCAGCAATCTGTCCGAAGGTATAAGGATCATCAACTATCGGCGGGAAAAAATCTATGGTCTGAACAAGTGCTGTTTCATCGTTTATCTTATAGATTCCCGCATCGTCTGATGTGCTGAAATCGGAGATGAGGTTTTTGTAATCCGGTTGTTTTAAACCGCAGAGAGCCTTATCGAGAAGAGCCGGTCCAAGTTTTGCACCGCATCCTGAAAATTTTGTATAAGAAGTGAGTTTTTCATCCATTTAATATATCCCTTATTAATGAAACGGTATCATTAATCTCTTTTTCGCTATTGAAATAACCGGGGCTGAGGCGGACAGTCCCACCTTTATTAAAAGTACCTAGAACTTTGTGTGCTGATGGGGAGCAGTGGAGTCCCATTCTCTGTGCAATTTCACCATCATTGAGTAATCCACTCAGTTCCGATACATCCATCGTATCATGTGTCAGTGAAATTACTGAATTCCTCAGCGCTCTATTCGAGGGACCAAATACAGTCATTCCTTTGATTGTCATAAGTTTCTTTATCAATAAGTCTGTTAGATTCTGTTCTTTTTCTTCAATCTTATCAACGCCTGCATTCAGTATAAATGAGACAGAAGCTGCAAGTCCGGCTAAACCCGGGATATTTCTTGTTCCGCTTTCAAATCGGTCAGGAAGCATTTCTGGTTGATATTCTTCACTGGAACGACTGCCTGTCCCCCCAAAAGTAAGTGGATCCAGATCGAGTCCTTCGCGAATGTAGAATCCTCCTGTACCAGCCGGTCCCAGTAGTCCTTTATGGCCGGAGAAACAGAAAAAATCAGCTTCCATATCACTCAGGTTTATGGCTCTATGACCGGCGGACTGAGCCCCATCGATACAAACCAATGCTCCCCTGTCATGAGCTGACTGAATCATCTCTTTAACGGGAAAGATTGCGCCTGTTACATTTGAACTGTGACAGAGAATAACAAGTTTCGGCGATTTTTTCAGAAATTTTCTATAACTCTCCAGATCGGCAGTGCCGTCGTGATGACACTTAAACCTGTCTATGATAATCCCTTTAGTTTGTTTTGCATTTTGAAGGACTCTCATCACTGAGTTGTGTTCAGCAGAAGAGGTCAATACTCTCATACCCTCTGTCAGGCAACCCTGAATGATTGTATTCAGTGATTCTGTTGCCCCTGAGTTGAGAATGATCCTGCTGGAATTTTTCACAAAAAATAAACGCGCGAGATTTTCTCTGCAAGTATAGATTGTCCGGCTCCCCTTGAGAGCTTCATCGTATGAGGCCCTACCGCTGCTTCCGGCATTGTTTATAGCCTCTGCCATAGCCTCTGCCACTCCCGGAGCTTTTGGGAAAGATGTTGCGCTGTTATCTAAATAAATCAGGGACATATATTATTACTTAATAATATTTCCAGAACCGAACCGCCAATGGCTCTGGCCTTATCAGATATTGTTGTATAATCGGCATCTTTTCCACGAGGATCGATATCTCCCATTTTGAAAGAAGCGGGAACTTTTGTTCCGTCCCTGATTATTCCACGGATCATACCATCTATAGTTGCACATACTTCACGATTATCAATTCGGGCAATGACTTCACCTTTATTCACCAGGCTCCCGATATCTTTGACGACTTCCACAATTCCAGCAGCAGGAGAACGGATTATTCTTTCATCAGTGAAACCTTCAATGCTACCGGGAATTCCCGTATTGGATTTTGCCGGTCCCTCAGTGATTATTTTTCCGAGAGAGTGACCTCTGCAGGTTTCGACAATAAAATCAACATCTTCTCCTGCAATAAATCCCGGTCCGAGAGCAATTGTAACCGGTGCCATATTTTTTTCAGTACCCAGGTTCCTCTTTGCCAGAATAGCATCGATGACCACCATTGGATTGAGTTCTTTTATATATCTGCCTTCGGGGTCAACTGCAACGGCAATATTTCCCATTCTGATGATATTTTCTATTTCCTCCCGCGATTCTCCCGGTTTTGCCTTTATCCCCTCAACTTCTGCAGTATTGCCGGAAACAGCTTCGGCAAAAGCAACTGTCCGTCTTATGACAGTGGGATTATTCGTTTCAAGGGCAAGAACAGGAAATCCGGCATTGTGTAAACGACTGATTGTTCCAGTCGCTATATCTCCTGCACCGCGGACAATAATCAGATTTTTCAGAGGATCTGATCTGAATAACTCCCTTCCGCTTGTTTCCGTTCTGTACATTATCATCTGGCTGATTATGCTGATAGCAATTTCTGCCGGTGATTCGGCTCCCAGGTCGAGGCCTGCCGGACAGATCACTTTCGTGAGATCTTCCTCATTCCACCCCTCTTCAATCAGCCCCTTTTTGACCATCAGGGCTTTTCTCCTGCTCCCGAGCATTGCCAGGAATTTCGGATTTTTATCCATAACTGCTTTCAATCCGTTGGAATCTTCATTTCCCGTAGCGACAAGGACAAATGTATCCTCATTGAGATAGGTCTGCTCTACAGCTTCTTTCAAAGTTTCTCCGTAAATCAGCTTTACAGACTCGGGGAATGAGTCTTTATCGAGCAGCTCTTTCCGGTCATCTACAACAGTTATGTTAAATCCGCTCTGCACTGCAATGGGGACGACGGCTCTGTTCACATGTCCGGCTCCAATGAGTAGGAGCGATGTTCCGGGAATTTCTACATCTATGAAGAAGGATAATTCTCCTCCGCAGTGCATTCCCTCTTTCTGTTTCATCACCAGGGTATAGTCGCATGTTCGGTTCTTTTTATCTTTTATGGCCTCAATAGCCTGATCAATTACATATAATTCTACAGGTCCGCCACCAACTGTTCCCAGTGTAGTTCTGTCGTCTCGAATAAGCATTCTCGCGGAAGTTCTGGGAGTGGATCCTTTGGATTTTGTTATCATTGCAATGGCGAATATTCTGCCCGCTCTTTTCAGAGCTGCCGCTTCTTCATATATATTCATAAATAGTATTATACACAGAAACATCTGATTGTCTAACAATGTAATCCCCTTTGAAGTACAAACAATTTGTGTTATTATTTGCACAATACGCCGAGCGAAAATTCCTAAACCGACCTGGAGGGGGCAGGGAATTGAGCCGACAGGGTTTTTCCGGAAACGGAGGAGCCTCCCATTGTGGAAAGGCGGAGATTATCTCCAGCCTTCAATATTTTACTAGATTTATTGGAGAAAAAATGTCAAAGAAATTTCTTACTATGCTGCTTTCAGCAGCAATCTTTCTTTCTGTCGGTTTGACAGCGGAAGGAAAGGCCGATGAACCGGTCAGCCATATTAAAATGGCAACAACCACCAGTACGGAAAACTCCGGTCTATTGGCAGAACTGCTTCCCGCATTTCAGGAGCAATCTGGTATTCAAGTCGATGTCATTGCCGTCGGTACAGGTAAAGCCATAACTCATGGTGAAAACGGTGATGTAGATCTCATTCTTGTTCATGCCAGATCAAGAGAAGATGCATTTGTCGATCAAGGTTATGGTCTGAACAGAAAAGATGTCATGTACAACGATTTTGTCATTCTGGGACCTTCCGATGATCCCGCTGCGATCGGGGGACTGTCCAATGCTGCCGAAGCTTTGAAACTGATATCAGAAAACCGGGCGGACTTTCTTTCCAGAGGTGATGATTCGGGAACTCATACTAAAGAAAAAATTCTCTGGTCCGCGATGGGAATTACACCTTCCGGTAAGTGGTATAAAGAAACAGGACAGGGAATGGGATCGGTTCTGACAATGACCAATGAAGTCCGGGGTTACACTCTGACAGATCGGGGAACCTATCTCGCAATGAAGGATAATCTGGAGCTTGTGGTTCTCGTTGAAGGAGACAAAACTCTTTTCAATCCCTATGGGATCATAGCCGTAAATCCTGAGTTGCACAAACATGTCGATTATGATGGAGCTATGAAATTTATAGATTTTATTACTTCTGCAGTTGGCCAAAAAATCATTGGCGATTTTAAGAAGAATGGTGAACAGCTCTTCTATCCCGGTTCTTAATTAAATCTTGCCGGGATTCCTCCGGGATTTCTTCTAAATCTGAAGTCTTATTCCGGCATTGATTATATATAAAGCATCTTGTTATGATTAGACCTATGAATAACCTAAGAAAACTATTTGCTGTAATTATTCTCACAATGGTTTCATTCTCCTGTGCTGAAGAGAAGAAACCAGCAGAAGCTGATATACATTTTTTTTACCTTGAGTTATGTCCCGGTTGCGATGACTATGTTCTGGCGGAAAGGATCTCCGCTGAAGTACTGTCTATAGGCGGTACTGCGCTCAATATCATCCATGATGAAGATGCCAATAGAATGAGGGAAATCCTCACAGAAAAAAAATTACAGGAAATCTCCCATGTTCTTCCCCTTCTTGTCATCGAAGACAGCTATATTGTCGGTTATGAGGAAATAGTAAAAAAACTGGAAGAGCTTACAGAATAACCAATAGAACTGCCATAAGTATAAAGAAAACAGCAGATAATAATTTGACTGCCGCCAGGTTCTCTTTAAACCATGATGTCAGTTTTTCCGATCCCAGGCCGAAACGTGCTGCAATAAAAACAAAAATCAATGGAAGTATAAATCCCAGATTATAGAGACCTAACAATAGGTAGGATGATATCCCTTTTTCAATTCTCACCATATACATCAGTGTCGGAAGATACACCTGCCCGGTGCATCCCAGTTCATAGATAGTCACAAGAATACCGAGAACAACTGAGCCTGCAAATAAGCCGGTCTGTCTGGCTTTTCCTCTTATCAGACTGTGAATCTTTTTCTTTCTCTCTTTACTGAGCTGCAATGTAATTTCTCCGGATTTACCAGCCCGGACTTTGAAGTAATCTTTGATATGTATTGCTCCCAGAACAGACATGAGAAGGGCCATCGAATACTTCAGAATAATGGCGACAAGGGGTACGGATTCACTGCTTCTCAAAGCTGTAAATGCCCCCAGTCCCACAATGTAATATGTTAAAAATACGGCACTGGTAAAGAATATTCCTGTGATAAGAATCTCTTTCCGGTTTCTGCCGGCCAGTGTCAGCCATGATAACAGGAAAATTAATGTGCTGAAGGCACAGGGGTTGATTCCATCGAGTAATCCCGCCAGCACGATTGGCAGAAGGGTCAGGTTCAGGCTGCGGCTTTTTTGATTCTCAGTTATGTCCACTGCAGAGGAAATCTCATTTTCAGAAATCTTTATTACAAGTTCCTTGAGATTCTCTCTGATCTTTTTCTCTCCTGCCAGAATGACATTATTCGCTATAAGTATAGGTATCTTTTTTTCAGAACTGCCGAGAGCTGAGAGTCTCCTGTTCATTGAGTTAAGACCTTCGCCTGTTGTTATATTTATATTATCCACAGTAATTGACAGGTTCAGTTCCTCTCTCAGTGCAGGGATCTCCTTTTCAAGAAATTCTCTGCAGCTACTGCAGTTCGGAGTGTAATAGTATTCCAGAACTATGGCATCAGTTGATTTGTCTGTTTGATTACCTAAGAGTGGAGCCGCCCTTTCACCAAGAGATAAAAGGCCCGGATTCTCAGGGTGATCAGATATCAGTCTGATATAAAGAGGTTCATCACTATGTTTATCGTCACCGGTGAAAATCAGCTTCAATTCAACTTTTTCACCGGATTCCACGACGATCTGTCCCGATTCAGGACGATAGGCACTGTTTGCAGAAATAACCATTGCATCGTAAGGCTCTCTGCTTAGATTTTCTATTGTTACAATCCAATCAGCATCTATTTTATCGGATGAGGAGAGTATCTCCGAGTAAAGCGGAAGAGTTAGAAAAAAAATGATGATTTGTATGGTTATTGTTCTAAAGAACCTTCTGTTTGTCATGAAATGATGATGATCTATGGTCCTCTAAATGTCAATTAAGTAATTATTAAGAAACCCGGTAACCAGAGACTCTTCCATATGTGGAATCTCAATATTCCTTTTTTCTTTCCCCACGAAACTATGTAGTTTTCCAGTTGTTTTAATACGATCAATCAACTCATATTCTTCTTTTGATTTATCCCCTTTGTTCATCAGGTTTGACAGTCTCGCAAGTCTGAATGAAGTCACCATCTCTTTTGTTGTCAGGGAATTTCCCCAGGGATATGCTGATGAACCACTGCAAAGGCGGGTTGATTTTTCCAGAAAAAGATTCTTATCGTTAAAGCGGGGAAGTCCCGGTACAGGGTAGAAGAGAGATATTCCGATGTCTGTGGAAAGTTTGTGAAGATAGAGTAGACTGCATAAGATTGTTTCGGCATTATCTTCGGGCAATCCGCAGATCAAAAAAGTGGTGGCGGGGATCATTTTCTTTTTCAGGTATTCGAGGGTTTTTTCAAATTTTCTCAGATTGCCCGGTCTTTTTTCCTCTTTCAAAGTATTCAGGTCAGACGATCCGAGTGACAGAGTGAATTGGGAAAACCCGGAATCAATAAGAAAATCGATATAATCATTTGTCATATTGCTATAGTCGAGACCGTTATCAATTGAAAATGTGGAACGGGGGAAGATCCTTTTCATCAGTTGCAGCGCTTCTGTAAAATAACTTTTTTTTACTAGTAGATTATCGTCTTCCAGGTTTATATGAATTTTCCCGGTTTTATCTGCCGGAAGATCTATCAGTTCTTTTTCAAGCTCTTCTAAAGAGGTTGATCTGAATACTCGGCCCTGCGTAAGGAAGTTGGAGCAGAACCTGCATCGTAGCGGGCAACCTCTGGAGAGAATGACCGAGAGCCATTGATTTCCTTTTTTATCTTTACTGTAGGATACAACCGGTTCGGGAGCTGACTGGCTGATCTCTGTAGCCCTTTGACCGAAACCGAAGAGATGAGGTATTTTTGATAGATCACAATTAACCCGGGAAAGTTCAGTTAGTAGTGGAGCAATCGTTTCTTCAGCATCACCGGTAATAATAAAATCAAAGAGTTTTGTATTCTGGAAGTATTCCGGCAATACAGCAACTCCCGGTCCTCCTATGCACAAAATAGTTTTTTGCAAATCGGTCTCTTTTTTTCTGATACTTTTTGCCAGTTGAATGGCATCTTCCCCATAAGTCCATGCGAAAAGACTTATGAAGATAATTTCTGCTTTGGACTGTAATATCAATTCGGCTGACTCATCAGGTGATGGACCGAACCTCTTGTATTGTGTAAAAAAACTCAGAGCACCCCGTTCTCCCTTGAGCAGATATTTCTCGAGATAGTTATGTGTATCTGGAAGAGGAATAGTTTTTCCACGGCTGTTGAATAGAGGCATATTGAAAAAATCAGTCTCAACACCGCATTTCAGCAATTGGTTCTGAACAGATATTGCCCCGAGAGCAGCTGCCCTTTGAGGGGTGAAATAGAAATCACAAATCGACGGTGCGATGACAGCTGCTTTTTGAAAAATCATATGAATATTCCTCGATCTTTTATATTGCTCTCTATTATACTAAACTACCTTTATGAATCTTTAAAAACAAATAAGGAAACTGAATTTGAAAATAGTAGTACTCGATGGTTATTCTCTTAATCCGGGAGATCTTTCATGGGAAGGTTTCGAGAGTTTGGGAGATTTAACCTGTTATGACAGAACAAAAGACGGGGATATTCAGGGCAGAATAGAAGATGCGGAGATTGTGATTACGAACAAAACACCTCTGAATGCTGAAACGATAAGAGCATGCTCCAAAATGAAATATATCGGTGTATTGGCAACAGGATACAATGTAGTCGATGTTAAAGCTGCTGCAGCCAGGGATATTCCTGTGAGCAATATTCCCACTTATGGAACTACGGCAGTTTCGCAATTTGCCTTTGCATTGCTACTGAACATATGTCATAGAATTCAGGATCACAGTAATGCCGTCTTTGATGGACAATGGTCTACCTCCCCCGATTTCTGTTTCTGGAATTTTCCACTTACAGAACTCGATGGAAAAACCATGGGAATAATCGGCTTTGGACGTATAGGTCAGGCTACAGGGAAAATAGCCCAGGCTTTCGGAATGAATGTGATTGCTTATGATGAATATCATGTTCAGGGACTGGAAAGCGATTCAATGAAATACAGCACTTTAGATGAGCTTCTGGATGAATCTGATGTAATTTCTCTTCACTGTCCTCTATTTGAATCTACAGAGGGAATCATTAATAAGCGCAATATTGCAAAGATGAAAGATGATGTCATCATCATCAATACATCACGAGGTCCTCTGATTGTTGAAGAGGATCTGGCTGAAGCATTGAACAGTGGTAAGATTAGAGCTGCGGGACTGGATGTTGTTTCATCTGAACCAATATCGAAAGACAATGCTCTGCTTAAAGCAAAAAACTGTTTTATCACCCCTCATATTGCCTGGGCTCCTATAGAATCCAGAAAAAGATTAATGGATATTGCTGTTGAAAATCTTGCATCTTTTCTCAATGGAATAGTTGTGAATAAAGTTAACTGATTACAGAATATCTTCTCCATCAACAATAATCGAATCGGGAAATATAAGGCCATCAATATCACCGAAGGGACTCCCTTCAGGAGGAGTATCCATTACGAGTCCCTGAATGATCGCTTTCAGTCCATGATACTGCTCATAATCTGACTTCATATCTGGAGGGGTAGGTCTACTTTCCTGCTGTCTCTGTCCTTTCTGTCCACCAGGGGGAGGTCCTCCTCCCATAGATTTATCTGCTTGTCTCCGTGGGCGGGGATTTATGGCATATGTGGCACCGGAATCTTCAATAAGATATAACAGATTATCTTCATATATAAGAATTCCAGTCAATGTTTTTTCAGTGGCATTAGTGCTGATCGGAGTTCTTTCCTGAGTTGGACTATCCTGCTGTCCTTCTGCAATGATTGAAGTATTTGCCAGAAGAACAAGTAAAAGTACGCTGTTTAATTGTTTCATGATTTATAACCTCTGCAGGTATCCTAATAAGTTTTCAGAACCTGTTGGTTAACTCTGTGTAAAAGAATTGTAAACTATGTAAAGAAATAAATAGAATAGACGGTCTTTAACAAGCTGTTTAGAATGACTATATGGTGAATATTGAAAGAATTAACAAAGTCATTGAGTTTATGGACAGAGAATTTTCAGAAGATATCAGTCTGGATATTCTTGCGTCAGTAACTAATTGTTCAAAATATCATTTTTCCAGGATCTTTGTGGAAATTACCGGTTTCACACCGATGGCTTATTTAACTCAGGTCAGATTGAAAAAAGCATTTGATATGCTGACATCTACAGATCTAACAATTGCAGATATATGTTCCCGGACAGGTTATAATTCTGTTTCCGGTTTTTATGGGGCTTTTGAAAAAAAGTATCATGTAACTCCCGGTGTTCTCAGATCAGACAAATGCCGCAATACACTGAATATTAATAGCAATATAGGTGAAGAAATAAATGACATCACTGATTATTCTGATAGTACAAATAATTTTATCAGGAAGGTATGGAATATGAATGTCGTCATTAAAGAATTGCCCCGATATGAAGTGGCTTATGTGAGAAAAACAGGAAGTTATCTCGATAGGGAAATACCCCATTGGGAAGCCCTTGTGAAATGGAGTGGAGATAATGGTTTGTTCCCACCTGAAAATCTGTTTATGGGAACTTCTCTCGATGATCCGGCATTTGTTCCTGAAGATGAATGTCGCCATGATGCCTGTGTCACTTTGCCCGAAGGTTTTGATAAATCAAAGCATGGCGATGTTGGTTATAAAATAATAGAAGGGGGGTTATATGGAGTATACCAATTTTATGATATCCCCGAAAAACTCGCTCTGGCTTATACCAATTTAAACAATAGCTGGCTGCCACAGTCAAATTATCAGCGCGATGATAGGATTTCTCTGGAAATCAATCTGAATAATCCGAAATTTGATCCCGAAGGGAAATGCAAAGTTGATCTTTGTATCCCCATCAGAGAAAAGCGGGAATAGATAACACTTTGGTTTATTAATAAACCATGTTATACTGCTTTTTAAGAGAAACATACCAGTTTATTTCCCATTATTATAAAATGGAGGAAAGATATGGACAACACCACAATTCATCCACTATGTGCCAGCCAGGTGCATCATATAGATCTGCATTTATGGCGCGGCGCGCCTCAGAATCTGGACGAGAATCGACCCGTCCAAATACTTGTGAACCACGGTTATGTCGTTGGATTCTGTCCCGACCGCCTTCAGCCGGTATGGTCTGCCTATAGAGTTGCCCACGCCGATGACGACGTCGATTACGACCGTCCCTTGAGTTACTACGACGACATGCGCCTCGACGATGAGTACCGCATTGGTCGAAAGACTTTCGGGAAGATTGACGGGATCCAGCTCAACGTCGGGCACATGTCGCCCAACGAGGTCATCAATCGTCAATTCGGACGTCTCGCACAGATGGAGACCTTTCTTATGTCGAATATGAGCCCTCAATACGCCTCCCTTAACAGTGGTGTCTGGCTTAAGCTTGAAACAGCAATCCGTGAGATCAGGGATGAGCCAGGAAAAGATCATGTCTGGGCAATTGTGGGACCGGTGTTCGGCAATGAACCTGCATCGATCAACCGGGGGCAGGGCAAATCCCTTCCCATCCCGGATGCCTACTTCTGTGTCATCGTTGATCCTCAGAGTTATCCTTTTGACACTTTGTCGAGGGTTCACCTCGATTGCTTTATCATCCCTCAAGATGCGTCGCGAGATTCAAATCCCGACGAATATCGAACAACCCAGGCTGATGTGGAAAAAGCCACCAACCTGAAATTCTTTGCTTCCTGGGGTAGAGAAATGCCTCTTAGTTCATCGAAACAAGGGGAACCGCGTTCCGAGAGCCGATTGATGAGAATCCTTGAGCAGAAGAGAACGGAGTCGGAACCTGTGGAGCCAGTTCAACCTACTAACTTTATCACCTACAAAATTATTGCGGACATGGATAACAAGCTCAAAACCAGTGCACGAACAGCATGTAACTTCTGGAATCGTTACGTGCAACCGAAACAATCGATCGTGATTCGTCTGGGAACGTTCACCCAGAGCAGTTCTACCATCGCCCGTGCTTACATGCCCTACGAGAATGAGGGGATTCTATATGGTCGAGTGGAATTCAATACTATGTTCCTTAGCAAGTTTACGGTAGATGAAATCGTCGGAACGATAATTCATGAGATCGGCCACTCTCTGGGAATCGGCTGGAAAGAGTGGGACAAGTTATTTGACCATGATACAGGAAAATTTAAAGCTCATGCAGTTAGTCGGCTAAACAAACTCGATGAG